>Ga0315282_10015776_pt1 | contig 11107 bp, 11 predicted proteins | sample YL17G07_20_MG_FD_203693 | JGI IMG/M metagenome (GOLD analysis project Ga0315282, IMG submission 203693) | Sediment microbial communities from Yellowstone Lake, YNP, Wyoming, USA - YL17G07_20 | ecosystem: Environmental > Aquatic > Freshwater > Lake > Sediment | place: USA: Wyoming | collected...
ACATTCCCATTTATAGGAGTAGACCCTAACGTAATAGAGATGGAATTACTAGTTGTTGTACCCCTTACATTTCCCTGAACCCTAGTTATGTCTGTAGCGGGTATGTCTTCGCTTCCCCAAGCTCCATGACTGGGCTCAGGATTAACATATGCCCTAACTCTAATTCTATCGTGCCTTGCTTCCAACAAGTCTCCCCAATTCCAGCCATTAGCCCAATAACTACCAAATGCTACTCTCAAAGAGGTAAGACCTTGTATCTCCGTAATAGATGAAATTTCTGTATTCGCCTGCCATCCTGAATCTGTGCCAGCGACGGTGTTATAATAGAGATATGCTGAATATTTTGAGACTCCCACAGCGTCGAAGATCCATCCGATACAAAGCCATCTGTAAACACCACTCGTGCTATGGATTAGAACTCTGGTATTCTCAATAATTTTTAGTCCTTGAGAAGGTTGTTTAGTTATTGCTTTCCACCAATAACTCTCTCCTCCCGTTGAACCTGCAGTTGTACGCTTGTTATAGCGGCATGGAAGAGCTGGACTGCCGTCATCTGTGTAAGTGCCACTTACCCAGTTTGCACCATTATATGAGGTCCAACCAGTTGGAGTTCCATCCCAGTCTTCATAAAGCATAAAAGTAGCAGATCCATTGCTTGTTGTTGTCACTGTAGAATTTCCATAGTACATATAAATCGTCTGTGCTGTCGTGCTTAGATCGTCTGCAACTTCAACCCAGAAGACCGCACTTGTGCTTGTCGTGTAACTTTCCATCCAGTAGTCGAGCAGCGTTATGTGGTCTGCCGCGGTGAATCTGACGTCACCAAAATCAGTGCGGCTGTGATTGTTAAGATACACGTTTTCTCCGCTGTCTGTTCCCGTGCCATAGTAAACAGTAATTCTAATTTGGTAGTTTGTTCCAGCGCCAGCCGCCGCATTAATAACGTGTCTTTTTCGGTATCCCCATCCAGTCAGCCAGTCTTCTCCTGATCCTGCTAGTTCGCTGCCTGTTGGCTGAAGAACCAAATATCCCACCGTGCTTCCAACCAGTATCGTTGCTAGCACTAAAACACCGAGTAAGCGACTGACTGCAGACGAAGTTCGAAACATCTCTATCAAACAGTTGTAGTGTTTACTCTTTTTAAAGGTTCACTGTTTTTGGTTGCTTCTTTTTAGGCTCGTTGCCGTTGTCCGTCGAAACCGAATTTTTACTCTTTTGTGTCGAGCACATTCGTAAACTTTCTCCCTTCGTGCTCGTTGTTTTTCTAGTTAGCGTTTCTTATCAAAAAGGCTGCGACTTTTGCCAGCCATGTCTTAGGACCCGGCGCATTTGATAGTCGGAACCAAGTTAATCTTGAGAATTTTTTGCGAAACACCAAACGATACAGTCGGACTTTTTCGCCTCTTCTTCATAGTTATTTTTGTTGGCACCGGTTGTACCCTCCTTTGACGCGGTAACGCCTTTCCACTTAAACGTCTTATAATCTATGAAAATTGTTTATGCCTCTTCGAACGCGTTGGTCATTTCAAGTTTGCTTCTAAAAGTTAAGGAGGAAAAAAGTTTAAATATTTAAAACCACTTTATCTTTTGATCATTATGGGCGTATCTAAACTAAGATTGCTAATCGCTCTTCTGCTTACAATCGCTGTTTTAGTAATCTATTTTACGGGGGATAACATGGTTCAACCAGCAAGAACTGAGCTGGTCACCGAAGCCATACGAGGAAAACGTCAAAGATTTATTTTTTTATCAGTTCGTGTTTGAAGACGAATACTTCATTACGGTTCCCCTAAACATTTATAGTCAATACAACGTCGGCGACAACTACACCTACACAAAAGTTGTCCCCCTGAATTCTTAAGCTACTTTCAATAAAAATAGGTTGCTTAAAGTCGACGCAACTGTGGCCGCGTTCCTCGTGTATTATAAAGCAAAAATTCGCCGACACCGCAATCAAAGAGAAAGCACAGAATAGTTTTTAGTCTCGCTTGAACTTATTAAATGCATCTTTAATGACTTTTTCAACGTTTTGAACAAGGCGGTACCTGCCAATTCGCTCAAGATCAACCCAAACCGGTTCAGTTACCTCGGGTTCTCCACGAAGTTCCCCGGCAAAATCCTCTGCAAAAAAGGCAATCATGTCCATGGGTTCAACCCCCTCTTTTCGTTTGAGCTTGGCAAAGTATTTACCAACCACCCGTAAATTCTTAACTGTTAAACCCGTTTCTTCTTTTGTCTCTCTAATTATTGCTTCTTCCGGCGTTTCTTTACTCTCAATTCGGCCAGCGGGTAAACCATAAGTGCCCGTTGGATGTTTAGATTTTTCGCCGTTTCTAACCAAAAGAACCTTTCCGTTTTTGATTAGCACGAGCCCCACAGTATGAGTCAACTTCATTACGGTCAATAATTCAAAAGCGTAAATGCAGATTTAAACCTTTCCGTGTTTAGCTCGCTTAACGTTTCCGCAGCTGCTTCTTTTTGAACTATTTAACGGTCTTTTCAGCGTATTGGAGGATTGGTTCTTTAGTTACCTTTTTTCTTCAAAATAGGGGCAACATTTCTTCCATTTAACATAGGCTTAATTTTATAACCTGCTTTACAACATTCGTGTTTTCGGCCAAGGCGATGGCGGGCTTTTTTTCAGTTATTTTTCTGGTTCCACGAAGATTTTTTCAGCGATGCCCCTGCCAAGAGCTAAGTTTGAACCTCGCACGAGAATTTCCAACGGACCGTGAAAAGGGGCTGCCCCCACAACGGTAACCTCTGTTCCAGGAGTTAAACCCATGTGTGACGTACTCCCACCCCTAAAGGATGTGGGCTTCTTGATTTATGCGCCATATCAACGGCTCCGCCACGGAGCCAATACTCCCCTCGACTCGCGTCTGGTGGAGATACTTTTTTAGCAGGTTCACGGCACCGTTCACGTCCGCGTTCAACACTGCCCCACACTTACTGCAAACGTAGAGGCCCCTGTGCACGCGATTCGCTTTTCGCACTACGCCACAGGCCGAACAGGTTTTACTCGTGTTTCGCTCGCTGACTTCGACTACGCGTATGCCAGATAAGATCGCCTTGTACCTTATCTGCGTCAGGAGCTTGCGGAAACCCCAAGCGTGGAGCTTCTGGTTATTTCTGCCCCAATTCTTCGCTTTTCCGTCGTCTCTGCGTATGTTCTTCAGGTCGCCGACCACTATGGTTCCAACGCCGTTTCTCTTGGCGTCTTCGACCAACGCTTTGGAGACGCTGTGCAGGATCTGGTTGACCTGTCTGCGCTTCTTCCGGTGCATTCTAGACACGGCGCGGCTTCCCTTTTTGCCTTGCTTCGCCGTTAAGCTTTGGACGCGGGCGATCTCCTTGTTGAAGTAGTGCTGCACTGCCAAAGCTTGCCTGCCCGAGTACAGTTTTGAGCGGCCGTTCAGGTCTACGGTTGCAGCCAGATTCACGATTCCAACGTCCACAGCCATAATGTTCTGATCATCGGTTTTTGGTGGTTCTGGCACCTCGTAGACCACGTGAGCCATCCACTTTTCATCATTGCAGAGGACGGTACACATTTTCGGTGTGCCCTCAACTTTCCGCCACAGGTCAACGTGAAAGACGAGCTTGTTCACGCTGGTTTCTGTCCTGAACTTTCTGGACATAACAAGCGTCAGCTGGTCGCCTTCCAGCGTGAACTGCTGGTAGAATGTTAGTGGGCTCAACGCCGACTTTTTACGGAACCCGGGCGGCTTGGCGAGTGGATCAATCTTCCTGAGTTTGAACCACGACCGATAATTATCCTGCAGGTTTTTAATTACTGCTTGTGCCGTCTGTGATGGCAACAACAGGTACCAATGATTCGTATTCAAAAGTTTTTTTTGGGCGTACCAGTTCGGTATCTTTCCCGTTTTCGTCCATTGTTCTCTTCTGGTCCAGTTGTCGGTGTTGTAGAGTTTGGTTGCGTAGAAGGCCAATCGGCCGAGAGCTTCAGCCTGTTCTTTCGTCGGTTTCAGTTTATATTTCACGCAGAGCTTCATGCTTCATCACCTTTTCATGTTGATTTTGCTATTTAAATGTTCGCTTTCATTCCATCCGTAAACGGTGTGGGGTTTCTCGCTCACTCCTGCTAAATCATTACGGTGCACTAGTTCAATCTTTGTATTTGTTAACTATTGGCATTCTTCGTCCGATGCCGAATGCTTTAGGCGTGATTTTAATGCAGGGAGCGGCTTGCCGTCGTTTATACTCAGCATTTCGAATTCTCCAATAGACATCTTCAACAACCAGTTTAGGATAACCCATTTTGATCAGTTCTTCTTTGCCTCTTTGGTTTTCCACGATCTCGTCGACTAGTGGGCTGACAATGTTAAAGTCGAACGGGTCAAACTGGCCGGGCTTAAGCTCTGGCGACGGCTTCTTCGTGAACACGTCTTCGGGTATAATCTCTTTTTTTGTCTGTTCATTAACATATCTTGCGAGTGCATAAACATCAAGTTTGTTCACGTCGCCTAGCGCACCAACCCCGCCTGCCATGTCCCCGTACAGGGTGCAGTAGCCAAGCGCCATTTCGGTCTTGTTTCCCGTGTTTACAACAAGTATTTTCAACTCTTTTAGTCGGTTAGATATGTCCATGAGACAGTTTCCCCTTGTTCGCGGCTGAAGGTTTTCGTCTGCAACAGCATCATCTGCTTCTTTTTCTATGCCGAAGCTTCGCCGAATGACCTCTAAAGGTTTATCCAAAGTTTTGTGGTAAGCGTTGACGACATCTTGGATTGAGAATTGAACAAGACGGATCCTCAAGTTTTCAGCCAGTTTTTGCGCATCCGTTTTACTGTGTTCGCTGGAGAACTCGGAAGGCATTGAAACGCCGATAACATTTTCTTTACCTAACGCTTGAACTACGATGCAGGCAGTTAACGAAGAATCGATTCCGCCGCTCAACCCAACAACCGCTCTTCTGAACCCCGTCTTTCCAAAATAGTCGCGTATACCCAAAACCAGCGCGCCAAACATTTCTTGTGCCCTGTTGTATGGTGGTAGCTTAACTTTCAGAACGTCTTTCTCGAGGTCGATGATTATCATGTCTTCCTCAAACTGTTTGCCTATCGCAATTAGGTTTCCAGAACGGTCCACAGCAAGGCTTTGTCCATCAAAAACAAGTTCATCCTGCCCGCCGACCAAATTAGCGTAAACGATTGGAACCTTGTTTTTCCGAGCTTTTTTGATCATAAGAGTTAGCCTTTCAAACGACTTCCCCACGTAGAATGGAGATGCAGAGATGTTAATGATTACGCCTGCACCCTTTTGCATCAATAAATCAGTGACTTTCAAGTCATAATTTTTGTCCCACAGATCCTCACAGATTTCCACGCCCAACCGGATTTTCTTTCGGCCGAGAGTCACCGATACAGGTTTAATCTCCTTCTCTCGAGCCCGCTTGAAGTATCTGTCCTCGTCGAACACGTCATACGTTGGTAAAAGAGCCTTGTGAACCACGCCAACCAGCCTGTTTCCGACAAAAACCGCTGCAGCATTGTATTTGTCTTTTCCTTTACAATTAACAAAGCCAATTATTCCCGCAATACCTGTGTTATGAGCTATCAGTTTTTCTAGTAACTGCTGGTTTCTCTTTACAAAAGCCTTTTCGAGCAGAAGGTCTTGAGGAGGATAACCTGTAATTGCAAGTTCCGGAAAAATTACTAGATCAACTTGTTTCCTTTTAGCACTAGTAAGGCATCTCTTTATTTTTATAATATTGCCTTCCAAGTCGCCAACGGTGGTATTTATTTGGGCTATGGCTACTCTCACTTTTTTCAACCTTCTATTTCAGTAATGGATATCAACGCAAAAGAACATTTAAACCTTTTGTAACCGCTATCAAGTAATAACCTTTGATTTTGATTGTTGTTTGGTTCTCCAACGTTTCGTTTGGTCCAGAAGTTAAGTTTCGTTCGAGTTTGATTTCACAAGCAGCAAACCGATGCCCAAAAAGTTTAGCATGCCCCAAGGCACAAAGTATCCTGGGCTGAGAATGTTGCCTAAGTATCACTTTAAGTGATAGTATATAACGAGAGTGATAGTTGAAGTACGCTGGCTACGCACAAGAGTACCTCTGCCACTACGAGCGCCAGAAGCATTTTCACGCGTAAACCTGGTTTTGATCGCTTTTGATCTTTACTGCTTTGAAACTATTGTTCGCCTGCTCAGACTTTCTCTAAAACATTAGTTTGGCAGACATCGTCATTAATGCTTGGTAAACTAATCTCGATAATTTACCAGTAATGGCAATTTATTATTCCCAATAGTCTTGGTAACGTGTCTTACCCTTTAATCTTTCCAGAATGTGGATAATCTCTTCCGGTGTCTTCCCTAGTTCAATGGCCTTGATCAATTTTCTTACTTGATCGTGAATGGAGATTTCACTTTGACTCATAATTGGGCCACTTGCAGATTTCTTCAGGACTCGCAGAATTGTTTTCAGATCTTTTTCCTCTTTTGGAATGGTGATCTTTAATATTTCAAGTGCCTTTGAAACGAGTGTTAAATATTTCTCTTCCATTTTGTGGATAACCTCAAACTACAATGTCTAAAATCCATATATAAAGGTTACAATGCGGGCAACGGTATGCAGAACATTATAAATATTGTAAGCTATAAAATTTGTAAGGAAAGGTTACAATGCAAGCAATGGTATGAAGAACGCCAATGTGAATGCCGCCAAACTGAATTTCTGCTTTTTTTGCAGTTTTGAACAGGTTTAATTCGGTCGCGTCGTAAAGTTAGCTTTCTGCGTGCTCAATCAGAAGCAGGCAAAAGGGGCTTGAAGATTGCTGTTCTTCTCTGGAGGCCTCGTGTCAAGTGATCATCTATTTTAACCCGCCGCATTTCGTCGACTGTAATTTATTGTTTCTTTTTTATGTACGAGCATTTTTTTATTAAGGTTGCATTTCTGGTTTGCTGGAGAAACAAGCCGAAACCCATATATTCGGCGCAACCGCATTATTTCTTATGGGCAAGTTTGGTTGGGCAGTCACGTTTCTTGGAGTTGCAAGCGTGGTCTTCGCACTTCTCAACTGGTTTTCCTCCGAGCCAATAAACACGGTTGGTCGGCTAGGTTTCGCAGCAACTTCTAGCACAATGGCTATCAGCCCGATTTTGTACCTCCTTTTCGAAATAACCTTCGCTGGAGTTGACGTACAAAAACTTCGGGTTAAAATGATAGTTCCAGCCGGCACCTCAAGAGACGCGTTGCCCTTAATCTTTGGCGACAGCGACCTTGCAATATTCAAGCTTCTTCTTGAACGCGGCAAACTAAACATTAAAAAACGAGTGATAAAATATAGGGGCAAGCCCATTTATGAAGAGCAAAACGGCACCTTCAACTTGAATGAGCAACACTACACTCCGCAGCTGCTTAAAGTTGTCAAAGCAAAATAGAAAAAAACCGCTTCTTTCACGAACTTGAACCTGAAAAGGTAAGAGTCTCAATAGGTTTTCTCTTACGAAGAATCAGCCAAAAAGCTCTCCTGCTTTAGCGGCGGGAGGAGGTCAGTTGCAAGCGTTCCAACGAATATCCAAGAATATGAACGATGTTAAGGTACAAGCGAAAATGGAAGTCAATTTCGTTGTTATTTTGAGGTCTTATCTTCACGTGGTTGGCCTATTATTGTGGAAGCTAGTGCTATCAACGCGCTTCCAATATACGTCACGATTGCAAGCATTCCGCTCAGGAAGCCGAAGGTTGCATCGGTGTCCACACCGGTTTTCATAACTGTAAATAAAACGACTATGGCAATCGCTAGAAGCACGGTTCCCATTATGGCGCAGGAAAGGGCCACTATTCGCAAAGCCCATTTTTCTGCCTTTCTCCGGTTCATGGTTTTATTATTCCCCTGTTTGCCTTACCTTTTCAGCGAACTTTATTCTTCTCGTTTTTTGCTTGTGTGGTATCGGTTTCTGGCTTTCTATTCTTCATTTCTTTGCAGGCAACTATTGCTACTAGCCCAAAACAGATGAGCATCGGTAGAAAAGCGAGAGGAGCAGAGGCTTTGGGAAAATTCAGAGCGACCATTATCATTGCACTTGTCGGGACACTGGCGATTCCTCCAATCATTAACCAAAAGAATATGGATGTTAATCTTTCTGCGTTCACTAATTTCATTTGTTATTCTCCTTGTTTGGTCTACCTGATACAATATTTGTTCGATTATTTAAGTTTTGTGGACGGCAGAATCCGCAATTAACAGTCGAAACTGAATGAACAATGCAAACTTTCGAACCAGCGTCAAACAGTGCAGCCCGATTTTGTGCTTCCAAGACTTGGTGCAAAAACCCATCGAAACCCGCTTCTTTATGAAAGTTGCAAGTGCGTACAATTTAGGGGGCGTGTTTGCGGAACTCAGCACAGAAGCCTGGTTCAGCTTTGTTTTTCAGTGGTGGTCTTGTCTGAGGCTAGTGGGGCGCCGCAGAAGGGACAGAACTTCGCGTTGATGTCGGGCAGTTTTTCGCCACATTCCATACAGAACGCAAACCGCTTCGGGGAAACAGGTGTGGCTTCGGTGGCGGAGGGTTCAGGGGTTTTAACAACTGGTGGCCCAACGCGTTCTGTTGGCGAAGCCGCTGCGCCGGCCTTTGCCTCGTTAATATTTGCAATCAGTCCGCATCTTTTTTTTATAGTGTACCAAAACTGTCTGGCGCGCTGTTCATTATCTGCGTCGGAAATATCATGTATTATCCAATCTTGGTGTATCTTTCCATCGGCACCCTTAAAACTGACTGTAACGCTTAATTTTTTATAGTGTTGAACAAAATGTGATTCTGTCGCGCCGCCAATGCTTCCAACGCCACTGCCTCCCCACCCGACATAACCTCCAGATGTAGACCCGTACACATCAACATGTGAGCCGAAATCTCCGCTCCATTCCTCCTTGATATTAAAAACATCTTTTAACCTGTAACTATACACCTCTTTTTCTTCGTCTTTACCGTGATGAGGTTTTACAAAGTGGTAAAGCACCCTGCCGCCATCTTTGTTGTCTAGGAATACCCTTCTTATTTGGCCAGATTTACCATAATCGAGAGGTAGATACAACACAATCCGTTCATCACCCAAAATATATTTTAATGTATCACCAGGAATTTTCTGCCTGATTTCTCTGTCCCTTAACTTCTGTCTCTCGTCTTCATCCATACTAATCACAATAAGTTAACGTCATTTATCTTATTAAATGTTGTGGCTACCGCAAGCCCGCTCGCAGAAGCGCATTGGTGCGGAAGATTTATATCGCCTACTGAGGGACTATTCGGGTGGTGGTTGCATTGTCTAAAAAGGGGGGCGGAACCGAAGTTGCCGGAAGCCTTCATTTCCGCCAGGTCGACTACTGGGCTGACGGCCGTGGCAGAAAGAGTAAGTTCATATCCGCCGACGAGAAGGGCGGGTTAACCGTTGGGATGGCCGTTGAGATGGTTTACCGCTTTCTAAAAGAGGTTGGGGGCAGCGACACGTGCCTCGCCTTCGTCAAGGGAACAATAACCTGCGATCGGATGGCCGCCGAGTGGGGCACCGAAAAGGAAAGCGACATTCTAGTCACGAACGACCCGCCGTTCACCGCCGAAGAGTTCACCGCTTTTTTGAAGCTCGTCAGAGAAAGGTTAACTCGTGACCCGTGAAAAAGGCATTGGTCATGAGTTTGAGTTGCGCCTTAAAAGAGTTTATAAACTGTTAATCCCGTGGTACAATTTTGAGATCAAGCTGCTGCGGATGATTTTGCCTATCATAAACTGCAACGGTCAACATCAAGTTTTTTCCACGTTGTTCCGAGCCGCTTTGGGCAGGTTCTTTACAAAGTTTTCTTCGGTGTAAACTTTGATTCCGTTTGCTTTTAATAAATTGGCAGTAACTCCGTCGCCTTCTTTTAGTGTTCCAGTGAAGCTCCCATCATAAACCCATCCACAACCGCAAGACGGGCTTCCAGATTTGAGAATTGCCTCTTTACAATCATATAGTATTGCAATTCTAAGAACCTCGTTAGCGCCTCTAAGAAAATATTCAGTGACGTCTTCTCCGTTCTTGTTGAAAACTTTTTCACCCTCTTGTTCTGAACGAATTCTGGGAGTTGACATGCCTCCTAACTGCTCTGGACATACTGGAATAGCTTCGCCTTTTTCGACCAGTTCTTTGATGCGATCGTTTAGCTTGTTAGTTCCATTATATCTACAATTAAAACCCGCTAAACAAGCACTCACTATAATTTTCTGATCCTTCCCAACGCCTTTATGATTTTTCCAGGGGATGGTCGCGACGGCGAGGACGAGGCCAACGATGATTGCTGGAACGTTCGCGAACACGGCTCCGCTCACAATTAGGAACAGCCCGAACAGCAACAGGGCAAACTGGATTCCGCTCATATTGATTCACATTACTGTATCCTGCGGGGCTTTTAAACGGTTTAACAATAGGTCTTGCTGTCTCGTCTTATAAGCCACGACCAGTTCAAAAACGCATTCGAAAACAACGAACGCGGCCTTTCTTAGAAGTCGTCTCTCAACTCAGGATGTTTTTTGAAGTGTTGCACGGCTTTTTCAGCGACTTCGGCGGATGGTTCTTCAAGTTCAAGCGGGTCACGCGTCTGAGTTGGGTTTTCAGCAAGAAACTTCCAGAGTTCAATGCTGCCAACTTCGTTTCGCGTCCCTTTTCTTATCAGAGTAATGTTGTTTTCGTATTCTATCCCGTGGAGTGCTTCGTGAACCAGAAGCGATTTCAACAGTGTGTTGTCTTCTGCGGGGTAGTTTTCGCAGAGGAGGACGATAATGCTTCGCGTTTTGAACAACGGCTTCAACAGGCTGAGATCCAGCAGTGCGTTCGTTGACCAGCACTTTGCTACAACCCAGCTCTGAGGGGGCGGTTTGGAGCCGTACTCCGCCCGCCGGCCGCGTCCAGTATCATACGGATCAACTTGACTTACAAAATCGAAGTATTCTCGAACTGGCTTGAGCATTTCATTGTTCCAGCACGCCCACACAGTCAGCTTAGGCAGGGTTAAATTGTGTTTGGAGACGTACCACTTGCAGAACTCATCAACGAACTTGTCTGATCTGGAGCTACGTTGTAGGCCGTACGCTGCTGGCG
>Ga0315282_10015777_pt1 | contig 11106 bp, 10 predicted proteins | sample YL17G07_20_MG_FD_203693 | JGI IMG/M metagenome (GOLD analysis project Ga0315282, IMG submission 203693) | Sediment microbial communities from Yellowstone Lake, YNP, Wyoming, USA - YL17G07_20 | ecosystem: Environmental > Aquatic > Freshwater > Lake > Sediment | place: USA: Wyoming | collected...
CTGGCTGTGGCCGGATCGGGCAAGAGCACGACCCTGGCGCACCACATCAAACACCTGGTGGATACCCGCCAGGCTCCACCCAATGCCATGCTGGTGCTGATGTTCAACGCCATGGCTCGTAAGCAGTTCTTCAGCCATCTGGATAAGGTTGGCTTGCCTTCCAACCTTCAACCCAGCGTGCATACCTTCCACAGCTTCAGCTATCAGGTCATCAATGAAGCCATTAAGGCCAGCCTGCTGCCGTCCAAAACACAGTTCTGGCTGTCGGACAAGGCTGAATACGTTTGGGCCTGTCTCAAGCGGGTGATTGGCGATCTAGAGAAAGCCAAACGCTTCCCACCCGATACGGTCGATCCTGAGCAGGCCATGCACGCTATTAGCTTATGGAAAGGCTCGCTTATCCAGCCCCATCGGGCTGGTTCATTCACACAACCTCACTTGCCGATGGTCTATGCTGGTTTCGAGGAGTTCCGTCAATCCCAGGATGCCCTGACCTACGATGATTTTATCCCGACTGCCATCGACATCCTGGAGAATAATCCAGCCTTCTACCGCCGCTTCTGTAGCAACATCCAGCATCTGATCGTAGATGAGTATCAAGATATCAACCTGGGACAGCAAACCTTGATCGAGTTACTGGCTGGAGAGCAAGCCGATGTGATGGTAGTAGGAGATGACGATCAGACCATTTATGAGTGGCGGGGAGCCAGGCCGAACTACATCCTCAAAGACTTTGCCACGGTCTTCAATGGCAAGCCTGTCAAGGACTACCGCCTGAGCCGCAGCTTCCGCTTTGGACCGGTCATCGCCCAATGCGCCGCCAACGTCATCGCCTGCAACACTGTGCGGGTGGAGAAACCGCTGATTGCTTTTCAGGCCGGAAAACCTGGCTTCATTCAGGTGATCCAGGATGGCGTCGACACCAGCAAGGAACTGGCTGACCAGGTGATGTCACTGGTCAGCCAGGATAAAGTACCACCCAAAGAGATCGTGGTGCTCGCCAGGATGTATGCCCAGATGGACAACTTGGAGGCCGAGTTTTTGTCCAGGTGCATCCCTTACCGGGTGGAGGGTCAAGAACCCTTCTTCAAACGTAAGGAGATCGCAGCCCTGCTGGACTATATCCGTCTGGCCAACCGGCTTCAAACCCCAATGGACGAGCAAGCCGGAAAATGGCTGCTCAACATCGCTAACAAACCATCTCGGATGCTCTCCAGAACCTCGCTGGACAGGCTGGTCAACACAGCCAGGCAGCGCAGACTTTCACCCCAAACGAGCCTCGAACAAGCTGGCAATGACCCTTCCTTAGGCTTGAGCCGCTGGCAAACCCGGCCTATCTACCAACTGCTGAACTTCCTCATTGCGCTTCAATCCAGGCTCAAGCAGCCAGATGCCGGTGAAGTCCTGGCCTGGATGGTCGACTGGCTGGATTACCTGGTTTACTTCCAGAAATACTATAGGAACGGGGAAACCGCCGATGAAAAGGCCAATGCCGTCACCCACTTCATCCAGTATGTCACAACCCTCAAGGTCACACCCCTGGAGCTGCTGCAACAACTCTCAAAATTGGAAACCACCCAGGGAAAGCCGGAGGATGAGCTAATCCTTTTCACTACCATTTTCCGCACGAAGGGACTGGAGTTCGATTACGTCCTGATGCCTCAGACAGATGAGAATTTGCTTCCCTATCTCAAGGGCGAGCAGATGGATGCCTATGATACCCGCAACTTTGCAAGGGAGACGGTCATGACCAGCGCCCTGGAAAATGAGCGCAGATTGTTCTATGTGGCGATCACCCGTGCTCGTAAAGGGGTGCTAATCGGCTCTTCTTCCCAGCCTTCCCGATTCTTGCAAGAAATCCAACTACAACCGACCCGAACGGTGATGATGATGGTTGAAGCATTGGCATCCGGCCAACTAGACGCCAAAGAGATGCTGATCGATGCTCTCGCAAGAGATGGTCACAACCAAGTTCTTTGGAAGAATTTGACTGAGGGTTACTTGCCGGACCTCAACCAAAGCCGCCTGGCAGTGGATCTCGCTTATGCCAGAGCGGAAGTTTCTCATACCATAGGAGAAATCCGGGAAGGAGGTGGATGGGACGAATAAATAAATCAACCGCCTGCCAACAGAATAGATCGTCGTCAACCCACCCGCTATCCAGGTGGGATTTTTCTATTTCTCAAAAGGAGTAAGTCATGTCTCACACAACGTTTTACCCGATTCCATCTATGGAATCCCATCGTATCGGCGAAGTAATCACCCCAGTCCTGGATGTCGATCTGATTGACCAGGTTGCTCACAAGTTCGTAGCATCCCTCAATCTGGAGGCTCTAAAGGCCTTCAATGGCCGCCTGGAACGTGGTCTCGAGCTGGCCAAGAATGGCGCAGTGCAGTCCATTCCGGATGCTGCCCATCCACGCCGCTTTCTGGTGCGCTCCTCGGATGGCACTCAGTACTACAAAGTCGACTCGGATGCTAGAACCTGCGAATGCCCAGACAGCCAGAAAGGGCATACCTGTAAACATCGCATCGCAGCTTATTACATCGAGCAGACCGCAAAGCTGAAATCACAGGTCAGCCAGGCTCAACCCACCAAGGCAAGCCCGCCGGTCAAGCCGACTTGTTCGGTGATGCCGCCACAGCAGCCAAACGTCAAACCGACCTGCAGCATTCCTCCTACTCGAAAGGAGTTTGAACAGGCAGAAAAACGTGTTCCGGTCAATCCAACCAAAGAGCAGGCAGAAAAGGCTCCGACTGCAAGGACTGAAGAGCAAATCCTGAAAGAACTCGGTTTTGATTCCGAACCCAAGAAAGTCCAGGAAAAGGCCACTGAATCCCCCGTTCAGCTGGGTAATCTCTACCGTCGTTATCTGCATGGCTCTGATCTAGGGCAGAATGCCCTTCCAGTCACGATTCAGAATATCACCAAAGAACGGGTGTGTCCTCATCCATCACAGCCTGTGATTGAAAAATGGTGTTTGTGGGTTTATGGCCTGCCCGAAGGGATGCCCAATGGGATCCTTTTTGGTGCCCGAGGTGAGGAGGATCTGATCGCCATCTTTGGGAAGGTCAGCCTTGATGCCTTGAAAGGAAAGCCAATCATCATCTACCCAAAGCCGTTGAATGTGGCTGGGCAGAGCAAGGTATCGATCCGCTTCATGAGGGTGCAATGAACTACCAACCCTTACCAGACGAACTTGCACAATTGCCCCTGATCGGGCTCGACCCATCCATCTCGCTGAAGGTCATTAGCAGGATCAAGAAGAAGGTGGAAGAGACCTTCGCCAAGATCCGCCAGCTGCATGACGAGCTCAATGCTCAGCTGTATAACAGCCCCAAAGAAAGGCCTCCAATCCGCAGCCCTTCCGACGCCGCCAACATCCTGAACTACTTCATAGGGACCTTGGATCACGAAGAGATGTGGGTGGTCGACTTGGACACTCGCAATCGGGTGATGAGCCTTGTGAAGTTGTACCAGGGTTCAGTGAACCAATCTCAGGTACGGATCTGTGAGGTCTTCCGCCAGGCGATCCTTGAGGACGCTCCAGCAGTCATCGTGGCGCACAATCACCCTTCAGGCAATATCTCGCCCAGCCCAGAAGATATCAGCGTGACCCGCACCATATTCCAGGCTGGCAAACTGATGGACATTGATCTGCTGGATCACATCATCGTATCGCAAGGCCGCTTTACCTCCCTCAAGGAGCGTGGGCTTGGCTTCAGCTAAATCAACTTCACTTCATTTAGAGCCAGATTCCATCCCAAGAGACTGGCTCTTCTTTTCAGAAAGGAGAAATACCATGGTTACCCTAACAGAAACAACCTATCAACCACGTTTCACCAGCAGCGACCTATCCAACAGCATCACCGAAAGGATCAAGGATTTGGCTGAAGCTACTGATGCGGCCAGAATGACCGAGGAAAGGACCCGCAACCTGGAAACCTGCTCGAAGTTTCACCAATATCGCCCGTTCAACGTCTTCTGTATCTTGATGACCTGCCCGCAAGCTACTACAGTGGCTGGTTTCCAGAAGTGGAAGAGCCTCAACCGCTTTGTGCGCAAGGGTGAGAAGGGCATCCCAATTCTGGCACCGATCTTCATGCAGGAAGATTCTGATGATCCGAACTCTAGGCAAGTGCTCAGAGGATTTCGGGTAGTGTTTGTGTTTGACGTTTCCCAGACTGATGGCGAACCCCTACCTGAACCGCCCAATTGGAAATCTCCTGAGCAAAATGCTGTTCTCTCAGCCAGGCTGGTCGATTATGCCAATCAGCATGGTATTACACTCACAGTCAAAAAGCTTGGAGGGGAGGCTCAAGGGGTGAGCAAATGCGGAGCAATTGAAATCGATCCCTCAGCAGGTACCAAGACCCTGATCCACGAGATCGCCCATGAATTGATGCACAGAAGTGCAGACCGACCAGCCGATCCAGGCATTAGGGAATTAGAGGCTGAGAGTGTCGCATTCGTGACTGCAAAACACTTCGGGTTAGAAGGTTTGAGGAGCCCAAATTATGTGGCTTTGCACGGAGCAACCTCAGAGATGATTTTGGAACATCTAGACCGAATTAGAAAAGTCGCTTCTGAAATTATCGTTGGGATCGATATTTCGTGAAGATTATGAGTTCAAATGGGGAAACTGCCTGATGGTATTTCTGAAGGCAGTTTCCCTGCATTCTCCTAATTGGAGAAGCAGTGAAGCTAAAGTTAGGAGCATTTTTATCAGTATATTGACATGTCGAACATATACGCTAAAATGTATTTATCGGTTGTTAGCCCGCTTTCGCCGTAAGCATTTCGGCAGAGTGAAAGGTTCATAATGCAAAACTGGCAAAAGCATCTGAACGGTGATCCGCTTCCCTGGCTGCTCGATCCTGAAAACTCATCCGTCCGCTACTGGACATTTATCGATATTCTCGACCGACCAGTTACTGACCCCGAAGTGCAAGAAACCCGAGCCGCCATCGCCCAACAACCATTGGTGAAGGAGTTATTCGCCCTTCAGCGCCCTGAAAGCTATTGGGGCGACGATGAAACCAAACCTCACACCGCGCAGGGGGCTGTAGGCGCGCTTACCCTGTTGTACGTGCTAGGCGTTGTTCCCGACAATCGTACTGCCGCTGGCTGTGATTCCTTACTGAAATTCTGCCAGCATGAGAGCGGTGGCTTTTCAATGACGAAGAAACTTCGTAGTGGAATCTTCCCTTGCACCACTGGCGAGCATCTCCCCTTTCTGGTTTATTTCGGTTTGGGGGATGATCCTCGTGTGCGGGCTGCCTTCGCCTTTCTCATCGAAGACATGTCAACTGACGATGTACTCGATTGTGGACGCTACCAGCATCGAGACTGCCTATGGGGCGCAATCGCGGCGCTCAATGGCTTGGCTGCTCTCCCAACCGACATGCATTCAGCGCAGTCCAAACGAGTGGTGACAGAATTGGCTAATGTGCTGCTGGATACCAAGTATGATTTCGAAGGTGAGCACAAACGGTGGCTTACTTTCGGTGTGCCCCGTGTTTGGGACTTACTCAGTGCGCTCAAGGCACTTGCCGCTCATGGTTACGCCCGCGACTCGCGGTTTGTGCCTTTGCTCAAACTGATACTAAATCGCCAGGATGATCAGGGACGATGGTTATGCGGTTCTGTCTCCCGCACCTGGCCCATTGAAAAGCGCAATCTACCCAGCAAATGGATTACGCTTGATGCGCTTCGACTGCTCAAACAGGCAGGATAAAATTGAAAGCTGCACGTGGGCTAACAAGCGGTTGCAGCCGACCGCCTTCGGCGCGGGTATGCGTGGCGTGTCTTGCCCGCAATCGCTCTGGTTATTGAAGCGAGTCTTGTCAGAGTCGGCGGCGGCTGAACCGCAGGCCGTTATACCGAACATCGCATCCTCTAACAAAGCCTGTGGCCATATGTTATATGGCACATGATATCGATAGATCCTTCCAATGTGAAGGGTGCTGTCAATCAAGCCAAACATTGGCCGCTTTTTGTTTTCTGTGAGGTTGCGATGGTTTTCAATGTTCGCGTCTCCAGGGATCTTGTAACCAAATTATCCAATATGACATTTGCCACGCAACACAGTCGTACAGGCATAATTTGCAGGTTGATCGATTATGCTGATGATCTTTTTATCCAGAATGTGATCGCTTTTGCAATTGCCATCTCGGGTGAAAAGCTATTCTCAACCTCTTTTGATGTCAAGGAGGTCGGGATAAATGAATAATTTCGATAGTGTAAAAGCGTTTATCGTAGAAATTGATGGGCATTCTAGAATGCTCGCAATTCCCCGAGTGTTTATCGATATTACAGTAGATATCAAATCTGCTCTCTTCCTAAGCCAGTGCATATTTTTCGAACGTTGGAGATTGAAAACGCTAACTTTATAATGAAAGAAATGTTAGAATTTATAAAGTCCTGCGATGCTGGCGCATCTAGTGCATTGGTCAGACCGGTGCGAACGGCCCGGCAAATATGATTATTACATTTTCAAAGCCGTTCGCCATCAAGGTGATCGGCTTTTATTATGTTGAATAAGAAAATCCCGTTTGATACGAATTATCAATACATCGTCAAGTGGATGCGATCTCGACCAGATAATTTGTTGGTGTAACATTCTTTCTGTAAAATTCTGGACCTTAACAAAGTGGTGAGTCAGAAGTATCCTATATAGGCACCACACCAAAATAGGAGAACAAACATTGAGATACTAAAGCCTGCTAACCTTATGAACGGCATCAAGATAAAAAAGGCAGCCATACTTGATAGGTTATATTCGTAACAGGCTCATCATGTGGCCAGACTCCGTCACGAAAGTTCTTGGGGTCACGGTTTCCGGCATCAAAGAAGGGAACCAATTCCAGGTCCTCAATCACTTTTGTGACCTCGCTGACTGCCAGATTATAATAACGTTCCTTTTCTTGCCATAATAGTGTACCTAATGAGGGTTTTACCACCACACGGGGTATGACCAGATGAGCAAATTTCGATTGTTCATCGCTGATAACTTTAATGTTCTTGGTCAAGGCATTTGCATCAAGCTTGAAAATGACATCATCCAAAACACTGCCCGCAGGGAGGAAAGAGCTGTCGGCTGCATAGACCAGGGGTCCACGAGATAAGGCTACCCGCCCGTTGTTACCGAGGCTATCGACAACAATCTGCACCGGCATGTCAAAGTCCAGGCGCACGGTATCACCCGGTTTCCACAGGCGTTGAATTTCCAGGTATCCATTTGCATCAACCCTGGCTTCTATTTCAGCGCCATTCAAACTGAGCTGCCATCCTTTACACCAGCCTGGAAAGCGAAGATAAAGACCAAATTCAATAGGTCTCTCAAGCTCCAGTTTCAGGTAAATATCGCCATCAAATGGGTAATTCCCTACCAATTCTACATTCAGGGGTACGCCAGAGCCCTGCGTCAGACTTGCTTTAGCCAGTTCATAAAAATTTACATAGATGCCTTTGTCATCCTGGCAAAACACATGCTGAGGGATCACTGCCAGGGCACGGACACCCCGGGTTGGGCAGCATTCCGGATCGGTATGCCAGCCGTAGCGTTTACTGTCACGCAACCCGACATAGTAGGCCCAACCGTGCCCGTCCGGAGATTGGGCAGCCAGCAAATGGTTATATAAGGTCTGCTCGGCCATATCAAAAAAACGCGCCTCGCCGAGTAAACGGCCCAGGCTTAAATTGAGATACAACCATCCCATACTGACACAGGTTTCGCCAAGACGGGAAGACCCATCGTTGCGTAGTAGATAGTCAGCGGTAAAGAATTCGCCCGTACTGGCAGTTCCGGTCAGGTAAAGGTGGTGCTCGACGATATCCTTCCAGGCAACTAATACAGGGTTCAGGTAATGCCGGTCGCCGGTCGCCCGGAAAAGCTCGATCATCCCGGTAAAACAGATCAGCATCTCGATGCTTTTGGCATTGGCTGTGCCTGCCACCCCCCGCCCTTCCATGAGGGAACTGACAATACGAGGGCCATCCGGTGCTTCCCAATCTTCATCCACCAGCCATTTTCCCCAATCCAGGTAGCGCTGGTCGCCTGTTTTCCAATACAACCAGATCAAAGGTTCCAGAAAAGAGGAAGATGCCATGCCATAATCACCGAAACCACGAGCTCGGGGACCGGTCTTGTGAACTCCTCGAAGACCAGGACCAAAATCCTGCAATACCCGATTGGCTATTTTTATGCAGGCGTTCAGCGCTTTCATAGCGCCAGAATAATTGTAATAACTCAGAAGGCCAATGAGGTCGTGCGCCTGGACCCAAAGATCCCGAGATTTCCATCGATCGACTTCGTCATAGGTGCCCAGATATCCATCTTCTTGCTGGGTAGATAACAAATCTTCCACCATCCCATCTATTTTGGTGTGCAGTTCAGCATCGGCTGCATTCCAGGCGCTTAAAATGGCGGCGTCTAACCACGTGCCAATATACTCTCCCTGCCAATCACCGCGGATCTCCGGGCGCGGACGACCTGGAACCATCCATCCGACTGGGCAATGCTGATGGAAAGGGAATAGGAGATGGTCGTTTTCCTGTTTATGCAGGCGGTTCAGTCTGCTGGCATTATGGCGCTGTCCAACCAATCCTTTCATTTGGGTTGAATCTGGTCGCGGGCAACGGATAGCATCCGGTTGTATTTGTGACGTTTTCATTCTATTCTCCTGTTAAGAAGTAACTGTTGCCGAACATTTCAGCTTCGACGATTTCGTTGTAAATCAGGAACAGTTCAAACGGGTCGGCAGTTCCTACGATCAGGTCATCATCTGCATAGTTACGGCTATTCAGGTGGAATCCGCCCAACAAACCTTTATCGATCAAAAAAGCCACGATATCTAAACCAACCTCACAGGGATTGGACGCTGACCGAGTCTGCCGCGGCACGACCCTCGGTGACCAGCAGGGCGATCCCGCCGGAGAGGAATGGCACATCGGCATCTACGGCGCTGCACACGGCTTTGTCGTCCGCGAAGGCCGTGATGTGGGAACCCTTGACTTCCAGCGCCAGCGGCACGGGCTTGCCAAATTCCCAGGCAAAATCCGCTTCGCCAAGGATGATTGTTTTATCGTAGAGGACCTTGACCAGACGGGCTTTACCACCCTGCCCGAGCACTAAGGCGTAATAGCGCAGCAGGCCCTGGACGCGCGCCGCCAGACCGAACTCGGCGACCATGTGGGGAGTGAAAACGGTTTCGGCGCGGTAATCCTGCCAGTCGGCCGTGCCCTGGATGAGCAGCCCGGTGCCTTCGTCCTGAATGACGCGGAAGGAGTCGCCCCAGGGCGAGAAGTCGCTGGCAGCGTTGATCCAGGAAATGCGCCAGGCCTTTGACAAGGCGCCCTTTGGGCGGGTGAAGATTGTGCGCGGTGCGCCGGACCAGGTGAGTTTATCGAGGTAGACAGTACCAGGCTGTCCCTTGGCTGAATCGATCTCCAGGCCGATCTCGGCGATTGGGTAGCTGTCCACCTCGGGGATCTGCCAGGACATCTCGGTGTGTTCGACAGGGGCCAGGCTGACCTTGGGACCGTAAATGCGCTGCAGAACATCGCCGGCGCCGAAATAGCGCAGATAAAGGGTCACTTCGACGGGAACCTGATTAAGGGAGTCGGCCTCGACAGCAGCGATCACAGTCTGCCCGGGATAGAGTGTGGGGCAGGCCATCAGCACGTAGCCGGGCATGTTGAGCGCGGTTGCGTCGATGAAGGTCTGCGTGGCGACGCGGGCGGGCTGGCCTGGGGCGGTATGGGCGTAGGCGATGGCCAGGCTGTGCGCCCCTTCTTTGCTGTGACCCTCGGCGTTAAAGACGCGGGCCGGGCTGCGCCCGCCGACAAGCGGTTCGGGCTGGAAGCCCTGCAGCGAGCCGGGCAGGCTGAAGTGGAAGCGCGCCCCACCCTTGGGCGAGAGAGGCGATAGCCCTTGTAAGGCTCGCCCACTGTTGACGATGGCGTAGCTCTCGATCAACGCGTCGCTGATCACCCGCCCGCCGTCGGCAGTGGGCAAATAGAGCCGGTCAGCCACCGGGCCGCGCCAATCCGGGCCTAGATCGAAACTCGCCAGGCCGTTGCGAATGCCCATCAGGCAGCCGATGTTCCCGCTGTTACAGTCGGTGTCCCAACCGGCGGTGTTGGTGATCATCAGGCTTTTCTGGAAATCGCCCTTGCCGTAGAGCAGACCAAGGATGATCAGGGCGTGGTTAGGGACCATATGGCAATTGCCGCCGTATTTGTCATAGCCGTAGTTAGCGACGATTTGTTTAAAAGACTGGTGCCAGTCGCGGTATTCGGCGTGCCACTCACGTAGGTCGGCGATCATACGGTAGATGACCGAATCCTTGGGAATGAAGGAGACGCCGCAGTCGAGCAGTTTGTTTACATCCTGTTCAACAAAAGCCTGAGCCTCCATCGCCGCCAGGACCTGCGCGCCGTAGAGCGCCTCGCCGTCGTGGCTGACCGAACCGGCGCGTTTGGCGAATTCAGCGGCCAGGGCCGGGTCGCCGGGAGCGACCATGGCCCAACCATCGATGAAGATCTGCGCGCCGATCTGCTCGGCGACGACCTTGCCGTTGGTAGCGATGGCGCCGGAAAGGGGGGCGGGGATGCCTTTCTTGAGGCGGATGTAGGCGGTGTGTTCGGTGGAGTTGCCCAGCCCGCCCCACCACAGTACGGTGCGTTTCTCGATCAGGTAATTCAACCAGGTCTGTCCGATCTGCTGCGCAGTGAGATCCTTTGAATTGCCGAAGTCGGCCAGGGCGCGCACGAATGTGAATGTGCCGGAGATGTCATCGTCGGTGACAATCAGCGGCACGCCGCGCTTCTCATGGACGTAGTAATTCACCTCGCCCAACTCGGCCATGATTTTGTCATAGTTCCAGCCTTCGAAGGGCCGGCCGAGGTAGACGCCGATAATTTTGCCGAGCACGCCGGCATAGACACGTTCGAGGTAGTCAGAGGGGATTGTCATAATGGTTTCCTTACTTTCGACGCTAAAAGGGAAGGATTATTGATTGCGATCACCAATCGCAATTCCTGAGAACAATCCATAGGCGTTCTCACCGGAAAATACATCAAAAACTTCTAATAGTACCGTT
>Ga0315282_10015778_pt1 | contig 11106 bp, 6 predicted proteins | sample YL17G07_20_MG_FD_203693 | JGI IMG/M metagenome (GOLD analysis project Ga0315282, IMG submission 203693) | Sediment microbial communities from Yellowstone Lake, YNP, Wyoming, USA - YL17G07_20 | ecosystem: Environmental > Aquatic > Freshwater > Lake > Sediment | place: USA: Wyoming | collected...
GAAAATAACGATCGGGATTCGTAATTTTTATTCCCCGCCTCGAATAACGACTCTAATGTTGGTCAGTCAAATTATGTTTGTTTGGATCGAGCCCAAATTCTTTATTGACTAGCGACCGGCCCAATAATACATAGCAAGCGCCCATTTAACAAGAGAGAACCCGAAACCTGAACCGTCTTATTAGACACCGAGGCGGGGAGCTTTTGCCTCGCCTTTTACGCTGTCTTGGCCCAATTCATAGCACGGGATTGTGGCAAGACCAAGAATAAGAGTCGCCGTGACGGAGTTCCCGCCTCGGTCTTTTTCTATGTGTCATTCCGCATGACCTTCCCGTCTTTCATGACAAATTGAACCCGGCGAAGTGCTTGAATATCCTCCAGGGGATTCGCTGGTGTCGCTATGATGTCGGCGGCGAAACCTACGGAGACCCCACCCCGGATTTTCTCGATGCGGAGGAGCTTGGCCGCGTTCGTCGTCATGGCCTTGAGCGTTTCGGCGGGCGTGATTCCCGCCGCCTGCCACGATGCCAAATAATCCAGCATCATTTCCGGCCGATTTTTTCCCGGAAGATGGTTGACGGTGTCCGTGCCGAAAACGAGCGTCACGCCGGCTCGACGGGCCCGTTTGAGGCGGTCGACGATCTTCGCCGCGAAGTCTTTCGTTGAGCCGAAATAAAGTCCGGTCGGGTCGATGCCGGCGAGATGAGCCTCGGGAAAATCGGTGCTGACCAAGGCCGTTCCCTTATCCTTCATGAGGGCGAGCAGCTCGTCTTCGAGCAGAAAGCCGTGCTCGATGGAGTCCACTCCCCCGAGAATGCAGTTGCGGGCCGGCTCTCCTCCGGCGAAAATATGCACGGAAACGGCTTTGCCCGCGGCATGCCCTTCGGAAACGGCAGCCTGGATCTCGGCAAGAGAATAATAAAACGGGCTGTTATCCGCGACGAGCTTGACGGCGTCCGCGCCGTAGTAAATAACCTGTCGCACCGCTTTCCTTACCTCGTCGGGCGTGTCGGCGTCGATGTACTCATAAAGCCAGAACCGGCCCTGTTCCGGAGGAATGCCCATAGATTGACCGCCGAACGGAGCGATAATTTTGCCTGTCGTCAGGATGGTCGGCCCGTCGAACAGGTTCCGGTTGATGGCGTCCCGGAGATCTACTGATGCGAAGTTCGCTTCGTTGCCGACGTCACGGATGGTCGTAAATCCCGCCCGAAGGACATCCTGGGCATTGCGGAGGCCGGCCAGAGCCCGCGCGGCCGAGCTCTGCTTGAGATAGATGGCCTCGATGCCGGAAGTGAGGTTCAGACCCCCGAAGGTAATATGCGTATGAGCATCCATGAGGCCCGGCATAACCCAGGCTTTTGTGAGATCGATGACCTCGACTCCGGAGGGAATTTTGACGCCCGGCCCGATCTCGGTGATCTTGCCGTCCTTGACCAATATGACCTGATTAGCGGTAACATTGCCGGTAGCAGGGTCGATCAGATGACCGGCGCGCAAGGCCGCCGTTCCGGCCATCAGAAGCCCGGCCGCTGCAAACCAAAGCAAAGCGAAAATAATTAAAGCTCGTTTCATGATTCCCTCCTTCTCCTGAATTGATCTATAAAAACGGGGATAGGACCTCGTTGTGTTTCCTCGTTCTGAATGGAATTCCTATTTCTTGACGTCCTTGGGCTTGAGCTCCATCCCGAGCTGCTGCATCATCCCCAGGTTATCCTCGACAATCCACCATCCGTGGACCTTGCCGTCCTTGACCTGCATGATGGTGATTTGATAATACTTGATTTTGTTCCCGGTAGGAGGGATCCCCTGGAATTCAGCCTTGTGGGTTGCCTGTTGAAGGATCCGGATCGCAACCTTATCGCCCTTGGCGAAAATATCTTCGACTGTGTGGTTATAATCGGGGAACGCTTGGTAGAACATCTTTATGAGCTGAATGGTCGTATCCACGGTAAGATCTTCTTGCGGTCCTGAATAATGGCCGATCAGCTCGGGGACAAGGAGCTCTTTGAAACGGGCAAAATTCTGGGCGTCTATCGCCTCGAAGACTTGACGCACGACAGCCTCGTTTTGCTTTTCGATCTCAGCCTGGGCTTTAAATTGTTCCAACTCTGCTTTCTCGGCCTTGTTCTGGCAGCCGAAAGTTAGGCAAAACAGAACGACCAAAGAAACGACCAAACCTAATTTTTTCATTTCTCCCCCCTTTAAAAATATTTATAGGAAAAGCTTGTGAGACAAGCGCTAAGCCAAACCTGTTATCCTTGTCCCCGTCACACCTCAAAATGCTCCCACTCGTACTTCACCCGCTCCATGAGCATCATAAAGCGTAACCCGCCAGCTATTTATTGATTACAAACTTCTGTTGCTGTTCCTTGGCGCGCTCTATAAGCGCTTGGAACCGCGGCTCGTTCCTCAGGGGAGCCAGAAAACGGCTGTGCTCGCTGAGAAACCGATGGTTGCTAAATCCCCAGGCAATAGCGCGCTCAAGCCATTCGAGAGCGCCATCGTTGTCGCCCACCCGAGCCAAGCACGCCGCAATGAAATTCGGGAACCATTCGTCCGTCTTTGCTGCTTCCTGCAACAAGGTATTAGAGGCCAGGAGCTCCCTCACTCCGCGTCTATCACCTGATAAAGCCCGACAGAATAGAACGCTCAGGTCCGAAATGGGGACGGCTTTCAAGTCTGCGACTTGCCCAAATTTGTCTTTAGCTTCGTCCTCGAGGCCAGCATAGGCCAGTGCTTGCGCAAGCCACCACATAAGAACCGGAAAATCTGGCGCCACCTTTTCAAGATAATGCTTGAATCGAACCGCAGCTTCGTCAAAGCGTCCATCGAAGAAATCGACCGCTCCTCGAGCAAAGCCCGACATCGGGTTCAGCGGGTCGGCTGAAATCGCCATATCGGCAAATCGCCCAGCTTCGGCGACCCGGCCGATCTCGGCGAGAATAAATCCGAGGCCCCAAAGAGCATCGATCGTTCTATCCAATTCTACCGCCCGCATAGAATGCCTAACCATCCCTGCGAGATCGCCTTGCTTGTAGCGAACATAGCCCATTGCAACGTGGGCCAGGCCCAAAGATGGATCTAGCTCGACTGCTCTAGCAGCGTATCGCTCTCCGCGCAGGAGAGTCTCTTGGTCGTGGCTAATTCCGAAGTCATATGACATGGCGCACGACCATCCGAGCCCCGCGTAAAGGAGCGCATTTTCCCCTATGATATTGAGGGCATTATTCAACAATTGGTAAGCGCGATCTAATGATTCTTTGGTGAACGCCCACACCTCGTGCCAAGCCCGGAGCCAGGCGTCGTAGGCCCCTACATCAGGAATGGGGCGCTCTGCCAGGCGGAGGGCCTCAGCCGAAGTTAACGAGATCTTCAGGGCCTCGACTATGCGGCGCGCCAGCCGTTCCTGGAGATCAAAGACATCGTCCAGCGTTCCGGCGTACTTCTCTGCCCAGACATGAGTATCATTAGGGGCATCGATGAGCTGTGCGGTGAGGCGGAGATCGTTTCCGGCTTTCCGGACACTTCCCTCCAATACATATTGGACGTTGAGCTCTCGACCTATCATCGTAGTTGTTTTTTGCGTTCCCTTGAAGGTCATGGCGGAGTTCCTGGAGATGACACGAAGTGCACGAATACGGGAGAGGTCAGTGATGATCTCTTCAGTCATGCCGTCACAAAAATACTCCTGGTCTTTCTGGGGGCTAAGGTCGGTGAAGGGTAGGACAACGATGGATTTTTCAGGTTTCATCAAGGTCGGTCCGGATATCTCGACTTCTTTTTTCCTTGTTTCAGGCAGTTTTGCCGCCCACTGCGATAACTTAAAGATTACCCAAGCGATCCCCAGAAGAAAGGCAACGATCCCTATCAACAGCTTCTTGCCCGGGATGCCTGTGATCCTGAGAATGATGATTAGATCTATAGCCACAGCGACCAAAATGATCAATGGGACTAAGAGAACTTCGATCTTGATGTTCCCCGGCCGTTTTTCCGTGCTCCGGAACCACCTCCAGACGAGGGTCGACAGCAAAGCACCGATGACCGAAACGACGGTCAGATCAATCGTCTCTTCGGGGAACTTGTAATGACCCACGAGGAGCCGTTCGACGACCTCGACAAGCAGCCATCCGCCGCCGATGAAAGCGGCAAGAGTCTCAATGATGTGCCGCTTTCTGAGTTTGGTGAGAAAACGTTTGAAAGAAGATTCCTTCACTTCCTTGGAAGATATCGTTTCCCCGTTTGTAGAGCCCATCGGTCTCCCTAGCCTAAAAGCCCTTTCCCAGCTGGGGCAAGCGTAGCAATAAATGGAATAAGAGTCAATTCGATGGATGGGCGGCGAAACCAGTCAAAGGGAGAAATGTCCTGATATCTGCCGGAATCGACTTTCGTTTTTCTTGACGTAACATCATCCCTCCCCTTAGGCTCGGAATCTCGACCGCTCAGCGTGAATAGTCCCCTCTGTTTGTCGAACCTTTCACTGACGGCTTGGCGGAATCATCCAGGCCGCGTCGATCAGAACCTTCCACCGGCCATCCGGCTGCTTCCGCCAGACGGCGAGATACGGCCCTTGGTCAGTGCCGCTCTTCCACGTTCCCGTGGAGTAGGCCATCGTTCCGGATTCCGTGACAACCACTCGGGCCACCGTCCAGGTGAGAGCGAAACCGGGCTGGGCGAACATCTTCTCCCAGCTTGCCCGAAACGCCGGAATCCCTTGTGCCCGGAACATCGCGGAGCCAGCCGTGACGGCCTCGGGATCGTAGAAGGTCACGGTCTGCTCGACGGACTTCTCGGCGATGGCTTTTGCCCATGCGCCATCCGCTTCGCGAATAGCGGCTTCGGGACCGGACGGCGCCCGGGAAGGTTGTTGTCCCGCCAAGGCGAGGACAGCCAGGAAAACGCCGCCTAGGAAGGCCTTCATCGTTCCTCCTTTGGAGATACTTATAAGAAAGGCTAGTAAGACAAGCGCTGAGCCAAACCTTTTATCCTTGTCCCCTTCACACCTCAAAATGCTCCCATTCGCACTTCACCCGTTCCATGAGCTTCTTGAAACGTGGCTCGCCGCGGATATTGGTCAGGAAGGGGTCGTTTTCCATGAGGAACGGATAATTGATAAAACCCCAGTCAACGGCATTCTTAAGCCGCTCGACAGCCTCTGTCGTCTCGCCTAGCAAAGCGTAGCTTTCCGCCATCCAAATGGGGAAACTCTCGTCGTCTCTGACCAGTTTTTTGAAGTCTCCCGAATCTATTCGTAGAGCCTCGGCTTTTTTATTTTCCAAGGCATATCTATGAAAAGAAGCGAGGCCCGCCCATATGGTCCCCGGCGACTCTTTTTCTATGATGTCAGAAAGCCGGCGAGCCTCCTCAAAGCGCCGCGTGTAGGTCAGGCTCCTCGCCTGCCAAAATCTGATGAACATATTTTGCTCGTCCAGCTGGAGCGCCTTGTCAAACTCCTTGATGCTGGCATCGAACTTACCGTCAAGGACTTCGACAGCTCCGCTCAAGAAATAGGTCAACAAGTTCAGGGGATCAACCTTCAAGAGCCTACCGACCAAGCGCCTTGCTTCCGAGACCCGTCCAGAGTGGGCATAGACCCAGCCCAGCCACATCAGGGGATCCGGATGGTTCGGATCAATGGCCAGCGATCTTTTGAGTTCTTTTACGGCCTGAGAGAGATTCTTTCTCTTCCTTTGAATCATTCCTCGCAGGTAGTGGCCGCTGGAGGAATCGGAATTCAAAGAGAAGACTTTTTGGATGCACTCTTCCGCTTCCACAAGGACACTCTCTTCTTTTTTTACGGCCGTATCGAAATACATAAGATTGATGAAGCCGAGGTCCGCGTACAGGATCTCATTGTCCCCGATGAGATCGAGCCCCTTCCTAACAAGCCGGGACGCACGTTCCAATCCAGGCGCCTCGGCATGCCAGATGTCATGACGTGCCTGGATATGCAGATCGTAGACTTCAGGGCTGGCGATCGGCCTAGTCGATATGCGCCGGCTCTCATCCGGAGTCAGCTTGAGCTTCAGTGCCTCGAGTATGGAGCGGGAGACCTTCTCCTGGATAGCAAACACGTCATCCAGCGTGCCTCCGTATTTTTCGGCCCAAATATGGGCATCGGTGGTTGCATCAACAAGCTGGGCGGTTATCCGAAGATCATTTCCGGCCTTGCGGACACTTCCCTCCAGGACAAAGCGGATATTGAGGTCCTTGGCAATATCGCGAACAGTCTTAGAGCTTCCCTTAAATGTCATCGCTGAGGAACGTGATATAACCAAGAGCTCGCGCACATGGGAGAGATCTGTGATGATCTCCTCTGTCATACCGTCGCAGAAGTATTCCTGGTCCTTCTGCGGGCTAAGATCGGCGAAGGGAAGAACAACGATCGATTTCTCGGGCTTAATCTCGCCTAGTCTTGAGATATCGAACTTCTTGACCGCTGCGTCTGGCATTCCCGCCGCCCACTGGAGGGACTTAAAGACAATCCAGGCGATTCCAAGCAAAAAGGCAGCGATCCCTATCAGCAGAGCCTTGCCCGGGAAGCCTGCGATCTGGAGAATCAAGATTAGATCTATCGCCAGAACGACAAGAATGATCAACGGAACCAGGAGGACTTCGACCTTGACGTTTCCCGGTCGCTTCTCGGTGCCTCGGAACCAACGCCAGACAAGAGTAGCGATTAACGCGCCAACGACCGATATGACTGCTAGGTCGATTGTCTCGCCGGGAAAATTATAGTGCTCGACGAGAAGCCGCTCAACGACCTCGACAAGCAGCCACCCGCCTCCGATGAAAGCGGCGAGGGTTTCAATGATGTGTCGCTTTCTGAGTTTAACGATAAAAGCTTTGAAAGAAGATTCCTTCACTTCCTTAGAAGATATCTTTTCCCCGTTTGAAGAGCCCATCGGTCTCCCTAGCCTAAAAGCCCTTTACTAGCTGGGGCAAGCGTAGCAACAAAGGGGATAAGAGTCAATTGAATAGATCCAGGGACGGCTCGCAGGGAAAGTCTTGCTCCCGGTCGGGTTTTTAACGCCATTCTCTCGCCGTTCTTTCGCGGCGGCTCAGAACTCGCTTCGCGCCATTGATTGTACGGATATGCGGCGCGAAGCTCAGACACCTTCGCCGTCCGGCCTCTTCCGGGCCGGATACCCTCGAAAAACGTCTCGAGAAGGCTAAACCCGGCCCGGTCGCTGCAACTTTCCCTGCTCGCCCAATTTAGTGGTTTGCCTCTGACCTCCACCACCCTTGGAACCGACATTTGTCATCGCTCTGATCCAGTGCTGACGATTAATTAAGCGGAATCAAGCGGCGGCCCTAAAGCCAGGGCGAATCCTCTACCCCGAGCCTCTACTTGAAAAATCCCCCCATGCTATATAGTATTTCCATTTTGAATACATGGAAAAGCCCTTTGTCATTGGATTTCCCCTGTCAAACGAGCGAGAGGAGGGAAGATGCTTAAGCGAGTTTTCTTAATTTTCGTCGGGATTTCGATCATTCTTGCCGGTTTGGCGGCCGGTCAGGACAGGTTCGGCGAGGACCTGCTCAAGGGATTCACGTTTCGGAATCTCGGCCCGTTTCGGGCCGGCTCGTGGGTGAGCTGCATCGCCGTTCCCGAGACGCCTCCCCGGGAGCACCTTCGGACTCTTTATGTCGGGATGCGGAACGGGGGGGTATGGAAATCGACGAACAACGGCGTGACCTTTGAGCCGATGTTCGACGGTCAGAACAAGCTCTCGATCGGAGACGTGGCGGTGGCGCCGTCCGATGCGAATGTCGTCTGGGTCGGCACGGGCGAATCCTACTGCACGAGGATGTCCACTTCCGGGGACGGCGTCTATAAATCGACCGACGCGGGAAAGACCTGGACGAACGTGGGGCTCCGCGATTCGCAGCACATCGCCCGGATCATGATTCATCCCACGAATCCGGACATCGTCTACGTCGCGGCCATGGGCCATCTCTTTTCGACCAACGCCGAGCGCGGCGTCTTCAAGACGTCGGATGGAGGCAAGACCTGGCAGAAGGTCCTGTACGTCAACGAAAAAATCGGCGCCGTCGACCTGATGCTCGTCCGCTCGACCCCCGACGTCCTCTACGCCGCGATGTATGATAAGGCCCGGTATCCCTGGCATTATGAGATGGGCGGACCCGAGAGCGCTATCTACAAGACAGTCGACGCCGGAAAGACCTGGGCGAGGCTCGGCGGCGGCTTGCCCACCGGGCGCATCGGCCGGATCGGTCTCGACGTCTTCCAGAAAAGCCCCGACACCCTTTACGCCGTTGTCGAGAACGGGAACCCGCGTCCCGCCACCGCGCAGGAGATCGAGCAGGACAAGCGCCGGGGGATCGGGCCGCGGCCGCGGACGGCCGGAAACGAGGTCTTCCGGACGGATGACGGCGGAAAATCCTGGCGGAAGGTTAACGTCGGCTACGAGGACGCCCTGAATAAAGCGCCGTATTCCTTCAATATGCTCCGCATGGACCAGGCCGATCCGAACACGGCTTATATCACCGGCTCGTCTCTCGCCAGCACCAACGACGGCGGCAAGACTTGGAAGGGCCTGAGCTATCCGTCGAACGGCGTTTTCGAGAAAGCCTTCGGCGACTGGAGGACGATGTGGGTGGACGCCCAGGATTCGAATCGGCTGATCTTCGGCAGCGACGGCGGCGTCTATGTGTCCTACGACATGGGGAAGACGTGCCATCATTTTTATAATATCCCCGGCGGCGAATACTACGCCATCGGCCTCGACATGGAGGACCCGTACAACATCTACGGGGGACTCCAGGACCACGATTCCTGGAAGGGACCGTCGAACGGATGGGCCGGAGAGATCACCGCATCGGATTGGGTGACCGTGGGCGGGGGCGACGGCATGTACAACCAGATCGACCCGACCGACAGCCGGTGGGTCTATAACAACCGGGAGTTCGGCGCCATGTGGCGGCTCGACCAGAAGCTCGGAGTCCAGACGACGATCACCCCGACCCGCGAGAGAGGAGGCAAAGAGCCGCTCCGGTTCAACTGGACGCCTCCCATCGCCCTCTCTCCGCACAATCCCGCGATCGTCTACACCGGGGCCCAGGTGCTTTTCCGCTCGCTCGACCGAGGCGATCACTGGATGGAGATCAGCCCCGACCTGACCACGAATGACAAGGCCAAGGAGGCGGGCGAGGGCAGCATCACCTATTGCACGATAACGACGATCGGCGAGTCGCCGGTGAGGCCCGGGGTCATCTGGGTCGGCGCGGACGACGGCAAGGTTCAGGTGACCCTGGACGGCGGCGCGACCTGGCTCGACCGCACGCAGAAGCTGACGAGCGCCGGCGCGCCGGCTAATTATTGGGTGAGCCGAGTCTTCCCCTCGCCCCACGAGGCCGGGACGTGCTTCGTGGCCAAAACGGGTCTCCGCTTCGATGAATTCAAGCCCCATCTCTACAAAACCACGGATTTCGGCGAGACCTGGACTCCTCTCATGGGCAACCTGCCGGAGAATAAGCCCCTGAACGTGGTCATTCAGGATCGCCTGAACGCCAATCTCCTCTTTGCCGGGACGGAGCAGGGAGTTTATGTGACGATCGACGGCGGGAAGAATTGGGCCGCGTTCAAGAACAATATGCCCTGGCTCAAGGTGACCGACCTGCTTGTCCATCCCCGGGAGAACGATCTCGTCGTCGCGACGTTCGGCCGGAGCCTGTTCATCACCGATATCTCGGCTCTGCAGCAAATGAGCGAGAGCTCTCTCGGCCAGGACGTCTTCGTATTCGATATCCGGCCCAGGGCTCAGCGGGTTACCGGCGGGATCGGAAACTACCAGCTCCTCGGTGACTCCCATCTCATGACGCCCAACGAGCCGGACGCCCTCGCCATTCGCTATTACTTAAAGGATGCGGCCAAAGCGGCGGTCAAGGTCACCGTGGCCGACCTTCACGGGAAGGTCTTGAGAGAGCTCACCGGAAAGGGCGAAGCCGGGATGAATTCCATTCTCTGGGACATGCGTCCCCAGCGCGCCGGGGAACCGGCGCCGCGCTTCGAGGGCCGGTTCGGCGGGCAGCCCGTCGATCCGGGAGAATATGTGGTGACGGTCAACATCGACGGCAAGTCGTTCTCAAAAAAGGCGCTGATAACGATGAGGACGGGCTGGGCGATCGGTCCGTTCCCGTCGGTCATTAAAGACTGATTGAACGAGGAGGAATGATGTTTCATCGGAAGTCTCGTACGCCCTTATCCATCGCCTTTTTCGTTTCTCTTGTCGGCGTCCTCAGCCTGGCCGGCGGGCTCAATGTTTTGACTTTCGGAGGTCAGGCGGCCCAGAAGCCCGAGACCGCGGCGGCGGCCCCGGCTCCGGCCGCGTGGACTCCGAGACCCGATTCCATGCTCGCCCTCTCGTGGCGCTTCGTCGGGCCGCAGGGCAACCGGGTGAGCGCGGTCGTCTGCGACTCGAACGATCCCAACGTCTATTACGCAGGCGCCTGCGCCGGCGGCGTCTGGAAATCGTGGGACGGCGGCACGAACTGGGACCCGATCTTCGACGCCCAGACGTCCCAGTCCATCGGCTCTCTCGCCCTCGCCCCGTCTGATTCGAACCAGCTTTGGGTCGGTACGGGAGAGGCGTTCATCCGGAGCAACGTCCTCGTCGGTGACGGAATCTACAAGTCCATGGATGCGGGCAAGACCTTCCTGCGCATGGGACTCGAAAAGTCCGGGCGCATCGGCCGCGTCATCGTCCATCCGCGCGACCCGAACGTCGTCTTCGCCGCGGCCCTCGGGCACTGCTACGGCCCCCAGAAAGAGCGCGGCGTCTACCGGACCAAGGACGGCGGGAAGACCTGGCAGCAGGTGCTGTTCGTGGACGAAAACACGGGCTGCTCCGGCTTGGCCATGGATCCCAACAACCCGCAGACCCTCTTCGCCGGGATGTGGTCGATCGTCATCAAGACCTGGGGCAAGTTCAGCGGCGGTCCGGGAAGCGGGGTCTTCGTTTCGCACGACGGCGGCGACACCTGGACCCGCATCAAGGGGCAGGGCCTTCCCGAGTTCGAGGTCGGCAAGACCGACGTCGCGGTCGCGCGCACCAATTCGAACAGGGTTTACGCCCTGATCGAG
>Ga0315282_10015779_pt1 | contig 11106 bp, 8 predicted proteins | sample YL17G07_20_MG_FD_203693 | JGI IMG/M metagenome (GOLD analysis project Ga0315282, IMG submission 203693) | Sediment microbial communities from Yellowstone Lake, YNP, Wyoming, USA - YL17G07_20 | ecosystem: Environmental > Aquatic > Freshwater > Lake > Sediment | place: USA: Wyoming | collected...
GCCAGCCTCGCCGCCGCGTGGGACCAGTACGACTTCTTCTTCCTCCATTATAAGCACACCGACAAGGCGGGGGAGGACGGCGATTTCGACGCCAAGGTCCACTATATTGAGGAGGCCGACGCGGCGATCCCGGCCCTCGAAAAACTGCGGCCCGACGTCCTGGTGGTGACCGCCGACCACTCGACGCCGTCGGCCATGAAGGCGCACTCGTGGCACCCGGTGCCCGTGCTCCTCTGGGCCAGGACGGCCCGCCGCGACGGCATCAAGACCTTCAACGAGATCGCCTGCCGCCAAGGCGGCCTGGGCCTGAGGCCCAGCACTCACCTGATGCCGCTGATGCTGGCCCACGCCGGCCGGCTCGCCAAGTTTGGGGCGTGAGGCGACGCCGGCGGGGCGGGGGGGTGACCCGGCGATTCCGCGGCGGGCCAGGACAGGCTCGTGCACGTCATGGCGACCGATTCGGCCAACTCCGAAGATGTCCCCGCGTTCTGGTGCGACGCCATGCTGGGCGGTCTGGCGCGGTGGCTCCGGGCGGCCGGCTACGATGCCGAGTGGGTCGCCGGCATCGACGATGCGGAGTTGGTGCGCCGGGCGCTCGCGAGCGGCCATACCCTCCTGACGGCCGACACCGAGTTGGCCCGGCACGGGGCCATCCGGGCCGGGCGGGTTCGGGCACTCCTCATCCCGCCGAACCTGGGGAAGTTCGAGCAACTGCGGTTCGTCATGCGTTCGCTCTCGCTTCGGCCGCGCGATCCGCGGTGCATGACATGCGGGGGAGGCCTGCGGTCCGTTCCCAAGGAATCCGTTCGGGCCGAGGCCCCGCCGCGGACCTTCGCCTGGTGCGATGAGTTCTACCGTTGCGAGCGGTGCGCGAAACTGTTCTGGCGCGGCACGCACTGGCAGCGGATCGCGGCCCGGCTGGCCAACCTGTTCGATGAGTAGCACTCGAGCGCTCGCTTCGCGTCGCCCGCACGGGCCGCGCTCGCGGATCGGGCTGTTCCCGGTAACGGCCCGCGTTTTTCGTCAGGTTTGCTGAGACTGTAGCATCATTATTGCGACTCTTGTTATCGCTGCGTGCCAGATGAAGGGTGTGGACAGTAGCGATCCGGTGGGGTGCCCGCTGGTCCCGTTCCATGTCCAAGGCGATGCGTTGGCGGATGTGCTCGGCCGTGCGGACACAGTAGACGCTTCGCTGGGCCTTGCGGAAGCGGCGGTTGCTGCGTTCGACGGCGTTGCTGGTGGCCGGCAATAACCGGTCATCCAGGAAGGTCAGGGCCTTTTCCAGGTTGGGCGTGAACAGTTTGCTGAGCGTGCGGCCGACCCGCTTGAAGCGGCGGACGCGCCGCCTGAGGCGGCCCAGCCTGGCCAGAGCGGTCTCGGTGCGGCACCGCCGGTCGAACAGGCGGTAGACTTCATCCATGATCTGGCGGAGCGTTCGCAGGTGCGGCAGGCCGCGAGTGATCCGCTGGAGGGTTCTCTTTTCGACCGGCGTCAGATGATGCTGAACGAACAAGTGGCGATAATCGAACAGGTCGGCAATTCGCTGCTCGATTCGCTTGGCCTTGCGGGCCTGGGCCTGGTTGGCCTTGGAGGGACGGCCTCGCGGAAGGGCCGGCTGTTTGGCCTTGAGTTCCTTGCGGACCTTGGCCACCGCGTGCAGCACCGCCTCGATGATGTCTTTGAGGACGTGGAACTGGCAGATCTGATGGCGAGCCCCGGGGAACACCTCCCGGATCACCTCCGGATAAAGCGAAGAGCCGTCCGTCGTGATGCCCAAGACCATCAGACCTCGGGCGTCCAAGTGGACCTTGAACTGGCTGAAGAACTCCCGAACGTCCTGCTCTTTCGGGTCGCGTTCCAGCACCCGGTACGCCAACCGCTGGAACGTGCGGTTGTCCACGATCGCGAGCACGCAGAACGGCCCGTCGTAGACCTCGTCGGCCGCCAGGTAGCCGCTGAAGCGCGCCAAGGCCCGGTCCAGGTACTCACCGTCGATCCGCCGTTCGCCTTTTTTCCCCCGCCGCCTCGACCCAGTTCTGGATCGTGGCGAAGGGGACAAAGACCCGGTGGTCTCGCCAGAGATGCCAACTGGCCGCCCGATACGGCAGGCCGTCTTCGATCACCAGCCGCACCGCCCGCTGCTGGACGCGGTGGGTGTACCGGCACTTGGGCAAGGCCAGGTCGTCCATGTCGGCGTTGAAGCATCGCCGACACCGGGAGCACTGATGCGTGGAGTAAGTCAGATGGATGTCCAAGGGCCGGCCGCCGCGAGCATCGCCCAGGTCGTGCAAGACCCGATGGGCTGTTCCGCAACGACGGGCCTTTCCGCCGCAGAACGGACACCGCCGACGCCGGTAAACGCGGCTGCGCCGCTCGATCCGGGGAGGCGGCAGGTCCTCCACCCGCACAATGCCTTCGGTCGCATCCGCAACGTACTCACCGGGGCCAGCCATGGCCGTCCCTCCCGACGCTCCGCGTCAGGAGTACATGTCGGCCAATTCGCCCCGGCAACCCCAGAAATTCGCAATACTTGTGCTACAGTCTCGGTTTGCTTAAGGATTTCATTTCCGCCTGCCGATATGGGAACGTTCGGAGGGGCATGTCGTTTCACGACACGCGCTGGAGCACGATGGGAGATAGGGGACGTCTTGGACCCGTGGGCGTGTCCTGACAGGGTGGTTCGCTTGGCCGTTCTGGTTCTTGCTGCGGTGGCCATTCCCACGGTCGTTCGCAGACGGGTTGGCGGCAGCCGCGCCAGTTACGGCGCGATGATCGCCGGACTTGCCTTCCTCATGGCCGGCGAGGCCGTCGTTCTCGTGCACGGGCTGCTCTACGATCTCGACCTGCTCTGGGTCGGCGACGTCGAGACGGTTGCCCACACCGGCGGTTACCTTCTGATTCTCCTGGGCTTCCTCCTGCTGATGAGCGACACGGCCAGGGCGAGGTCGGAGGCCTTGGCGGTGACGGTCGGCGAGCGGGCCCGCGCAGACGAGGCGCACCTCCAGGAGGCCAAACTGCGGGCCCTCCTGAACTGTGCGACGGAATACTGCATCATCGGCGCCGACCGGGAGGGCCGCGCCACTTCTTACAGCACGGGCGGCGCCCGGATTCTGGGATGGGGGGCCGAGGAAGTCATCGGCCGGGTCGTGCCCGATGTGATCCGTCTGCCGGGCCAGGGGCCGGACCTGACCGCGATCCTGGCCCGCGTTCAGACGGACGGGGTCTTTGAGGCGGAAGTGCCGTGCCTCCGAAAGGGCGGCGAAGTCTTCCCCGCCTTGTTGACGGTCACGCCGCTCAAGACCCCGGAGGGCGACACCGAGGGTCACGTGGTGATCCTGAAGGACATCACGGCCCTCAAGGCGGCTGAGAAGGCCCTGCGGACCGAGCGCGACTTTATCCGCGGCGTCATCGAGACGGACCAGATGCTCATCATCGGCCTGGCGCTCGAAGACGGCCGCCTCATGATGTTCAACCGGGGGGCCGAGCGGATGACGGGCTACCGCCGCGACGAGGTCATCGGACGACCGTACCGCGATGTCTTGCTCGCGCCGGAAGACCGGCCCGCAGCGGTACGGATGCGAGAGGATATCCGCCAAGGCAAGACCCGTTCCATCGGCACGCACGACCACTTCATCATCACGAAGTCAGGCGAGCGGCGCCTCATCTCCTGGACCTTCACGGTCTCTACAGACGACACCGACCGACCCCGTTACGTCGTCGCCTTCGGCCACGACGTGACCGCCGAGCGCCGGATGCAGGCAACTCTCGAAAAAGCCAAGGCCGACCTCGAACGGGCCAACGTCGAACTCGAGCGCCTCGCCGGCACGGACAGCCTGACGGGGCTCCTCAACCGTCGCCAGGCCGAGACCCTGTTCGAGCACGAGATCGCCGCCAGCCGCCGCCGCAGCGCGCCCGCCGGCGTCGTCCTCATCGACCTCGACCATTTCAAGGCCATCAACGATACCCACGGGCACGACGTCGGCGATGCCGTCCTCAGGCACGTTGCCGACCAGTTGCGGACCCGCCTGCGCACCAGCGACATCGTGGCCCGTTACGGCGGCGAGGAGTTCCTCCTCGTCCTGCCCGACACCGACCTGGACGGGGCCGCCCACGTGGCCGAGGACCTCCGCCGCCGGGTCCACGAGCACCCGCTCCTGGCCGGCGACACGCGGGTGTACCTCCACGCCAGTCTCGGCGTGACGGTCCTCGTGCCCGGCCAGCGCACCTCGGTCGACCGGCTCATCCGGATGGCCGACGAGGCCATGTACTGCGCCAAGAACCTGGGCGGAAACCGCGTGGTCACGTGGCACGGCGCGCATCAGGGCCGGGCCGAGCCGGGCCTCCTGGGCTCCGAAGCGGCCCTCGCCCTCCAGAAACGCGTGGAAGCCCTGACCCGGCGAGACCCCGACGTGTTCCTTAAGAACCTGTACCAGTTGGTGGAGGTCCTCGAGGCCGGCAGCGTCTATTCCGAGGGGCACTCGCGCCACGTCGCGGAGTACGCCGTGGCCATCGCCCGGCAGATGGGCCTCGGGCCCGCGCTCGTCGAGACGGTTTACCGCGCCTCCATGCTGCACGACCTCGGCCAGGCGGCGATTCCGCGCGACGTCCTGTGGAAGCCGGGGCCGCTCTCCAGGAGCGACTGGGCCCTCGTGTGCCAGCATCCCCTGGTCAGCGTGAAGGCCCTTGAGCCGCTGGCGTTCCTCCAGCGCGAGGCGCACTTCATCCGTCATCACCACGAGCGTCCCGATGGACGGGGTTATCCGGACGGCCTGGCGGGGGAGGGGATTCCGCTCGAGGCCCGGATCCTGGCCGTTGCCGATGCCCTGGACGGCATGACCCGCGTCCGTCCGCATCGCCCCGCGCTTTCGCTGGCGGAGGCGCTGGAGCACCTGCGCGGCGGGGTTCCCCACCAGTTCGCGCTGGACGTGGCCGAGGCGGCGTGCGCGGCCGCCCGGAAGGCGACCCACTGGCCCCTCGCCCAGGGGGCCGCTGTGCCGGTGGCCGCTGAAGTCGGCCCGCAGGCTTAGCGCCGCTGGCGATTGACCGTAACCTCTTGCGCGGCGGACCTACGCCCGGAAGATCGCCCCCAGGCGCTTGCCCATCAGGACGGTCGCGCCCACCAGCGTGGCGGCCAGGAACACCATCGCCCAGACGCCCAGGGCGCTCGCCACGGCCTCCCCCGTCACGGCGTATTCACTCGAGTAGATGCGATAGATGGTCCGCGTGATGGGGTTGAACGCGTCCTCCTGGGCGAGGATCAGGCTGTCCGAGACTTCCAGCATCGACATCGAGAACACCAGCAGCGCCCCCGCCGCCAGGTTGGCGGCGATGAGCGGGACGGTGATCTTCCAGAGCGTCCGCACGGGGCCCGCGCCGACGCCCAGGGCCGCCTCCTCCAGGGTGCGGCTCGTCTGCTGGAACCCCGCCACCGCCGAGCGGACCATGTAGGGCAGCCGCCGCACGGCATAGGCCACCACCAGGAGCGCCACCGGATTCGTCTGCGGGTAGAGGTAGTTCTGGCCCCAGACGCCCGCCCGGACGAGCCGGTCGCCCCAGTTGGCATAGCAATTGAGATAGCCAAATGCCAGCACGATCCCCGGCAGCGCCAGGGGCAGCATCACGATCGCGTCCAGGAGGCCGCGGCCGATGAAGTGTTTCCGCACCAGCACGTACCCGATCCAGACCGCGAGCGCCAGGTTCACCGCCACCGCCCCCAGCGAATACGCCACCGAGTTCCAGATGCTCGGCAGCGTGAACGGGTGGGCGAGCGCCGCCCGGTGGTGTTCCAGCGTCAGGCCCGCCGGAAGCACCGTGAACTGCCACTCGGTCTTCAGGCTATAGAGGATGACCGAGAGGTGCGGCACGAGCGCCGCGAGCGTCACGCCGCCGAACAGGAGCCACGCCCCCGCGGTCCCCCGGAGGCCGAGGCGCTCGGGCACGGCCGCCCGCGTCGCCACCGCCATCATCCCGAACGCCTGGCGGCCCAGCGTCGTCCGGGCGCCCCAGTACAGCAGGCCCACCATCACCAGGAGGATGACGACCAGCGCGTTCGCCTCGGGGCTCGACGGTTCGCTGATGCGGTCGAAGATCTGGACGGCGATCACCTCGCGGTAGTTGAACATCAGCGGCGTCCCGAGGTCCGTCAGCGCCCAGATGAAGACCAGGACCGCCCCCGCAAAGTACGCCGGCAGGATCAGCGGAAACGTCACCTGCCGGAACACACGCCAGGGGCCCGCGCCGACGCTCCGCGCGGCGTCCTCCAGCGACGGGTCCACGTTCGCCAGGCCCGCCACCACGTTCAGGTACAGGATCGGGTACAGGTGCAGCGCCTGGAGAACGACGACCCCCGCGAAGGGGTACAGACGGAACCAGTCCACCGTGTCGGCCCGGTCCGCCAGACCCAGGCCCGCCAGGGCGGCGTTCAGCACGCCGTACGGACCCAGGACCTGCTTCAGGCCGATGGCGCCGACGAACGGCGGCAGGATCATCGGCACCAGGATCCCGGCGCCCAGCAGGCGCTTGCCGGGGAAGTCGGCCTTCGCCTGGAGGTACGCCAGGGGCACCGCCAGGACCGAGGCCAGGATCGTCGTGACGACGGCCAGCAGCAGCGCGTTTTCCAGGCCCGCCTGCACGGCTGGCTTGGCGAGGACGTTGCGGACGTAGTGAAGCGTCGGGCCGGTCGATTCCCACAGGGCCGATTCCAGGACGCTCAGGATCGGGTAGAAGAGGAACACCGCGAAGACGGCGACCACCAGGAGAATGACGAGCCAGGTTTTGGCGTCGGGTCGCATGAGGATTCCGCACCGGCGTGTCGAGCGCGGCGTCTACTTCGCCAGGGCCTCGTACCGCGCCCGCAACTGTTCGCTCCACTTCGTCTCCAGGTCGCTCTTGCGGCGCTGGCGCAGTTCCTCCTGCCGCGTCAGCCGGGATCTCTCCCCGGCCGAGGCGCCGTCGGGAATAATGACAGGTATCCATACTTCACGGCCCAGCCGGAGCATCTCGTCCTCGGAGACGAGCGGCCGCACCAGTTCGGCCACCGGCCTCTCGGGCAGCCCGGCGTCGAGGATCGCCTTCCAGGCCTTCTGGAGTGCGGCGTGGTTCTCGACGAGGGCGACCCGCAGGTAGTCCGGCAGGACCGTCTGCCGGACGTTCTCCTTGGCGGCGTCGTAGAAGTCGGCGGCCTTGACGGTGAACGGGTTCATCCGGCCGGCGATGCCCAGGGCGGCGGTTTGCGGGTAGAGGCTCGGCAGGACGGCCAGGCGCTCGAGGGTGAACTTCTTCGGCCCGCCCGGCGCGCCTGCCGGCAGCATCCACAGCCGCTGGCCCTCGGCCCGCATGACGAACTCGACGAACTTCTCGGCCACCTTCCGGTTCGGCGCCTTCCGGAGGATGGCCACCGGGTCCGGGTTGACGACCGTCAGGCCCGACGGCGCGACGAACCCCAGGCTGTCGCCGCCCTCGCTCCGCATCTGCCGGTAGGCGTAGAAGTCGATGCACGGCCCGGCCGCCAGGAACCCCTTGGCGCAGTTGCGCGGGATGTCGGACGAGGACGCCGAGAACTCCCGCGCGTTGGCCCCCATCCGCACCAGGACCGACATGCCCTTGTCGTAGCCGTACGCCTGGAGGATGATCTCGTAGGCCCGGCGGACGCTGCCCGACTTGGCGGCGTCGCCCGCGCCCACCAGGCCGAAGTACTTCGGGTCGGCCAGCGTCTCCCACTCCTTGACCGCGGGCAGGCCCTTCTCCTGGATGACCAGTTTATTGTAGATAATGCCGAACGTTGATATGGCGGCGCCGTACCAGCAGAACCCGGGGTCGTACACCGGCTGCCCGGCCGCCTTCTCCGGGATGGCCGCCAGGACGTCCTGCGGCAGGCGGTACGGCTCGAGCATCCCGAGTTGCTTCATCTGGTCGAAGATGCCCCCCCCGCCGAAGACCACGTCCACGTCGAACCGCCCGGCGTGGAACTTGTCTTCCAGCCGCTTCAGGATGAGCGTGGCCCCGCCGCCGGGGTCCGGCCACGTGGCCTTCACGTCGCGGCCGGTCTGCTCCTTGTACCAGGACTGGAAGGCCTGGGTGAACTCGGCGATGATCTCGTCGCTGTGGGCGCTGTAGATGACGAGCGAGTCGGTGTCGGCCTTGGGCGGTTCGCCGCCCCCGCCGCAGCCGGCGAGCCCCAGGGCCCCCAGGGCGAGTGCGACGGCGAGTCGTGGTTTCACGTCGCGCCTCCGGATCACGCGCCGGGCAAGCCCGGCGGCCGAATGGATTTCATGTGAGCGATTTCGGGTACACGCGGAGGGCCTCCGGCGGAATGTGGACGCGGGCGGGCCCTCCCGCCTCGACTGCCGGCAGGGCCGTCGGCCGGTCTGAGATCACCACCTCCTGCTCGCCCAGGCGGACCCGCGCCTGCTCGGTCTCCCCCTGGAACGTCCGCGCCAGGACCGTCACGGGGAAGACGTTCTCGCCCGGGGCCGGCCCGGCGGCGGCGAGGAGCCGGACCGCCTCCGGCCGCACGCTCATCACGGCCGCGGCGCCGGATGAAAGGTCCGCGGGCGCCCGCGCCGCCACGAGGTCGCCGAACGGCGCGCGGACGATCGCGGCGCCGCCCTCGCGCCGGCGGACCTCGCCCTCCAGGAGGTTCGTGGCGCCCAGGAATCCCGCCACCCAGGCCGTCGGGGGATCCAGGTAAAGGTCTCGCGGCCGGCCGAGCGCCACCACGCGGCCGTCGCGGACGACGGCCAGGCGGTCGGCCATCGTCAGGGCCTCGTCCTGGTCGTGCGTGACGTAGACGCTGGTGACGCGGGTGGCCTGCTGCATGCGTCGGATTTCGCGGCGCATTTCGAGGCGGAGTTTCGCGTCGAGGTTCGAGAGCGGCTCGTCGAGGAGGAGGAAATCCGGCTCGATGGCCAGCGCCCGCGCCAGGGCCACCCGCTGCTGCTGGCCGCCGGAAAGTTGCGTGGGTTTGCGGCGGGCGTACTCGGCCATCTGGACGATGCCCAGGACGTCCATCGCGCGGCGGCGCCGCTCGGCCCGCGCCACGCCGCGGACCGACAGGCCGAACGCGACGTTCTCCAGGACGGTCATGTGCGGCCAGAGGGCGTAGTTCTGGAACACCATGCCGCAGTTCCGCCGGTGGGGCGGCAGGCCGGTCACGTCGCGGTCGCCGAAGTAGACCCGGCCGGCGTCGGCCTCGTAGAAGCCCGCGACGATCCTGAGGATCGTCGTCTTGCCGCAGCCCGACGGGCCGAGAAGGAAGAACAGTTCCCCCGGCTCGACGGCAAGCGACACGTCGTCGACGGCCCGCACGGGCCCGAAATGTTTCGTGATGTGTTCCAGCCGCAGAGGAATCATTCCGGCCGATGATCTTACCAGCCCGCCGCGGGCGTTGCAAATGATACGGTGGTTGACGCGGGGGTGCCCGGCCTCCATAATCGGTGAGGCCGGAGACAGGCGACACACCCTATGGCGGCGCGGCCGAAAACCCTGGAGGTCTGGACGTACGGGATCCCGATGCGGATCCGGTTCGAGCACGCGCGGGCCGGACGCCAGACCAGCACGGGAATCCTCGTCCGCCTGGAACTCGACGACGGCACGGTCGGCTGGGGCGAGGGCATTCCGCGCGACTACGTCACGGGCGAGACGCTCGAAACGGCCGTCGAGATCATCCGCACGACGTACGCCGCGCGGCTCCTGGCCGACGCGCCGCTCGCCCAGCGCCCGGTCGAGGGCGACGGCATCGTCCACAACGCGGCCTGGTGCGCGTGCGAACTGGCCTACCTGGATGCCGTGGGCAGGTCCCGCGGCGTGCGGGTGGCCGACATGCTCGCGGGGCAACTGGGCTTTAAGCCCGGGCGGCTCCTGAGGCGGGTCTCGGCGATCCTGTCGTCGGGGCCGGTCGCGAAGGTCCGGCGGAACCTGAGGATGATGCGCCTCCTGGCGTTTCGCGATTACAAACTCAAGGTCGGCCGCGACGCCGGCCGGGACGAGGCCAACCTGGCCGAGTGCCATCGCCAGTTGGGCCGCGGCCTGCGGCGCCGCGTCGGGCCCACGCGGCGGACCCTGCGCGTCGACGCCAACGGCGCGTGGGACCTCGAAGAGGCCGTGCGGCGGGCGGCAAGCCTGGCGCGGTGGGGCGTCATTGCCGTCGAGCAGCCGCTGGCGAAAGGCAACGAGGACGCCCTGGCGGAACTCCGGCGACGCACCAGCGTGCCGATCATGCTCGACGAATCGCTCCTGACGCCCGAGGGCGCGGAACGACTCGTCCGGGGCGGGCAGGTGGACCTCTTCAACATCCGTATCTCGAAGAACGGCGGCCTGGTGCAGAGCCTGCGGCTGGCGCAACTGGCGCACCGGGCGGGCGTGGATTTTCAACTCGGATGCATGGTCGGCGAGACGGGCGTCCTGACGGCCGCCGGCCGGGTCTTCCTGGAACTGGTGGGCCGGCGGGTCCGGTTCGCCGAAGGGTCGTACGGCCGGTTCCTCCTGAGGTCGGACGTGACGCGCGAGCGACTGTCGTTCGGCTACGGCGGTTTCGTCCGGGCGATGACGGGGCACGGACTCGGCGTCCACGTGGAGCCGCGGAAGGTGCGGCGCATGGCGAAGCGTGCCCTGCGGATCGAGTATGACTGATGTCCAGGCGCGGCCATCGCGATAAAACCCAAGGCCCGCGATTTCCGCGGCGACGCTGGTCGCCCGGACAGGCCGAGCGCACGCAGACGCCCAAGAAGGGCAAAGGCTCCTACGATCGGGGCGGGGAGAAGCGCGCGGCGAAGGACGAGGCGGACCGGAACCCGGCGCCGCCGGAGGACGCCGGGGCGCCCTGACTCCTTTCCCGCGGCCCGTACGGGCAAACTTCAGGCAGGGTTGCCGGGCGTTGCGCCCCCGCGCTCTTTCCGCCAGTGGCACGGCCTGTTCTTATCGACGAGCCGCTTGAGTTTCTTGCAGAAGACCGCGGCCATGGTGCGGCAGGCGCCGGCGGTGTCGGCGGGCGGGAAGGCGCTGTGGGGACACCGGTACCCGCAGTACTCGGGCACCTCAGGCGTTCTGGCCTTCGTCTTCGGCCTTCCCATCGTCGGCGGGCTCGGTGGCGACCGCGGGGTCCACGAG
>Ga0315282_10015781_pt1 | contig 11106 bp, 8 predicted proteins | sample YL17G07_20_MG_FD_203693 | JGI IMG/M metagenome (GOLD analysis project Ga0315282, IMG submission 203693) | Sediment microbial communities from Yellowstone Lake, YNP, Wyoming, USA - YL17G07_20 | ecosystem: Environmental > Aquatic > Freshwater > Lake > Sediment | place: USA: Wyoming | collected...
GAAGGCACTGTTGGTGACGGTGGTGGTGTAGGTGTTGGGGAAGTCCGCGGTGACGAGGGTGGGGGACTCGGCGCTGTTGCTTCGATAATGCCAGGTGCGCATGTTGGTCATGTAATAATCCTTGGACTTATTCGTGACGGTCACCGCGCAGGTGAGGTTGGGGCTTGCCCAGGTGCAGGGCGAGGCGGTTATCTCCAAGGTATAGGTCTCGCCGCAGAAGGGTTCGGGTCCGTAGCAACCGGTGGCGATCCCGGTGTCCATCACCACGGGTACAATATCCAACTTGCCCTGTTCCGGAGTCACCGAGAACTTGTAAACGTACCTGGCGCCGACCTCGCCCGACTTGGCCGGGATCGCGCTGTCCTCCGAGGAGGACAGCCCCAGGCAACCTGCAAACAGAAGCGCGGCGCCGGCCAGCGTCAGCGCCATCCATTGGCCCGCGTTCCCCAAAGTCTTCATTTCCTAATCTCCTTGCTTTATTTTTTATCCAATTTCAAAAAAATAAAAAAGCCCCTTTATGACCTCTGGGTCACAAAACGGCCTTTTCCCCTCTGGATCTTTTCATGTCCTCCACTCCTTTTTATATGTTAAAACTACGGGTTAGGACTATAAAACTCCTAATTATTATTTTACACTTAACCTTGATGACTTGTCAAGGAAAAAACATATAAAAAAATCAGGGGCTAAAACCTGCTACTTCAGGTTGCCTTTGGCGGCAGGAGCACCTCCACGGTCTGGCCGGTCCAGGCTTTCAGGCGCTGGGCTGCGGAGTCTTCGGGGAGCGAGATTTCGAGGAGGTTGGTCGAGCCGATCAGGGCGAGGAGGGTTCCGGCGGGAGCGCTCTGGTAGTTGAGCGATAACCCGGCGATGTCTTTGCCCATGATGCGGATGGTTGATTGGGGCGGGATCAGCTCGGCCGTGATGTTGGTGATGAGGTTGCCGAAGCGGTCCACGTGGATCACCTCGCCCTTCACCCGGTCGGGGAGCGCCTTGGGCTGGGGCCGGGGCAGCTTGACCGCGTCGTTCAAGGGGTCCCCCAGGCGGGAGAGCTCCACCCCTTGCGCCAGGTGGCCGGCCACGGGCGCGAACACGTCGCGGCCGTGGAAGGTGGCCGAGACTTTTTCCCGGAAGAACCGGGGGCGATTGAGCAGCACGGCTTTGGCGGGGGGCAGGAGGAAGTCGGTGAAGAGGCCGTTATCCGGGCCCACGAAGAAATGGCCTTGCGACTCGAGGGCCATGGCCCGCCGGGTGCTGCCCACGCCCGGGTCCACTACCGCCAGGTGCACGGTTCCGGCCGGGAACAGGAGGGCCGAGCTCTTGAGCAAAAAAGCGGCATGGGCAACGTCCTGCGCCGGCACCTGATGGCTGATGTCCACCAGGCGGGCCTCGGGACAAATCCCCAGGATGACCGCCTTGATCGCGGCCACGTAGCTGTCTTGGAGACCGAAGTCGGTGGTGAGAGTGATAATACCGGAACGGGTCGTCATCTTATTATCATCAACTAGCAGTAAAGCCCCCGCTGTTCCGGCTCCATCTCCGCAAAGGCCTTCTCCGCTGCTTCCGCCGGCATCACCACCAGCCGGCCGTCTCGCTGCTGGAGCACGCAGCCGGAGATGGTGAGGAGCCGGTGGTTGGTCTGGCGGTCTTCCGGGTCGGCCCAGCAGATGATCTGGCAGTTGCCGCAGGTCATGTGCAGCTTGGCGCCCTGGAGCAGCGGGCTCTGGTAGCCGCTGGTGCCGAACGAGGGCCACTTCCGGTAATTCTCCGCGGCCCGGGCCAGCTCCTTGAATAATTCCTTTTCATCCTCCGGCAAGCGATACCGGCCCGGCGACCAGGTGGACCATTGGCCGGACCGATGCAGCCCGGTCATGCCCCCGCACACAAACTCGCAGCGCAGATAGCTTTTGCGCTCGGCATGGGTGAAAGTCTTCCCGCCGATCGTGACCGCGCGCTCCTTCTGCTTCTCGATCATGCTCGGCGTGCAGCAGGCCACGCACAGCTTGCACCGATCGCACCAGCTCTCCTCCGCCGGCAGCGGCTCCGTGGGTTTCAGTTCTGCATCGGTCACCAGGGTGCCCAAAATAATGGCCGAGCCGTGGCTCCTGGTCCCCACGTTACCCGACCAGCCGAAGCATCCCACCCCCGAGCGCACGGCCAAATAGCGGTGCGACAGGTCCGGGGGCAACAGGACCGGCCAGTCCGGAACATCCTTGCGATAGACCAGGTTGGGCTGCACCGCCTTGCCGACGTAGCCCTTGGCTTGCAAGAACTTGCACAGCTCCACGGCCAGGTAAAACGCGCGGATGTTGGTCTCGATGTTGTCCTGCTCGTGCCCGGTCTGGTTCTGCTTGCTTAAAAAGGCCCGGATCGCCTCGCGCTGGAGCGGCAGCGCAAAGGTCACTGCGGAGCGCGCCTCCGGCAGGATGTAAGTCAGGTCCGTGCTGGGCGGGCCGCCGGCCAGGGTCTCCAAAGTGGAAACCCCCGCCGCCATCGCGCCCTTGGCCCGAGCCAGTTCCATGACCTGTTCGGTTAAACTCATCGCCAACTCCTTCCTTGGCCGCAGCTTTTCCATCATATCCCAGGGGGCCTTCGTTGCCAAGTCTGCTTGGGGCCTGCGACATAAAATGGGGTTTTTGTGGTGCGGGCATCTTGCCTGCGCCAACTTTCCTGGGGTAGCAGGCTGGAAGCCTGCACCACAACGAGCAGTGGCTCCGGCCGGCCCCCATTTTATGTCGCAGGCCCGTCTGCTTGGCACGCGGGGAAAAAAGGGCTAGAATAGCCTCCATGTCCAAAACCGGAATTGTCGCGGACCCGGTCTTTCTGGAGCACGACACCGGCGAGTCCCACCCGGAGCGGCCGGAGCGCCTGAGCCACATCTATCAGATGATCCAGAACAAGGGTTTGGACCGGGCCACGGTCAAGGTGAAGCTGCGGGAGGCCACGGAAAAGGAACTCCTGCGGGTGCATGCCAAGGAGCATCTCCGCGCCATCGCGGCCACCGCCGGCAAGAGCCAGGTCTTCCTCGACGGCGACACCCCGACCTCCCCCGGCTCCTACCGGGCCGCCCTGCTCGCGGCCGGGAGCCTGATCGAGTGCGTGGACCAGGTGCTCGCGGGCAAGCTCAAGAACGCCTTTGCCCTGGTCCGGCCGCCGGGGCATCACGCCGAGAAAAACCGGGCCATGGGCTTTTGTCTGTTCAACAACATCGCAGTCGCGGCCGCGGCCGGCCTGGAAGAGCACGGGCTGAAACGGATCCTGATCGTGGACTGGGACGTGCACCACGGCAACGGCACCCAGCACACCTTCGAGTCCGAGCCCCGCGTGCTCTTCTTCTCCACCCACCGCTATCCTTTTTATCCCGGCACCGGCTATCTTGACGAGGTCGGCACCGGCCCGGGAGAGGGCTTTACCGTCAATGTGCCGCTGCCGGCCGGCTGCGGCGACGGCGAGTTCAACGCGGTGTTCGAGCAATTGCTGCGGCCGGTGGCGAAGAAGTTTAAGCCCGAGCTGGTCATGGTTTCGGCCGGGTTCGATCAGTATCACCTGGACCCGCTCGGGGGCATGCGCCTGACCGAGGCCGGCGTCGGCCGGCTGGCCACCCTGGTGATCGAGATCGCGAATGAATTCTGCGGGGGCAAGCTGGTGGTCACCCTGGAAGGGGGTTATCACCTGGAAGGTCTGGCCCGCTGCGTCTGCGAGCTGCTGGGCCGCATGACCGGAACTCTGCCTCCGGCCGAGCAGGGGACCCCCCCGGCCGAGGGCTTCGAGCAACTGCTGGAGAAAGTCGCCGAGGTCCAGCGTCCCTACTGGCCGGGGATCGGGAGGAAGGTGCGCGAATGAAGCAGGTTTGGCGCCAGGCCCTGGCCGGGATCTTCGTTCTAGGTTTGTGCTTGGCCGGATGTCAGGGAGACACCCAGGACCCCGGCCGGGTGCGGGATTTGACTTTTGTCTGGGACGCCGATGCCCTGACCCGGGTGGGGGGACGAATCCAGATGAATAATCCGGCGCCGCCGGTGGACACCCGGCTGCTGGCCTGGACCGCGCCGGGCGACGACGGCTACCGCGGCCAGGCCTCCGAGTTCGACGTCCGCTATTTCACCCAGACCAAGCTGACGGAGAAGGGGTGGACGCCGGAGCAGGCCTTGGCCGATCATTTCGACCAGGCCATGCAGCTCCGCAATGAACCCTTCCCCTCCCCGGCCGGAGCAGTGGAGCAGTGGTTCCTGCCCCGGTTGGACGTTTCCGAAATTTACTTTTTTGCCCTCGTCACCAAGGACGAAACCGGCCGGACCTCCAAGTTGAGCAATGTCGCCGGCCCGGCCCAGCCCAGCCTGCTCGCGCTTCCGCTCTCTACGTCCGCTGGAGGAACGGAGCGGGACCTGGGCAGCGCCGTGGCCAATGCCCAGAACCTGATCGGCAGCGGCTTCACCGACCTGGCGGTGGGATCGCCGTTCTTCGACCGGGTCCTGGTCTATGCCGGCGCTGCCACCTCGGACCTGCTGGAGAAAACCGGAGCGCCCGGCCTCACGGTGAAAAAAGTCAAGAGCCAGCTCTTGCCGCTCGTCACCCTCAACGGCAACCCGGGCGAGCAGTTCGGCGCCGCGGTGGCGGGAGTGGGCCGGGTCAATCGGGGGAGCCGGCCGGACCTGGCCGTGGGCGCTCCCGCCGCGGATAGCGGCGCCGGCCGGGTTTATCTTTTCTACGGCGATCATCTGCCGGAAGGAAGCGTGTCCGCGAGCCAAGCCGACGTGATCATTTATGGCGAAGCCCCCGGCGACAGCCTGGGCGCCGGCCTGGCCGCGCTGGGCGATCTGAACAAGGATAACTTTGCCGATTTCGCGGTCGCGGCGCCGGGCGCCGGCAAGGTCTACGTGTTCCTGGGCGGCAACGTCGGCTCGAAGCGCGGACCCCTGGAGAGCGGCAAGAAGGCATCGGAGGTGGCCGCGGTCATCCTGGCCGGAGACACGGCGGAGAAGTTCGGGACCGCCCTGGCCTCGGCGGGAGACCTCAACGCCGACGGATACCAGGACTTTGTCGTCGGCGCGCCGGCCGCGGTGGACCCGAAGAGCTTGGTCCCCGGCGGAGCGGCCTACGTGTTCTACGGCGGGGACGCCGGGAGCATTCAATTCCAGACCAGGCTCAAGTCAGCCGGGAGCCAATTTCCGGTGGACCTGACGGCCGGCGACACCGTGGACGTTACCATCTACGGCGCGACGGCCGCTTCGGGTTTTGGAACCTCGGTCGCCTCCGCGGGGAATCTGCTCAAGCGGGGCACGACCAACGCCGCCCGCGACCTAGCCGTGGGCGCGCCGGGTCTGCGTCAGATTGACGTTTTTTACGGCGGCGAGGACGGCACGCTGTTTAAACCTTCGGATCATTTTGAACCGGTCGTCGGCCATGATGAGGCGAACCACAGCGCGCTCCTGCAAGGCGACACCTTGGGCTTCGGCCAAAGCGTGATTGGACCGGGGGACATCAACCTCGATGGTTATGACGATCTGGCGGTGGGCCTGCCAGGCCTGGGGAAGGTGCGAATTTATTTCTGGAACGAAGGCCCGACCGCCGATTTTCATCAACGCGAAATTTGGTCGCCAATGCAATTATCGGCGACTCCGGGCAGCGGCTTTGGCGCGGCCATGGCCCCGGCCGGGGACTTGAACCAGGATGGCTACGCGGATCTGCTCATCGGAGCCCCCGGGGCCGGACTGGCTTATTTTGAATTTTAAGCGGACCATGCAGAGCGCCATCAAACTCGGCCTCGGTTGTCTGGGAGCCATCCTGCTCTTCCTGGCCTGTTCTCAGTCCGCGCCTCCTTCGGACACCTCGCTGCTGCACAAGCCGCTTGAAGACCTGACGGTGGCGGACATGGAACGGCTGGGCGCGGCGGTGGAAACGAACCTCGGGATTTTTCGAATTCGCTTTTTCCCCCGCGAGGCGCCCGGCACGGTGAAGAATTTCATCAAGCTGGTCAAGATCGGATTCTATACCGGGCTCCAGATTAACAAGGTCGTTCCCCGCTACAACATCCAGGCCGGCGATCCGAAAGGGAACGGCACCGGCGGCCCGGGCTGGACCATTCCCGCGGAAATCAACGCCCACGGCAACGTGCGGGGCGCGGTGGGAATGGTGCATCCGCCCCACTATCCCAACGATGCGGGCAGCCAGTTCTACATCATGGTCGTGGGCGATCGTCACCTGGACAAATTTTACGCCGTGTTCGGCGAAGTCTGGCAAGGCATGGATACCGTGGATCGCATCGCCGGTTTGCCCCTCAAGGCTGGCCCCGGCCAGGCCGGCCCGCCCCAGCTTTCGGTGATCATGACCAAGGTGGGGCTGGAGCTGCTGCCGCCGTCTTCCGAGCGCGGACCATGATTCACGCTCTCTTCCATAGCCTGCGGCTCGGCCTGGGACAGTTGATCCGGCACCTGGTCCGGCGCCTCCGGCCCTGGCCCAACGTGCTCGAGCTGCGCCTGGACGGGGAGGTGGTCGAGGATCAGGCTCCCTTCACCTGGCTGCAGCGCTTCTTTCCCCGCCCCGTCATCGCCTTGCGCGATCTCATCCTCACCCTGCGCGACGCCGAAACCGACCCCGAAATCTCCATCCTCGTCCTCTACCTCGGCCCCAACTCGCTCGGCTGGGGCCGGGCCCAGGAACTCCGCCAGGCCCTCCAGTCGTTGCGGGCCGCGGGCAAGAAAACCATCGCCTTTCTCGAGGAAGCCGACACCCTCGACTATTTCCTCGCCACGGCCTGCGACCAGATCATCTTCACCCCGCTCGGAAGCGTGGGCCTCACCGGTCTGCTCAGCGAAGTGATCTACTTCAAGGGCACCCTGGACAAGCTCGCGATCAAGCCCGACCTGCTCCAGGCCGGCAAGTACAAATCCGCGGTCGAGCCATACCTCCGCACCGGCATGTCCCGGGCCCAGCGCGAGTCCATCAATTCCCTGCTCGACAGCCTCTTCCAGCAACTGGTCGCCGGCATTGCCCAGGCCCGCGGGCTCTCCGCGGCCCGGGTAAAGAGCTTGATTGATAACGGTCCTTACCTGGCCGCCGCGGCGCGCGACGCCGGGCTGGTGGACCATCTCCTCTACGAGGATGAACTCGAGAGCCACTTGCAAAAAGAGCTGGGCGCCGAGCCGGTGACCGCTTCCTGGCGGCGCTACCGCTGGCTCTGCGGGCCGGGACTGACCTGGCGCGATCCCTGGCGGTCCTTCCCCGCCCTGGCCGTGGTCTATGCCACCGGAGTGATCCATTCCGGCCAGAGCCGGTCCTACGGCGGGATCACGGACTCGGTCGGCTCGGAGACGCTGTGCCAAGCCCTGCGCGAGGTCCGCGAAGACCCTTCGGTCAAAGCGGTGGTGCTGCGGGTGGATTCGCCCGGCGGCTCCGGCCTCGCTTCCGACTTGATCTGGCGGGAGGTGAGCCTGTTCCGCGGTCATAAACCCGTGGTGGTCTCCATGGGCGACGTCGCCGCCTCGGGAGGTTATTACATCGCCGCGCCGGCCGACCAGATCCTGGCCCAGCCCGGCTCGATCACCGGCTCGATCGGCGTGATCGCCGGAAAGATCAACCTCCAGGGCCTGTACGAAAAAGTCGGACTCAAAAAAGTGATCGTCACCCGCGGCAAACAGGCCGACCTCCACTCCGACTATGGGCCCTTTTCCGAGACCGGCCGGCGCAAGGTGGAAGCGGAGATGGAGAGTTTTTACCGCGAGTTCGTGAGCAAGGCGGCCCAGGGCCGCAAACAGGAATACGCCCGGATGGAAAAAAGCGCGCAGGGCCGGGTCTGGACCGGGGAGCAGGCCCAGGCCTTGGGCCTGGTGGACGGGGTCGGCGGCCTGCGCCAGGCCATCGAGCTGGCCAAGCGCCTGGCCGGAATCCCGCTCGAGCAAAAAGCGCTCCTCGAAATTCTGCCCCGGCGCCGGCGCTTCCAGCTTCCCGGCTGGACCCACTTCCTGCCTTTCTCGCCCCTTCTCTCCCCGGCGCTCAGCGAGCTCATCTCCCTGGAACCCCTGGCCGGCTCCCGCTTCCTCGCCCTGCTGCCGTTCCGGCTGCGCATCCGCTGAAGAGACGAGGGCCATGGCGAGCAAGGGCGCCATTTACCTGGTCACGCACCGGGACCGCCGGGACCCCTCTCCCAATCCTCCCTATGGCATTCTGTATATAGGCCAGGCCCTGCGCCAGGCCGGCTACGCGGTGCGGGCCTTCCACCTTTTCGGCGACCAGGACCAGCTTTTACTCGACGCCGTAAACGAGCAGAAGCCGCTCTTCGTCGGCTTTTCCAATTTTCTCAGCCACCTCTTGATCCACCAGATCCGCCTGTCCCAAAAGGTCCACGCCCTTCATCTGCCCACCGTCTGGGGCGGGATTTACGCCACCGTCTGCCCGGACCCGGTGCTGGCCGAGGACTACGTGGACTACCTCGTGCAAGGCGAAGGCGAGCAGGTCGCTCCGCTCCTGGCCGATGCCATCGCGAACGGCGTTCCGCCCGAAGGCATCCCCGGCGTGGGCTTCAAGCGGAACGGCGAGCGCGTGCTGGCCTCCGAGCAGCCGGTCCCCATCCGCGACCTGGACCAGTTCCGGCCGGCCTGGGACCTGATTGACCTGGAATCCTACGCCATCCCCATGCCCGGCAAGGAGGGCCGGTTCTTCAACTTCTTCGTCTCCCGCGGCTGTCCCTGTCGCTGTTCCTTTTGCTACAACCTGAGCGACCCGGCGCGGTCCCAGTGGCGGATTCACTCTCCGGACTACTGCCGGGAGGAGCTGGGCTACGTGCACCGGCGCCTGGGACTGAAATACGTCCACCTGATGGGCGACAATCCCTTCATCTATCCGCAGCCGGGCCAGGCCGTGGCCGCGGCGGTGGAGGAGCTGGGCCTGAGCTGGTCTTCGGTGCTGCAGGTGCAGACCGCGCGGGACGAATTCGTGCAGTGGCTGAAACAGTCCAAGTGCTTCGCGGTGGGGATCGGGGTCGAGAGCGGCTCCGACCGCATGCTCAAGCTGCTCCACAAAGGCTTCACCGGCGAGCAGGTCCGGCAGTGCATGGCGCGGCTCGCTGAAACCGAGGTTGAGCTTTGGCCGGGCTGGATCTTCTTTATCCCCGACGAGACCGAAGCGGACCGGCAGTTATCATATACCCTGATGGGCGAGCTGCTGCGCCTGAACCCGAGGACCCACGTGGGCGTGAGCTGGTTCAAGCCCTATCCGCAAACTCCCATCTGGCAGCGCTGCCTGGAGTTGGGCTGGCAGCCGCCCCGGAACTCCCGGGAATGGGCCGAGCGGCTGCTGGAGCCGGAGTACGCGCCCTTTTCCGCCTGGAGCCCGGCCCGCCAGCGCCGGCTGGCCAAGGTCTTGCCCGTGCTCTATCGCCAGATCCCGAACGACTACGGCCCGCTGATCAAGCGGCTGCTCCGCCTCCGCGCGCGCGAAGGCTCCTTCCGCCTGCCCCTGGAAGAAATCGCCGGCTTTGGCCGCAAGCTCTGGCGGAAGTTGCGCTAAGCCAGCTTCATCAACTTCACGATCTTCATGGTCTGGTCCACCGCCTGGGTGGGTTCGATTGCTTTGCTCAGGTCCTTGATCTGGGGCAGTTTCGCTTGGATGTCCTCGATGGTGATCGGCTTCGCCGTGCCCAGAAAAACTCCTTCGCCCTCGAAGTAGGCCACCCGGCTGATGTAGCCGCCGCCGACCGAAAAGATCAGGCCCGTGTCCTGGCAGGCCTCGCTGCAGAGGTACGCCACCAGGGGCGACACGTAGTCCGGCTTGAGCGCCTCCAGGAGTTGCGGCGGCATCACCTGGGCGGTGAGCCGCGAGCCGGCGATGGGCGCGATGGTGTTGACCTTGATGTTGTACTTGGCGCCCTCGAACTTGAGGGTGTTGGCCAGGCCCACGATGCCCATCTTGGCCGCGCTGTAGTTGGTCTGGCCGAAGTTGCCGAACAGCCCGGCCGCGGAGGTGGTCATGACGATGCGGCCGTAGCCTTTCTCGCGCATAATCGGAAAGGCGGCCTTGGTCACGCTGCGGGTGCCGTTCAGGTGCACGTCGAGCACCAGCTTCCAGTCCTGGTCGGACTGCTTGAGGAAGCTCACGTCGCGCAAAATCCCGGCGTTGTTGACCACGATGTCCACCGTGCCGAAAGCGTCGAGCGCGGTCTTGACGATGGCCTCGCCCTCGAGCACGCTGTGGTAGTCCGGCGCCGCCTGGCCGCCGCCGGCCTTGATCTCGGCGCAGACTTTCTCGGCCATCGTCGCGCCCGATCCGGTCCCGTCGGTGGCCCCGCCCAGGTCGTTCACCACCACCTTGGCCCCGCGCGAGGCCAGGAGCAAGGCGTGGGAGCGGCCCAGCCCGCCGCCGGCGCCGGTGATGATAGCGACTTTGCCGTCAAACCTGATTTCCGACATCTTGATTCCCTCCTTCCATTTACAGCTCGGCGGTTATGATATCATAGTTTTAAATCTTTAGATGATATAAGATAGAATGGTTTCTGGTTTATGGTTCCTGGTTCCTGGTTCCTGGTTCCTGGTTTCTGGTTTAAGGTTTTAGAAAAGATGACCACGCCGTCTGAAATCCGCCGCTGGCCGATCTGGTTCATCTCCGCCGGTCTCGCCGGCTTGGCGAGCTGGCTTTTTCTGCGCGGCCAGCCGAACGGCCTGCCGTTGGACGACGCTTATATTCATCTGGTTTACGCACGGAACCTGGCCCAGGGCCTGGGCTGGTGCTTCAACCCCGGCGAGCCGAGCCTGGGGACCTCCAGCCCTTTCTGGATATTTCTAATCGCATCAAGACTTCCATTGTATACACCCGAAATCGCTATTCGCCTCCTTTCGGTCGTCTCCTTCATTGCCACTACGGTTTTGATAACAGGGATCGCAGAATTCGCGCTTCCCGTTGTTGGTAGTGATGGAAGCTCTCGGAATGTTCGCGTTTTCTTAATAATATTTTGCACTGCTCTTTTCGCATTTTCCGGTAACTTGCTCTGGATAGCCTTTTCCGGCATGGAGGCCATGGTTTTTCTCTATCTGGGTCTGCTTGCCGTCTGCTCGATCTCATCTGGCCGACCCAATGGATGGACCGCAATCTTTCTAGGACTTCTTCTGCTAACCCGCATTG
>Ga0315282_10015782_pt1 | contig 11105 bp, 8 predicted proteins | sample YL17G07_20_MG_FD_203693 | JGI IMG/M metagenome (GOLD analysis project Ga0315282, IMG submission 203693) | Sediment microbial communities from Yellowstone Lake, YNP, Wyoming, USA - YL17G07_20 | ecosystem: Environmental > Aquatic > Freshwater > Lake > Sediment | place: USA: Wyoming | collected...
CAGGGGTTGAACTGTCGACAATTTGTCGACAGTTGAAATTGACTGCTCCTGATGGCAAATTACGAGAGACTGATTGCGCTAACACCGAGGGTATATTCCGTGTTATTCAATCCATTCCTTCGCCTAAAGCAGAACCATTCAAGCGCTGGCTGGCAAGGGTCGGCAAAGAGCGTATTGACGAGATTGAAAATCCTGAGCTTGGGATGCAGAGAACAAAAGCTCTGTATGAGAAAAAAGGCTATCCGAAAGATTGGATAGAAAAACGCCTGCGCGGCATTGCTGTGCGCCAGAGACTAACCGATGAATGGAATACGCGTGGAGCGCAAACAGATTTGGAATATGCAATTCTAACCAATGAAATCATGCAAGGCGCGTTTGAGTTAAAGGTTGATGACTATAAAAAGCGCAAGGGTCTTCAGCGCGAAAACCTGCGTGACCACATGACTGATTTGGAGCTGATTATCACAATGCTCGGCGAAGCGGCGACAACCCGAATAACGCAAGATAGAAATTCTCAGGGTTTGCCCAAACTTAAGCGTGACGCCAAAAACGGCGGGGCTATAGCAGGAAGGACACGTAAAGATATTGAACGGCAGACCGGGACAGAGATTATCTCAAAAGAGAATTTTCTGCCAAGACAGAGAAGAAAACAGATTAAAGGAAACTAAGATGGCGGGGTAGAGGAAAGTTAAATGAAAACCTTTGTTGTTGGAGATATTCATGGCGCTTATAAGGCACTCTTACAATGCTTTGACAGGTCTGGGTTTGACCGGAAAACGGATTGGCTGATCGTAATCGGTGATGTATGCGATGGTTATCCCGAAGTCCAGCAGTGTATCGATGAGCTTTTAAAAGTTAAACACTGTGATTTTGTCATCGGTAATCACGATATGTGGGCTTTGGATTGGGCGTTGCGAGGGGATAAGCCGGAGATATGGACGAGTCAGGGTGGTGACCGAACGATCGCATCATACGCCGGCGGACCCATGCCGAAGGCGCATATCGATTTCTTAAAGAAAGGGCAGCTTTGGATTGAACTTAAAGATCAAGTATTTGTTCATGGTGGGTTCAATCCGGACATATCGTTATCAAGTCACAGCGCGCAAGCATTGGTTTGGGATCGGACGCTTCTTGATATGGCTTTGAAAATGCAATCGACGGGGCGTGGGTGTAAATTTAGTCGTTACGAGGACATCTTCGTCGGTCATACAACAACTGAGCTGTATCATTCATTGGAGCCGATTAAGGCTTGCAACGTTTGGGATATCGATACTGGCGCGGGTTGGTCAGGAAAGCTTACGATCATGGATGTAGATACCAAGGAATATTGGCAATCTGATTTGACACCAGACTTGTATGGCGGAACGCCGGATAGGATATCGCGATAAGATAGGCATGCTGCCAGTTAATTTCTGAAAATCGTTTTTCTGGATGAAAAATGCGGATTAGCAGCAGAAGAAATAATTTACCAGAATTGAACACATCAGGGTGGTCATGAGCAAGCGAGCCCGTGTTTCTACTTTAAGCGAGCGCGTCGAATGGCCATCAATTCTGGCATTTCTGTAATTTAAGTCAGGACTTTGTTAATTTTTAAGCCGTTTTTTGAATCTCTCTGATTTAATTTTGTATAACGAAGCAGCAAATTCCTTGTTCTTTGACAACAAAAACGCAGAGTCAATGATAATAAGAGAAACGACAGCGCGCTTGCATTCACTGATAGTCTGAGGAGGTTCTTCAAGGATCTTAGAGAGGCACCCATTCTGCTTGATCCAGTAGGTAAGTGACCAAACATGGCAGCAAGGGACAGACGTTTATAGTCGCTAAACATGCCATATACATATGCCTTAAATAAATTCATCTGCTTCTTTGTAAATAGCGGACTAAAATGTTCTAAAAATTTATCGACAAAATTGAAACGAGGGTTTAAAATAAGTATATATGTTGCTCCTTATTTGTAATCTAAGGCAATCTTGGCGTGAGACTGGGGTTGCTTTTTTGGTTCAAGAGAAGTTTTAGGGGGATAACAATGAGTATTAGCCAAAGAGATTTAAGGAAAATAAGCATTCTAATTTTATTGGCATCATTCATAATTTTCGGAAATGTTTTTGCTCAGGAAAGCACAAAAGAAGCCCTGGATAAAGGAATAGAATATGCTCAGAAAGGCAAATATGCCGAGGCTATCTCAGAATATAACAAAGCTATTGAAATTAACCCTAATTATGCAGAGGCCTATAGCAATCGCGGGAATGCCTACGCTAAGCAAGGTAATTTGTCTCAAGCCATCTCTGACTGCGCTAAGGCTATAGATATCAATCCTGACCTTGCAGAGGCCTATTACAACCGCGGGAATGCCTATGGTAAAAAAGGCGATTTACTTCAAGCCATCTCTGATTTCACCAAAGCAATTAAAATAAACTCTAACCTTGCAGAGGCCTATAGTAATCGCGGGAATGCCTACACTAAACAAGGTGACTTGTCTCAAGCCATCTCTGACTGCACTAAGGCTATAGGTATTAACCCTAACCTTGCAAGTGCCTATAGCAATCGCGGGAATGCCTACACTAAACAAGGTGACTTGTCTCAAGCCATCTCTGACTGCGCTAAGGCTATAGATATTAACCATTACTTTGCAGAGGCCTATTACAACCGCGGGAATGCTTATGGTAAAAAAGGCGATTTACTTCAAGCCATCTCTGATTTCACCCAAGCCATTGAAATAAACCCTAACCTTGCAGAGGCCTATAGTAATCGCGGGAATGCCTACGCTAAACAAGGTAACTTGTCTCGAGCCATCTATGACTACACTAAGGCTATAGGTATTAACCCTAACCTTGCAGAGGCCTATTGTAATCGCGGGAATGCCTACGCTAAACAAGGTAACTTGTCTCAAGCTATCTCTGACTGCACCAAGGCTATAAGCATTAACCCTAACCTTGCAGAGGCCTATTACAACCGCGGGAATGCCTATGATAAAAAAGGCGATTTACTTCAAGCCATCTCTGATTTCACCCAAGCAATTAAAATTAACCCTAACCTTGCAAATGCCTATTGCAATCGCGGGAATGCCTACACTAAACAAGGTAACTTGTCTCAAGCCGTCGCTGACTATACCAAGGCCATCGAAATAAACCCTAATTATGTAAAAGCCTATGACAACCGAGCTATTATCTATTATAAGTTAGAAAAAAACGATAAAAGTTTGGCAGATGTACATAAAGTAGAGGAAACGCCAGAAGCGATGAAGATTACCTCTAAGCCGGGAGAAATTCAAACTTTTACAGGCACAATTGCAGAGATATTATTCAATAATGATCCTATGTATGGGAACAGATCGGAAATCATGGTTACTGATGATAAGGGGCAAAAGATAAGTTTCATAGTAAGGACAGGCATTTCCGTTTCTTCTTTATCAGACAGCGAAAAAACATATACCCTAAAAACACTAAGGAAAGGCGATAGAGTTACTATAGAATATATGACAAATAGAGAAGAGCTTCATAGGGTTATGACAATAAAATTAACAATATAGGGAATGTAACCTACATAGCTTAGATGTGCTCTTGGCTAGATAATAAAGCACGATTTACAAAAGAAACAACCTTGTATATTTGTTATTTATATGGTATATTTTTATAACATAGATTATTAAACAATAAAACCTACAAAAGGTTATTTTTTTACCTGGATTATGATAAAGATTAAAAAAGTCTTAATACGTCAGCTTCTATTATTAATGGTTTTTATATCCAGTTTTCAGAGCAATGGACACTGCGCACCAGCTGATACTGCTCTTAGAGTGCCCATGGTTTTCTCAGGCGTTTCTGAAGAGAAAAATAGGGTTTTGGACTTAATAGTGATAGAAAAAATACAAGATTTTCAACGCAAAACCCCAGGCATTAAATCCGATACTGTCAATAGAAAAATTAAAAAAGAATTCAATGAAGCTACATATCACTTGCAAGAAAGAGTAAGAATAGGAAACAGTAATAATTTTTATGTACGTTCAGGAGGAAAATATTTTAAGATAGTTGATGGCGTGGTTAGTAATGTTGATGGATCGGCTTTTTGGCAAGCCAAAGGAATATTAGTAAAAATAATAAGGAAAGCGTATTCAGGAAAAGAGGTTATTTCTGAAGTAGAAAAGGTTGCTGCAAAATTAAAGAAGAAATTCAAAAGACTTCCTAATATACGAGAAGTGGCAGAAGCTATGCCGAGTCTGCAGGCGAGCCGCAACCCAGCAGCATTATTATATAAGTATTTTCAGGAGCATAGTATAAACCCTTATGAACATGGGATAGGCAAGTTTTCAGGCAAGGCAAATCTGGTTATCAGAAAAAGCCCTGCTACGGCCGGTATGAGCTTTGCTTATGCCGGTACAAGAATATTTTTACCTGCGCAACTTAGCGGTAAAATAGAAATTTCTGCAGCAAAAACCCCTATCTCAAAGGAAACAAAAATAGATATTGTAGATAGGAAAAACCCGGAAAACAGATTAACAGTAGAACATATCGCAGAACAGGGTATCTTAAGGCTGATATACACAAGGCCTTCGGGGGAAGAGGTGACTTCTGACATAACAGGTGTTAACGGTAAAACATCCGTGACCCTTACTTTGGATGCAGTTTTTTCTGATTTTTATGATTCTGTATTTTCAATACCTATTTATCATGGCACGGAGAGATTAAAGGCGGTTGCAGCTCACCTTAAGAATAAAAGTTTCGGGGCATATTTCAAACAGCAGGAAAGATATGTGAATTTTCATGGACATCTTTATTTAGCGTCATTTTACGAAACCCATCCAGGCAGAATAAATATTTATAGAGACAGAGGAAGCTGGGCGCGTTTTATTATTTTTGAAGACAGAGCCAATCCTGATAATATTACAGGGTATGAATGGAGAGACAACAGGATTGTTCCTTTAGGAGAAACAGGGCCGTTGGAAACAGACAGCACCGTTGTGGCTAAAGGAAAAGAAATGCCCGTCTATTATCTAAGCAAATCAGGCAGTTTTAGAAACTTTGATGAACGATTAGATAAAAGTGTGGAAGTTAAATCTGTAATGCCGGGTGATCAGCGCCAAACAGACATCTCTATAGGCACCTGCAGATTCTTGTTTAGGACAAAAACAAATGTTAGCGTAATTTCTTTTGAGGGGAAACGGTCTAAAGAAAATATAGCGAGGGAAGACAGGCGGAAGTATCCTATAAGGATTATCAGATCGGCAGATAAAAAAGAAATAAAAATAGGCTATAGAGACCCTAATGTGCAGGGCGAGTTTATAGTGGAGGGCTTGAACTGGGAGAATTCCGGGCCGGTTGTTTTTAAAGGGCCTGCTGATTATTCAGGGAAAAGAGGGTATTTTAATATTTCTACTATAATAGAAATGTTGAGACAACATTTGCTACCAGGCATTGAGGCTTCGAATTGGCTAATGGAGACTTTTGCTTTTTCCGAAGGGGCAAGCGATCCAAATTTAGTAAACCCCATCAGGAGTTATAAAATCGAGAAAACTGAGTCCGGAGAAAAGTTTTTAGTAGAAGATATTTTAGTTAATCCGAAAACATTTCTTCCGTGGCATGATTCAGAAACTCTTTTTGGAGTCAGTAAGACTAGAACTGACCTGTAAACAAGCGCTGCTTTTATAAAGTTAACCCTAGAAACAATACCAGCCTTTTTGGAAGCACAGGACAAACAATGCCTGCCTGGGTTATACCAGGATAGAGATTTAATCAGAAGCCATTTCAAAATTCCCCTTTACAAAATTTTCCTCACTCTGTATAATAAACTCACTATAGATAAAAAGGACATTGACCATGAAATTGAAATTTGGAGTTCCCAAAGGAAGCCTCGAGGAAGCTACTGTAAGAATGTTTAAAAAAGCAGGCTTTAATATGACTATAAATACCAGAAGTTATTTTCCTTCTATAGATGATGAAGAGATATCTCCATTTCTATTAAGAGCGCAGGAGATGGCGAGGTATGTTGCTGACGGAGCGCTTGACTGCGGCATTACAGGAAGAGACTGGACTATTGAAAGCGGCAGAGATGTGGTAGAAGTGTGTGAACTTATATATGGCAAACAGGGTTTAAGACCTGTCCGATGGGTCCTAGCTGTGCCAAATGATTCAAAGATAAAAAAACCAGAAGACTTGAAGAGTAAACGGATTGCAACAGAACTAGTAAGCGCTACAAAAGAATATTTTAAGAAGAAAAAAGTAGATGTAGATATAGAATTCAGTTGGGGCGCTACTGAGGCAAAAGTAGGGGCTGGACTTGTGGACGGCATAGTGGAGCTCACTGAAACAGGATCTAGCCTGAGAGCGAATAATCTCAGAATAGTGGATACCATATGCGAATCCACCACTTTGATTATTGCAAATAAATCGTCATGGAAAGAATCCTGGAAACGGGAAAAGATAAAAAATATAGCACTTCTTTTGCAGGGCGCAATCCTTGCGGAAGAAAAGGTAGGGCTTAAAATGAATGTGGAAGAAAAAAATGTTAATAAGATAATATCAATGCTTCCTGCAATCAAGAATCCTACAGTTTCTCAGTTATCCAGAAAAGGCTGGTGCGCGATAGAGACTATTATAGATGAATCTGTAGTAAGGACGCTTATCCCGAAATTAAAACAAAACGGCGCACAGGGAATTATAGAGTATCCGTTAAATAAAGTTATCTATTAAAAACAGGAGGATGTCATGCCTTGCGGAAGAAAAAGGAAAAGAAAGAAGATAGCAAGACATAAAAGGAAGAAAAGGCTGCGAAGAGATAGGCATAAAAAGAAATTGTGGTAATTTATTCTGTAGGGGCGGGTTTAAAACCCGCCCCTACAAATTCTACAACATTGAAATGTCCCCAAGATATTTTCTCACAATAGGTTTTTTGGCTGCATTTATTTTTAATATAACTGGATGCGCATCTACTAAGCCTGCTGGAACGAGTTTTCCTCCTGCAAGAAACCCTCACAAAGATATCTCTAATTTATCCAGGAAAAAAAATACTATGAGCGTGTCTTCAAAAGCATACGCGCATTATTCAACAGGTATGATATATGACAATGAAGACAAATCCGCAGAAGCCGTAGAAGAATACCAGAAGGCGATACAATTAGACCCTAATGCAGCTATTCTTTACTATAGATTGGGAGCTAGTTTTATAAAATCAGGTCAACTTGACCTTGCTATAAAAGCGCTCCAGAAGGCGAAAGAGATGGACAAAGAAGATACCAAATCCAGGTTTCTTCTGGCGCTTATATATACTTCTCAGAAAAAATTTGATGAAGCAACAAAAGAATACGAAGAGATATTAAAAGCAGAGCCAGATGACCTGGCAACCCTGACATCTCTGGCTGATCTTTATATAGTCGGCCAGGATGTAGAAAGGGCTATCAAGATATATGAAAACCTTGCCGCAGAAAAAAAGAATTCCCCTGTCATATATTTTAATCTTGGCATAGTTTATGCCCGCTCAGGCAGAGTTGACGACGCTATAAAGGCCTTAGAAAAGGCGATTGAGCTAAAGCCTGATTACTTAGAAGCTCACTTGGGGTTGGCAGTGCTTTTTGAAATCCAGAATAAAAAGGATCAGGCACTTTTACATTATAAAATATCCCTTGATTTGGATCCGGCAAATACCAGGGTGTATCATCAGTTGGGTCAGCTTTATTTTGAGATGAATGAAAAAGAAGAAGCGATAAAACAATATGAAAAATTAATAAATATTAACCAGGAAGATATAAATGCCTATATAGAATTAAGTTACATATATGTTGCAATGGAAAAATTTGACCAGGCAATAGCTGTTTTAAAAAAGGCGCTCGGCTTGGAAAAAAGACAGGCAGATGTACATCTTGCCATAGCATTTTCGTATTCTGAAAAAGGGGATAAAGCCATGGCAATTGAAGAATACAAACAAAGCATAGCGCTAGATCCTTTTAATCCAAAGGCTTATTTTTATTTGGGGGCAGCATTTGAGGAAACAGGCCAAAAAGGGGAATCTATAGTAAATTTAAAACATTCGATAGAACTAGATCCCCAAGATCCTGAGGCATTAAATTATTTAGGCTATATCTATGCAGATGACGGCAAAAATCTTGACGAGGCTTTGGAGCTTATAAAAAAAGCGCTTGATTTAAGTCCTGGCAATGGCGCTTATATAGACAGTCTTGGTTGGGTTTATTTTAAGAAAGGCATGTTTGAAGAAGCTAGGAAAGAACTTGAGAGAGCTAAAGAAATAATAGGCGAAGACCCTGTTGTTTACGATCATCTAGGAGATGTGTATTTCAATATAGGCAATTTGGACAAGGCCAAAGAAGCGTGGATTAAGTCACTGGGGCTGAAAGAGGATAAAAAAGTAAAAGAAAAGCTGGAATCTTTAAAAATAAAATAACAAGGTTCTCGATTCGCTAGAACAAAGTCGAGAAGAAAGACTATGACAAAAAAACCAGATATTAAAGAGTTGAAAAACATAGCGAAAGAAATTCGGATAGAAATCGTAAAAATGCTTAACTGCGCCGGCTCAGGCCACACAGGCGGATCCCTATCAATGGTAGAGCTTGTGACAGGCCTGTATTTTTATAAGTTCAGGTGCGAGCCCGCTAAGCCGCTTTGTAATACTCGCGATATATTTGTTCTGTCAAAAGGCCATGGCTGCCCTGCATTATATGCAGTGCTCGCGCGGATGAATTTTTTCAGTCAAGATGAACTTTGCACTTTAAGGAAAATCGGCACAAGGCTTCAAGGCCATCCTCAGCGAGGTCTGCCTGGGATTGAGATATCAAGCGGCTCCTTGGGCCAAGGGCTTTCTATTGCCAATGGTTTTGCTTTAGGGGCAAGGCTGAATAAAGATACAAAGCGCATATATTGCCTGATGGGCGACGGAGAACTGGATGAAGGCCAGGTATGGGAGGCGGCATTAACAAGCGCTCACTACAAACTGGACAATGTGTGCGGCATAATTGATTATAATAAATTCCAAATAGACGGAAGAATTGAAGAAGTAAAAGGCCTGGAGCCTTTGAAGGCAAAATGGCAGGCATTCGGATGGGAGGTTTTCGAGATAGACGGCCATAGTATTAAAGAAGTGATAGAGGCTTATGATAAAGCAGAAAAGATTAAAGGAAAACCAAGTATGATTCTTGCGCATACCGTGAAAGGTAAAGGTGTTTCATTTTTTGAAAATAAAAATAAATATCATGGATTAGCGCCAAATAAAGAAGAGTTAGAAAGAGCCATAAAAGAATTAGAAACGGAGATATGAATGGAAGTTAAAATGAAGCCGACTAGAGATGGGTTTGGCGAAGGCTTGGTTGAGCTTGGCCAAAAAAGAGACGATATAGTGGTACTTTCAGCAGACCTCACAGAATCAACCCGCGCCGCTTGGTTCAAAGAGAAATTTCCAGAAAGATTTTTTTCAATGGGCGTGAGCGAGCAGGATATGATGGGCACAGCTGCCGGCCTTGCATTGTCAGGCAAAGTGGCTTTTGCGTGCACGTTTGGCGCTTTTGCCGCAGGAAGGGCTTGGGATCAGGTAAGAATTTCTCTTGCGTATATGAAAACAAATGTAAAGATTGTTGGGACACATGGCGGTATATCAGTTGGAGAAGACGGGCCTACTCATCAGGCAAATGAAGAGCTTGCCCTTATGAGGATACTGCCGAACATGACAGTTATAATTCCGTGCGATGCAGTAGAAACAAAAAAGGCAACGATTGCAAGCGCTTCTTGTCCTGGGCCTGTATATCTGAGGCTTGGAAGAAGCGGAGTACCTGTTATAACAAAAGAAGAAGATAAATTTCAGATAGGGAAAGCTAATTTATTAAAAGACGGACTAGATGTCACAATCATAGCCTGCGGCGTGGAAGTGTATGAGGCATTATGCGCGCATGAGGAATTGAAAAAAGAAAATATTTCAGCCAGGGTTATAAACCTTCATACAATTAAGCCTATAGACCAGGATATTATAATTAAAGCCGCAAAAGAAACAGGCGCAATCGTAACAGCTGAGGAACATACTATATTAGGCGGAGTGGGTAGTGCTGTCTCAGAGGTTGTCTCGCAAAATTCGCCTGTGCCTATGGAATTTATAGGAGTTAAAGATAGATTTGGGGAATCAGGAGATCCGAAGGAGTTGTTTAAGCTGTTTGGCCTTACAGCGAATGATATTGTAAAAGCGGCAAAGAAAGTTATAGCAAGAAAAAATGCGTGAAATTAGAGTTTTTGCTCCTGCGAAACTAAATCTTTATTTAGATGTTCTGGAAAAACGGCCTGACGGATACCATAATATAGAAACGATTTTTGAAAAAATAGATTTAAAAGACGAGATAATAATAAAAGAAAAAGGCAAAGGCTTAAAAGTCAAAGCAACTTCATATAAATGCGGCCAGGGCAAAGAAAATATAGTCTATAAAGCAGCCAGGGAGATTTTTAAAGAAGCAGGGGTTAATTTAAATCTAGATATAGAAATTAAAAAACGAATTCCTGTTTCAGCTGGTTTGGGCGGCGGCTCAAGCGATGCTGCTTCTGTGCTTAAAGCTATAAATGATATTTTTAAACTAGGCATACCGGATAAAAAACTTTTTTCTATAGCATGCAGTATTGGCAAGGATGCTCCATTTTTTATGCTGAATGCGCCTCTTGCTATTGCAAAAGGAACAGGAGAGTTGTTAGAAAAAGTTAATTTAGCCAAAGATCTTTTTCATATATTAATAAAACCTTCTATCTCGCTTTCAACCAGGTTGATGTATGAAAGAATAGATAGATTCGGCAATCCTTGCAAGATGCATTCTCTTAAAGGCGCGCTTCGGGCCTTAAAGAACATGGATGTGAAAGCGCTTGAAAAAAACTATTATAATATTTTTGAGAGCGTTCTTGCAAGAAACAGCGTTCATATAAATAGGGCAAAGTCTTTGCTAGCCGATAAAGGAGCAGGGCATAGTCTCTTATCAGGGAGCGGGCCAACGGTTTTCTGCACATTTGAAAACAAAAAAGAAGCAGAAAAGGTTTTGAAAAATATTCCGAAGAATAATGGCATGGGCGTTTTTTTAGTAAAGACTTATAGGTGAACGAAAGACAGAAGTCCCTCGCCGCACATTTGCGTGTATT
>Ga0315282_10015783_pt1 | contig 11105 bp, 9 predicted proteins | sample YL17G07_20_MG_FD_203693 | JGI IMG/M metagenome (GOLD analysis project Ga0315282, IMG submission 203693) | Sediment microbial communities from Yellowstone Lake, YNP, Wyoming, USA - YL17G07_20 | ecosystem: Environmental > Aquatic > Freshwater > Lake > Sediment | place: USA: Wyoming | collected...
ATCGGGACCTGGTCCCGCCCTGTCCTACCTCTCACCCATCCTCACCCCAAGAGGGGACATTTTCCCTTTGCAGTTAATGGGGACATAATCGCTATGCTACCAGAGATAGCCGCACGTGCGTTGCCCACCGGGGTCTGGTGTGTTATCATAGGCGGCATGCCCGCTGCTTCACGCACACGGGCGCCCGGAATCAGACGGAGGTTATTGCTTGCGCGCGTCCCAGCTCTTCTTCCCGACCCTGAGAGAGGTGCCGGCAGAGGCCGAACTCACGAGCCATCGCCTGCTTCTTCGCGGCGGCTTCATACGCAAGCTTGCGGCCGGTGTTTACACGTATCTCCCGCTCGGCTGGCGCGTGCTGCGCAAGATCGAAGCTATCGTCTGCGACGAGATGGACGCCGCGGGCGCGCAGCAACTGCTCCTGCCGGCGCTGCATCCCGAGGAGCTCTGGCAGCAGAGCGGGCGCGCGGCGAAATACGGCGCCGACCTGCTCCGCCTGACCGATCGCGGCGAGCGCGATTTCATCCTCGGCGCCACTCACGAGGAGGTCATCACCGACCTGGTGCGCCAGGAGGTGAGCTCATACCGCGACCTGCCTTTTGTCCTCTACCAGATCCAGACCAAGTTTCGCGACGAGCCGCGTCCGCGGGGCGGGTTGATCCGGGCGCGCGAGTTCATCATGAAGGACGCGTACAGCTTCGACCGCGACCGCGAGGGCATGAACCTGGTGTATGACCGCATGGAGGTCGCGTACGAGCGCGTGTTCCGGCGATGCGGGATCGAGGCGGTGAAGGTCGAAGCCGAGGCCGCGGCAATGGGCGGCACCGAGGCGAAAGAGTTCATGATGCTCTCCGCTGGCGGCGAGGACCTCGTCTTCATCTGCCCCTCGTGCGGCTATTCCGCCAGCGGCGATATGGCGGAGTATGCGCCTCCCGAGGAGACGCCGCGGGCGGGCGCGGAAACGCGCCCCGTCGAGAAGGTCGCCACCCCGGGCATGAAGACGGTGGAGCAGGTGACGGCTTTCCTCGGGGTGGACAGCTCGCGACTCATCAAGACGCTGATCTTCCGTGCGGACGGCAAACCCGTGGCCGCCCTCGTCCGCGGCGATCGCGAGTTGAACGAGGCGAAACTGTCTCAGGCCCTGGGCACCGCGAAGCTCGAGATGGCGGACACAGCGCTGGTGGGGGAGGTGACTCACGCAGCGGTCGGATTCGCCGGGCCGGTAGGGCTCACGGACGTGCCCATCATCGCCGACCACGAACTGCGCGTCGGGGTCAACTATGTGACCGGCGCCAATGAGGATGACGCGCACTTTGTAAACGTCAACCCGGGCCGCGATTTCGCCGTCAGCACATGGGCCAGCTTACGCCTCGTGACGGGCGGAGATCCGTGCCCTCACTGCCGCACGCCCCTCGAGGAGCATCGGGCGATCGAGCTCGGCCACATCTTCAAGCTTGGCACCTTCTACAGCGATGCGCTCGCGGCGTTCTACCGGGACGAAGACGGATCGTCGCGACCGATCGTTATGGGCTGCTACGGGATCGGTGTCAGCCGCATCATCGCCGCAGCGGTCGAGCAGCGGCACGACGACAACGGCATCATCTGGCCGCTCACCATCGCGCCGTATCTCTGCGCCGTCATCGTTGTCAACATGAAGGAACAGGCGCAGCGCGACCTTGGCGACGAAGTATACTGCCGCCTGGGAGAAATCGGGGTTGAAGTCCTGCTCGATGACCGGGAGCAGAGCCCGGGGGTCAAGTTCAAGGATATTGACCTTGTCGGCATTCCGCTCCAGATCGTGATCGGCAAGCGCGCGCCCGAGGGCCTGGCGGAGGTGCGGCGGCGCGGCGAGAAGGGCTCGGAGTTCAAGCAGGCCGAGGAGGCCGTCGCGTGGGTGAAGGAACAACTGGCGAGTGGGTGAACACGCATGACTGCTGACCTGGCGGGCATAGGCTACGTATTACTCAAGCTCGTCATCGCCGTTATCCTGGGCGGCGCCGTCGGATGGGAGCGCGAAACCCTCGACCGCCCCGCCGGATTCCGCACCCACGTCCTGGTCTGCGTCGGATCGGCCGTCTACATGATCATCTCGGAGTCGTTCACCAGCGCCAAGGCGGATCCCGGGCGAATCGCCTCGCAAGTGGCCAGCGGCATGGGGTTCCTTGGTGCGGGAACCATCTTGCGGCACGGCAGCGTCGTGCGCGGCCTGACCACTGCGGCGAGCTTGTGGACCGTAGCCGCGATTGGTCTCTGCATCGGCCGCGGCGACATGTATCTCGTGGTAGCGGCGCTCGCGTCGATCGTCGTGCTGCTGACGCTGACTCTGCTCGGGCGCGTAGAGAAGATCCTGGTAAGCAAGCGGCAGTATCGGCTAGCTCTGATCCGCGCGCCGCAGGTGCGGCGTTTCCTGCCCCAGATCAAGGGCGTGTTCGACGTGGTGGCGGCGCGCATTCAGTCGGTCGAAGTCGTGCCAAGTGTCGAGGAGGGCCTCCAGGACATGCGCATCACGGTTCGCCTGCCTCCGGGGGTGACGACCGAAGACGTCACCCTGAGGCTCATGTCCATAGACGGCCTGCTCGCGATTCAGTGGGAGTAACGGAGGCGCGGCGCTGCGAGCCAGGCCCAGCACGAGCAGGATCTCGGTCATCGCCGGCGCCAGGGAGACGATGCGGTGCGGCTCGGAACGCACGCTGACCGACGGCTCGCGACCTACACGCGGCTCAAGCTTTGGCGCTCCCCCCTTTCTACTGCCTAAATCCGCTCCAGCCGCACTCCGCCCGTTAGCGCCTCCACGTCCGCTCGCGATGGGCTCGCCGCGTCCCAGACCGCGGCATTCGCCGCTCCGGCGGCGATAGCGAGGCTGATGGTACGTTCCGGCGCCCAGCCCCACAGCAAGCCGCACGCGAACCCCGCGACCAGGCAATCCCCCGACCCGACCGGGTTCACCTCCTCCACCTGCGGCGGTTCGGCGCGCCAGCGGCGTCCGCCCCAGTCAACCAGCGCCCCTGCTTTGCCCATCGACAAGACGACGATCTCAATGCCCAAATCGCGATATGATTGCACCGCCCTCCACCGCGCCTGTTCATCCGGAAGCGCGCACCCGAGCAAATGCTCCGTTTCGACGACGTTGGGCTTCACCATGAACGGTACCGCCTGTAAGCCGCGGCGCAATGGCTCCCCGCGCGAATCGAGGATAGTGCGTATCCCCCGCCGCTTCGCGCGCTCGATCATGCGCCGGTAGATGTCGTCGAGCGTAGGATGAGGCGCGCTGCCGCCAAAGCACACGATCTGTACTTCATCGAGCGCGCCGGCGTAGCGATTCTCAAGCTCGACCGCCTCCGATTCCGAGAGCGGAGCATTGGGCTCGACATAGGCGGTGGCGCGCTTGCGGTCGCGCTCGTAGACGGTGACAATGTTACGCGTCGGCGCCTCGGTCCAGACGACCACGGGCTCGATGCCGTCATGGGTTCGAATCAGCCGCTCCACCAGTCGTCCCGTCTCCCCGCCGAGCAGAATGAGCGACTTGACCGGCGCGCCCAGGTGCTTCACCATCCGTGCGACATTCGTCGCTTTGCCCCCCGCGACGTCGTGAGCCTGCGCACCCGTGTTGAAGGCGCCGAGAGCGATGTCCTCCAACATGATGGACTTGTCAACGCATGGGTTGAGGGTGATGGTCAGGATCATGACGGTGTCGTCTTGGCTGAATGTGCACGTGCATCCTGCCGTTAATCCTATGCTACCGCGGGTGCGCCGCTGACGAGTAGGCACCGTTGGGCGGATTCCGCGCTGCCCGCGCCCGGGCTAGCAGGTGATTGCTTGCTTCCCGCCGAAGCCCTGAGCACGGCCGCCCTGCGCGCATTCCTCGGGCGGCAATATCTCAAGGAGGGTGGGTCTCATGAGAAAGGCAGCAGCCGTTATCATCGTGATCGTAGGTTTGCTCCTGTGGGCGTGGCCCGCGCTGGCGGGCGACATCGTCACCATGCCTACAGCAAACCAGGTCGGGGCTGGTGACGTTGATCTCGGACAGTACTACATCAACTACGACTTCGATTCGCCATTCGCGCCCGAGTTCGTCTTCTTCACGACAATGTATGTAGGGGTCACGGATTGGCTCGAGATTGACGCCATCTTCGCCGACCCCGACGGGGTGGACAGCCAGACTATCCTGAACGCGACCGCGTTGGTGCTGAGCGAACGCAAGGGCGGTAAGGCCGACGTGGTTGTGGGCATGCGCGACATGGGCGATAACCTGACGAGGATGTTCCCGCCTGGAAACGGCTTCGCGCCGGGTCCGTTCATCGCCGCGGCGAAGACCCTCAACCCCCCGCCCGGCCCGCCGACGCGCGCCAACTGCCCCATCTGGCGGCTTCACCTGGGATTGGGCACGGAGCTTGGTCTGGGGACCGATGCGGACAACCTGAACGGTAGCGGCCTCTTCGGCGGCGTCCAGGCCCTGGTCACGCCGCAAGTAGGCGCGATCGCGCTGTGGGACGGCACCGACGATATCCTCGGCGTCACCTACACGCCAACGCCCAAGAGCCCGACTTTCAAGGGCGGCGTGTTCGGTGATCACTGGTGGATCGGCGCTAGCTACACGTTCACTCACTGACCGTATTGCCTAACGCATCCCGCCCCGGAGAGGCTCCTGCGCGTGGCGCGGCCATCCCTGGGCGCGATGGGACAAATCGGGCGGCGGAGATTCGCTCCCTTCGAGGCAGCCGTGCCGGCGTTCGTGTTCGAGAACCCGGACCGTCCGGAACGCTGCCGCCGCGGCCGCGAATCAGCACTGGAACCAGGGGCCCTGCTCGGAGGGGCCCCTGGCGTGTCTTAGCGCCGGCGCGCAGCTTGAGCCAAGCGGTGGCTGGCCCGTCTAAGGGTATCCTTCCTCGCCAATCCCCGTGCCGGAACTCGTTGGTTAAGGTTTGCCGTTTTCCAGGAATATTAGAGGGGATGGCTTCGCCCTACCTCAACACGCGTCCGTCGCACGCGCCGGGCGACAGATGGAGGATTCCGTTGCTGCCGCGATACCGTGGGCGGCGTGGTTTCACGCTGGTCGAGCTCCTCGTGCTGATGGTCGTCATCGGCATCATTGGGTGCATCATCATTCCGCAGATCCTTGGCGCCACCCGGCGCGCCAACGAGACCGCCCTACGCGGCGATCTGCGAACGTTGCGGGTGGCCATCGAGCGCTTCCAGGCCGATTGCGGCGCGTTCCCACCCCAGCTCAACGATATCTTGGTGTGGAACGGCGAGCACGTCAGCGGGGCTATGGATGGCCTCGGCCGCTCGGTCGACAGAGCGGCCTACCGCGGGCCCTACCTGCGCACCGGCGATATGCTGCTGCCGCCGGATCCCTTCACTGACCTCAGGGACTGGCGCTACGATAGCTCGACCGGAGAGGTGCATTCCAACTGCGACGCGATCGGGCGCAACGGCATCCCCTATTCGCAGTGGTGACGGGGAGGGTGTACTGCTTCGGCAGGAGGGTTCCCCGGCGGTCACTCCGGAACTGGCTCTGAACGGCCGGCCGCATCGGGTCTGACACACGTTTGCGCCGGGCCACCCCAAGCCTGGTCAGCCCTACCCCCTGGTCCGGGAAGCTGTGCGCGTCTGGCAACCGCTGGCAGCGGAAGGATAGCGCGGCATCAAGTCGTGGCGGGGATGGCTCAGGCGGTCGATGGCACTTCGCGCCGCGGCTGCTTCGTTGGTCTGATGTTGAGCGCGGCCAGCTTGGCGCGGATCTCGCTCACGCTCACCTCGCCCTGCTGGCGCCAGAGTTCTGGACGATCCGGCGGCGGCCCGGGCGAGACCGCCGGGCGGGCGCCTTTGGCTTCACCGTAGATGATGGTGGTCGGGCCTTTGACTTTGGCGCGCACGACACAGGCAGGCGCGCTGCTTGCATTCATCGTCACCACCGACAGAACGCCGTCATAGTCTGCCGCAAGCTTCCGGTAGGCCGCACGTTCGGCCTTCTCTCTCGCCGCCAGGGCCAGGCGGTCCGGACCGCTCATTTCCGTGTGCTCGTGCACGCTGAAGATCGCCACGATGGGCATCGTGAGGCGCATCGCACGCGAGAGGTTATTCGTCACCTTGCCCTCTCCCGGCTCCGGCGCAGGCGGCTGCTTCAGCGCCTCCTTGGCCCTTTCTTCCAGCAGCTGCTTGGCGGTCGCGGGCCTTTGCCACTTCGGGCTCAGCGCTACGGCCACCAGCGCGATTGCGAGCAAGCCAAAGACCAGAATCCAACCGAAATGAGAGGGTTTCACGCTCAGACTCCTTTGCGGCCATACCGCGCCGATAAGCCATCTCGTCCCCAGCGTTCGCGAAGTGCGCCATCAGCCAGTGTCATTATACATGGTTTCGGCGCCGCTCGCGTAGTCGCCGAGGGACCTCCGCTGGAGGTGTCGGCACGTTCTCCCCGTCGCGATGAGCCATTGCTGCCGCTGTTTGCGGCTGCGTGCGTCATTGAGGACTGGCCGCTCCCACGAGCTTGCCGATCTCGCCGGCCGCCGCTTCCGGCGACATCCGGCCAGTGAGGCAGCCATCAACCGCCCGCGCGAACGGCTCGACGACCTCGTTCGCGCGCAGCTGGGGCGGCAGCGGGAACGATCGTGCGGCCGCTCCACGCAGCGCTTCCCATTCGGGCCCCTTGACCTTCGGCCAGGCTTTGATCAGGGCGGGCAGCAGGCCCGTGCGTTGCGCCAGGGCGACCTGGAAGCCCTGCGACATCAAGACCTTGTCGGCGAAGAGCCGAGCGGCATCCTTGCGTTTGGACTGCATGGGAAGCACCGCGCCATACACCACACATATGGTTCCCGTCTCAGCCGCGCGGGGCGGCAGTATGAGCTGGATCGGTGTGCCTGGTGTGCCTTGGCGCGCCTCGAACCATGCCCGCTGCCCGGCCCACAGCAGCGGTGGCTGCGCCTCGCCCGCGACTGGCTTGCGCGCCCAGCCGGCGCCGATCCCCGTGCGCCACCACGTCAGCGCATCTCGAGTCCGCCCTAGCAGCATCTCCAGATTCTGCGTCTCGCCGGCGGCGTGGGCGGTCGCCAGCAGCGTCGCTTCGGCCCACTCTCCGTTCCAATCCCCGCCCAGCGCGGGCTTGCCAGGCCGGCTCGCCTGCGCCGCCAGGGTGGCTAGTGCAGCCAGCGAATCGGGCGTCGCGATCTGGGCCGGCAGCGACGCCTTCAGCGCGCTCAGCTCCAGCGCCACCGGCAGCATGGCCTGCGCTTGGCCAACGCGCCCCGCGTCGAGCGAGGCGGTCGACAGCCGCAGATCGCGCTCTCCGAGGAACTTGTCCCAGGGCTCCAGCAGCCCCGCGCGCCCCCAGCGGCTGAGATGGCTCTCTGCGCCGATAACGAGGTCGACGCCCGACTTGCCTTTGCGCCACATCGCCTCATATGCCTGGGTCTTCTCATCCTGCGCTTCGATCGGCACCACCTCGATGTCCTTATGGGCGCGCATGAACGAGCGAGCGGCGTCATGAAAGGCGAGTCGCATCGGCTCATTGGCGGGAATCACCACCGTCAGGGCTTGCGCAGCCTGCTTCTCCTGCCGGGGCCACAGCACGATAAGCCCCGCGATGACTGCGATAACGGCCACGAGGCCGATGACGCGTGCCTCGGGCGAAAGCCGGTTGAACCATGACTGGCGTCGTGGATGGGACAGCACCCTTCTCGAGCGACCTGAGGATTTGGACACGTGGCTAGCTCCGGTGTTTGTCGCTGCCGTTCTTCTGCGCCGCCAGTTGCGCCTCCTGCCCTGCGTGCCTCCGTGGGCAGGCGCCTGCCGGCCTACGCGCACGAAAGGGCCGGCGTCATCGGCGCCGAAGAAACACGGCAACGCGGGTCGGAGGGCGCGGATGTCTGGTCAGGCCGGTGGCACAGGACAAGGGGTGCTCCGAGTCGCCGGGCTGGCTCTTCAGAGCCGCCGGTGGGACCGGGAAGCGAATTGGCGCAAAGCCAGGCGCATGCTTGAACGCGCCGCGAAGACGGGAGCGCAATTCGTCTGCGCGCCTGACGGCTTTCTGGAAGGCTACATCGTTCAAGAGAAAGGCTTGACCCGCGCGAAGTACAGGTCTGTCGGCGAATCGGTTCGCCGCGGGACGTACATCAGGCAGATGCGGCAAGCCTGCGCCGACCTCGGCATCTACTTCGTCGGCGGGTTTGCGGAACGTTGCGGATCAGAGATGCACAATTCGGCTGCGCTCATCGACCCATGTGGTGAGATCGTCGGCGTCTTCCGCAAAGTGCATGACATGGGTGCGGAGCCCCTGAACGCGAAGGGCGACGAATTCCCGGTCTTCGATACCGAGTTCGGCTGCGTCGGCATCATGATCTGCTTTGACCGGCAGTTGCCGGAGACCGCGCGTCTGCTGGCGCTGCAAGGGGCGCGCCTGATCCTCAACCCCTCAGCGGGCATGCACGGCGAGACCAACGACGTGATGATGCGCACTCGCGCCTATGAGAACGGCGCGTGGATCATCTTCTCGCACCCGAAGGACTGCCTCGTCATTTCGCCGAAAGGCGAGATCGTCGCTCGCGCAGCCGGGCCTGACGAGGTCGTCGTCGCGGATATCGATCTCACGCTGGCGGGCAGCGGCGGCCCCGGCCGCCATCGCCGGCCGGAGGTCTACGGCGAACTCCGCAATCCGCGACTGCGGTTCCAAGATGAGCGCCGGGGCTAACGCCCTGATCGTGTGCGAAGCCGGTAGTGGCGTAGACAAGGAGATGAGACAATGGGCGGCAGATTGGACCTGATTGCAGTGGTGACGGGCGCTCTGGTTGCGGGCTTACTGGTATTGGCCCCGGCTGCGGCTTTCGCCAACTCGGCGACAGCGCCCGCCGGCGGCTTCGTTCGCACCGAGGGCAAGTGGCTGGTGGACGACCAAGGCCGCGTTTTGACCCTGCACGGGGTCAATCTAGCCGGGTCCGCCAAGGGCCCGCCATTCCTGCCATGGCAGAGCAAGGACGACGTCATGGCGCTGCGCCGATGGGGCTTCAACAGCGTCCGCTACCTGATCGTGTGGGAGGGGGTTGAGCCGCAGCCCGGGCAATATGACGATGCGTATCTCGACCGGGTCGCCGAGCGACTGCAGTGGTGCCGCGAGGCGGGGCTCAAAGTCATCCTCGATATGCATCAGGATCTGTACGCCCGCAAGTATGGCGGCGACGGAGCGCCCGCGTGGGCCTGCCTGGACGATGGTCAGCCCCACAGCGCGCCTGCCGGCGCATGGTTCATGTCCTATTTCTCCCCCGCCGTGGGACGAGTGTTTGACAACTTCTACGCCAACAAGGTCGGGCCCGGAGGTATCGGCATCCAGGACCGGTTCATTGGGATGTGGCAGCACGTCGCGCGCCGGTTCCGCGACGATACCAACATCATCGGCTACGACCTGATCAACGAACCCTCCTATGGCCAGGGCTTCACCGCGGTGATGGCGTCGGTGATTGTGGCCGCGTCGAAAGAACTGGGCCCTGAAACGGGCGGGAAACTTGCGGGCCTATTCGCAAATCCGGACAGCGCCTACGGCATTGTCTCGGACGCGATCAGCGAGCTCACGAAGAAGGGCTCGCTGTTCAAAGTCCTCGATGAGGCCGGGGACCCCGCTCGGCAGTTCGAGCGAACGACGCTGCAAGGCTTCTACGGCCGTCTGGCATCGGCCGTGCGCGCGGTTGACCCGAACCACGTCATTGTGTTCGAGCCCCCAGCCGGCGATATGTCGGGCACGCGCCTGCTGACCGCGCTTGAGGCCCCGAAAGACGCTCAGGGGCAGCCTCTGAAAAACGTTGTCTTCTCACCCCATTTCTACGATTTCTCGAGTGATTTCGACTTCCAGTACACGGGTACGGTCGAGTACTTGCGCCAGTTCCTGGCCCGGGCGCAGTCGTCGGGCGACAAGATGGGCGTGCCGACGTGGTTTGGCGAATGGGGCGTGTGGACCGGCCAAGCTGAGCGCCGCGACGGAGCGGTGCTCGCGAAGCATCATGTCGACGCGCTCGATCAGCTTCTGTGCGGGTGGGCGTACTGGGAATACGGCCCCGGGTTCAAGGATTTCGCATTCCTGCCCGCCCTGACGCAGCCATACGCGGAGGCGATCGCCGGTGTGCCGACGCGAATGAGTGCCGCCGAGGATACCTTCGTCCTCGAATTCGCGCCGAGCCCGAGCGGAGGCGAGACGATCATATGGGTGCCCCCCAGCCGTCAGGCCGACGCAAAGGTGACGTTCGCGGGCAAAGGCACGGCGCGGGTCGCCCGCGACGCCGACGGCCACGTTCGGGTGACTTGTTCGCCTGGGGCCGCGGCCTGCACTGTGACCATCTCGTGCCCGCCGAAGTAGGATCTCTCTGACGCAGTGCGGGGTCCGGTGCGGGTGTTGACGCCAGTCTGCGGCCATGAAGAGCCGGCCCGCCCAGGTACGCTTGGGCGGGCCGGTACCGTTGACGGCGCATGCAATGCCGCGCCGCGCAACCTCATGCGTCTACTGGATCTGGTTGGGGCTCGCGGCGAGCGCGATGAATTCGTAGAACCCCATCTTCATGTACTTGACATGACCATCGGCGAACATGATGGGCATGCCGATTGGAATTGTCGGCACCTTGCCGCCCAATTCCGGCGGGATAGCGTGGTCAAGCGAGTAGCGGTGTGAATACCCTTCGTGGACCGCATACTCGTCTTCGCCGCCCAACGCCTTCCAGACCGGGTTGTCGAACAAGCCTACCGCATTGGTGCAGGCCCAGTACTGCTCCGGATGCCGGTACTGGTCGCTGTCGATGTAGTTCAGGACGTAGTAGACCAGCATCCAGATCGGTCCCGTCGTCTCCTGCTGCTTGTCGGCGTCGCTGACATCCGGGTCGAAGTGGCAGCAGCCCCACCAGTACGAGCCGCATCCGTTCCAGGCGTCATAGGGATCGCCGTTCAGGCGGCCCACCTTGCGCACACCGTTAGCCGGCCCTGATGTCAGAAGTGTCGTGACCAGTTTGAAGTAGGGGTAACGCCGGGTGACGGTGGGGCAGTTGAAGATGTCCAGGCTCTTGATGTACGGCGCCAGAAGATCCGCCATCTGCCAGAAGTCCGCCGACCCCAGGCCGGTCATCGGGTCTTGCACGTAT
>Ga0315282_10015784_pt1 | contig 11103 bp, 8 predicted proteins | sample YL17G07_20_MG_FD_203693 | JGI IMG/M metagenome (GOLD analysis project Ga0315282, IMG submission 203693) | Sediment microbial communities from Yellowstone Lake, YNP, Wyoming, USA - YL17G07_20 | ecosystem: Environmental > Aquatic > Freshwater > Lake > Sediment | place: USA: Wyoming | collected...
AACCTTCTTCTTAGCATCGTTTGAGAGCCCTTCCACACGTTAACATGAACAATCGCATGATTTAAACTCCGTCCACATACATATAAAATCTTTATCGTGAAGATTCTTTTAGTCATCGTTAACAGAAGAGTGTATTAAGGCGACTCACGATCTATACGCAGTTACAGTTCAAACAAAAGAGGAGCTACTGTCAAATCTGAAGATTGCTATGGAACAGAACCACTTGGCAATACCTTATCACAGGCAGCTCTGCACACAAATTAATGAGCAACAATATCAGTATAGCAAGAGCGGGCATTTACAGTTTAGCCACCCTGATAACAGCCATGATGATGTGCTATGGTCATTAGCCTTATTCTCCATGGCAGCAAGAGAACCGCCACGAAAAGAACAGCATTCACATTCGATTAACCAAAACTTCAACGACTACATATAGGTTCAAGTAGCAATTTGAAATATTGATGTTAAGACGCAATTTTTTACCATTTTAAGAATAATAAAGAAAGGGGGTTTGTGGTGTTTTGGGTGGTGTGACTACTTTACTGTTTTGAAGTTGAAGCTGCCTATTAGCATGTTTTTTCTCCAGATTTCGACTGTGTATGTTTTGGGTGTTTTAAGGGTTTGGAAGTTCGTGATGTAGTGTTCGCTTGTGGTGTTTATGCGGTAGTCTCGTGCGGTGTCTCCGAATGTTGATGTTTGTAGAATGTTGCTTGGGTTATCTGTGGCGTAGATTTTGATTGTGAGTTCTTCGTTGTATACGAATGGCTGGTTAGGGTCTACTGAGGCAGCGACTCTTAGAGCAAACTTTACTGGCATGGTTCTTCCGGCTTTGTTGTTCGGCGTAGCGGGCAAAAGTTCCAGCACAGCCCAGTTTCTGATGCTGTAAGGAACTGTTATCGCTGCTGTGTGTCCAAGATTGTCTTCGGCGCTGACTATTACTATGTAGAAGCCGTCTGGAAGCTGCAGAGTGTTGAAGAATAGTTCCCATTTTCCCGTGGTTGTATTGTAAGTGGCTGGCATGTCTTCTAATCCCACAGGTATTCCTTGGTCACCGTTTGCTTCACGTATAGAGAAGTTTAAGGAGCATATTCCACTTGAATCGGTGGCTTGAACTATAAAGGTGACTCCGTCTTGAAGAGCCCATCCTTCGGGCGGGTTCTCAAGGGTTATTTGTGATCCAGAATTGTCAAGGGTGACAGGAGTTGTGTGTGTTGTTTCAATGTTGCCAGCGTTGTCGGTGCTATTGTGGTCTATGATATATGTTCCATCAGCAAGTCCGGTAAGGTAGAACTCTATTGGAGGGGCGGAAGTTATCCAGCCTGAATTATAGGTTGCGTTGCGTATTTGATATCCTGTGGTGGCTACTCCAGATCCGCCGACATTGTCTTCTGCAGATAGTGTGAATGGAGTGTCTGATGTTACATAGATATTGCTACTTAGGTCGATGTATTTCGGGTTGCCTATTGTGAGGGTTGTGGTTGGGGGTTCTGGGTCAGGCGGTGGTGGTAGTGGAGTTAATCCTACATGGAGATCTGTGACTGGTGGGGGTACCGTTACGACAATGCTGTCTGCTGGATAGTATCCGGGTGCTTCGACGTGTACCCTATATGTTCCTTCGAGAACATCCCATTGATACTGTCCGTCTGGTCCTGTGATCTGTGGGTTTACATCGGGTTGCATTATTGGAGGAGTTTGTCCTGTTGGAACGTTCTCCCATTCTCCTTGACCATCTGGGCGCTGTAGCCAAACTGTGGCACCAGAAATTCGTTCTCCGGTTGTTATGTCATAGATGTAGCCTGCTGGATCGACATAAATATTGAAGTTTTCATAGAATACACCCGCCTGACCGGCACTTTGGGCAAGAGCATTCATATAGTTGACGATTGTCTGTATTGCAGGTTCGCCTGCGTACACTGTGCGTACTTCACTTACTGTATAATGTCCCGCGCCATAGTACGAACCATCAGGTGCGCCAATACGCCAAGCTACATGCGCTATGCTGTCTCCCCAGCTGGTAAATGCGTTGCGATCAAGTCCTTCCCAGTCTTCATCCATATGTCCTTCATAAATACCCCATCCCATAGCGTTATGAGCGTTTGGATGCGTCGCAGCCCATCCTTGAGTACCAAATACGCTTTCATGTTGAGCGGTAGCCACGAGAAATGCTGGATTAACATTATTGTTGCGTCCTGCATCTATGAAACGTTGTCCTATGCCTGCTTCTGTTAGCATTGGACTTGTAGGAGTCAAGCTTCGAATATAATTTTCAATTTCAGCGGCGGTAATTGTGCTCTCAAAACCTCGCATGTTTCGAAGGTTAAAGTCAGCTGAATAAGGCGTTGGATCATTAACGGTATATGTAACTGTGGCATGCCCGGTTCTTGGGTAAAATGTTACGGTGTACGTCCATGTTGGTGGTCCTCCCGTCATACTTCCTGTTATGTCTGGTCCACCGTCATCTAAGTGAATTCCAATGTTAACGCTTATCGCTGTGGGGTTATAGTATGTAAATGTTATTGGTGTTCGCCAATAGACTGAAGGCACCCCTCCTACAGTGCCCACCGTTGGACCTACACTCACATTAGGTGGCAGGTTTGATCCAGTGACTGTAGTTTGTGCTGTTGCGGTATTGTCGTCGTATCTTGTTTCTAAGGTGCTTGTGCTGATTGATGCAGTTGTTTGGATCACAGTGCCTATTGGAACGCTGGCAGAAATGGTAACAGTTATTGTCCTTGATCCTCTCCCTAAAGGAAATGCTTGGACTGTGCCAATGTTCCATGTTACTCTCCTTGTACCAGGATCATAAGTACCACCGTCAGACGCAGAAACGAAATTCACGTTCGGCGATAGTGTAGCTTGCAGTACTACGTTTGAGGCTGCTACGTCTCCGAAATTATTGTAATATAGAGTACAAGTCATCGTATTGCCGCGATCCATGCTTGCGGGTACATTCATTGACAAGTGCATGTTTGTGCCGGCAAATGCTGGGAACTTGAACAGGATTGCCAATCCTGGGGTGATGGCTTGTTCGTTGAATGAGTATTGTAAACCGATGTTGCCTGTGGGGTCTTCTATGCCGACTGTCGCAGATCCTCCATAATCATAGGGTGGGTTATCCCCACCTACAGCTCCCCATACAGTTCCAAAGGTGACATCTTGGTATTGGAATAGTATGTTGTTTGTTCCCTCGTATAATATCGCCTCGAAAGTAATCCATTCGCTGGAGTCATGATAGTGTCCGTTCCTATACCATTCTACCACGAACTTTCTGTTTGGAGCTGTTCCTATAGTTTGATAGTAGATTGCGCCTGCGGATCCCCAAGTTACGATGTCATCCCAGTATGGAGCAATAAACCCGTGTATGTCAGGTGTTTGCGTAATTGGCTGGTTTATGTATTGCCATGTTCCAGCTCCCGAGAAGAGCAATCCGTTGTTTCCAATGGCTAATTGACTGTAGTCTGTTCCGTAGTAGTTGAAGAAGAATCCTATGTTTATGTTTCCAACCCAAGCGTCATCAGAACTTGGCAAGATTTCGGTTCCAGTCCCCGAAATCTCGATCCAGTCATAGGTAGGACCTCTTGGTGTGTTACTGTCCAAGTATGTGTAACCAAAAGAATCTGGACCACCTGAGCGACCAGCGCGCTTCACGGTAAAGGAGAGAGGCTCAAATTGAGCCCCAGCGTAGTTCATAACATATTGGTTGTGGTTTACAAATGCGAAAGCAACATGAAAGTTTACATCAATTGTGCCTTCACCAAGAAACTTCACTGGAAGCTTAATTCTGAAACCCTCCACACCAAAGCATTTGACACCGAAGGCCAAAGGGAAGAGCTCCACATTTTCGTTACTGGGATCAAAAGGTTCTCCATTAGGTCCATGACCAAGTTGCTCGCCATATAGTTTCGTAGCCAGTGTCGAAATCACATCTGGAATTTCTCCTAATCCGAATCCAATCCAATCACCTTCTGATATTGCATGTACACGATCTAACCAGTCGACCATGGAAATGATGCTGCCCATATCTTCAACATTGCTGATCGGTATCCAATCGTCTGATAGCAAACTATGTCTAACTTCTACCATTACTTCATCTTCGATAACCTCGGCTTGGACTTCGTGCGTGTCAGGAAGACTCACTGTGACGGTATTTGCTTCACTTAGATATCCAGCTTCGTTTTTGAAGACAGGTATCATCCATATTGCATCCCAGTCTAATTCTTCTATGCTCTCGTAATCGATCTCTCTTCCTATCTGTATATCAAAATATACAGTTTGTCCAGAAGTGATAATCCCAGTAGCAGGGCTCAGAGTCACGTATACATTATGAGGACCGCTTGGAAAAGCTATTGTTACCTCTCCATACAGTGGCTCAGGATATGGAGCTTCACTAAGTGGTAACACGTTGAGAGTGCAGGAACCAGAACCGGGTGTGTACCCTTCTTTGCTTGCTGTGGCATGAAATGTAATAACTTGCTCGGAGACTATGCAAACGTCATAATACCCCCAATGAGCCTGAAATTCACCCAGCTCATTTGTTGTTCCCGAGATTTCTACCACTGGAGGCGTATCGCGATCATCATCGTCATCAAAGCCGTTATGAGGCGATGCTTCTGGTTCGAAAGAAAATTCGACATAAGCTCCTTCTATTGGCTCACCACCAGAAGTGACGCGTGCTAAAATCGTTGCGCCATCAATATCTCTTGTTGGATTCGGTAATGCCCTCAGCTGAATGTCCAGCGTCTCTTGAGCAAAAACAGGTATCAAAGCGACCTGCAATGCCTGCAAAAACAATAAAGCAACTACAACTAAGCAGATTACTTTCCTCATTTTTCTTTCTCCTTTTTTCCCTCTTTTGAGAGTTGTAAAATCTGTTTATGCCTATCAAGTGTTTAAATGCTTTATGGAATCGTCTTCTATAACACCATTAGAAACTCTTTTTATCAAAAAATGTATCAAATGCTACAAAAATGGAATCATGAAAAGAAAGAATGCATGCAAATACGGTAACTTGAAGGAGAGATAACCACTAACCTGTATTTTTTGATTCATTTAGAGAATTTGAAAATCTTGACCTTGCTAAATTCCATGATTGAGACTCGGCGTCTTCATCATGGCCTTGAGGTCGAGTATGTTTTCGTCAATTTCTTTCAGATGCTTAGCCACCGCAATTGCTCTATCTGTAAGCTTATTTATTCTCCGTGTAATTACAAATTCGCTATCAATCAAGCCGTCTGTATATAACGTGTTGATTATTTCGCTACACCACTGTTCCGTTATACCTACTCTTTTGGCAATATCGCTATTTTGTAATGCTCCCTTCTTGAGTAGTGTAACCAGAATTTTCTGTTCAACGTAAAGAACATGCGTAATAGAACATGTAAATATTTTTATGAACAAAGCTTCGGTTAGTCGCTGCTAACTGAATGTCTGTTCATTTTTGTATTGTGGTGGAGTTAGGTGTGGTTCTGCTTGTTCGCGGTATGTTTGGCGCCAGCTTTCGATGCTTTTATTGATGTATGCGCCTTGTTGTTCGGGTAGCTTGTGGCCCATCCAAAACTCTATGTACAGTGGGTCAACTTTGTGGTCGCTTAAAAAGGTGCGAAACGCAGCTCTAAGCGAGTGGGGACTGTAGGGGTTTCTGTCTTTACAGTAGCTTGCGAATTTTTGTGCTATTTTGCGGAAATAGGCGTGAACAGCCCTAGACGACACATCATAAATCGATGCCTCATCTTCCAATTTACGATTGGCTAGATACTCTTTAAGTAACTTTATAGACCAGCTGCCCAAAAATGTTATGAAATTAATGCCAGTTTTCTTCCTCGTCAAGCTTAGGCATAAGGGCATCACGCCCTTTTCAAACTCTTCTTTAATATCTCCGTAAGTTAGGGCCAGAAGGTCTGATACGCCTAGTCCGCTTTGAAGGATTGAAGCTGCTATGCTTCTGTATATGGGCTTGTCCATGGCTGCTATAAACTCGCCTACTTCCTCTATGGTCCACGGATGCTTCTTATTGACCGGTTGAGCTGGCGGTAATTGCACATAACGTAGGCTTATGGGGATGTCAAAATATTTAGCAAGACTTTGAACAGCACCCACATAAATCCTAATAGTCTTCGGTGAGTAGCCTTTATTCCTAAGCCAAACAACAAAACTGTTAAGCGTAACACGATCTACACGTCTCCTTTCACTTCTTGGCAAAAGTCGATCTTGCTCTATACGGTCTAAGAAATCCTTTATTGAACCTTGGCTTGAATAAAACTGCTCAAAAAGCCTCAAACCCCGACCATAAACATTACGAGTCCCGCGCTTCAAAACTGAAAGGAACTCAACAACATTAGAATCTCCTGAACCTGCCAAAGCAAAGTCCCAATAAACATGATCCCAGAAGCTTTTAAACACAAACCGCGTACTACCCCTGATATCATAAAACCTAACAGACCCAAAACTATCCTTTAAAAAGCGTCTTGCTGAAACTTCAGGAATAAGCAGTTGCGTGTTTTTGGTTATTTAGACAATGTAGTAGCGGATGATATTCTGTTTTTGGCAGCTTCCAGCTCCTCGTTTGTGGCTGCTTGCAGCATTGCTTGGGCATACCAGTTGTATGTTCCGTACCGACTGTTTTTTTGATACTGAAGGGCCTGAGCAAGACAGTTAAGCCATCTTTCTGGCTGCGCGCGCATACAATATCTCTATACAAGAGTGAAAGATAATGATATAAGCTGTATCTCTTGACAGTTTTAAACGACAATATAAACCTAACCCCCGCACCACTATGTTGAAGAATGCGGGGTGTTCATGTGGACGATTTTAGCTTCAATATTAGCGTTTTCGGAAGATTTTGGCATCGCACCCTAAGAATATATGATTCAAAGACCATTCCTGTGTCTAACAATGCACATGATCTTGGCTTGTTGGAGAATAGCGAATTTATGTCTATGCAATAGTTTTTTCTATTCTAGGTTATTCGTAAGTCTAAATAATGTCTATATTTCGAAATTTACTGACTTAAGACAGGCGATTTCACTTTGCCGTTTGGAGCATACTGCAAGAAATGCAAGCATCATTTGATTGGCGAAAAGCTGCTGGATATTAGGCGGGAAATGACAAGGCATTTCAAGAATCGTCATAGAAGATCCCCAAACCCGGAAATCCGCCATGTGATATTCAATCGAGACTTCAAGCCGAATAAAGTAAGGCTACTAGGCACTGGTCCGCACGGCTATTCGCAAATATATACATTTCTATCAAGACTTTATTGTTCAGACGATTACTGCATTGCTGTAATAATCTGGTATGATTATAGAATACTCGAAAAAGTAGTGCAAGACAAGAAAACATCATCAAGACAAAAGCAGCAGTCCCTCAGACCAACGCTTCAACCTTATTTCTAACAATAATCCGGTGACTTGACATAATCCTAGCGATTTTTCCTTACGCTGTCTCTTTTTTCCGACTGCACAGGCGCCTAACATAATCTTCGCTTATTAGTCTCTAGACAACTTAGCCATTAACACGCTTTAGGTTTGAACCGGCGACAAGTGGCAAGTCTCTTGCAGAACCGCTTTTTTCTCTGTTTCGGTTCTTTAATGCGCGCCCAAAAAATGACTATAAAGTGCTGTGACGTGAAACGTTCAGGTGAGCCGTTCTTCTAAAAACGAAAAAAAGCGACCTTGCCTGAAGTTTATGCATTTTCTGAGCTTTTTCTGGGTTTTCCCGCCTTCTTGGTTGCATAAACCGTGAAAGATTGTCGCAACTTTAAATGTAGATGAAAACATGTGTTATTGGTGAAGATAGTGACCCAAAGACAAAGGGGACGACCAAAAGGAGTACTCAAAACGCGGGCAGGCACACTCTTGCCCCTGTCCCTCTACAACGAAGTGCGGCAATACAGCCAAAAACACCTTCTACCAATCAACGCGATCTTCGAGTTGGCGCTGCGACGCTTTCTAAACCCTGAAAACCCTGTTGAACACATCAAAAACACGCCATACCGAGCTTTCGCCACATCAATCAAGCTCGCGATGGCCAAAGTGCAAATAATCCAGCGTACGCAAGAAAACCTGCTCGAAATGATGACACTATACGGCGTGCAACCCCGACTGGACACGCTGAAACGATATCTCGCTAAGCTGGCAACTGAAGAAAAATTGTCAGTGGAGCTGAGGCAGGGAGTCTACACGATCCAGACTTTTGCGCATAAAGCAGAGGTAGAACTAGAAAGAGAGGAAGAACGAAAGAGGCAAGAGAAAACAGAAATCACCAAGATACTAAATGCCTAACTCATCCCTCCATATTTTTTTTCTCATTTTCCAATTTGTGTGTGTGGAGCAGGCGACCACGCCCCTTACATTCTTCCAGCTTTTCTATGGTCCTTTTCTCGTTTTTAGGCCCTTTTTTGCCTCTTCCTCCTCCTACCTCCTTACCCTTACTCTCTTATGGTCTAGATAATAATAGATAATAACAGTAGAGATAACGAGATAGAGATAGAAAAGACAGAAGAGTAAAGGTCTAAAGGGAAGACAAAAAGCTTTCATAATGGTCTTTTTAGGGATTATAGCAGGTAAAATAACGTGGACAGGTTGCTGCCTCCACACACACAAAACACGACAGTCAACCTAAAAAAAATCGATTTAACCCTTTTTTCGTCCTCGCCCTTTAGCTGTGACACTATGACTCCTCCATACCTAAAACAATAACTCGTACACCCAAAGAAGCTCGTATTTGTCTTTGAGGTAGAGCATGTGGTCTTGCTGGGCGATGAAGAAAATGGGTTTTCGACACTGGGGACAGCGCGTCTGAACACTAATGGCTTTCACGCAACTCTGCTCGACCATACGTGAGTAGTCTTGGGCAAAAGCGTGGTGGCAGTGCGGACAGCAAATTTCATTCTTCATTTTTTCCCCTCTTTAAGAACCGGACGAGTAAGTATGCCAGCACATAGAGAACCGCATCAAGAACGACGACGAAAAGGAAGACGAGGAAGGGGTCGCTCACATGGCCCATGTCCCGAGCTGCCTTAAAAACTTGATCGCAAATGAAACAGATTGATTCCGCAGCTGCTTAAAGTAGGTAGCCGGAGAGCACACACTTCAATACGAGTAGCTTTTTAGAAGACAGCCAGCCAAAAATAGACATCACACTAGGGGTCACTCATATCTAAAGCTATAGGGAATGAAACTTTTTGGACGTTTTGTTCATGGGGCTTCAGAGCCAGAAACGGAGAGATCATATTTAAATTAGAGTCTGGTTCATGGTCCTTTTTGATGCAGCAAATCCCGGAAAGCCAATGTCAAACGCCAAAACCATTCAGCCTTTTTCAATCCGTCTCCCCTGAGTTAGCGTTTAGAAAATCCGCAACTGTGGGTTTAGTCGTTCTCTTTCACGACTTTGACGAGAAGGACACTTACGGGCGACGCTGGGTACTGTGGGGTCTTCCTGTGTCTTTCGTAGTTAAGCTTCTTTGTTGCCTAAAAGACCTGAGGAGTGCAGATGAATTCAATTTCTCAGAAAGAATAATCGTTAACGACCTCATCAGCAGGGGTGTGATGAAAAAGATGGTTGACGACGGCAAAGTATACTATTACCATTTGCGCGAAAACACTGCAGCTCGGCTTTTGAAACAGCTTTTGGAAATAGACAGAAGATGAACCGGCAAAATGAAATTCAAGCCAAATTAATAAAGAACCTGCTGGAAATAGTCGTTTTGCAATTGCTAAGTGAAACGCCAATGCATGGCTATCAAGCAATTAAGGAAATCCGGAGAAAGCATGGCGTGTATTTTGGGCCAAGCACAATTTATCCACTACTGCAAGCCCTCGAGAGAAAAAGGCTCATCAGTGGGAAATGGAAGATGTACAGAGGGCGACCTAGAAAAACTTATCAATTGACGGTTTATGGAAAAAATCAACTGCTTCTTTCTCTGAGGTTTCTGACTAACCTTAGAATAGACATAACAAAAGAGCCCTCGACCGCCTATAATGCGGTTGAAAACATTCCTTCTACGCCGGCTTAAGCTGACGTTTTGACCTACCGTATTCGTGGTTTAACCACGGCCGGACGATAGGCCACCCCTCAACCTCGAAGGCTGAGAGCGGGTTTACTTTGAAACCCTCTTCTGGAAGGTTCCCGGCTCATCAAAGAAAAAACCTTGGGAGAACAACAGAGGAGCCTAGCGGTCGAGCCTCACATCGCTGCGTATACGTGTTGCGAAGGTTTTTCAGTTTTTGCCGTCTCATGGTAGAGAAAAATCTTTGTTGGTCTACGAACCACTGTGACGTCTCGAGACTTCATTATCACTGCTTTGGAGCGGTCATCCTCGAAAGCAGCCTTGAACGTCATCCGGTAATCAGCCAACGGTCCTTCTTGTTTCTTTCTTCCAAACAAATATTCCACCTCCTTTTACGAATCGCCCTAAAGTCGAGGCGATATTCGCATAAAATCCAGCGACACGAGGATGAACCTCGTGTTTCGACGCTCCCCAACCGGAAAAAACCGGCGCCAAGGAGAGGTCATCTTCAGGCTGGTTTTGGCTCGTCAGACGCTTGATAGGGCGCGTCTGGAAAACGTCGGCGGGGCAAGGCCTGTTCTTTACCTTCAGGCCCGCCAATACCTCGCCGGCATACTTCCTACAAAAAACCGTTGTCGAACTTTGCTCAGTGCACTTTCAAACCTTTCGATTCCAAGAATTCCTTATACTGGTTTTTGTGGTCTTGGCAACAGAATTGATAAAGGACTTCAATTGAGTTTTCTTTGATTTTAAAGTGTTTCGGAGTTTCTAAGAGATGCTCTAGTATTTCGTTTTTCATTGCTTCGTTTTTTGCGGGGATTATCAGTAGAACACCGAGACCTCCAGTTTCTATAGGTTTCTTACACCACGCACAACATTTCACTTCTTCTTTCGCCATACTTATCACATGCTTTTTTCCCGTTCTCTTTTGAAGGCCTTTTGGATTTATGCTAGAAAGCTAATGTATGACGTGGGTTTTCTCGAGTTGTTGACTATTTGAGAAATCGCTGCGATTGTTAGCCCTTCTTGGAGTATCCGTCTTAGTTCGTTGAAACATTTCTCTGTTTTTTGGGGCGACACAAGAAGAACAACTAGTC
>Ga0315282_10015786_pt1 | contig 11103 bp, 11 predicted proteins | sample YL17G07_20_MG_FD_203693 | JGI IMG/M metagenome (GOLD analysis project Ga0315282, IMG submission 203693) | Sediment microbial communities from Yellowstone Lake, YNP, Wyoming, USA - YL17G07_20 | ecosystem: Environmental > Aquatic > Freshwater > Lake > Sediment | place: USA: Wyoming | collected...
GGGCTGCTGACGACGACGCAGGCGACGGGCTCGCCTGGGGCCGGCAAGCGCTCGCGCGCCTGGCTGAGAGCGCTTCGGAAGGAGGCCACGACGACCTCGCGGGGGCTGAAGTTGACGTTGGCCGATCCGCCCCACCCCACGGCTACCCAGGCGGCGGACTCGTCCAGCAGGACGACCTGGGTCTTCGTGCCGCCTCCGTCGATACCAGCCACGATCGACATCGTCTCTCTCCCGGGTCAAGCGCCTGACGGGGCGCCACCGTAGCGCCATTCTAGCAGAACGACCCAGGCACGTCAATCGTTCGGCCAGTTCTCCCTGCGCAATCGCGCGTTCATCACGGAACATGCCGTTGACTCTGCGCACCACCTGTGCTAGCATGGCGCCGGCAGCGCTCCCCAGCGCTTCGTCCCTCGCCTGGCTCACGCATGGCCGCGGCGCGGACCTGTGCGAGCACCCTGGCCCGACCGGAGGCTGACACTGTGATTGACTTCCACACCCACCCGCTGCTGGTGCGGGAGATGTTCGAGCGCGACCCCGACCTGGCACGGATCGCCCGGGACGTGTTCTACATCCGCAACAACCCGCAGCCGCTGGAGACGTTCCTGCTCGAGCTGGACGTCGCCGGACTGGAGAGGGCGGTGATCCTCCCAATCGACTGCTCGTCCAGCCGAGGCTTCCGCATCTATTCGAACGAGCTGATCGCCGAGCTCTGCGGGCTGAGCGATCGGCTCATCGGATTCGCGAGCGTCGACCCGCACTCGCGCGCGGCCGGCCGTGAGCTGGAGCGCGCGATTCGCGGGCTCGGGCTCCAGGGGCTGAAGCTCTCGCCGTCGTCACAGGGCTTCTACCCCAACGACCGGGAGCTCGCCTACCCGGTGTACGAGGTGGCGAGCGAGCTGGGCATACCCGTGCTCTTTCACGCCGGGCTGAGCTGGGAGCCCGGTGCCAGGATGAAGTACGGCCAGCCCATCTACCTGGAGGACGTGGCCGCCGACTTCCCCGACCTCAGGCTGGTCGTCGCGCACTTCGGCTGGCCCTGGGTGCTCGAGGCCGTGGCGCTCGCGCTGAAGTACCCGAGCGTCTACATCGACACCTCCTGCCTGTACTTCGACAACCCCACCGACTTCCTCGCCTTCGTCATGACCAGGCAGATCCCCCTGAGCGTCGCCGAGAGGAGTCTGCGGAACCAGATCGTCTTCGGGTCGAACTACCCGCGTGTGGAGATCAAGAACATGGCCCGGGCCGTCCGCCGACTCGGCCTGAGCGACGGCTGCCTCGACCTCATCTTTCGGGCCAACGCCGAGCGGCTGCTCGGCCACGCAGGTCGACAGGAGGCGGCCAGGTGAAGATCGAGCTGAAAAGGCTGGAGATCCAGACCCGGCGCGACCAGGAGCTCGTGGACGTCACGCCCCTGGTGGAGGAGGCCATCGCCGCCAGTGGCGTGACGAGGGGGCTCGTCAACGTCCTGACGATGCACACCTCCTCGGGCATAATCGTCACCGAGGGGCTGGAGTGCCTCGAGCGAGACGTGCTGGCGCACCTGGAGCGGCTGGCCCCCGAGCAGGGCGAATACTGGCACAACCGCTACCTGGACATCGACGGGCGCCTGGGCTTCAACGCCAGCGCCCACTTGCGAAGCATCCTCGGCGGGGTGAGCGCCACGTTCCCGATCGAGGACGGGCGCATCGTCAAGGGCTCGCGCCAGCGCATCTACTTCGCCGAGTACGACGGGCCGCTGAGCCGGACCTGCTGCGTGCAGATTCTGGGCGAATAGTCGCCGCGGCCGCGACGGTGCCGTTGGCGCCAAGACCGGCAAGACCGTGTTCCGGATTGGCTGACCGCCGCCTACCCCCGAAAGCGCTGGCGGGCTTGCTCGTACACCTCGAGCGTGATCTCGGCGTGTCCGTTCGCGCGTGCGAACTCCTCGGCGGCGCGCGCTGGCGTCGAACGGCTTGCCCTCCAGCACCTCAGTCTGCAGGGCGACGCGTCTCCGGCCGGCGACCCGCTCGCAGACGCTGCCCAGCTCCGAGCGGTCGACGCCCCCCAGGCTGTGGGCGCCGACGACGATGCGGTCGTACTCGCTCTCCCGGGCGTCGCGCACGACTTGCTCGTAGTTGCGTCCCTCGGGTGTCCTCCGCTCGGCCACCACGCCGGCCCGGCGACACTTCTCTTCGAAGACGCCGAGGTAGGAGCTGGAGATGAGCCTGAGGCCACGCCCGATGAGGTCGTCGTGGATGCCGCGCTGGCGCCGGAGGATCTCCTCCGCCTGGTAGCGGTCGGGCGGGCCAGGCCCGAGCTGGCGGACGCGCGCGTCGTGGAGCCGCGAGGCGTACAGTGGTCTACCCCCGGCAGCGTGCGGAACGAGCGAACGGCACGGACGCGACGCGCGAGCTGGCCAGAACGTGGTCCTTGCAGACCCGCCTGGCCTTCGTCGCCTCCGTCATGCGCATCGCGGTCCTGGCACCGACGGCGGAGCTGCCGGGGGCTGCGGCGCGGAGGGGAGCGCCTGGAGCATCTGACCGACCTCGTGGGCCTTACGATGGTCCGTCCTTTCGCTCAGATGATCTCGCGGACCCTGTCGGATGCTGCGGTGATGGCGATTCGCTCGCGGTTGGGCTCGCCCCGGATGAGCGCGTCCGCGAATCGGACCGCCTGCTGCGGCGTGATCTGCGGTGGCGACGGCGGCTCGAACGGGTCGACCACGGCCCCGACGACGACCGGCCCAGGCGCCGCGAGCGCCTGGTCGAGCATCTTCCCGCTGCTGCGCTCCTCCATCAGCCGCCACCAGTCCTTCATGGCCGGCTGGGCCCTTATCGAGGAAGCCGCGGTCCGGGTTGCGCTGGACCAGCGGCAGGAGAGCCTGGAGCGTGTGCTTGCTGTCGCCCACCAGCCCGACCTCGACCGGGTAGCGGAGCCCGATGCGGGCCGGATCCGTAAGTCGATCGGGATGGTGACGTGGGAGACGCCGCGGTAGCCGAGCGCGGTGCGGCAGGCCAGCTCGGCAACGTTCTCGACGTGGCTCGCGCCCATCACCCGCGCGCTGTAGACGGCTACGTCCTCGAACAGCCGGTCGAGCAAGACGTCCTGCTGCTGGTGAGTGTGGATGAGGTCGTGGAAGGGCATCCCGGTGATCGCGAGCACCGGCTGCCTGTCCAGCTTGGCGTCGTAGAGGCCGTTAAGCAGATGGATGCCGCCGGGGGCCCGAGGTGGCGACACAGACGCCCAGCTTGCCGGTGAGCTTCGCGTAGGCGCGCGGCATGAAGGCGGCTGCCTTCTCGTGGCGGACCTGGACGAAGCGCACTCGGTCCTTCGCCTCCCGAAGCGCCTCGATCACCCCGTCGATGCCGTCGCCCGGTAGCCCGAAGACGACGTCGACGCCCCAGTCGTGGATGACGTCGATCAGGACGTCAGATGCCGTGCCTGTCATGGCACCCTCCTGTTGAGCATTATGCGATGGCCGTGCTCCGGCTACGGCTGCGTCGGCCCGAACACGAATCGGCAGGCCGGGGCGCCCGTCGCCTGGCACTCGACCTCCCGGCAATCTACGGGCCGCTGCCACGCGAACGAGAACACCCCTTCGACGAACCCGGACAGGAAGTGGCACCTCGGAGACGGAGCTTTCCCATCCCAGGCCGCCGACTCGAAGGTATCCGCCAGAGTCGCCTCCCCGTGGAGCTGCCCGTCCACCCTCACGCCCCGGATCGTGGCCCAGCCCATCGCCTGAAGGTCGGTCACCCGCCGGGTCAGCAGTTCCAGGCTCATCGGCACTCCCAGCCTCTGCAGGAGCGGCGGGACCGCCGAGGCAGCCAGCTCGCCGGCGTCGTGGCCAACCCGGTGCAGCAGGCTCTCCCCTCCGGCGCCCTGGCCCGCGACGATGCCGCGCACCACGCTGCCGACGATCGACCGGCCGAAGATGACGGCTGGCGTGCCCACCAGGTCCGGCTTCTCCTGCTCGGCCACGGCCAGGCCGCTCTCCGGGCGCTGGACGGAGTCGGCGTGCAGCCCCGGGACGTTCGCCAGCGCGCTGGCGACCGCGTCCTGATCGTCGCCGATGGCCTGGACGTCCAGGACCAGCGCGCCCACCAGCCGGCCGGACCGGGGCGCCTGATAGACGTACGACATTCGGGGCTGGAGACCCCGCGAGTGCAGGACCTGCAAGACGTCGCCGAGCTCGGGCCAGCCATCCAGGTGGACGAGGACGTATGAGAGCAGCCGTCCCGGCTCGACGTACATCACCGGAAGCTGCATCGAGGTCGGCTTGGCCGCGGTCACGATGGCAGCCATGCGTCAAGCCTCCTTCGCCAGGAGAATGCCACCGGACGTCGCAGCAATCGCCGTGCCACCGAGCCGTCTGAGTGTCGGCAGCCGGGTGGCAACGACGGGGCGTACCGAGGGTGGAGCGTCAGGGAGCCGGCACGCCTCTTGCGGGCACCCCGGGCTGGCTGAGGGCTACCGGAACCGCCGAGGCGCAGAGATAGCGGAGGGTCCAGGGAGTTGCTTATGCTCCTCTCTCCGCATCTCCGCGCACTCTGCATCTTGGCAGTGAGCCATCGCCGACGAGGCCCACCGAGGGTGATGCCGTGCACGGACCGCAGGACCGCCGCGAGGACCCGGCGGGCGCGAGCAAGGCCATTGGCGCCGGGGAGTCGGCTCAGCCTACCCACCAGCATCACGCCGCGCCCGGCGCTCACGCGGCGCCGGCTCACGTCCACGCTCCGGGCGCGCCAGGCCCCGCCGGCCCCCGCGTGGGCCACGACGCGGAGACCTTCCGTCGGCGCTTCTGGGTCTGCCTGGTGCTCACGCTCCCGATCCTGGCCTACTCCGAGCTGATCCGGAGCGCGCTCGGCTACACACCTCCGGCCTTCCCCGGCTCCCAGCTCGTACCGCTGGTCTTCGGCAGCGCCGTGTTCTTCTACGGCGGGAGCGTCTTCCTGTCGGGCGCTCGGACGGAGCTGGCGACGGGCCGGCCGGGGATGATGACCCTGGTCTCCCTCGCCATCGCCGTGGCCTACGTCTACAGCGTCGCGACGGAGCTCGGCTTCCCGGGGACGCCCCTCTACTGGGAGCTTGCCACGCTGATCGTGGTGATGCTCCTTGGGCACTGGATCGAGATGCGGGCAGTCGGCCGGGCACGCGGGGCGCTGGCCGGGCTGGCCGAACTGCTCCCGGACACGGCGGAGAAGATGGTGGACGACCGGACCGAGATGGTTCGCGTCGCCGACCTGCGCCCGGGCGACCTCGTCCTGATCCGGCCCGGGGGCCGGGTGCCGGCCGATGGCGTGGTGGTGCAGGGGGAGTCCTCGGTCAACGAGTCGATGGTCACCGGCGAGTCCCGGCCGGTGCACAAGGCTCCGGGCGGCGAGGTCATCGCGGGCACGGTGAACGGAGAGGGGTCGCTGCGGGTTCGCGTGACGAGGGTGGGCGCCGAGACGATGCTGGCGGGCATCATGCGGCTCGTGGAGCAGGCCCAGGCTTCCCGCTCGCAGGCGCAGGACCTGGCCGACCGCGCCGCCTACTGGCTGGTCCTCATCGCCATCGGCGCCGGCACGCTCACCCTGGTCGCCTGGCTCGCTCTCGGCGCACCCACCGCCTTCGCCCTGGAGCGGACGGTAACGGTGCTGGTCATCGCCTGCCCCCACGCGCTCGGGCTGGCCATCCCCCTCGTCGTCGCCATCTCGACGACCCTCGCCGCCCGCAGCGGCATCCTCGTCCGGGAGCGCCTGGCGCTGGAGCGGGCGCGCGACCTGGAGGTCGTCGTCTTCGACAAGACCGGCACGCTCACGGAGGGCCGGTTTGGCATCGTGGGCGTGGCGACCGCGGGTGGGCTCTCCGAGGAGGAAGCCCTTGCGCTGGCGGAGGCCGTCGAGCGCGACTCGGAGCACCCCATCGCCCGGGCCATCCGCGCCGAGGCGAAGCTGCGCGGCGTGCCCCGGCTGTCGGTCTCGGGCTTCGAGGCGATGCCGGGGCGAGGCGTGCGGGCGAGGGTCGACGGGCACGTGGTGGAGGTCGGCGGGCCGCGGCTCCTCGAGGCGCTGGGGCAGCCGGTCGCCGACGCTCTGCGACCGGCGGTTGGGCGCTGGGACGAGGAGGGCAAGACGGTCGTCTACCTCGTGCTCGGCGGCCGGCCGGAGGCGGCGCTCACGCTGGCCGACGTCATCCGGCCGGAGTCCCGCGAGGCGGTGGCGGACCTCCACCGGATGGGCATCCGCGTGGCGATGCTGACCGGCGACGGCGAGCAGGTGGCGCGGTGGGTGGCGCGGGAGGTGGGCATCGACGAGTTCTTCGCGGAGGTGCTGCCGGGCCAGAAGGCCGAGAAGATCCGCGAGCTGCGCCAGCGCGGGCCGCGCGTGGCGATGGTGGGCGACGGGATCAACGACGCCCCGGCGCTGCTGACGGCCGACGTCGGGATCGCCATCGGCGCCGGGACGCACGTGGCCATCGAGAGCGCCGGCATCATCCTAGTGAGGAACGACCCCCGCGACGTCGTCCGGGTAATCGAGCTGAGCCGGGCCAGCTACCGCAAGATGATCGAGAACCTGTTCTGGGCGACGGGCTACAACGTCGTGGCCATCCCGCTCGCCGCCGGAGTCCTGGCTCCGCTGGGCGTCGTGCTCATCCCGGCGGTCGGCGCCCTGCTGATGTCGGCGAGCACCGTCGTCGTCGCCGTCAACGCCCAGCTTCTCCGCGGCCTCAAGCTGCGTCCGGCCTGACGAGCCCCGCCGCCGTCACCGACGCCACCCGCCGAGCCGGACCAGCCCCAAGCCATCATCCTCGACCGGCCTGTCACCCGTCGCGTCGAAGGTGGTACGTGGATTGCAGCCGGAGGAGATGTTGCCAGGCTACACACCGCCGGCTCGCGGCTAAGGGCTGGGGCGACGTATCCAGCGGCGTCTGGCGATCCGTCCGCACGCGGCGTCGGGCGCCAGGGGCCGCGGGTCTAGAGAACGATTCTCACGGAGGCAAACGGGAATGGCACTCTCCTACCCTGGCGCGCGCTTCGGCGCGTTTGCACCCTACGGTTACGGCTTCGGCTACCCGGGTCCGGCCTTCTACGGCGGCTATCCGGGGTTCGGCTACGGCTTCGGCTATCCGGCCATCCCGCCCATCGCCACGGCGATGGCCTACGGCGGGCTCGGCGGACTGCGTCGCCACGGCGGCACGTACACCCAGCAGTTCCTGACGACGGGCCTGCCGACCGACCAAGAGGTCACCGAGATGATCTACGACCAGATGGACGCCGACCCGCTGATCCCCTACGACGCGGACATCAACGTCGACGTGGACGCTGGCGTCGTCACCCTGACCGGAACCGTCCCGGACAAGGCGGCGAAGCACGCCGCCGGGAACGACGCGTGGTGGGTCCCCGGCGTCGACGACGTCAGCAACCAGATCGCCGTCTCGGGTCGGCACCGCTACCGCGTCCGGCAGCGGGCCGAAGGTGGAGCCACGCAGCAGCCGCAGAGGTAAGCTCATCTGAGCTGGCGCCAGGCCGGAGAGGAGCCCTCACCCCAGCCCTCTCCCAAAGGGAGAGGGGGTAGGAGGCTCGCTTGGGCCCCTCTCCCACTGGAAGAGGGTTAGGGTGAGGGCAGAGGAGCGAGGCTCGCCGACGAAGACAGAGCCGCCTTCTCCGGCCTGGTCAGCGGTGGGAGGTAGGCAAGAGTGGCAGCCGTCAGGGGTGACGTCGACGTCAGGCGAGACGTCCTCGACGCCCTCAACAACGACATCCGCATCGACGCCGCGAGCGTAGCCGTCGACGTGGTCGGCGGCGTCGTCTACCTGCGGGGCACCGTCCCCAGCTACTACCAGAAGCAGACCGCGACGGAGGACGCCAACCGGATCAAGGGCGTCGTCGACGTCGTCAACGAGCTCCGGGTCGCGCCGGTGACTCCGCGCACCGACCAGGAGATCACCAACGGCGTCCGAGCAGCCCTGATCCGGGACATCCGCGTGGACGAGACCAGGATCAACGTCGACACGATCAACGGAGTGGTGTACCTCTCGGGGACGGTCAACTCCTACAGCGACAAGTTCTACGCGGATAACGATGCCTGGACGGTCCCGGGCGTGATCGACGTGGTCAACAACATCGTCGTCCAGCCCGTTCCGGCCCGGACCGACCAGGACATCGCCGACGACGTGCGGCGGGCGCTGATCCGCGATGCGCGCGTGGACGCCAGCGGAATCTCCGTCGACGTGCAGAGCGGGGTCGTCTACCTGCGCGGGTCCGTCCCCACCGTCGAGCAGAAGTGGCAGGCGGCTGACGACGCCTGGTGGACGACCGGCGTCAGGAGCGTCGTCAACGAGCTGGCAGTCATCCCCTAGCGCGGTCGGCGTGACCGACTGGATACGCGCGGCCACAGAATCCGTCATCTGAGGTGTTGCTATGTCAAGAGCGGAACCCCGAAATGCAGTTCAGGTCCTGGAGAAGGGCAACATCGTCTTCTTCTACCGCCCGAAGGAGGGCGTGCTGCACCCCAGGAGCCCCGACGATCTCGAGCGGGTCTACCTGATGCTCCTCCCCGACGACCAGACCCACCACAGGAACCGCGTCCTCAACGTGACGCATGGGGTATTCCCGATGATCGTGCCGGGCAAGGCCCTGCCGGAGGAGCGCGACTGGGCCTTCGTCCAGGACGTGAGCCAGGACCCGAAGAAGGTGCTGGAGGACCTGCAGAAGAACATCTCGGCGCCGCCAGAGCCGTCGGGCCAGCGGGCTCGGCCGTGGGCGCGCCCGGCCGGCCAGGGACGCTACGAGATCGTCGAGCACGACAAGCACACCCACCTGGCCTACCGCCTGAGCCAGCCCACGAAGCCCGGCGAGGTGCAGGCCGAGCTGCAGGTCAAGCCCGAGGCTAGCTACGTCATCTCGGTCAAAGAGCCGTACGCTCCGTCCGAGATCGCGCTCTCGGAGAAGCCCAGCTACCCGGAGAGCCTGCGGAACAAGTTCGACGGGCACGGTTGGATCCCCCTCGACCCGACGGACTTCCTGGACTACAGGTGGACGCAAGTTCTCCTGATCGGGGCAAGAGCGAACGTAGAGAAAGAGCTGGGCATCAAGCTGAGCGCCGCCGCAGAGAACAAGGCGGAGAGAGAGGTGCTGGAGGTGCTCCGCAAGGAGGCAAAGCAAGCGGAGAAGCAGGGCATATCCCTTCTAGAGCCGCTGAAAGAGGGCCAGTGGCAGTGACCCCAAGCTCCGAGCCGATCGGGCTGCGACGCACGCCGTAGCGCCTCGCCGCCTCACGCGGCCATCGTCGGCGGCGCGACCTGCAGCTCGTTGACCACGTCGGTGATGCCGGGCGTCCAGCGGGCAAGCTCGTCGACGATCCAGCGCAGGGTCAGGCTGGGCACGAGGCCGCGCAGATAGGCGACCCCGTGCCGCACCTCGACGCTCAGGCTGGCCGGGTCGATCCGCAGGCTCTCCTCGACCTGCCGGCGGATGTCCCGGGCCAGTTGCTCGTCGCCGTGGACGACGGCCGGGGCGACCACGATCTCGTCGACGACGTCCAGCACGCCGGCGACCGAGCGAGTGTCGTCGTCGGCCGCCTTCCGCTCGGTGTACGAGCCGACCGTCCCGCGGAGGTAGACCACGCCGTCGACGGTCGTCACCTCGATCTTGTCCTCGTCGACCAGGCTGTCGAGGGTGAGCGCGGTGACGACGTCGGCGGTGACGTCGGCGTCCTGGCGTGGCGCCAGGGGGATCACCGTCAGGTCGTCGACTACCTTCCTCACCCCCTTGATCCGCTCCGCGATGCGCCGCGCGACCTGTCGCTGTTCCGCGCCGGGCACCGAGCCGCCGAGCGTGACTACCCCCTGCCTGACGTCCACGACCACGTTGTCGCTGATCACCCGGCGGTCGGCGTAGAGCGCCGCTCGGACCTCGTACTGGATCTCGGCATCGGTGCGTCTGACACTCCCAGCCGCCATCTCCAGCTACCCCCCCGACGTGCAATGCACGTTACGCGAGCGAGCGCCGGTGCTGGACCTGTAGGGCCTAGTGGCCTGCCGCCCCGCCGAAGGCGAGGACGCCCCGGCCGACGGGCGCCCTTGCGGGCACTTCGCAAGCCCGTCGGCTACAGGCGCTACCCAAACCTGCCCGCTCCTGAGGGACAAGCCCCCGCCTTACAGGCGATCACGGACCATCGTGCCAGCACCCACTATGTGCATCACACGTCCCGAGCGTCGGCAGTGCCCCGGCGGCAAGAGGCGTGCCCGACCCGTGGTACCGCACTTGCAGCGCGCCTCCAACGAGCAGGATGCACAGGATACAGATCTCATCCCGTCCATCCTGTTCGTCATCCGGCGAGGAGGGCACCGTGGCTGCAAGAGTCAGAACCGACGAACAGATGGCCGCCGACGTCCGCGACGCCCTCGCCTGGGACTCGCGGATCGATGCCTCCCACGTGAGCGTGAGCGTCCAGGACGGCGAGGTCAGCCTCACCGGAGTGGTCTCCCGGCCGACCGACGCGGCCATTGCCGCCGAGGATGCCTGGCGGATCAAGGGCGTGAGGCACGTTCACCCGTGGCTGGCCGTCACCCCGGCGGCGGCCAGGACCGACTCCGACATCGCCGCCGACCTCGTCAACTCGCTCAAGTGGGACAACCGGGTCGACGAGGGCAGCGTGCGCGTCGCCGTGGCTGGCGGCGTCGTCACGCTCACCGGCGTGGTTGGCAGCGTGGTCGAGCTGCGCGCCGCCGAAGAGGACGCCCGATACGTGCCAGGCGTCGTGGACGTGGTGACCAAGCTGACCGTCTCACCGACCCAGCGCCGTCCGGACGCCGACGTCGAGGTCGACGTGCGTGGTGCCCTCACCCGCGACGCGCGCATTGTCGATCCGACGAGGATCAGCGTGCGCTCGGCGGACGGCATCGTCCACCTGACGGGCAGCGTCGACGACGCCGAGGAGCGGCGCGCCGCCGCGGACGACGCCTGGTTCACCGCGGGCGTCCGTGACGTGGTCAACGAGCTTGGGATAGTGCCGACTGGTGGACAAGCCTGACGAGCGCCGTGCTGCTCGCGTTCGTGTTATGGTAGTATAGTCATGAGGCGGATCGATTGGAGGACACGGCGTTGAGGGGCAGTGAGCTCAGGGAATTCCACATCTC
>Ga0315282_10015787_pt1 | contig 11103 bp, 9 predicted proteins | sample YL17G07_20_MG_FD_203693 | JGI IMG/M metagenome (GOLD analysis project Ga0315282, IMG submission 203693) | Sediment microbial communities from Yellowstone Lake, YNP, Wyoming, USA - YL17G07_20 | ecosystem: Environmental > Aquatic > Freshwater > Lake > Sediment | place: USA: Wyoming | collected...
CTGTTTTTGAAGATGGATGTCTCTCTTCCACCTTCGCAAGCGGCCGCCGGTCGGCCCACCAGCCACGGCGTGATCCTGATCGGCAAGTCGTGGCGCGGAGAAAATGGGTTGCCCTGAATGGGTTGCCCTGCGTCTGCTGCGGCGGCGCGCGGCGCTACATTCCGGGAGACTTGGGAGTAGAGATGGAGATATCTTTGCTGATATTCGCCTCGCTGACCTTCAGAGATCCGTAAAGGGTTCGCGAAACCTGGGCTCCAAAAAGCATAACTGCTGAGGAGATATATGCCCAGGTCATCAGAGTGACCATAACGCCAATCGATCCGTAAACGTGGCGGTAGTTGAAGAAAGGAAGGAAGACGGTGAAAAGCCAGCGGGCCGTCTCCCAAAGGATGGCGGTCAGCAAAGCTCCGGGCAAAGCGTGGCGCAGGTACATGGGGCGATTGGGGAGCCGCTGAAAAAGCACCACGAACATCAGCAGCGCGAGGCCGAAGGAGGTGGTGGCGGTCAGCAAGTGATAGACGAACACGACCAGAGGATGGAAGAAAGGTCCCAGCAAGGCCTCCAGCCGCTTGCGGAAGAGGATCTCCACGCCCACAAACGCGGCAGAGATCAAGATCACGCAACCCGCGATGAAAGCCATTTCCAAAGCCAGGAGACGCCTTTGCCACCACGGGCGCTCCTCGGCGGCCTCCCAGGCGCGATTCAGGGCTTTCTCCAGGGGCAGGAACACTCCCGAGGAACTCCACAAGAGAAGTAGAAACGAGAGAAGGCCAATTTTTCCGTAAGCACTACTGATGCCGACGAGGTTCTGCATGATGATGTCGGTTCGGATGGGCAGATAACGCTGGAGCACGACGGAAAGATGGCCCGATAGCGCGAAACGTCGAATGTAGATCCCGCTTAACCCCAGGAGCAAGAGCAGCAGGGGGAAGATAGCCAGCAAGCTGTGGTAGGCGATCGAGGCCGACACCATCAGCGAATCTTCCGCCAAGAAATTCAGCAAGGCTTGGCGCAGCACATGGCGAGTTCTCACCCAACGCCTCTGAAAGCTTTCCCCTTTTCCCTTCGATGGTGCGGTTGGCATTTTCCCAGGGGGCCAGTTCCCGTCGAGCGGTCATGATCGCACCCGAGGATCCGGCCGTGACGTTAGCTTATACCTGATCTTTGCACTGCTTGGCTAGTGCTGTTCCAACAGTGCTGTTCCAACATTTTGGGACTAATCGGCGTAAGCTCGATGGCGGGCTCATGGGGTGCGAGACAGAAGCTTAATGGATAGCCCCATTAAGTTGGAACGACACGGGTCGTATTTAAGACGGACGGAGGGGGACTCAGGGCTCGGCGGGCGGGGCGTTCTGTTTCTGGTAAGTCACGGACCGCAACGTGCCGGTGATGGAGCCGACTGAGATCATCGCCTTGATGCGCAGGGGCAGTTGCCGTTCGTCGGCGCTGAACCAGATGAGCATGCGCCCTTTCCTTTTGAGGAGGCCATTAAAGACCTTGGGCTCGACCCGCAGAGCGTCAAACGTCCCCAGAGGGGTTTGCACCCTTTCGCGCGCTTGCACTTCTACGATGACACGCTGGGTCTTCGAGCCGTCATTCACCGGCAATTCGATGGTGTGGCCGATCTCCAAATGCTGTCGGCGGAGATAGTAGAAGGCTGTCACCACATCTTCGACGCAAGGGGGAATATCAAATTCGGCGTGCTTGGGTGGGGCATCGGGTTGGTTCAGGTTACGCTCATTGAGGAGAGCAAGTTTCTGGGCGTAGTCAAAAACGATCTGCGTGTCTTTGTGCCGGCGCCCTTCGTCCACTTTCTTGACAATGCTCTCTGAGCAGAGTGTCTGCGGGCTCGAGGTGGCGCGGAAGACGTTGTCGACAGCAAAGAGGAGAGAGACGAAGCCCTGCGATCGCGCCGTGGCGGTGACCTCGTAGGCGTCTCGGTTCCCTTCGCCACTGGTCCGCAGTGTGGCGGTCACCTCACCGGCGCGAAAGACCGCCCACGTCACATCGTAGGTGAGCATCTCACCCGGTGTGAAGGGTTCAGGGGGATTCTGCGCCTTCCCTGCGGCAACCGTGATGAGCAGGAGCGCAAGAAGCAACGTCGAAACCCAGCGCAGATTAGGAGTTCGCATAAACTAGTTAGACGCGGGGCGCCTCACAAAGGCGGCCTTCCACAATCTAGCCGAGCCAGATTCTGAACGCCAGAAAAATCACCATGGCAAGGTAGCCCAGAAACGCCTCGTACTCATGATTTTTCCGGTACTGCTTCCACTGAAACTTCTCACCGCGCGCAGGCCGGAGAAAGCGCGGGAAGAAAAGGGGAACACGTTCGGCATAACGATCGTAAACCTCTCCGAACTCGCGGCGCAAGTATTCTTCCTCGCGGCGGATGACCGGCCAATAGATCGCCGCGAACAGAACCAAACAGGCCAGAGCCAGGATCCAACTGCCTCCGGCCAAAGCGAACCCTGCGCCCATCAAGGCGCTTCCGAGATAAAGAGGATTGCGCGTGTAGGCGTAAGGACCACTCATGGTGAGTCGCTGGTTCTTGGCAAGATGGCCCGTGGCAAAGGCGCGGAGCGCTAGTCCCGCCGCGGCCACAGCGCCGCCGGCAAGGAGGAGCTTCACCGTGGGCCGGCAAAAGACCAGGTAGACGACGCCGAGCAGAAACCCCAGCGGCACACGCCAGCGCGAGGCCCACGCAGCGTAAGCGCTATCCATAGGCCCTCGCCAATCGTTTTTCCACGGCGGTCACTACAGACTCAACCGAAATTCCGGGCAGATATGCAGGGTTTGACCCGCGGCGCGTGTGGTTGATCGGGCCCTGGTTGGAAAGGGCAATGTCATCGGCAGCAAATGGGCCGTTGCGCACCGGGTCGGTGGGGCCGTAAATGCCGACGATGGGAGTTGCGACGGCGGCCGCCAGGTGCAAAGGACCTGTATCGCCTCCGATGAACAGCCGCGCGCGCCTCGCCAGGGCGATGAACTGCACGAGGGTGGTGGGTAAGTAGCGTGCGCGTTTGGCTCCAGCGTTCTGCAAGATTTCGCCGATCAACGGCTCTTCTGAGGGGGAGCCAGTCAGAAGGATTTGGTCGTGCAGGGCGCCTGCCAAACGCCGGATGAGTGCTGCGTAGTTCTCCGGCGACCAGCATTTCGAGCGCCAGCCGCCGCCCGGGTTCATGATGATGATGTTTCCTGAATCCAGCGCGGCGAGTTGCCTGTCCACGTACGCGTCGTCTTCCTCGCTCCGCGGCAAGGGAAACTGCCACCGTTGCGCGTGCGCGCCCAGCCGTTCGACCAGTGCTAAGTTCTCTTCCACCACGTGGACGCGCTCGCGCGGTGAAACCCGCTGGGTGTAGAGAACCGCCGCGCTGGGCTCGCGCAACCAACGCGCTGCAAATCCGATGCGTTCCCGGGCGCGGCTGAGCCACGCCACCACCGCGGACTTCCAGAGTCCTTGGAAGTCGAGGGCCGCGTCGTAGCAGGTCTGGCGCAGGTCGCTTATGCCCTTCCGGATTTCGTGCCAGGTTGCGGGAGAGGTTAAATCTTTACGCCATCCCAGCGTGTCGAGTACCACGATGCGGCGAAGATGCGGGTTGCCGTCGAGCAGCAACGCGTGACGTTTCTCCACGACCCAGTGAATCTGCGCTTGCGGGAACGTCTCTGCCAACGCTGCCGCGGCGGGCAGCGCGTGGACGATGTCGCCGATCGAGCTGAGACGAACAATCAGGAATCGCTGCGCCGGATCCGTCATCCCTGCCTAACTCCTGGCCTCCCCCAACCGTCATCCTGAGCCGCGCCCTCCGAGGGCGGAAGGATCTGCACTGGCATTTCCTCACAAACCAACTTCAGATCCTTCGCCCCGATAAAGTGCATCGGGTCTCAGGATGACAGTATGCGGAAAAATGCTCCCCTGCTGTTATCCCAAGAGCTACTCTCCTTGCGCGCGGCGGGAAATCTCGGCCAGAAGTTCTCGCGTAGAATGATTCTTGGCGTCGCCCACGATTCGCACCTCCCCACCGAAACTCTTCACCACTTCACGTTCGGGGACCGTCTCCATGGAATAGTCGGTGCCTTTGCAGTGCACGTCCGGGAGCAGGTCAAGCAGAATCTCCGCCGCCGTCAGCCCATCGAAGATCACAACGTAATCCACGGATTCGAGCGCCGCCACCAATTCCGCGCGGCCTTCGGCGGGGAGAATCGGCCGCCCCTCGCCTTTCAATGCGGTTACGGCGCGGTCGCTGTTCACGCCCACCACCAGCACATCGCCACAACGCCTTGCCTCTTCAAGATAACGCACATGGCCGACATGGAGAATATCAAAACAGCCGTTGGCGAAGGCAATGCGGAGGCCTTCCCGGCGCAGGCGATCGCCGAGGGCGCGCACTTCTTCGCGAGGGATCAGGGTTGCGCTCATGCGTTGCGGATCGCCTCCGTGATTTCGCCGAGGGAAACGGTGGCGGTGCCGCGCTTCATCACCACGATCCCGCCGGCGCAGTTGGCAATCAAGGCGGCCTGGAGAAAGCTCCCACCGGCGGCAAGCGCCAGCGTGAACGCAGCGATGACCGTGTCACCTGCGCCCGTCACGTCGACGGCCTGGTCAGACCCGAAGATCGGAAGGTGGCGTGGCGGCTGACGCGGTTCAAACAGGGCCATGCCATCGCGCCCCCGCGTAACCAGCAACGCCTGAAGTCCCTGGCGGCGGAGGAATTTCCTTCCCAGGGTGTGAAGCCGCTCCAGATCATTTCCAATGGACTGCCCGAAAGCGGCCTCGACCTCGGGTTCGTTGGGCGTGGCCGCGGTCAGGTTCTTGTAAGTCAGGAGGTCGTAGCGGGAATCGATGGTGATCGGCAGTGCAGGGCGGCGTGCCCGCCGGCGAAGGGAATCCACTTCCTTGGCGTTGGTGGCGCTGTAGCCGTAATCGGCAACCAACAGACCTGTCGAGGAGCCGAGCAACGCCGCCGCTGCCCGGGTCAAGCCGGTTCGCACTTCCGCAGGCAGGGGATGGGCCGGCTCCCGGTCGACACGCACAATCTGTTGGCGCTGCCAGTGCGACAGTCCTCCCAGAATCCGCGTCTTGGTGGGAGTCAGGTAATTCTGCGCGCGGACGATGTGCCGGGTGGAAACATGCCTTTCGCGAAAGTAGTGGAGCAGCGCGTCGCCCGGCTCATCATCGCCGACGACCCCCACGGGTGTGACGTGGGCGCCGAGCGCCGCCAGGTTGTTCGCGGCGTTGGCGCCGCCGCCCGGCACCACTTGCCTCTCGCGCTCCTTCAGGATCAGCACCGGCGCTTCGCGCGAGACGCGCATGATTTCGCCGTAGACGGACTCATCGGCGACGAGGTCTCCCAGCATGACGACGCGCTGGCGCGGGAAGCGCTCCACCAGGGCCAGCAATGCAGTACGCTGAGACGATAGGATTGTCATTGGTATGATTCCGTGCCTTCCGCACAGTTCACCACAAAAACATTCGCCGCATTCCAAGGCGCTTCGCGCAGATTCATCGCGTATTACCCCTAGTCGGCGCGATCATGAGTAATGTTCCAACGCTTGACCAGTTCCAGAGTGGTTCGGAACACCTCTTCCACCGAGATGCCATGCATGCAGCGGAAATCAATCGGACACACGCGCCGCCCGCAGGGGCTGCACGCAACGCCTCGCTTCACGATGCCCACTCGCGTTCCCAACGGCCCCGTGGCGCGCTCGTCGGTGGAACCGAAGATGGCGACCAGCGGGATTCCCAGCGCCGCCGCCAGGTGCATGGGACCAGAGTCGTTCGTCACGATCAGTCTGCACCGCGCCATGAGCGTCAGCAATTGCCGCAAGGAGGTTTCACCCGCGGCGATGGCGGGTGTGTGCTTCATGGCGCCGGCGATTTCCTCCGCCAGAGGCCGCTCCGCCGCGGACCCGAAGATTACCACATCGGCATTTAACGCACCAATCAGGCGGTCGGCCAGTCCCGCAAAGCGCTCGGGCAACCAGCGCTTGGCAGGACCGAAGGCCGCTCCCGGAGCGAGGCCCACGATGAATCGCGGCCCGCTCAATCCCAGCGCATCCATCTTTTTCTCGGCCCAATGCTTTTCCGCCTCGCTGAGGCGAAGCCGAATTTCTTCGACCGGTTGAGGCTTGTCGATCAAGCCTGCGCGGAAAAGGAGCTGCAAGTAATAATAGACTTGGTGCCCGTAGGCGGCAGGAAGGGGCGGTTCAATGGCATCGTGGAGCAGGAAGCTGCGGCCGTCGCGCGCGTACCCGATGCGCAGCGGGATGCGCGCCAGCCAAGCCATCCAGGCAGCTTGAAACGCGTTGGGGAAAAGCAGGGCGGCGTCAAAGCGTTCCGCCCGCAGTTGCCGGATGAGCTTTGCAAACCCCAGCGGCCCGCGATGCTCACTGTTGGGCTTGTAGATGATTTGGCGATTCACAGCCGGATGATGCCAATAGAGTTCGCTGACCCAGGACTTGGAAAGCAGGACGATTTCCGCTCGCGGAAAGCTCGCGCGCAGGGCCTCCAAGGCGGGAACCGACATCACTGTGTCGCCTACCCAATTGGGGGACCGCACCAGAATGCGCTGTACGTTCGCAAAGCGAGCAGGAACCGTCATTAATGCGCCTTTTCCAGATAAGTCAGCAGGGTTCTTTCGAAATCCTCGGCGTCCAGGATCTGCGCCTCAATCTCGCATGCCAAAATGGGCAGTTGCGGCGTCCAATCCCGGAGGAACTTTACCGCATCCTTTTGTGTCGTCAGTAAAGCGGCCGCACCGTTCTGGCGGGCGCCCGCCACCAAGTGTTGAATCTCCTCGCCAGTGTATACGTGATGGTCGGGAAATGCATCCTCGGCGGCAAGGCGGAATCCCCAACGGCGCAGGTCGGCAAAGAACGCCCGCGGGTTGCCGATGGCGCAGAAAGCCGCGACCTTGTGAGCACGAACTTCCTCGATGGAAATGGGCTCGCCACCGAAAGCGTCTGTGCATCTTAGCAACTCCACCCGGCTGCGAAAAACCTGGGCGGCGGGATGGACCTTTAGCACCAATTCTTCGAGTGGTTTCGAAGGGGCGGAATCCATGCGCGTGAGCACCACGATCTGTGCGCGCCGCAGGGCAGAAAGCGGTTCACGCTGGCGGCCGGCGGGAAGCAAGCGCCAGTTGGAAAGGGTTTGCGTCGCATCGAGCGCCAGTAGGTCCACGTCGCGCGCGAGGGCCAGGTGCTGGAAGCCGTCGTCGAGAATGTGCGCGTCCACCTGGAAGCGCTCTTCCGCAACCTGCCCGCCGCGAAAGCGGTCGGCGCAAATGATGAGGGGAACTTCCGGAAGCATGCGGGCCAGAAGCGCCGGCTCATCGCCGATTTCCTGCGCGTCCGCGCGGCGGCCTGCCCCGGGCGCCAAGACGATCATCTCTGCCTTGCTTTTGCGGCCATACCCGCGGGTGAGAATGTTGGGTTTCCATCCCCGGCGCAGCAGAATGTTGGCAACGCACGCGACGAGGGGCGTCTTCCCGGTCCCACCCACGGTGAGATTGCCAATACTCACCACCGGCCGCGTCAAGCGGCGGATTCTGAACCAACCGTGTTGGTAGCCGGCGTGGCGCAACGCGACGCCGAACCGGAATCCTGCGGAAAATGGCAGCAAGAGCGGATTCACTTGACCTCGGGGGAGAGCGGCGCGCGGCCTTGGGCACCACGGTCCAGATATTTCCGGAGGCCGGCGAGTGTGCGCGCGGTCGCGCCGGAGTTTTGCTCCAATACCTGCCGCGCGCTCGCGCCCAGGCGCTCGCGCGCCTCGCGGTTTTCCAGCAGCCAAGTGGCGTGGGCGAGTTCCTCGGGGTTACGGATTTGGATGGCTGCCCCGGCTTCCAGGAACAGCTTGGCGATGTCGCGGAAGTTGTCCATGTGTGGTCCGAAAGCGATCACCTTTGACCAGTAGGCAGGCTCGAGCAAGTTGTGCCCTCCCGTGGGAACCAGGCTGCCACCGATGAAAACCATGTCCGCCACTTCGAAAACTCCCGCTAACTCGCCGATGGTATCCAACAAGAGGATGGCCGTGGAGGCAAGCTGCCGCGGCAACTCCTGCTCCTCAGAATCCCGGTAATCTCCCGAGGGCCGAACGCCGTTCGGCCCTACAATCCTCAAGGCGGTGCGACGCACAAAGCCGTGTTGGGCCTGCGCCAAGCCCTGGCTGACCTCCTCGAAGCGGGCGGGATGGCGCGGAGCAAGGATCAGGAGTGCTTTGGGGTACCGCGCTTGGATCAAGTCCCAGGCCTGAAGCACCAGCGGTTCCTCCCCGGGCATGGTGCTTGCGGCCACCAATACTGGCCCGCGCTGAGCTTGCCGGATCGCGGCTTTCAAGGCGCGAGCAAACTCTCCGCGTTGGGGAGGTTGAGCATCAAATTTCAGATTTCCAACCATCCTGACGCGCTCCGGCTTGGCGCCGATTTGGCGGAAACGTTGCGCGTCTCCTTCCGTCTGCGCGCAGATCTCGTCCACGTTGGCAAGGACGCGACGAAGGAAGGGCCGCGCGAGCTGATAACCGCGCAGCGAGCGCTTGGACATGCGCGCGTTGACCATGACCACGCGTGTGCCCGCCTCCTGCGCGGCGCGCAAGAGATTGGGCCACAGCTCGGTTTCAACGATCACCAGCAACGACGGTTTGATGCGAGCCAGCGCTTTGCGCGCCGCCCAGCGCCAGTCCAAAGGAAGATAGAAGCGTCCGGCGATCGAGGGCAGCCGCGCCTCGCCGGCCGAGCGTCCCGCCGGGGTTATGTGGCTCAGATAGATTTTGCGTTCGGGAAATGCGCGTTGCACTTCCTTGACCAAGCCTTCAACCGCCAGCGTCTCTCCGAGGGAGACCGCATGAACCCAAATCGCGCCGGGACGGATTTCTTGAAACGGGATGCTCCCGAACCGCTCAGCCCAGTAGCCACGCTCCTGCCCCCGGCCCTTTCGCCACCAGTAAAATGGCGCTGCCAGTATCGCCCCCACCGAGAAAAGCATGCTGTAAATCAGATACATATCAGGAAGGACTGCGAGCAGGTCTCGTAAATACGGGTGCAGCCAGAAGCAGATTATATGCTGAAAGCGCGATGGGGACAATGCAGGTAGTTGTCGGTTGGTGGCGCCGTTCGCGGTAGCGGCGCTCCAAAGTCCACAGCCTAGGAAGGAGGGGAGGGTATTGCTCATGAAGCGAGACATCAATTGACATGCAAATGCCAACCGGCTACTATCGGGCGGGGAGGTGAATCATCATCATATTGCATTCCCCCCGGGGGCATCGAACTCACTATGAGTGAGACTGAGCGCCGCTTTTCTGACTTCTTTCTGCTTCGTGCGGTCCTTTCCATAGTGGTTCTGGCGCTCCTGTTCTATCATCACCAGCAAATTTCCCCCGCTTTGTGGTTGCTTGCGACTATATATCTTGCCTCAAACCTCGTATTGCGCGCTCTCCCGGCAAGCCGGTTTGAGAACCCCGCACTGGGCTATGGTCTGTTTTTCGTCGATATCGCTGTCCTCACCATCATCCTTTATGGCGTGTCCGGAAGCGGAACTTCCTGGCTGGTGCTTTTCTACCTTACGATTTTCATGGCGACCTTGGGCGAGACCGTTCCGAAAAGTATCGGGATAGGGCTTGGGGTCTCGGCCGTTTATATCTGGCTCCGCGGCGAGAGGGGTGGTCACTTATTCGACGATCATGAGGCCCTGTTACCGATCCCTCTGTTCCTGGTCACGGCGGTGTTGTGTGGTTACCTCGCAAAGGAAGTTCGGCAATTCAAGCGGCAGGTTCGCAGCTTGACAGACATTCAGAGGATGTTGGAGTTGAAAATCGGAAGGTCCTCCAAGGACTTGGCGCAGAGTGAGGATTTAAGGGTAGCCGCACAGGAATTGGCGCAGCGGTTCAGCAATCTCGTTGAGGATCTTAATGCCGGTATTTGGGAAATGGACGTGCCAACCTTCAAGATAACTTTTGTGAGCCACCAGATGGAGGCCATTTTGGGCTTCCCCATGGAAAAGTGGTTGCAGGAGGCGGATTTCTGGGTCCAGCACGTCCATCCTGAGGATCGCGAACATGTCGTCGAGCGGTGCCGCAAAGCAATCGCGGAGGGGAGAGATTACAGCTTCCGATACCGGGCGATAGCGGCGAGTGGCAAAACGATTTGGCTCCAGGATATTGTCCGTGTGGTGAGAGATGATCGCGGCAAGATACGCCAACTTCGCGGGGTGATGGTCGACGTTACCGACCACCAGCAGCTCGAAGAGCAATTTCGCCAAGCGCAAAAGATGGAGGCTGTGGGGCGCCTGGTGGGAGGCGTAGCTCATGATTTCAATAATCTTTTGACGATCATCTCGGGGTACGCTCAATTGGCCCAGGATTTCTTGGGGCCTCAAAGCCAGCTTCACTCCTACATGGACGAGATTCTCAAGGCGGGCGACCGGGCAGGTGCGCTTGTGCGTCGGCTCCTGGCTTTCACCCGCCGGCAGGCCCTGGAACCCCAGGTGCTTGACCTGAACAGCGTCGTGAAAGGCACGGAGAAGATGGTGCGCCGCTTGATCGGAGAGGATATTGAGGTAGTAACCGTATTGCAACCCGGATTGGGGGTGGTAAGATCCGACCCGGCACAGCTCGAACAAGTCATCGTCAACTTGTCGGTGAACGCCCGCGACGCCATGCCGAAGGGCGGAAAACTGATTATCGAAACCGCTCGCGTCGACCTGGATCAAGCCTATGCGGACACCCACCTGGCCGTGACGCCGGGGCCCTACGTGAGGCTCGCCGTGAGTGATACCGGATTCGGAATGGATGCTCATACCCGCGCGCATATCTTTGAACCTTTCTTTACGACCAAGGAAAAGGGCAAGGGGACTGGCCTGGGCTTGGCCACTGTCTACGGTATCATCAAACAGAGCGGCGGGAATATTTGGGTTTACAGCGAACCAGGAATGGGCACGACCTTCAAGATTTATCTGCCCCGCGTGGTTGCGTCCGTGGAACCCGTGCAGCCAATGCTGATTCGCCCTTCCCAGCCCCAAGGTTCAGAAACTATTTTGCTCGTTGAGGATGAGGAAGCCATCCGGTCACTCGTGCTCGGCATTCTCCGGGCGCGTGGATATACGGTTTTG
>Ga0315282_10015789_pt1 | contig 11101 bp, 10 predicted proteins | sample YL17G07_20_MG_FD_203693 | JGI IMG/M metagenome (GOLD analysis project Ga0315282, IMG submission 203693) | Sediment microbial communities from Yellowstone Lake, YNP, Wyoming, USA - YL17G07_20 | ecosystem: Environmental > Aquatic > Freshwater > Lake > Sediment | place: USA: Wyoming | collected...
CGACGAGATCGGCAGTGTCGCCCAGCTCCTGCACGAATGGCGCATCCGCGAGCGAGCCGCGGTAGGGGTGGATCGTCAGCCCATCGAAGCGTGAGCCCGCCTCGAGGGTCTGGCGGATGAAGCTGGTGTCAATGCCCGCGGTGGAGCAGCCGAAGACGACCGCCTCTGGGTCGGCCTCCTTGATGGCGGCATAGGCCTGGTCAAGAAGCTGGAAGTACACGTCCTTCGGGCCGCTCCAGAAGAAGATGTTGGGCTCGTTCCAGATCTCCCAGTGCTTGATGCGGTCGCCATAGCGGCGCACCAACGCCTGCGCATAGCGGCAGTAGTCGGCGATGCCCGCCTCGGTGAACGGCTGGGTCCACGGTGACCAGTAGTCAATGAGACCGTAGACGCTGATGCCGTGGCGCAGTGCGGTCTCGACCACGGCGTCGTAGTGGTCCCACTGGAACTGCCCCCGCTGCGGCTCGATGCCGGCCCAGCCGAACTCCTCGCGCGACCACTTGATGCCGGCCGCCTCCGCGAGGGCCGCCGCACGGTCCATCGCGGCGAGGCCCGCGGGATCGTTGTCGTACCGGTAGAGGTAGACGCCCATGCCCCAGGGCGAATCCGGCTGCAGCTCGGCACTCCCGGGGTCGGCCCACGGCGCGACCCAGGCGGCGACGGCCCGCTGTGGCTGCTGGTCGGGGGCGGTGACGGTGAACTGCGCCTCCACAAAGGGCAGGTTCTGCGCCGGCTGGTCCACCGTGGCCGTGACCGGCTGCCCGCCCGGCGGCAGGCGGAGCGCCAACCGCGGCTCGTTGATGGTGCGGCCGGCGAAGTCGCGCACGCGCACCTGTACCTCCGTGTCCAGATCGGTCGGGGCCAGGCTGCACGCTGTCAGCTCGAACTGCAGTCGGCCGGGCTCGGGCTCGGTCACCCGGGCTAGCGGGAAGACGGCGTTGCCCGACGGGACCTCGGTACGCACCGAGAGCTGCTGCAGCTCGACCTCGCCGCGGTCGGGGCCGCCCTCCCTCCGGACGAGCATGATCCGGCCGAGCCGTAGGGGGAGGCGCGCGACACCGTCATCCTCGCCGCCGGAGTGGGTCCACTCATTGAGGCTGCCGAGGGGGGCCTCGAGGGTCATCTCCCCCACCCCGTCGAGCGTCCCGAGGCTGCGCTCGAACGACTGGAAGTGGGAGTAGAGGGTCATCCGCACTTCGTGGCCCGAGCCGTCACTGTGCACGCGGAGACGCAGGCTCTGCGGGCGGCCAAGGAGTGAGGCGTCGTCCCAGTAGAGGCCCTGGTCGCGCGCGCCGCCCGCGAAGTCGTAGCTCACCTGGCGGCCGGTCGCGCCGAACGTCGTGACGGTGTACTCGGGCGCGTAGACCCCCGCAATGCCGCCCTCAGTACGCGGCAGGCCGACCAGATCGTCGAGGTCCACGACACCGGTCGTCGCCTCGCCGCGCTCGACCAGGAGGGCGAACGCGGTGGGGCGGCCGTGGAAGACGCCATCGCCGTGACCGCCCCACGAGAACGTCCAGCCATCGAGACGCACGCGCAGCCGCTGCCAGCCGCGGGTCGCGACATTGAAGCTCTTCTGGAACGTCTGGCCTTGCTCATCCACGCAGCGCGCGGTGAGCTGGTTCGCCACCGGCTTACGCACCCACAGCTCGACGGCGCCCAGGGGCGGGCCGTCCTTCGGGAGCTGCACGGTCGCTTGCACGTAGGCGCCGCCGCCGGTGAAGTCGAACGCGAGCCGGCCGCCGGCCTCGCCGTCGTGCGCCGCCTCGGGGGAGCGCTCGAAGCTGCCGGTCGCCCCCGGGAACTCGGAGCCGTTGTGGAACGTCCACCGCTCGCCGAGAGGCTGCTCGAAGTCCTCGAGGAGGACGGTCTCCTGCGCCCGGCAGGTGCCGGCCAGTAGTCCCAACAGCCCAAGGCCTAGAGTCGCTAGCAGATCATGGCTCTGCACTGGTTACCTCCGACTGCCGGCGGCTGATGCCACCGCCGGGGACGGGCACGTATTCGGGCTGGCCGCGGCGGTGCCCTGCGTCGGAGGCGCCGCGAGGTCGGGCACGCGAAGTTATGGGGCGCTTACGGGATTGTGCTCATGGGCATGGCCCTGCAGGCCGATAACAGAATCACAGGCGAGGCACGGCAGCACTCCTGCCGGCTAGCGGTTGGGACCGGCGATCTTGAGCTGAGAAGAGGGGTTTGGGAGGATGACCAGCAGAAAGCAGTCTCAGGCCCACGCTCGGCAGCTCGCGCAGTTTCTGATCGCCGCGACCGAGCGCGCTGAGGACCCGGAGCGCGCTCCGCACGGCTGGCGCATCCTCCCCATCGAGGAACGCCTCCGGCGCGTCGAGAGCATGATCGCGCCGCGGCGGAAGGCGGCGTAGACCCGGGGGACCGCGCGGCTAGCCGACTAGGCACGCGGTCTGTTCATCCGCGCGGCGCGATCCCGGGGCTTGCCGAGCGGTCTCGCCCGGGTAAGAGCATCGTCGAAGCTCGTGCGCAGCTCCAGCAGTCGCTGGGCTGCTGCCTTCGGAAGCCCAGGTACCTGGCGCAGGCGGGCGGCCGTAGGCAGGTCGTTGGTACCGAGGTGGGCCAGGTCTTCGGGCGACGGCATCCGGCCGACGAGATCCATCCAGGCCTTGAGGACGCGTGGCTTGGGTCGCCCGCCCACCACCAACGCTGCCTCGACGTTCGGCGACTGGGTCAGGGCGTGCCAGGTGTGTGCCCAGACGGTGCTGTCTTGGCCCACGGCTCCCAGCACTGAGGAGCACTGCTCGAGCAGAACGCCGGGCTCGACGTCCGCGGCGATGATGTGCGGTACCCACGCGAACCAGCTGGGGCGCTCCAGACGGTCCGCCTTGGTGGTTGGCGGTGGCTGGCGCAGGGCCCGCCTCTGCCAGGCCGCCAGGAGTCTGCCTGGCAAGGTCGCCTGCACCGACCTCGGCCAAGTAGGTGAAGGCCAGCGGACTGGCGTCCCCTGATGCTATGACGACCTCCGTCGCAACGCCTCTCAGCCCGTCGCCGAACGCGCGAAGCAGGCGCTCGACGGGCCCCCAGTCGTGCCCACAGCGACACCTCAGCAGATGAGCGAAGTGCTTCTGGTCCGGGACCTCGGCGGCCGCCAGGCACTCGACCGCAAGGCTGGGGCTGCCCGGCAGAAGCTCCTCGATCAGGCCTTCGGTCTCCGCCCGTGTTGCGACGCCAGCGTAGAGGGCAATGACCTCCTGCCAGTCCTTATGGTTACGGCGTCTGAGCAGGAAGAGGCGGTCTACAGCGCGGACGTCGCCCTCATGGATGGAGACTGCAGCCAGGTACTCCTGGAACGTCAGATGCGAGAAGGCGTACATGCCTGGGCGGCGCTCCGCGAGGAGGCCGCTGCGGTTCCTGATGCTCTCGATCGCCGAAGGCGCCGCCACGTTGGGGACCCCAGGCATGGCCTGCAGGGCCGTCTCCGTTGTCGCCAAGAGCCGGTCGGCAGGCATCTCGGCCAGCCCAGCACACTGCATCTCCAGCGCCACTCGCCTCAGGATCATCAACCTCTGCCCCAGTGAGAGGCTGCCCAGCACAGAGGGCGGCAAACCGCGGCGGTTGTCCCAGTGGAACAGCAGGCCCTCCAGGCACCGCTCGTACAGCACGACGCGCCGGTTCGGTAGATCGCCTCCCTCATACTTCTGCACGAGGCACAAGGTCGACAACAGGAGGGGGTTCTCAGCGAGACGCATGACGTACGCGTTGGCCCGGGCGCAGTTGAGCAACTCCTGGGCGGTTGGATCTGCCTGCTGCTCCGCTTCCGCGCGTGTAGCCCCCTCAGCCATAGCGGCGGCCGCAGCCCACTGGCGAACGAACGCCCTCACCTGCCTCTCCGTCAATGGGCAAAGCTCGAAGTCGGCGAAGCCCAGCCCCGCGAGCACCCGCCGGCGGTAGCCCGTGGGCCGGGAGGCGACGATGAACCGACACTCAGGATAGCGCGTGATGTAGCTCGCGACCCATTCCTCCACTTGGCGGAGGTGGGCGGCCGGCACCTCGTCGAGGCCGTCGAACATCATGAGGACGTCGCCGCGATCGAGTAGGCCTGGGAGGACATGCTGAGAGCCCTGAGCGATCACCGAGTTGGCCACGACGCGCACGAGGTCTTCTGGAGGCGGAAGGTGCGCCCAGTCGAGCGCGCGCAGCGTCACTCTGAGGGGCAGAGGCCTCTCGCACCCTTCGTCGAAGCACAGCTCGCCGGTGGCGACGGTGAGCAGCACGTGCTGAAGGAGCGTGCTCTTGCCGCTACCAGGTGGCCCGATGATGGCCAGGCGTTCCTCGCGTAGCACCGCCTCGAGCGCGGGCACGGGTGCGGGTGCCTGGAGCGGCGCAGGGCTAGCGGCCTCTGCTGCTCCCCCCAAGAAGGCGTCGCGCGCGTCTGCCAAGGACATCGGAGCATCGGGTGCGCTCTCCCATAGCAGCGGAGGCGGAAGCGGAGCGGCCCAGGGGGGGGACGAACAGGGTGCGAAGGTCAAGGGGCCAGGTTGAGGCCATCCGGAGTGTGCCTGCCTCGAGCTTGTCGTGATGCGTCATCACGAAGCGCCGGTACGCGTCCACAAAGCGGTCCGTCTGACCCCGCGGGAGGCCGGCGGCCAGTTGGTCCACCTTGTCGTGAAGTGACTCGAGGCTGGAGACGGCCTCGTCGAGTGCCTGAGAGGTGTGCGCGTACGCCGCCCGCTCCCACTCCTTGAAGGCTGGCGCGAGACGCACCAGGGTGTTCGCACAGGACTCGAGGATCATCGCGTACGCCCGCTCCACAACCTCCTCGCGCGTGTCGGGGGGCCGTACACCCGTCTCAGCAAGCAGTGCCGCCACGTGCGCGACGTTGAGGGCGCTGGCGGCCAGCGCGTCCGCGTCGATCCTGGAGCGGCGGACCGCCTCCTGGGCCGCCTCGGCGCACTGCTGGACCAGAGCCAGGTCGATGCCTTCGCCTTGGAAGAACCGGACGAGCGTCTTCGAAGCCGCGTCTGCCGCTCGCTCAACCTCGCGTTGCAGACTGCGCCGCTCGTAGAAGCCCAGGGCTGCTTCCTTAGCGGGGTCGATGAGGACTGCCGCGATCGCCTTCGTGATCAGCCCGACGACGATCTGCTCCAGCATGGGTCCTGCCCTCCGTTGGTCAGAGACCACGCCTCGCAGGCCTGACCGATGTCGTAGAGGTACTTGCACACCTCACGCCGCGTCATACAGCAGCACCTGGCTCTCCTCGACGGCTGCGCGGAAGTACGGGTTGCGGATCGCCTGTGCCTCCACCAGGTCCACTGGCCGTCCCAGCAGGCTCTCAAGGGCGCGCAGGAGACCGAAGTAGGTGCGTGCGTACTCGGACAGGGGCACCGGCAGGAACTCGACCACGAAGTCCACGTCACTCTCCGCCGGGTTGAACTCGCCAGCCGCGGCCGACCCAAACACGGCGAGGCGCTTCACGTGGCGCGCCGCGCACAGCCGGGCCAACTCATCGAGCTTCCCGGCAACCACCGGGTGCATGACAGACCTCCCGGGCGCGTGGGTCCAGGGGGCGGGGCCTACGCTGGCGAGGGCGGGCACTTGTGGTCCGACAGCAGGACCTCGACCGCCACCTTCAGCGCCGGCACGTCCTGCTCCACGGTGTCCCAGATCTGCTGCAGGTCCACGCCGAAGTACTGGTGGACCACCACGTTGCGCAAGGCGATGATGTCTACCCAGGGCACGTCTGCGTGACTCTCGCGGAAGGCGCTCGACAGGCCCGCAGCCGCCTCCCCGATGATCTGCAGGTGGTGTACCATCCAGACCTGCAGCAGCTCGTCGTGACGGAACGCGTCATGGCCCCGGGCAGCATAGCGTTCGACACCGCCGATCGCTTCCAGGATGTCCAGCAGGCGCTGCCGGTCGTCCCTCATAGGGGCTGCGCCTCCCGCAGCACGCGCTCGCGGACCCGCGGGCGCAGGCCGCGATCGCTCACCACATGCACCGGACGCCCCAGGAGCGCGGTCAGCTCACGCGCCATGGCGGCGTGGCGCAGGAGGGTGACGCCGGGCTCGAGCTCCACCAGCAGATCCAGATCGCTGTCCGGCCCCGCCTCGCCCCGCGCTGCCGAACCGAACACGCGCACGTTGCGCGCGCCATGCGCGGCGGCGATGCGGAGCAGGGCCTCGCGCCGCTCCCCAAGAAGCTCAGTTGCTTCCACTGGCCTCCTCCCCGTTGTTCCCGTGCGGAGTCTGCCTCCGTGATTCGCCGCTATCGGGCCTGTTCTCCTGCCCGCCGGGGAGGACTCGCGGTCGGCGGAGGGCGAATCCCCCCGTCCATTGCCCCTGCCCAGGAGGAGGCGTCATGCCCGAGCCGTGGCACAGCGATCAGTGGTTCACCAGCCCCTGGAACTACCTCCCGGAGGTGCGGGAGCCGCTGGCGCTGCCCACCTCGATCAAGATCCACGACATCACGCTGCGCGATGGCGAACAGCAGACCGGCGTCGCCCTCACCGCCGATGAGAAGGTGCGCATCGCCGAGGAACTGGCCGCTGCGGGCGTTCACCGCATCGAGGCGGGGATGCCGATCGTCTCGGCCGCCGATCGCGAGGCCATAGAGCGCATCGTGCGGCTGGGGCTGCCTAGCGAGATCTTCAGCTTCGCCCGCTGCATGGTGCCCGACGTCGAGCGCGCCGCCGACTGCGGCGTAACCGGGATCATCGTCGAGATCCCCTCCAGCGAGCACATCATCCGCACGGCCTACAACTGGCCGCTGCAAAAGGCGCTGGACCTCTCCATCGCCGCGACAAGGCGCGCCAAGGAGCTGGGCCTCTACACCGTCTTCTTCCCCATTGACGCCTCGCGCGCGGAGCCGGGCTGGTTCCTGGACCTCATCACGAAGGTCGCGACCGAGGGGCACATGGATGCCCTCGCCTGCGTAGATACGTTCGGCGGCGCCTCGCCCGCGACGATCCCGTACTTCGTGCGCACCTGCCGCGAGCGCCTCGGCAAGCCGATCGAGGCGCACTTCCACGACGACTTCGGGTGCGCCACGGCCAACACGCTGCTGGGCCTCGCCGCCGGCGCTGAGGTCGCGCACGTGACCGTCGCCGGGGTCGGCGAGCGGGCGGGCAACGCGGCACTGGAGCAAGTGGTGCTGGGGCTCCTCACGATGTACGGCGTGGATGTGGGGGTGGACACGACGCGCCTGGTATCGCTCGCCGAGACGGTGCGCGAAGCGTTCCGACTGGCGGTGCCGGACAACCGCGCGATCATCGGGCGGCGCATCTTCCAGATCGAGTCCGGGATCGTCGCCTCATGGGTACAGCAGTGCGGCGAGGAGCACCTACTGGAGCTGTTCCCGTACCGGCCAGAGTTAGTTGGGCAGCCGCCGGTCGAGGTGACGATGGGCAAGAGCAGCGGGGCGGACTCGGTGCACCAGTGGCTGGCGCGGCTGGGGATGGAGCCGGTGCGGGACAACGAGGAGCTGCTGCGCCTGCTGGCGGCGTGCAAGCAGAAGTCCATCGAGAAGAAGGGGCTGCTCACCGACGACGAGTTCAAGGCCGTGGTGGAGACGGTGAGGGGGTAGAGGGCCAGCGGCTGAGGGGGCCTGTAGGGCGCGGGTTCCACCCCGCGCCGGAGTGGCGGGGCGTGGAAGCCCCGCCCTACAGCCGGAGGCGGCCTACCCCGCTGGTCCCAGGCCGCGCTTGTCAATGATGCGCGTGTCCGCCGGAAGCGGGACGCGGTTCAGGTCCACGATCTCGCCGTCTACCACCAGCTCGATGTCCACTCGCGCCCGGCACAGGAAGCCGCGAGTCTCGCCATCGAGCGTCGCCGGCACCCAGGCCATGCGGTCCCCCACCCACTGCCCACTCACGTACTCGGACAGCTCGCCATTCGGCAGGTAGGCCGACTCGGGCCACGGCGGACCTGCCCGCAGCGCTTCACCTGCCTCCACCTTGGCCTGCATGTCCTCGATGGTCGCTGACTCCTCCGGCTCGGCCTCGGTCCCGGGCCGCGGCGCCGTCATGTAGCACACCGTGGGGGCGTAGATGCGGACGCAGGGCTGGTCCTTGAGGAGGAACGGCCAGTCGGGCTCCTTGTCCCCGAGGCGCCTGAGGGTCAGCGTGCCGCCCGGCGACTTCACCTCCAGCACAGCGTCCCAGGCCTCCTGGAACTCCTCGAACTTCGCAAAGGGGATCTCGTAGACGGTCGCCCCCTGGCCGTCGTAGACGGTCGTCTTGGCCTGGGCGCGGAAGGGCTCCAGGGCCGCCGGCCAGTCCTCGGGCCACATCCCCGTGTCACCGTGCTCGATCATGGCGAACGAGGGCGCGAGAAGGAGCGCGACCAGCGCGCCCCCCAGGACCGCGCGAACTAGCAGGCGACGAGTCACGGTGGGTTCCTCCCGGCATGGGGCGGCGGGCCGTGCCGCTCTGTAGGGCGCGGGTTCCACCCCGCGCCGGAGGTGGCGGGGCACAGGTCCCCGCCCTACAGCCGGACACATCCTACCGCGCCGGCCCGAGGCCGCGCTTGTCAATGATGCGCGTGTCCGGCGGAAGCGGGATGCGGTTGAGGTCAATGACCTCGCCGTCCACCACCAGCTCGATGTCCACCCGCGCCCGGTTCAGGAAGCCGCGGACCTCGCCGTCGAGCTTCGCCGGCACCCACGTCAGGCGGCCATCCACCCGTTCCGCGCACACGTACTCGGAGAGCTCACCATTGGGCAGGTAAGCCGACTTGGGCCACGGGGGCTCTGTCCGCAGCGCGTCCCCCGCCTCCACCGCCGCGTCGAGGTCGTCCACCGTCGGCGGCTTGGGCGTCTCCTCACTGCCCGCCGCTCCGCCCTCGGGCCGCGGACCGCCCACGTAGCCCGCGGCGGGAGCGTAGATGCGCACGCACGGCTGATCCCTGATGAGCGAAGGCCAGTCCCGACCCTCCTCCCCGAGGCGGCTTAGCGTCAGCGTGCCGCCGGGTGACTTCACCTCGAGAATGGCGTCCCAGGCCTCCTGGAACTCCTCGAGCTTCGCAAAGGGGATCTCGTAGATGTCCATCTGCAGGCCAGTGGCGACGCCAGTGGTCTTGGCCTGGGCCCGGAAGGGCTCGAGCGCCTCCGGCCAGTCCTCGGGCCAGGTCCCCCCGTCGTGCTGCTCCACCAGCGCGAAGGAAGGCGCCAGCAGGAGAGCGACGAGTGCGCTCGCCAGTACGGCGCGAACTAGCAGGCGATGGTTCACGGCGGGGCCCTCCCAGTGATGCGGCGACGTGGCTCTCATCGGCACTAGACGCTCGAGGAGGCCAGGGCGCTTACGCTGACGCAGGGCGCGGGGCTCGGCGGGCGCGGCCTGCCAAGAGGGGTCTCTCCTCTGCGGGCCGAAGAGCCGCACGACTATGTGGCTCATCTGCCTGCTCGCCATGCCAGCGGCCGCAGCCGCCACTCCCGAGGCGCCTGCTCTTGCCGAGGCGATGGCCGCCGCTCGGCGCTGCCTCGACACCGGTGCCCTGGACCGGGCGCAGCAGGCGGCCGACGAGGCCGTGCGTCTCGCGCAGCAGAGCAGCGACCCGAACACGCAGGCCGCGGCGCTGAACCTCCGAGGGCTAGTGGCGGCCCACAAGCTGGACCCCGATGCCGCGGCGGCCGACTGGCATGAGGCCTTGGCGCTGGCGACCCGGCCGGACCTGCGCGCCGGCATCGTGGACAGCCAGGCCGCCGACCTCGCCCGCCGCGGACGCTCCCAGGCGGCCCTGGAGTTGGTGCGGCGAGCGTTGGGCGAGCTGCCGCAGGAGGCGGTGCTGTGGCGGCGGGAGGGCGAGACCCTCCTGGCCATGCACCGTCCGCCCGAAGCGCTGGCGGCGTTCGAGCGGGCCGCAAGCCTGCGACCGGCCGGCGAGGCCGGCCCCCAGGACGGCCTGGCGGCACTGGGGGCGGAGGCGGCCCTGGACGTCGGCGACCCGGCGGCTGCACTTCGCTGGATGGAGCGGTGCCGGGTAGCGGAGGCGCTGGCGGGCCCGGGCCGTCCCGCTCTCCCGGCCGAGGCGCAGCGCGGCCTGCTGCAGAGCCTCGCTGCCATCGAGGCGGCCCCGCTGGCCGTCGCGCGGGCGCGGCTGGCGACCCTTCCGGCGTCGCTGCTGATCGAGTTCCAAGTGGGCCCGCGCCGGGTCGCGCTGGTCGCGGTCTCCCCTACCGCGGCACGCGTGGCCGAGGTGCCGCTGGTCGCTGACGAGTTCGCTTACCTGGCGGCCCAGGTCCGGAACGAGGCCTCGGCCGGTGTGGCCGGCGAGCACGCGGCGCTGCTCTCGCGACAGCTCTTCGCCCCGTGTGCGGATCTGCTGCCCACCGGGCCGCGACCGCCAGGCCCAGTGCTCATCGTTGGTCCGGCCTCGGTGCGCGGCCTGCCGTTCGACGCTCTGCTTCGCGTGAGCCCTTCGCGCGCTGCCGGCACAGGCGTTGTGACCGCCGCCTCGCTTGCCGCGGTGGCCATTGCCCATCCCGTCGCAGCGGCCGCGGCGCCCGCAGAACCTGGCACGGGAGTCCGTCGCGCTGGACTCACAGTCGCTCTTTCCATGATTTCCGCTGCCTGCCTCGCCGTGATGGTAGGATATGCCCTTCGTCGTTCCTGGAAAGGGCGGGCGGAAGCTTAACGTAAGCCTGCCGGGGAGGCAGCGATGGTCTACGAGTCGTGGGAGCAGGTGAGGGAGGCCTTCCGCGACAGGCCCGACGAGTCGGTTCTGGTGTCAGTGGGCGGTACGGTGGTGGCGTTGCTGCGGCTGGTGCTCAGTGCCATCGTCTGGGCAGGTCGCCTCCTCTGGCGCGGCTCGGGGCCACTGCTGGGGGTGATGATCGGGCTGGTCGGGGCGGGGCTGGCACAGGTTCTGTCCGAGGTGATGCCGCTGCTGGCGTTCGTGGTGGGCGGGGTCTCGATCTCGGCTGGGGTCGTCATCATCGTCGTCTCATTCGCCAAGTGGCTGCAGCGCGATGAGCGCGTGTAGGTGCGCGGGCCGCCGGACCGCGGCGCCACCAAGCCAAAGGCCCGGGCGCTCCCCCCCTGAGCGATCCCGGGCCTTGTTAGGTGAGCACCTGGCGCGGTGCTCCGTGGACAAAACGGCTCGCCGCCTCCAGCTTACCCGTCTGGCCGACCAGCCGCTGTGAC
>Ga0315282_10015790_pt1 | contig 11101 bp, 9 predicted proteins | sample YL17G07_20_MG_FD_203693 | JGI IMG/M metagenome (GOLD analysis project Ga0315282, IMG submission 203693) | Sediment microbial communities from Yellowstone Lake, YNP, Wyoming, USA - YL17G07_20 | ecosystem: Environmental > Aquatic > Freshwater > Lake > Sediment | place: USA: Wyoming | collected...
ACGCGGACGCCCTTGTCGCCCACGACGATGGCGTCGCCTTTGCGCACGTCGGCCATTTTGATCGTTCGCGCGCGCGCCCCACGGCCCGCGCCGCCCCATCGGCGGGCGGGGCGCCCGCCGCTCCCGTGACGCACGACGAGGATGCCGGAATCCATCTCGGGGTGTTGCACCGGGATCCAGTGTCCGCCGAGGTAGACGGACGTATCGAGATTCGTGGTGGCGTAGAAGCCCTCCGGGAAGACGCCGTTGCACGGGGCGGGTTCCGTGCGGATTTCCTCGCGTTCCACCGGTTCCGCGCCGTGGCGCCGGACGGCCTTCAGGATCGCCTCGAGCTCGCGAGGCTCCTTGTGGGAGATGAGAATGCGGGCAAAGCTGGAATCTTCCGGCCTGGCGCCGACCTTGATCTGCTGGATCTCGAAACGGCCGCGATGCGACATGATCGCGTCCAGCACGCGCGGCAGAATGAGTGAATCTATCAGATGGCCCTGCAGCTCGACGACTTCCTCCGCCATGTTTCGCCTCCAGTGCCTAAGAGCGACCCCTTCCTGCAAGCAGTATACCCGCAATGTTGCCGCTGCAATACACCCGGGCGGCGCGTTGGACAAGCAGCGCCGCGGGCGTGGCTGACGCTGGAAATAATAGATTCCACAAGGTTAGCGCAGCAAACGGCGCATCCGTCCGTCCCAAGAACGAATTGAGGGCGCGTTGGAGGGCGACACCGTGGGAATCTGCGTGCGGCGGCAACGCGTATGGCAATTCCTGGGCGCCACGGCGATGGCGGCGCTCGCGGCTGGCGTTCTCCGAACACGGGCCGGCGAGGTGGCGCTCGAAAGCCCGGTTCCAGCGCCGAAAGCCGCGGGAGCCGAACAGCCGAAGACGCCGGAGTCAATCGCGAAGGACGAGGTTAGCGCGACCGAAGAGGTGATCGTGGTCGCCGGCATGCCGACGCCGGGCCGGCCGGTGCTGCCCGCTGACGAGACGCAGTTCAGCTTCAAGCTGTCGGCCACCGGCGACGTCATCACGCTGCGCTGGGTGGACCTCCCTGAGGAGGAACGCCAGCGTGTGCAGAGGATCTGCGGACTACAGATCGAGGGCGAGAGGCGCCGGATTGGCGAGAAGGTCACCGGCTACCGGTATGTGCTGCAGAGCGGCAAGAGCATCATAGGCCTGCCGATTCCCGAGCGCGACAGGCCGGGCAGGGCCGCGATCCGGACGGCCTCGTCGCCGCTGCTGGAACTGGTGGAGAGCGATATCCGGAGCAGACAGCCCACCGAATGCTACGAAGGCGATTTCTACAGCCTTGCGGAACTGTACGCCAGGCAACTGCTGAAGAAGCGGCTAAGCGAAAAGGACGCAGCGGGGCACGTGGCCATGGCGCAATGGGCTGCGGGCGTCGGGCTGTACAGCAAGGCGCTGGACCACCTGGCGATGGCGGCGGTGATTGACCCGCGCATGAAAGAACACAACAGGGAGTTCGAGGCGCAGGTCGTCGCCGGGGAGAGGAAGCAGCGCGCGGACTGCATCTATACGAGCATGGTCATAGCAAAGAACGGGCGCGACTTCGTGACCGCGTCGCGGCTTCTCGACACGCTCAAACGCAACTTTCAGGACTCGGACCTGCGCTCGCGCTGGGAAGGCCTGAGCAAGGAGATCGAGGACGGGGTACGAGCCATCACCGCCGAGAAGGTGGTGCATGTGTCGTACACGATGGCGGGCGAACTGATCCAGGAGAAGATGCGCGTCAAGGTCGGCGTGGACGGGAACAACAACCTTGTGCCCGTGGTGCCGGGCAAGCAGGTCACGACGCGGCACGGACATGTGTTCCGCGGCGTTCCGGAATCGGGTGGCGGCGGCGCCGACATGGTCTTGCAGTGCGAAAAGCTGAAAGTGACGATCGCGGCCAAAGACATCGTGAACGTGCAGGACATTGACCTGAGCGTTCCCACCCGGCTGGTCAATCCTGCGTACGACGAACTGCGGGACTTCGTCATTGATACGAAACGGCCAGACGGCCTGAAGGCGCAGATGATCGCGCGGATTTCGCAGCAACTGAAAGTTGCCGAGGCGACGGTGAAGGAGATCTTTGAAGGACGAGCGGTCAGGGAAGCAATCTACAAGGACGGCGTGCTGACTGCGAACCGGTGCTACGCCTTCTCGCACGACGTGTCCTACGGGATAGGCAGTTGGCTGCGCGAGGGCGCCAAGCCAGTGCCGCTGACAGAGGACCAGCGGAAGCTGTATGCGAACCGCAATTGGAACGGCCTGGCCATACGGAACAACGCGGTCCCCTCGAAGAAACTCGATCCGAATGAGGACCCGGAACTGACCGACGACCCGGCCGTGTGGTGGAAGTACCAGACACCGAACGTGCAATACGCGGTGCTGCTGGCGATGGCCGGCGAGAAAGTGTTCTCCGGCAAGGTGCGCAAACGCGAATGCGCGCATTGCGACGGCGGGCAGATACAGGTCACGACCGACACCGACAAGGTTGAGAAGTACCGCTGTGCGCCGTGCCGCGGCATGGGTGTGCGGTTTGACGTCACGTATGAATGAGCGGCTGCAGGGCGCCCCCTACGTCTTGAGAGACCAGCGGGACAGCAGCGCGCCGGCAATCAGGAGCACGCAGGCGAGCCATACGTTCCATCCCGGGAACACCTCCATGCGCAGGCAGGTGACCACTGTCGAAAGCAGGGGGATGAAATAGGAGAGCACCGTCACGAGAATCACGTCGCCGCGGCGTATGGCTTTGTCCCAGAGCGTGTAGGCGATGAGGTTGGGGAAGAGCGCCATGTAGCCAAGGGTCAGGACGCCGCGAACCGTGCACTGAACCTGTTCCCGAAAGATGAAACTGAGCAGCAGCATCAGCGAACCGCTTGCCAGGAAGAAGAACGGCACGGCGTCGCCTTCGTGTGAGGAAGCCTGTTTGCGGGCAAGGTTGGAGTAGAGCGCCCACGTGACGGCCGCGACGAGCGCCAGGTAGGGCAGGGGCGAGCACAGCGACATGGCGCCGGCGGATGCGGCGGCTGGCAGCCTGAGCGAGTTGGCCGTGGCGAGCACCGTGCCGCTCAAAGCGAGCGCAAAGCCGGGCACCACCCACCAGCGGGCGCGCGTCTTGAGGATGGGTATCGAGAAGAGCAGCGTCAGGACGGGCCAGAGGTAGTTGATGATGCCGACCTCGACCACCTCGGGCCCGCCGGCCGCCAGGCCGAGCGCCAGGTACAGAGAAAGCTGATAGGCGACGAAGAGCGCGCCGCAGCAAGCGAGGTAGGCGCGGGGCATCGCGGAAACACCGGGGACAGCGGCGACACCGGCGACCGCGGCTTTCCTGGTGAGGAGTATGCGCGCGGTTCCGATGACGCCGGCCAGCAGGAAGGCGTATGCGCCCGCGGAGAAGACGCCGAAGCTCTCCGTCAGCGCGCGCGAGAACGCGATGGAGGTGCTCCACAGCAGTATCGCGAAGATACCGCCCAGTGTGCTTGTGCGCTCGGTAGCGGTCATCGTTGCATAGGTGTACACGGGACGCGCGGAAAGCGCTGGTGAATAACTGCGCGGGGCGCGCGTGCTGAAAAGCAGACGGTCGGGCCATTGCCCCGTCAGAGGGCACACAGGTTTGCCCGGCACGAATGCCGGCGCCGTGCCGGGAGGATACGGCATCGCCGCGAAGTCAAGCGGGTAGAAGAACCTGCGCCGCCGCACGCGCCTGATGCAGCTCATTCCTGTAGGCGTCCATGTCGTGGCTGAGCTGTCCCGTGCGAACGCGGAAACAGCTCACGTGGCCGTCCACGCGGTGAAACCTGAACCTGCGCGCCAGCCGCACCCAGAGGTCCCAGTCGCCCGCACGCTTCAACTGGCGGTTGATGCCGCCGACCCGCGCGTAGGCTCGGCGCGTGAAGGACACGCCGTCCTGAAAGAGGATGTGCCCTTGCCGTTGCTGCTCATGTGCGCCTGCAGCTTCCGCCTCCCTGATCTGCCCCTCAGACACTTATGGACATTCGGATTTGAAGCGACCTGCCGAAACTTGTCAAGCCCCACCGCCTGCGGCCCGGGCCTTGGAGTGCGTGTGATAGGCAGAGAGTGCCCCAGCAGGTTTCAGCCTGCCTTGTGCCGTTGTTAGCAACGATACGGAAGCCGCGTGAACGCGGCTGAGGCTGGACGCGCCAGACGTCATGCACCGCGAAATGCACGGGTGCATTTTCGGCGTTTGACAGAGCATATGGCATTCCCTTAGAAAATTGCAGCCTTTTGAGTAATCTACCGTCATACCGCCACAAGCTGCACGGGCCAGCCACGGCCGCAGCGGAAAGAGAGGGGTACATGGACCCGAAGGTTGAGCGCGTTGGACTCGGCCGCATCTGCGTGCTGGTGTTGGCGAGCCTGCTGGTGGGCGTTGTTGTGCCGGTGTCCGCGGCGGAGAGGGAGAAATCCGTCGGGGACCTGGTCAACATCGCGAAGAACAGGAACCAGCATCCGGAGGTGCGCACAAACGCCATTGAGAAACTGGGCGGCCTCACCGAGGCCGGGCAGATCCGTGACAATAACGTGGGCGATGAACTGATCTCCATCGCCAGGTCCGACCCGAACAAGCCGGACGACATGTTTGTGCGCATCGCCGCCATCAAGGCGCTGTCAGCGCTTCAGCAGACCGTCGAGCACCGCTTGAAGGACAAGTACATCCCCGCCTTGATCCCCGTGATGAAGGACACGAAGGAGCATGTGCTGGTGCGCAAGGCGGTGGCCGATCTGTTCGGCGATACGATCGAGAACGACCCGAAGGACCATCAGGGGATCGCGGCCTACGAGACGCTGCTCGAGATTGCCAAGGGCAAGAGCGAAAGCCAGCTCCTGCGCGTTGCGGCGGTCAAGGCGATCGGCGCGTACGGGTCGCTGAAGGCGCTGGACGTACTGGTCGGGATGCTGACTGAGCCGGAGCCGCGTATCCGCGAGGAAGCCGCGGGCGCGCTGTTCGTGCTGCTGGGCAAGCTTGGCGGCAGCGCTGAAATCCCGGTGCCGGCGATCAACAAGCTGATCGAGATGGTGGGCGACCAGAAGATGGCCGCGGACCTGCGGGTCAACGTGATGAAGGTGCTGGCCCAGTTGATCCGCGACGGGAACAGGCAGTCCCTGCAGGCCATGCCGAAGATCGTCGAGGTGGTCGCCAGAAACCAGGAAGTGAAACTGGTCAAGGGCGGCATCCAGGCCCTGGGCATTATCGGCAGCGCGGAGGCCGTGGCGCCGTTGAAACAGGCCTACCTTGACTTCCTCCCCGCCGCCGGCAAGGCCCCCGCGGCCCCAGCGGCAGGCGCGGTGGGCGCGGAGGGCGCGGTCGCGCCGGCCGAGAAATCCGACGACACCGACGTGCGCCGGGAGGTGATGCGCGCGCTGGTGTCGGTGCTGAGCACCCAGGCCACCAGGCCGCAGATGGACATGAAGGCGGTGCATGACAGCGCGCAGTTGCTGGTGAAGGCAGTGGATGACGATCCTTCGACGATGGTCAAGGAAGCAGCGATTTTCGCCATGCGCTACCTGTATCCCGTGAAGTTCAAGGCCGAGCAATGGGACGCGGTGGACGCGCTGATCTTTCTCATGCGCGCGCAGGGCACCGCCGATGCCACCAAGCTGAAGATTGCTGAGACACTGACCGCCATCACCGGCCAGGACTTCTTCCTGGACGTCAAACGCTGGGACGACTGGTTCGAGAAGAACGGTCCCCGCAAGGCGAGAGCGCCAAAGGAAAAGTGAACGGAAGCCCGCAGACGGGCGGTTTGTGGCATGGGCTTCCAGCCCATGAACCACCGGCAGGATGCCCGTGCCACGTTTTCAGAACGAGCCTACATCAACATCCAGGCTGAACGGCGCCTGGCGCTTCTTCAGGTTGCTCCACACGAAGACCTTGACCGTGGCCGTGTCAGCCTTCTCGGCCAGGTTGAAACTCCAGTCCACGGTGACCGCCCCCAGCAGGCCCATTCTCGATGTGCCCGTGCGCCGGGACTTGATCTCCGTCCCGTCTGCTTTGAAGAAACGCACCTCGGCGACCGCGTCCAGGTCGCGGTAGGCGCGCAGCGTCACGCTCCACGGTTCGTCGCCCGTGTCGGGCTTGCCGGCGTCCAGAATCGTCAGCTCCAGGTCCTGCGCGGCGATCTTGGAGGACTTCTGGAGCGGCACGCCCTTCTGTGTGTGCTCGGTTTTCTCGGTGGCGCAGAGCATGGCGATGACGCCTTCGAGGTGGATGCGCGCGGAGCCTTTGGCCGGAAGGCCGGGCGAACTGACTTCCATCGCGCAGTAGCGGCCGTCTTTGGATATCCTCGGGAACAGGCTGAAACCGATGCTGCGGACGGCCCCGCGTTGCCCGGCCGGCGCCGAAGACGTGGGAGCCGGCTTGGCCAGCAGGTCGGTGCCCTTGTCGTCGGTGAGTTTGGCCAGCGAGCTGTTGGCGGCGTCGAACTGTATCAGCCCGCCGCTGGGACAGGACACCAGCAGCGCGATGGAAGTGCCCACGGACCAGTCGGCCATCGAGCCGCCGAACGCGCGGAGGGATTCGTCCGCTGACGCGGCCGGCGCCACCAGCCGCAGGCCGGTCGCCTCGACCTTCAGCTCGTCGCCGCTCTCGCCAGCCGCCGCGCATGGGACTGCCAGCGCAACGGCGCACAGCAGCCCGGATAGCCTCGCCGCCATTGGTGGGACCTCCAATACCCCAATGTACACCCTCGCCCGGGAGACTCAACGTGCAGACCGGCCGTTTTTCGCGCGGGCATGCGGTGGCCAAGGATACGCCGTTATGACGGTCACAGCGCAGTTCGAAGCGGGTCACTCTGACTTACTGGCGGCTTCCCGCCAGGGATGGCAGTGGTTGGCGAAAACGAAAATTATTGTCACGCAAAGACTTGCAATGCTGGCGGAGCGGTGGCCCTTCGCTTGCTGCATTCCTGCTGACTTCTGGACCTGACGCCCTCGCAGCGAGGGTGTACTGTTGCATGACAGGAGGCTGTAAGCCATGCCTACGAACGTTACCCCTCTGGGAGACAAGATTCTGGTTCGACGCCTGGAGGCGGAAGAGAAGACCGCCGGCGGCATTGTGCTGCCGGATACGGCCAAGGAGAAGCCCAAGGAAGGCAAAGTCATTGCGGTTGGCTCCGGCAAACTGCTCGAGGACGGCAAACGCGGCCGCTTCCAAGTGAAGAAGGGCGACCGCATCCTGTTCTCGTCCTACGCCGGCACCGAAGTGAAGATTGATGGTGAGGAGTACATGTTGATGCCGGAGGAAGACGTCCTGGCTGTGATCAAGAACTAAGGGTAGAATGCGGGTGCAAGGAAGGGGGCTCGCCATGGCCAACACTCTCGAGCAAAAGCCAGACGTTCCGGAAGTCATCGCGACAGTGATGGACCTCCAAGCTGCCGAGGAGAAACTGAAGCAGTTCATCAAGTTCTTGGATCGGCATAAGACCTCCCGTGATCGGAGTTACCGGGTTCTCAATACGGACCTCCGGAACGCCGCCGCGAGATTGATTGTAGAAATCGAGGGGCTGGAGGGCAAGGTCCAGGAGTTGGTGGAGGCTCCCCAAGATGCATAAGGAGCAAGCCGAGCAGTATTCCGGCCGCATCACTGAATTCCAACTCGAACTCGATAAGCTGCGCAGCGTGCTTCGCCAGGAAAACGACGACCTGAGTCCAACAGACCGGAAACGTTTTGCGTACGTAAATGCCCTGAAGGCCGTTGACCATGCAAACGAGAGACTTGGAGACCTGCTGCAAACGTTGAGAGAGCTTGTTTAATCATTTCTAGGGGAGGAAGTTCATGGCTGCCAAGAAGATAATCTTTGACCAAGAGGCCCGGGAAGCGCTGCGGCAGGGCGTCAAGACCCTGGCGCGCGCGGTCAAGGTCACGCTCGGCCCGCGCGGCCGTTGCGTGATCCTGGAGAAGTCCTTCGGGTCGCCCACCGTCGCCAACGACGGCGTCGCGGTCTCCAAGGAGATCGAGCTCGAGGACAAGTACGCCAACATGGGCGCGCAACTGGTCCGCGAAGTCGCCAGCAAGACCAACGACGTCGCCGGCGATGGCACGACCACCAGTGTGGTGCTGGCCGAAGCCATCTTCGACGAAGGCCTGAAGAACGTCACCGCCGGCGCCAGCGCTACCGCCATCAAGCGGGGCATTGACAAGGCGGTTGCGGCGGTGGTGGCGCGGCTGGAGAAGATGGCCACGCCGATCTCCGGCAAGAAAGACATCGCCGCCGTGGCGGCCATTGCGGCCAACAACGACGCGGACATCGGCGACAAGATCGCCGACGCCTTCGAGAAGGTCGGCAAGGACGGCTGCATCACGGTCGAGGAAGGCAAATCCATCACCACCGACGTGAACCTGGTCGAAGGCATGCAGTTCGACCGCGGCTACCTCTCGCCGCACTTCGTCACCAGCGTCGCCGAGATGAAGTGCATCCTCGAAAACGCCTACGTCTTCATCTACGAGAAGAAGCTCAGTACGGTGAAGGACATCGTGCCGCTGCTGGAGAAGATCGCGCAGAGCGGCAAGCCGCTGCTGATTATCGCGGAGGAGATCGAGGGCGAGGCGCTGGCCACGCTGGTCGTCAACAAGCTGCGCGGCACCCTGCCCTGCTGCGCGGTCAAGGCCCCCGGCTATGGCGACCGCCGCAAGGCGCTGCTGCAGGACATTGCCATTCTCACGGGCGGCAAGGCCATTACGGAAGACCTGGGCATCAGCCTCGACTCGATCAAGATCGAGGACCTCGGCCGCGCCAAGAAGATCGAGATAGACAAGGACAACACCACGGTCATCGAAGGCGGCGGGGCGAGCGCGGACATCCAGGCGCGCATCGCGCAGTTGAAGAAAGAGATCGAGATCACGACCAGCGATTACGACAAGGAGAAACTGCAGGAACGTCTCGCCAAGCTCGCCGGCGGCGTCGCGCAGGTGCGCGTGGGCGCGGCCACCGAGACCGAGATGAAGGAGCGAAAGATGCGCGTCGAGGACGCGCTAAACGCGGCTCGGGCCGCCAGTGAAGAAGGCATCCTGCCCGGCGGCGGCGTGGCGTTGATCCGCGCCGGCGACGTGCTCGACAGCCTCAAGCTCAAGGGCGACGAGGCCATCGGCGTGGACATCGTCCGCCGCGCGCTGGAATCCCCGGCCCGCCAGATCGCGGAGAACGCCGGCCACGAAGGGGCGGTGGTGGTGCAGAAGATCCGCGAGTCCAAGGACAAGGACTTCGGCTTCAACGCGCTGACCGAGGAATACGCCCACATGATGAAGGACGGCATCTTCGATCCGGCCAAGGTCGTCAAGTCCGCGTTGCAGAACGCGTCCAGCGTCGCGTCTCTGCTGCTGACCACCGATGCAGCGATTTCGGAAATCCCGAGGAAGAAAGAACCGGCCGGTCCGCCGCCGGGCGGTGAGGACTACTGATTCGTAACGCGATCCTCCGGATCGCGGCTGGCATCGTCGTCTCGGGCCGGGTGTCTTCGCGGGCACTCGGCCCGTGTTGGTCTGGAATTGCCGCGGCCGTCCTGCCAATAGCTAATAGCCACCTTCCATCACGTGCTCCCAAACGCCGCTCGCATCTTATCCAACCAGTCGCGCGCAAGTTCCTCCGCCTTCGACCATTCATCGAGGAACGGTTCCTTCGGAGCGTCTTCACTCCTGCCATAGATCCACCGCGCCCGAGCCACGCGCGGATTATTGTCATCGCCGCACGCGACCTGCCGAAGCACTTTGTCTTCAGCACAGATGTAATATCGCACGGTCTCTTCCGCCATCGCTCTCTCAAGCGCCCGCAGCGACCTACCCAGTACATTCAGACACGCGCGCTTCAACCGCGCGCCGCTCGCGAACCCCACGCGCGCCGCCCAGTCCTCCAGATCGAAGTTCCGTCGCAGCGCAACCACCAGTTCCCCAATTCTCCGCGCCCGTTCGTCCCCGCGCTCTTCGCACGCATAGTCTTCCGGCCTCATCCGAAAGTACCGCGACTGCTTCGCTGTTTGCCGTTCCCGAAACCCGAAACCCGAGACTCGATACCCGTCCGTCTTCCACGCCGCAAACGTCCCTGGCAACCCCCACAACTCCTGCGCCGCCTCGCGGAGCCGTTCGACAAGCGCGCTCTTCAACTTCCGCACCTTGAACCCATCCATAAGTTCCTGCACAGTCAGTCCGCAATACTCCTTCGTCAACATCGTCAGCCGAGCGCGGCTGATCTGCAGTTCCACGCACAAATTCTCCACCGACCGTCCCTCATTCCCCGGCCTCGCCCACTCCTCCACCGCGCGCCCAAACGGCGTCATCAAGCTCAGCTCCGTTTCCGTTCTCTGACCGATACCCGAAACCCGATACCCGGAACCCGCGCCCTTCTCCGCGTCTCCGTGTCCCCGCGTCTTCCCCTCTCCCCCGCCGGGGAGAGGGCGGACGTGAGCGAAGCGAACGCCGGGTGAGGGGTCGCCACTGACCACGGACAACTGACCACTGACATCCGTTCCATTCTGGATTCTGTTCTCAATCCACGCCACCAGCCTCTTCAACCCCCGGCGCCGTTCCTTCGCCGTCATGCACGCTTCGTGTGCCGCCGTGATCCCCGTTATCCTCCTCCACTTCGCATGCTCGGCGGCGTTGTTCCCGACACCCGACACCCCACACCCGACACCCGTTCTTCCTTTGCGTTGCACCCACGCCCGCCACGCCTCCGCAATCGCTTTCTCCCGGCACCACTCCTTGTACTTCCCCGGCCGATTCAGCCCCGCCTTCTGATGCGAAATCCCAAACCCCATACGTCCCCCTCCCGTCGCCGCAGCGACAAACACTCCCGCTCGTGCCGCTCCCCGCGGAGCCTGCGCCGCCAGCCTGAAACTGTGATGTGGGAACGAACGACGAATGACCAATGACCTTCTACTATTAGGTCTTTTTGTTGCGTTCAGTATATCGCATAATCTTGTAAAGCATTCTATGACAGTTAGATAAAAAACAGCCAGTGTTGCGTTCAGTGTTGCGCAACACTCGACTCGTAACCCCTTCCACTATCATGCCTTCCACGATCTTAGGTGCCTGATGGCCATGTTACCCGAAAGAATCTCGAAAAATCCAAAATATATTTTCAATCCCTTG
>Ga0315282_10015791_pt1 | contig 11100 bp, 11 predicted proteins | sample YL17G07_20_MG_FD_203693 | JGI IMG/M metagenome (GOLD analysis project Ga0315282, IMG submission 203693) | Sediment microbial communities from Yellowstone Lake, YNP, Wyoming, USA - YL17G07_20 | ecosystem: Environmental > Aquatic > Freshwater > Lake > Sediment | place: USA: Wyoming | collected...
GTGAACTCGAGGCCGGGCTCGAGTGTCTTTGCCTCGCCCAGCAGGTCCCAGAGAGCGTGCTCGGCGCGGCATTCCGCGCAGCCCCTCACGTGGGCCAACAGCTCCTCGCTCTCCTGACCCGAGTCGATCATTTCGTGCGCCGACTTACAGTCCATCAGTATCTCCTCGCTCACGTCTTCACGGCCTCTAGCGGCCGACCCACCGCTAGGGCAACAGGTCGGCCAGGGTCGTCTTCAACCTTGCCTTCGCCCGGGCCAGAAGCTGCTCAAGCGCCCCCGGCGTCGTCTCCAACACCGCGGCTGCTTCAGTGAGGGACAGCCCCTCGAAGCGTCGCAGAATTAGAGCCAGCCGCTGTCTGTCCGGAAGCACCCCGATGGCCCGCCTGATACGGGCCTCGCGCTGTGCCTTGTCGAACTCCTCATGTGGTGTGGGCACTCCCACGGGCTGCTCCAAGGGGCGCTCCCTCACCCGCCTCGCCTTCAGCTCGTTGAAGCAGAGGTTCTTGGCCACGCGATAGAGCCATATGGTGAAGGCCGTGCGTGGCTCGTAATGCGGGGCTGACTTATACACCCTCAAGAACACCTCCTGGGCCAGGTCCTCGGCCAGCAGTCGGTCATTCGTGTAGCGATAGAAGAAGTTCAGGAGCCCCCGCTGGTGGCGGGAGACGAGTGTGGCCGCGGCGCCGTGGTCGCCCTCGGCCATGAGCGCCACCAGTTCCTCATCCGTCCGCTCCGTATGCTCTATAGCCTTACCCATCCGCGCTGTAGCACCTGATACATGATGATCCCCGCCAGGAAGGCCGCGCCCATGTTCCACATGGCGAAACCCGCCACCACGAGCATGACGTAGACGTCCTCCTTCTTGCTCCCGATGTCCTTCGTGGTAATGGCCAGCTCGGTGCCGGCGAAGAACAGGATCACGCCCAGCACCGCTTTCGGGAAGGCCTGGAAGATGACGCCTACGGAGTGGCTGAAGAAGAGCGCCAGCAGCATCAGGATGGCACCGAGCATGACCAGGGAGCCGCCGGTCTTGGCCCCGAAGCGGACGTGGCCCGCCATGCCGCCGGCCCCGTGGCACATGGGGATGCCCCCAAAGGGCGCCGAAAGGATGTTGATGATGCCCTGGGAGACGGCCATCATCCGGTCCGTGACTGGCCGGTCGGGGAACAGCTCGTTGTTCTCGGCCCTGATGGCGATGACGGCGTTGCCGATGGTCAGCGGCAGCTGCGGGATACCGAGGATGAACATGCCAGCCAGGAACTCGTTCCAGCTCATCCGGGCGAAGGTGAACTCCGGCATGCGGAACGCCGGGCGAATCGTTGAAAGCTTTTCAGCCAGGACGGGGTTCAAGAAGTAGGCGGCCACCGCGCCCAGGATGAGGAGGGCGAACATGGCGGGGAACCTCTGGTTGGTCAGCAGGAAGTAAGTGATGACCAACCCCACGCCCGCCAGCCAGGGGGTGTTCAGCATCATCTTCACCCCCTCAGTGATGAACATCAGACCAAGCCCCAGCACGATGCCGCGGATGATGGGCTTGGCGGCGAACTTGGTGGCAATGTTGACCATTTTCGTCGTACCGGCCAGGAACCAGAAGAGCCCGGTGAAGAGCCCCGCGCCACAAATCATCCCGGCGCTCATGGCCCCGCCCGAGGCGATGGCCGCCCCACCGATGGCCTTCATGGGCTGCACGGGGATCGGCGTCTTGTAGTAGAGGCCGGCCGCGATCATGCTCGCTCCAAACATGAACAGGATGCCCAGTGGGTCCACCTTCATGACGGCGATGTAGCCGACCACGAAGGGAATGAGCGTGCCCAGGTCGCCGAAGGCGCCCGCCAGCTCGACGTGGTCATAGCGGTTCTTGCCCAGGGTCCAGCGCCTGGTCCACGGGACCGAAGCAGTCGGGGTCGTCTCCATGGTCGCCTCCTGTGGGGGTGCTCTTACACATATAAACAACCGAGAAGGTGAAATCCGACGGTCCAGGCACAAGTGCCCACGGTCTTGGGACGCACGGGATGGCTGACAGGATAGGAGCCGAGCGCAGCCCCCTAAGTCACGGCTTGGCAGCACATTCCAATATTGGGGTTGCCACTAGAACGGGGGAAGGTGGGGGAGTCGAATGGTGCGGTGAACTTTCAAAGCATAGTCCCTCCGCCCGTTGTAGCGCCACACGGCCTCGTAGCCGTAGCCGTGCCTGTAAGGGTGGTAGCGATCACCGGGGACCAGGAACCGGAAGGCGACGTAGTCACCCCGCTCAGGCTGGCTGCCCTTGGACACCAGGAAGAGGGTCTGGCTGAGGCACGGCTCGCAGTTGAGGCCGAGGACGTAGTAGCGGCTGAGGAGCTTCCCCGTGCCCAGCAGGGCAAGAAAGAGAATGACCCCCGCGGCGAGCAGCAACCGCGCGTGCCTGGGGTCGCTTGGCCTGAACCTAATCCTTCTCAAGCTTGCGCTTCACCTCCGAGGTAATATCCTGCCCGCCGGCGACCACGGCCCCTGTAACCAGGATGACCTCCCCCGACGCGGCCCGCTGCTCGATGGCCTTCTGCAGCTTCTCGATGTAGGCCTTCAGCTCGCGACCCGCCTTGTCGAGGTCATGCTCTTACAGGAGAAGGCGGTTCTTCCTGGCGTCCACCAGCTGCCTCAGATCGACCACGGCAAGCTGGGGCTGAGCCGGCTGGTAGAACTGCGCCACTCCCATGGCCGCCAGCAGGCCACCCAGCAGGCCGGCCACCAGCGCGGGCAGACTTCTTCGGCATGCGATCGCCTCCTCGAGGGTCCTGCCGCCCTCCATAAGCCTCCTCAGAGCCTCCACCTCGTCGGGCCTCGTCGTGTAGAGGTAGTAGGAGAAGCGGTCGACGATGAGCCGGCCGATGCCCCAGCCGCGGGGCGTCTTGAGGAAGATCTCCGAGTAGCGGCCGGGGCTCGTGTGCACGCTCTTGAGCAGGTCGAAGGCCAGGCGGCTGATGACCAGCTTGTCCTCCTTCCGCAGCATCTCCAGGCTCTCGGGCTTCTGCCGCAGAGGTAGCCGAACTCTTCCTTCTTCTTGGCCCGGAGCCTGAGGCCCTCGACCAGGCCCAGGGAGGCTGCCAGGAGGGCGAGCGGCAGGACGTACCGCAGGAAGAGCAGCCTCAGCGTGACCAGGTGGAGCACCTGCCTGCAGGTCATGATGAGCTTCGCCCCCGCCGCGCGGACGGCTCAAGCCCTCCTTGCAAAGCGGCCCGAAGCCGGATAGGCATCACCAACAGGAAGCAATACGGGCAGATCAGCCCCTTACATTGCCGTGCTGCCTCTTCCACGCCCCGCATGCTGGAAATGTCCCTCTGGCAGGCTGCACAAATATAAAAAACATGGCTTTTCTCCTTTCCGGCCGTCCTGGCCCCCGCTCTCTCCGGAGAGACATCCTCGCGCCCTTAGCCATCCGCGCAACGAGGGGAGAGACTTCTCTTAGCGGTGAGGTTTGCTGCTCGGCTGGCGAGACGCGTCCAGGCAAGGCGAGGCAGGGATAGCTGGTTGACTAATTATAACGCGGGATTGTGATTTCGGCTACTTGCCGGCCGCAGGCAAGCACCAGGGCCAGGCGTGAAGGGGAGCCTGCTACGCGGTGCGGGCCGCCGCCACCTTCGGGGCCTCGGAGTCGTGCCGGCCCTGCTGAGTGTCGCGGGCGAGGTGCGCATGGGCGAGGAGGCGAGGCTCCGGAAGGCAGATATTGACTTTCAGGCCGGCTTTGTGAATGTTGAATATACCAAGAGCGGCCACAGCCGCCGCATTCCGCTCAACGCGGTCCTCCGGGAGGCCCTGCTTGAGGCGGTAAGGCAGAGCGGCTCCGAGCACGTGTTCGGCGGCGAGAACGGCCGGCCCGTAGAGAACATCAAGAAGGGCTGGCGCAGCGCCCTCAGGCGGGCGGGGATCGACCTGGTGACGGTCGCCGAGCTGGATCGGCACCGGACGCTGAAGATGACGTAGCGCTACAGTCACCCCACGCCGGAGCATAAGAGGCGGGCCGTCGAGCTCCTGCGCGAAGCCCCATCAGTTTCCACAACGGAGGTCCTGCGGGACAAGGCTCGCAAGAAAGATAACTACCGGATATAAATAACGCGGAAGTGGATGGCTCCTGGTGGGGCCCCTGGACTTCAAATCCAGTGTGGGGCGCTAACACCGTCCCGGGTGGGTTCGATTCCCATGCACTTCCGCCAAATATTTTCAGGCGGTTAGTGCAGGAGGCGGTTCGGGGGCGGGGTCGTTTGGCGCTCCTCGGCGGGCAATTGTGCCCGAATTGTGCCCGTAACTGTGCCCGTGGCTGTGCCCGCTGTGCCTATCAGGGCCCGCTGGTGCTCCTCGATACGGGCGGCCGCCTTCTTCAGGTCAGCCTCGTTGACGATGTTGTAGCGGTCGAAGACGGAGCGGGTCTTGTGGCCGGAGATGGCCATGGCCACCCGCTCGGGCACCCCCGCCCGCACCATGTTCCTCACCGCCGTCCGGCGGAAGTCATGGAAGAGCCTCCCCTCCAGACCGGCGGCCTTGCAGGCGCTCTTCCACGAGTCCCGGAAGACCCGGATGGGCTCCCCGTCCAGGTGGAAGACCCACTCGCAGCCGGGGTGCTTGAGGTCGCGCTCGGCCTTGAGGAAGGCCAGCGTCTGGTAGAGTTCCTCGTTCATGTAGACTAGGCGCGAGTCGTCGTTCTTGGTCTTTCCCGCCTCGAGGGTGATCTTCCTCTCTACCAAGTCGACCTGCTTCCAGTGCAGCGAGAGGATCTCCCCCCGCCTCATACCCGTGTAGTAAGCCAAAGTGACCACGGGGCGCAGGTGGGCGGGCAGCGCCGTCCTGAGGGCCTCGAACTCGCGGCGCTCGAAGTAGCCCGTCCGGATGTTGTTCTCCTTCAGGTGGGGAATGTGCGGCTTGTGGATTACCTTGGGAGGTGTCTGTGCGGCCCCCAGCGAGAGCATTCGCTTGAGCGCGGCCAGCTCCCGGTTGATGGTGCCATTCGACGCCCCCTCCGCCTGCCGCGAGGCGATGTAGCGGGACACCTTGTCGCTGGTCAGGTTGACCATCCTGAGGCCCGCAAAATGCTTGCTCAGCCGCTCAACGCTGTGCTCGGCTCGCTCCAGGGACTTCTTTCCGTTCACCTTGTAGTCGGTGATTAGGTCTTCGGCCAGCTCCTCGAAGCGGACCTTCTCGACCTGCAGGCCGGGGAACCTGCCCTCGGCCATCTGCCCCTCCCGGAGCTTGAGCATCCGCTTGGCCTCCGACTCTTTCGTGGAGCGGCTGCTCTCCCGGTAGGGCTTGCCGTTGCGGTAGTACTTGATCCAGTACACCCCGCCTCTCTTGTAGATGGCGCCCACGCCATCACCTCCTTTCGCTGCGCCCTGTGCCTGTTTAATTGCCTTCACCGCTGCCTCCAGGAGGCCCCTCTGCCTGAGTGCACTCATCTGCCCATCACCTCCTCCTTGGTTGGATAGGGATAGGCAAGGGGGCGGCGGGGCTGCCTGTCAAGCCAATTCATCCTAGAAAGTGAACGTCACCTTGTTGTTCTCGACGAAGGCCTCGAGGTCGGCGATGTCGAGGTGGATCCTTCGGTCGACCCGCACGGCGGGGAGCTTGCCCGCCCAGATGAGTTCCCGCACGCCCCAGACCGAGCGGCCCAGGTAGGTTGCAGCCTCGCGGATCGAGTAAAGGCGCTTCTCGGTGGGTGCAGATTGGCTTGGTGCTCTCTTCATTCCGGATACCTCAGTACTTGCATATTCTCTCCTTCCAGGCGGCCTCGAAGGCGGCCACGGCCTCCACGAAGGCCGGCCAGTCGCGGCCGTCATGGGCTACAGTCAGTCGGTCATAGGCGGCGCTCACGGCGGCGTCCATGGGCGGGATGGGGCGGCTGCCTCGGAGTGCGTCCAACCGGCGCTGCACGGCCACCAGCATCTCGCCGGCCCGGGGCGTGCTCCAGGTCGTGAGGGCGGCCAGGACCTCGACCTTGCGCCGCCGCAGCTCTTCGATGAGCAGCCTGGTCTCCGCCGGCGGCTTGGCGGGAGCCCGGAGCTTGAGGCGGCCCTCCTCGGCCGTCACGTAGACCCCGTGCCGCCGCAGCCGGGCGATCACGTCATGGACCGTCATATGATCTCTTCCCAGGGGCCGGCCCTTTCCTCGCCCTTGGCCTCGAGTGTCACGGAAGACTCCGCATCGGCGCTATCTACAGAACTGAACGCCGCACTCGCCGCACATGTCGCAAACGTCGCAACCTCGGCTCCCGGACGCGGCGTTTCGGCGTTCGCGACGTTTGTTTCCTCACCCAAACAGGCCAGGCCGTAGGTGGCGGCCAGCGAGGTGACCTCCGCCCGCGTGGTCTGCCAGCCACGTTTCATTCGGCTGTCCGACTTCCTGAAACGCAGCCTGTTGAGGACCTTCCCTACTCTCCGGGCGTTCGTGAACCGAGCCAGAGGGCAACGGCCAGGATGGCCCGCCAGGGCTCCAGGTTGCGGCCTGCGAGCCGGGCCCGGGAGACGGCCTCGCTGTCGTAGTGGCGCAGGCGGGGCAGACTCTGTAGCCCCAGGGCCCACAGGTCGTCGATGAGCCGGCGTCTGTCGCAGGGCCAGGTATCCAGATCGCAGGGGTCGGCGTTGGCCTTGTGGGGGTCAGCACTGCGGACCAGAGGGATGACGATCGTCCGCGAGGCCAGGACCGGGTCTGGCAGGCGAATGGCGCTGAAGAGCCGGGGGCAGAAGGCGTTGATGTGCCGGGTTACCCAGGCGTGCCTGCCCGCGGGCTCCTTGACGGTGATGGTGGCCCCGCGGCGGTTACCGGCCAGGAGCAGGGTCCGCTTGTCTGGGTCGGCCTTCTTGATGTCCATGATCTGCTCGGCGTCGTCGAAGGCGAGGGTGGCCCCGTAGTCGGCTAAGTCACGCAGGCTGGCGTAGGAGCCGCCGGCCAATATCACCTGGCCGAGGTAGGCCATGGAGGTGGCGGTGTTCAGGCACTTCGTCTTGGCGGCCCCGGCGCCCCCGTTCGGCCAGAGGTAGCCGATGACGTAGGGCGTAGGTGGCCAGGACGTAGCAGGCCAACAGCTCGGCCATGGCCCGCTGTGAGGTGAGGGAGCGACTGAAGTCCATGCCCCGACTTAGATCGTGAACGAAGGCGTCGTCCGTCCTGTTGCGCTCCCGCAAGGCAGCATCAAGCAGCCTGCCAAGCGGCTGCATGCGAACACATTTACTTGACATCAAATGTACTTGGTCACATAATGCGGTAAACTGAGAGAGTGTTGCATAGGGCGGGGTAATACCTATGGAAGCGAGCCGCAGTCTCCAGTTCCCGCTGTTCGAGAAGGCCAGCGCCGCCAGAGTGCTCCAGACCGGCAACGCCCTGATCGTCGCCCCCACCGCCACCGGGAAGAGCTACATCGGCCGGGCCATCCTGCGGGGCGCAGTGCAGCGCCGTGAGCCGGGCGTCCATGTCTACCTCGTTCCCTACCGGGCCCTGGCCGCCGAGATGCGCCGCTCCTTCGAGTGTGAGCTGGCCGACTGCCCCGGGGCGCGGCTGAAGGTCTCCACCGGCGACCACAGCGACCCCGTCTATCCCGAAGAGACCGACATCCTCATCGCCACCTACGAGCGCTTCGCCACGCTGCTGCGCACGCCCGAACTTTCCCTGGGCCGGGTGGTGATAGACGAGGTCCACCTCATCGCCGACCAGACCCGGGGGGCCGTCGTCGAGGGCCTCATCGCCAGGATGAAGTCTCACAAACGCCCCCGCTCCCTGTGCGCCCTGTCGGCCGTTATCGCTGAGCCCCAGCCGCTGGCCGACTGGCTCGGCGTGCCGCTCATCCTGGGCGATGCCTCGGACCGCACGGTCAAGGTCGAGTTCTGCTGCGAGCTCTCAGACGACGTCGACAGCGGGCTGGCGGCCGAGCTTGAGTCGGTGCTGGAGAAGGGCGAGCAGGCCATCATCTTCTGCCGCTCCAAGGCGGTGGCGCAGCGGGAGGCGCGCGACCTCAAGGGCCTGGTGGCCAAGTCCCTGAGCCAAGCCGACCGGGAGGCCTTGCAGCACCTGGCCTATGCCGACGCCCAGGACGACGAGGAGGCCAAGGAGCACCTGGAGCTGCTCGCGGGCGGTGTGGCCTACCATCACGCCGGGCTCCCCAAGGACTCGCGCCAGGCGGTGGAGGAGGCCTTCCGCGACCGTCACCTCAAGGTGATCGCCTGCACGCCCACACTGGCTGCCGGCGTCAACCTGCCGGCCCGGCTGGTGGTGGTGAGGGATGTCTTCCGCAGCGAGACTGTCCGTGGGCGCCACATGCAGGTTCTACTCTCCACGGGTGAGCTGCTCAACATGCTCGGGCGGGCCGGCCGCCCCGGGCAGGTCGAGAGCGGCCGAGGGGTGGCCTTCGTCAAGAACGGCCTCCTCGACAAGGCAGAGCTCGCCGAACTGCAAGTGGCCATCCAGGAGGGGCGGGGCAACCCGGTGATCAGCCGCCTGCCCGACTCGTTCAACTCGCTCATGCGCTTCCTGCTGGCGGTGGCCGCCGACGTGGGGGAGACCACCCTCGACGACATGGCCCGGGCCGTTGAGCAGACTTTCTGGTATCACCTCCAGCCCTCCGAGATCGCCTTCGATCGGCCCTTCCGCTCCGACATGATGGAGGACATCCCGGCCTTTGCCCGCGTCACGGCCGATGTGCGTCTGGAGCGCGCCTGGCCGGTGGCCGACGGCGTGGCAGGGTCGGTCGTCTCGGGGCCCAAGACCTACAACTTCAGCCTGCGCTTCAGCGGCGCCGAGTGCAGTTGCCCCGCCCAGGCCAAGTGGCGTCGCCGCGATGTCTGCAAGCACCTGGCGCTGGTCATCCACGAGCTGCTCTTCGGCGGCCAGATCGACCCGGAGGTGAGAAGCCGGGCCATCTACGCCTCGGTGCACCTCTTCCGCAAGACCCTCGACCCGGGGACCAAGATCCGCGAGGCGGTCGAGCTCCTGTGCGCCTGGGACCTGCTGGAGCCGGTGCCCGGGGGCTACCGCGCCACGGCGGTGGGTGAGCTGGCCGCCGGCTCGGGCCTGGACCTGCTCCTCATCCGCAGTGCGCGCGACCGCGTCCGGGACTGTGCCGAGGTTCCCGCGCCCCAGGACGTGGCCACCTGGGTCGTGGCGGACTACTTTGGCGAGGAGGCCAAGCAGGAGAAGTGGCGTCAGGCCATCGGCCCCTGGCTGGGCGAGGTCGATATCAAGAAGATCGCGCTGCCCGAGAAGTACCGGGGGAGCTTCGAGCGCGAGTTGGACAACCTGGGGCAACTGGCCACCCTGTACGGCACCATCGCCGACAGCCTGGGGAAGCCCGAGGTGGCCGAGGTCTGCCGCACGACGCGCGGCTGCCTCCAGTACGGCCTGAGCCCCGAGCTGGTGCCCCTGTCGGCCCTGCGCCTGCACCAGATGGGCCGGGCCCGCTGCCGCTTCCTCTACGACCAGCGCCAGGTCCGCACGCTCGGAGACCTGGCCGCGGCCGACCCTCGGCAGCTAGCGGGTCCCCACGTTCCGCTCAACCTTGCCCAGCAGTGGGTCGAGACGGCCGGGCGCATGTGGCAGTCGCGCCCCGGGGCGGCGGGCACCGGAACCAGCGAGTCGAGGCGGGAGATCGACGACTTCCTGGGCAGCTTCCAGGTGGACCAGCTCTCGCTCTTCGGCCCGCAGGGCCTGGTCGGCAGGCAGGCCAAATGAGGCTCACGGCGGCCCAGGCGGAGGCCATTGCCCACCCGGCCGGGGCGCTCCAGGTCATCGCCTGCGCCGGCTCGGGCAAGACCGAGGTCCTGGCCCAGCGGGTCGTGCGCTACCTGGCCGAGGGGCTGCCGGCCGACTCCATCGTGGCCTTCACCTTCACCGAGAAGGCGGCCGGGGAGCTCAAGGAGCGCATCGAGCGACGCGCGGCTGCGGCCCTGCCTGACCACCTGCCTCCCACCTCCCGCGGCCTCTTCGTGGGCACCATCCACAGCTACTGCCTGCGCCTCCTCCAGGAGAATGGCGGCCTCTGGGCGACCTACGAACCCCTGCCCGAGGAGCGTGAGTGGGCGCTGCTTCACCGCTTCGCCCGGCGCCTGGGCCTGGTCGACCTCATGAAGCAGACCTGGCCACAGAAAACCACCTCCGGGCGGCGGGCCGTGGAGGCCTTCCGGCGCAGCCTGTCGGTCGTCTACAGCGAGCGCCTCCCCCGCGCCACGCTGGAGGCGGCCGCCCCGGCCTTTGCCGCGTCCCTCCAGCGCTACGAGCGACTGCTCTCCGGGATGCAGCTCATCAGCTTCGACCAGATGGTGGACCTGGCCTGCAGCCTGCTCTCCCCCGGCGGCCCGCTCAGGGAGAGGCTCCAGGGGCGGGTGCGGGCGGTGCTGGTGGATGAGTACCAGGACTTAAACCGCGCCCAGGAGGAGCTGCTCGGCCACCTGGCCGGCCTGGGGGCGGCCCTCACCGTCGTCGGCGACGACGACCAGGCCATCTACCAGTGGCGCGGCGGCGACGTCTCCCTCTTCATCCGCTTCTGCGAGCGCTACGCCGAGGCCGAGCGCCGCGACCTGGCCGAGAACCACCGCAGCGTACCCGACATCATCCGCCTGGCCGACGCCCTGGCCGGCAAGATAGCCGAGCGCCTAGGCAAGTCGATGCTCCCCACCCGCGAGGCCCAGGGGCCAGCAGTCGAGCTGGCCACCCTGGGGACGGCCGAGGACGAGGCCCAGTTCCTCGCCAAGCGGATGCGCCTGCTGCTTAATGACGGCCACCGGCCGGGCGACATGGCCGTGCTGCTGCGTTCGGTACGAACCTCGGCCAAGCCCATTCTGGACGCCCTGCGCCAGGAGGGCATCCCGGCGGCAGCGGTGGGAAGGCTCTCCCTGCTAGACCGGCCCGAGATGGCCCTGCTGGCCCGTATCTTCGCCCTGTGGGCGGGCGGCACCTGGCGCCCCGACCACGAGGAGGAGGTCGTCAGGCCCGAGCGGCTGGCCGCCGACCTGACCGCCCTGACGGATGTCGGCCAGGCTCAGGCTACGAAGGTCATCGCCAGGCTCGAGACCATGGGGGAGAAGCTGGCCGAAGACTGGGTGCGCGACCTCGTGGGCACCTATATGGAGATCCTTGCGATCCTTGGCCT
>Ga0315282_10015792_pt1 | contig 11100 bp, 11 predicted proteins | sample YL17G07_20_MG_FD_203693 | JGI IMG/M metagenome (GOLD analysis project Ga0315282, IMG submission 203693) | Sediment microbial communities from Yellowstone Lake, YNP, Wyoming, USA - YL17G07_20 | ecosystem: Environmental > Aquatic > Freshwater > Lake > Sediment | place: USA: Wyoming | collected...
CAGCCTGAAGTACGAGCAGACCGACCGCCAAGCTGGACCATAATACAAAGTAGTCAATTGATCCCAGAATCCTTTTCTCTGCTGGAACCGGTTCGATTCCCCACTCCGGGGGTAACTTAACCATTCGCAACGTCACCTCTCTGACGCAAAGGCGCAACGAAATTTCGACCCAATTCAATACATGCTCCGAGGGTAAGTTGAGCCGACTGAGAACTACTCTTTTCCGCTTCCTTCGCCAGCATTACCTGGATCAGGTTCAAAGGGTCAGCGAATGCCGAATTCGCTCTCTCAGCCGGGTCTACCCAGCTCCCCAACGCTTGCAGAAGTCGAAGACTCCTATAACGTTTTTCGTAGGAGCCTCTTAAGCTGGACATCCAAAGAGGAAAGTCGAGAGTCGAAGTTGTTTAAAGGTTTGAAAGGCCGGATTCGGAAGAGCTTCCTAGAATGGTTCAAAGCGCGCGCTTACTTCTTCTCTGGCCAGTCAAAGAATCCTTTTCCTGTCTTCTTGCCAAGGGTTCCAGCTTTTACCATTTTCTTTAGTAGAGGACTGATCTGAAGTTTAGAGCCATCAATTCCCGCTGTTATAGTCTTCGCCATTGCAAGTGCTGTATCAAGTCCTATGAAATCAGCCAGCATGAGGGGTCCCATCGGCCAGTTGAGTCCAAGCTTGGCCGCTTTGTCTATGTCAGCCGGGCTAGCAACTCCTTTCTGAACCAGCAGTATTGCTTCGTTAAGCGCGGGTACAAGAATCCTATTTACAACGAAACCTGAAACATCTCTCTTGACTATGACGGGATCTTTTCCCATTCTCTCAGCGAGTTCCTTAATGACCTGGATCGTTTCGTCAGAAGTCTTCACCCCTCTGACGATTTCAACCAGTTTCATAACCTGAGGAGGATTGAAGAAGTGCATCCCACAGAATTTCTCAGGTCTCTTTGTGGCTCTTGCAAGGAGAGTTATGCTGATTGATGAAGTGTTCGACGCAATTATTGTATGCTCCGAGGCCATCTTGTCGACTTCAGAGAACAAACTGCGTTTCAATCGGGCATCTTCAGGAGTAGCCTCTATGACTACGTCAGCTCCCCGAACAGCTTCTCTTAGAGAAAGTGTGGCATGAATCCTATTCTTAGTGTTGATTAGTTCGTCTGGACTCAGCTCCCCTTTTCGGACAAACCTCTCAAGACTGCCATCAATCATTCTCAAGCCTCTATCCAGGAACTCTTGTCGCGAATCCATGAGATAGACATCTGATTTCGCAACCTGAGCTGCGACCTGTGCAATTCCATGTCCCATCAGACCCGCGCCCAGAACAGCTATCCTAGAAATGGCCAATTGCGATCATCCCTTGGTCATATCGTTTTCCTTTCAATATAGGTTCTCGTATCCTAGCACGCGCCTACGATAATACACCCAGTACAGAGACCACTTCGAACGTAACGTCTAACGATGCCAAGGACCGATGAGACAACGTTTCACTATTGCTCTATAGGGTTGGCACAGTAGGGACAGAACTTAATCTCAGAAGGGAATGACGAAAGGCTTTCGCTGCACCTAGGACACCTACCAATTGGTTGTTTCGCCCTGGTACCTGTCTCTTCTTGGCATCCGCTGGCCAATCCCAATCCTAGCAGGAAGAAACCGTCTATCAGTGAGACGACCCCCAGCATCCACCCCATGCTAGGCATCAGTAGCAGGAGAATTGCCAATCCAAGCATTGCCGCTCCTAGCCATATTCGAATCCGGGGATACACATACGTGATGACAACAGGAACGATGAGGAGTGTTGGAATGATAAGCAACATGATAATATCTTGGGTCAGTAACCACTCTGTAGCCATTGCTGGCACAAGCCTGACAGTGATGTATTGCATCCATGTGTCTTTAAGAGTTTACACTAGCGCGCGCCTGCTCTAGCAAGTGACCAACTCCTTTCATCACAAAGACTTATAGAAATCCCACCAAATGGAGGAACGATAGAATTGACGACGCCAAGAGAATTCCTGAAAGCTCGCGACTTTCTCTTGACTGCGAAGAACTATCGAGAAGCAAAGGATGAATTTGTATGGCCTACGCCGGCCGAATTCAACTGGGCCCTAGACTACTTTGATACTTTGGCCGAGAAGTGTGCAAATCCTGCGCTAGTATACGTCGACGACGTTGGTTCAGTGGAAAAGGTCAGCTTTCAAAGACTCAAGGAGAGGTCTGCGAGAGTGGCCAATCTTCTCAAAACTGCAGGATTGAAGAAGGGTGAAAGAATCATGCTCATGATGCCTAATTCGATCGAACTCTTTGAGAGCTTCTTGGGTGCTATGAAAGCTGGATGCGTGATCATCCCCGCGTCAACATTGCTAACTCCAGAGGATATTGCCGATAGAGTCATCAGAGGTAAAGTCAGGTGCATTGTCGCAGGCGCAGAATTTGCGCAGAAAGTCAATGTCGGTACATCATCGGCCGGGATCTCGGTTCATAAGGTGAGCGTCGGAGAGGCTCAAAAGGGCTGGATCGAATATTCTGAGGCAGACTCGCAGTCTTCAGACTTTAGACCAGAGCAGAGCGCGTCTCTTCGAGATGAATCGCTCATATATTTCACTTCTGGCACCACCGCCAAACCTAAGCTAGTTTCCCATACCTGCCGAAGCTATCCGATAGGGCATCTGACCACAATGTACTGGATAGGTCTCAAGAAAGGTGATCAGCACTACAATGTGAGCGCCCCTGGATGGGCAAAGCATGCTTGGAGCACCATATTCTCTGTATGGAACGCCGAAGCCACAAGCTTCGTCTACAATTACAGTGGAAGATTCGATCACAGGAAAGTATTGAAGCTGATTGAGGAGCACGAGATCAGCACACTGTGTGCTCCCCCGACAGTATGGCGGTTCCTGCTTCTAGAAGACATGAGCAAGTACAGCTTTTCACTCAGAGAAGTCGTAAGTGCAGGAGAGCCACTAAACCCTGAGATAATTCAGAAGGTGAAAGACGCTACTGGACTGACCATAAGAGAAGGCTATGGCCAGACTGAAACAACTCTGCAGATCGGAGTATTCCCTGGCATGAACGTTAAGCCAGGGTCGATGGGAGTGGAGGCTCCTGGCTTCACTGTCAACGTGCTGGACGACAGGTTTCAGCCTGCCCCAGAGAATGCTGAAGGTGCCATTGCGATTAAAGTGAAACCGGAAAGGCCCATCGGTTTGATGACAGGCTACATAGACCCGCCACACAAGAACGCAGAGGTCTTTGTCGGCGACTGGTATCTGACAGGTGACGTCGCGTATAGAGACAAGGAAGGATGCTTCTGGTTTGTCGGACGGTCGGATGACGTATTCAAGAGCTCAGATTACAGAATAAGTCCCTTCGAACTAGAAAGTGACCTGATGGCTCATCAATCAGTGGCAGAAGTCGCTGTTGTAGCGAGTCCTGATCAACTCAGGGGCTTTGTCCCGAAGGCATATCTGATGCTCAAACCAGGGACGGTACCGTCAAGAGAATTGGCACTGGATATCTTTAGATTCACAAGAGACAAGATTGCCCCGTACAGGCGGCCGAGAATAGTGCAATTCATGACGGAATTGCCGAAGACCATAAGCGGAAAGATCAAGAGGACTGATCTCAGGAAATGCGAACACGAGCTGAGAGAGAGAAACGCTAGAGATGAGAACGAGTATTTCGAAACAGATTTCTCTGATGAACTGAGAATTCAAGGAAAATAGCACAACAGAACTATCTATTTGTTCCGGCCGCACTATGCTGCATTTTGGTCTTTCCTCAACCACAGTCAGCTACCCGCATCGGCGAAAGATGTGGAAAAAGGCGAATGTCAAGCGAATGTCAACACATGCGCTCTGCTCCAACGCCTTAGCCAAGTCTCCGTGAAAGTCCGATACTTTCGCCTTGAGCAAGTGATCCCCCATTGCTGGCACTAGCCTTCTTAAACGAGAATACCCAGTTTCGCACCAAGTGTGGATATGCTCTTATAAGGAGTCGACAGACCTGCCACTTGACATGAAGAATCTTGGAGTTACATAGGCGGTTGAGCAGAACCGATGAACATAGGAAGACTTGTCAGAGAGTTCTCGTTTGTCAAAGGCAATTTCCTGATTCTGCTCGTGAGCTGGACGCTGATGAGCTTCGCTTCGTCTATCCCTGATACCTACTATTCTCTCTACGTTCTGGCACTTGGTGGAACAGAGATCAATATTGGCACTATAGGTTTCGCATCTTTTCTCATACTTGCTTTCATCCAGTTTCCAGGAGGGTATTTTGCCGATAAACATGGAAGAAGATGGCTCATAGTGATCATGACTTTCGGAGTCGCTGTATCATACCTGGCCTATGCGGCTGCCCAATCCTGGCATTTCATACTTGCTGCAGCCATTCTCCAAAACCTCTGCCTCATGTACCAACCCGCTCTGGGGGCGATCACAGCGGATTCCATTCCTCCCGAGAGAAGAGGAGTCGGTTTCTCTATGCAGACCTTACTTCCCAATCTGGCTGGGCTATCGGGGCCGATGATAGCTGGAGTTCTATACCTGAGCTTAGGGCTAATCTTCGCGATGAGAATAGGTTACTCCGTTGCCTTCATCCTCTTCTTGATTGCCGCGATCCTAAGAGCCAGACTGCATGAAACCCTGAAAGACAAAGCCAAACGACCGGGGGTTCTCGAGGCCCTTGGCTCATATCCCCGCGCGGTCAAAGACAGCATCGAAGTATGGAGACATCTTCCCAAGGGCGCATTCATCCTCTTCCTAGTATCAGTCCTCGTGCAGTTCTTCGCCCTGATGTGCTCGCCTTTCTTGGTGGTATATGCAACAAAGGTACTGGCAATCACCGGTCTTCAATGGGCAATGATCTTGACGATAATCGTTGGAACGAGAATGGCTGTGGCCTTACCGAGCGGAAAGATCATCGACAGATTTGGAAGGAGGATACCTTTGGCATTGTCGCTTCTACTGCTTTGTCCTTCTGCGCTACTTTTCGTCTCGGGGGAATACGGCATGTTGCTCGCGTTTTCGTTGTTGTTTGGCGTTGGCAATTCAATGTTTGGGATTGCTCAACAGTCCCTTCAGGCCGATCTTATTCCGAGAGAGCATCGCGGAAAGGCAATCGGATGCATCCAGTTCGCGACGTATGTCTTGGCTGGGCTTGGCCAACTGGTTGGCGGTATTCTGTATAGGAATGTCGCACCACAGGTCCCATTTCTCTTGTTCGCGGTCTCCTCTCTTTGTCTGGCGGTGATTGCAGTTGTGTTCATCCAAGAGCCTTCGAAGCGAGAGGTGTAGTAGTGCGCCATGAGCTCAGGACGAGATGAACGGCGCGAACCATTGCGTAGTAGCTGGAAATTGGTGGAAGGCTTAAATAGCATTAGAAGCGAAACCCGTTTCGATCTATCCTAGTCAGAACATGTCGGAGAGTGAGATGATTGTTCCCTGGAATGTTGAATCACGTGAAGGAGATAATGATCACAAATGTGGTAGTGACATCCCCTGAAAGGACTCTCGCTGAAGCTGCTAGGCTTATGGAAGAGAAGAACATCGGTAGCCTCGTTGTGTTGGATAAGGATCGGATAGTTGGAATAATCACAGAACGAGACTTTCTGAAGCTGGCGGCGAAAGGCTATGACTCCAGAACTACGAAGGTATCAGATGGTATGAACAAATCTGTCGTCAAGTGTGATTCTGCGAGCACGATAACAGACGCATTCGTAGTCATGAGAAAGCATAGGGTGCGCCATTTGCCTATTGTCGAGAAGGAGCGACTTGTGGGGATTGTCAGTCTGAACGATTTGGTTTCTGTTGGCAAGCTGCTTCTCTGATCGCGTTTCGCTGGAGCTTCTTCCAGAGAGACTCATCGACTGGGGCAAATCGCCTCTTCTTCGTCTGCCTATTTCTTGATCATTTTCTGGCCCTTGGTTTGCAGATGATTTCCCGCACAGTCATCTTGAAGAAGTTGTTCGCATGAACAGGACTCATCACTAACGCAGTGTCAGCTCCTGATCCTGATCCCGCAACAGCGATCACGTCTCTATCAACAGGTATCAAGCCAGCGTCCGCTGCCATAATGACTATTTCTGCGCAAACCTTCGTCCCCTCACCAAAGATCCGTAGTACATCCGCAACTATCTCAACAGGCTCAACGGTATTCCATTTCAGTCGAATCGCCCGTTCCACTCCAGATAATCCGTGTATGCCTGTCAAGATCTTTCCGCCCAAAGACTTGATCTTGTCCTCGTTCTGCGTCAACAGCTGGGATACTCCGGGCTCCTGAAAACCCACGTGATGTGTCACGACGACCACATTGAAAGCCTTGAAAACCTCACAGGCTCTCGCTCCCGTCATGCCTGTGGTTGACGCCACCACAACATCCTTAATGTTCAAGACCTTCGCTCTCTCGAGCGCGGCTCTCATCGTTTCCTCGGTGTTCTCTTTTCCGGGAGAATCAAAATACAGAATTCTTTCTGTCTTCATGGCCGTTTCGCTACAGGTATCGGTTGCGCTTCTGTAATATGATTATCGGAAGCATCTTACTGGCGACGCGCGTGCTTTTATTACTCAAGGTTTGCAATACCTATCCTTCTGGTGAATTGAGATGTCTGGTGGATCTCAACCAAAGGCCCGCTTCTCTGCTAAGATGCAGAATGGGGATTTCTTGACATTGGCGGTTTGGCCGGGGAAGAGTGATCCTTCGGCTGAGGTGCTCACGATTCAAGTGCGTCACCCATCTGACGCAGGATGGGAAACCATCGGTAGGCTCGCTGTCTACAGAAGGACAGACGGAGCCTATTCCCAACTACCTGAGCGGCCAGCAACTAAATCCGTAGATACTTAGGCGGGGCAGTCGCAGGGGAAGCATTCTTCTCTCTTCTCACATGACAGGGGGGTGATATCACCCTCTAGCGTCCGTGCAGCCAGGAGCAGGGAGCTGCTAACAGCAGTGATTTATGCCTGAGCTCCAGATTTGTAGTCATGAAGAAAATTGTCTTTTCGGAGAGGTGTCTTGAGTACTCCTACTTTGGTCACGTCGAAGATCCTGACAGAGTAAAGGAAGCTCACAAGATTCTAAGGAAGACAGGTTACGAGTTTCTTGAGCCTGAACCTGTGTCCGAAGAGGATTTGCTGAATGTTCACAGCAAAGCTTGGATCGAGAGAGTCAAGAGAGGAGGATTCTTCGACGGTGACACTCCAGGAGAAGAAGACATTTTCAAATATGCAAGCTTGAGCGCCGGAGCCGCAGTAGTTGCAGCCAAGGAGAAGGCGTTCTCGCTGATGAGACCCCCTGGTCACCACGCGGGTATAGATGGAAGAGCCATGGGTGCTCCAACGCTAGGGTTCTGCTATCTCAACAATGTGGCGATCGCAGTAAGGCACCTCAAGAGGCCAACACTAATCTTAGATGTTGACGGTCATCACGGAAACGGAACCGAAGAGATCTTCAAAGGAGATGCACAGGTGACAGTCATGTCCTTACATAGGGTTGGAATCTACCCGGGGACGGGCTACGAATCAGACAAGAACTGCTTGAATTTTCCATTTTTCACATCACTTGGAGATGACAAATATCTTGCGACCTTGGACAAAGCGTTGAGCCAGGTTGACGTGAAGGACGTGGAGATAGTCGCAATCTCTGCCGGCTTTGATTGCCACAACGGGGATTTGGCTTCGTTGGGACTGAGTTCCGAATGCTTCCGAGAGATCGGAAGAAGGATCCATGATCTAGGAAAGCATACTTTCGGGGTGCTTGAAGGAGGATACATTGGGGAAAATGTGGGAGAGGATCTAGACAAGCTTCTGAAGCAGCTACCCAACTAAGACTCTTGTTCACCTAGCAACATACGCGTTTGCGATCGGAAGGGAATGCTAGCGCGCGCCGTCGTTCTATTTCTTTGACCACATATCGAGAGGTGGTTTCAAATCCGACGGTATCGGTGGTTTGTAGACTCTTCCTGCGAGTTTCTGTCGGTGCTCGTCTTGACCTCTCTTCAGTAGTTCTGGTTTTGTCATCAGATCAATCACTGAGATGGAGATTGTCTTAGCTGCGAAGATCAGTGACTTGTGTCCTATGCCCATGCCTGATTGAGCCACATTCTGCCAGGAATGGCCTGGGGTTCCCAACACATACGTGGCCGTACTGAATTCCATGGTTGGTGCTTTCCAGCTGACATCTGAAACATCTGTTGAGCCTGGCATTACCTGTCCTTCGTTCCATGCATCAGGAATAGTCTGGTCTAGGTCCACCTTTAGGAGCTTCTCCCATCCAGGTCTCTTCGACTTCCGCAGAGATTCTCTTTTGCTTTCCGGGGTGATCGTCTTGGATATTTCTTTGGCGAATCCCATTTCCTCGTCCGTGTACTTGGGCGCACCAATCTCCCTCATGTTACTAGCCACGAGCTCGCTCAAGGTACGACTGGGAAGCTCGTTGTAGACCCCCTTGATGAATTCCACCTTGTGGGTCGTCCCTGTCATAACCGCAGCTCCTTTGGCAATCTCAAGAATTCGATTGTAGATCAAGTCGACTTGATCCCTCTCCGGAGCTCTCACCAGGTACCACGAACGCGCGTACGCCGGAACCACATTCGGCTGGTCGCCACCCGCCTCGACGACGTAGTGGATTCTAGCTTCTTGAATGACATGCTCTCTCAGGTAGTTTACCCCTATGTTCATGAGCTCAACCGCGTCCATCGCGCTCCGTCCCTGCTCAGGAGAACCCGCCGCGTGCGAAGAAACACCATAGAAATGGAATTTCACTGAGTTGTTGGCAAGACTGCTGGCAAGACCACCAGAATTCATAGATCCGGGATGGTGGCTCAGCACTGCCTCCACACCCTCAAAGACGCCGTCTCTGACCATGAAGACCTTGCCACTTGCGCTTTCCTCTGCCGGAGTTCCAAAGAACCTCACCGTTCCTTTGATCCCACCTGACTCCATGGCCACTTTTGCAGCGATAGCTCCGGCCAATCCGGAAGTGCCATGAATGTTGTGACCGCAACCATGGCCTGGAGCTCCTTCTTTGAGAGGCTCCCTCTTCGGAAGCGCCTTTTGCGAGAGCCCCGGAAGAGCATCATACTCACCCATTACGCCTATCACAGGTCTACCTGCTCCGTAGGTGGCGACGAAAGCGGTGGGCATTCCTGCGACACCCATCTCAACCTTGAATCCGGCCTTCTTCAACTCCTCAACCAGAAGAGCTGACGACTTGAACTCCTGCAGCCCAAGCTCCGCAAACTCCCAAATCTCATCGCTGATCTCAATGATGCGTTGCTCATTCTCCGAAATCCACTTCAAAGCCTTCTGCTTCGCGATTTGCGACATGCGAATCAACCCAGCCTAGTTCCATCTTTCTTGTCTATAAGACTGAGCGACATCATCAGAAATCCAACTGCGCTCCAATAGGTTAATTACTCAACCTTATCAAATATGGCAACCTGTGACTAGTCTTGGCTGAAGTCAAGCCTCCAGGACTTCCCTGTGGTCGGAACTGGGGATCTGTTAGACCAGAATGCAGGAAATGCGACCAAAAAATGAGCTGTCGTCTCTACGTTGAGGATTGGAAGAAGAAAAAGCAGATGCAGCGAAGAGGCGGCATGTAACTCGAAATCAACCTTTTGTCAAACCGGTCTCCCAAACTTCCCTAGTTTTTACTATTCCAATGCTCTCATCTTCGTTTCCATTGTTGCGGGCTTGTCTCGTCTATCATCTATCTTGAGCGTAGTGATGACTCTCCTCCCCCCAGCTTTCACGACGGCTTCATGAGCTGCCTTTGCAGCATCTACAGAGGTGCCCATTGGCCCCGAGACCGTCTTGAGCCCTGTCTTCTTGAGTTCGTCGATAGCAAGGCGAACAAACCTACTCACGCTTGTTCCTTCTCCAAGAGGAAGGTTCTGCTAACTTCACGGCGCACGGCTCGAACTGTTAACTGACGGCGCATGACACATGAAGCGTTTCACTCTTTGAATGGATTGACTACTAGGATCTCTCTGTCATGCTTCATCAAAGGAAACAACAAATGGATAACGCTGATACAGAATGCTTCAAAGGAGAGCTAAGGGGCTAATTGCATCTTCCGGGCGAAGTTCACTAGGTCATGTAGGTGATTCTCCACGGTGAACTTATAGGTTTGGGCATTGCCGACTTTTCGACTCTTCCTAACGAGCCCCCGGGTTTCAAGCCTTTTCAATGACTTCTGGATAGTCTTATAGTCCAAGGCTGTCGAATCGGCGAGCATACGGACGGTTTGCTCCATGTTACCCACCAGAACCGCTTGGTCGAGTACCTTTGCTATTGCTCTTCCTTGTGGGTTTCCGAAAAGATTCGTTAGTGGCCCATCTATCCGCATTTTCATTCTCCTCAGTATATACCTGCTTACAACAACATCAATATAAGCTTGTAGCCTAAACCAAAGAGAGTGGATTCCATTCCAAAGCTAAAACAAGGCGACTCAAAGCACATTCAAGGATTCATTCTATACAAGCTCTGGCTCGGCCGCTGTTGGATTGGAAAAGGAGGCCATCACAAGCACATAGATTTGGAAAACGACTTGCCCACAAACTACGACAGCAAATTCAAGGGGGAGATTCTCAAACAAGCGAAAGAATTGCACATCAATCGTCTTGTCACTATTCTGAAGTCAGAAGGCCGCGAGATCATATTAGCCGTGTTTTCTGAATCTTCCATATGTGCTGGTCTCCCCATAGTCAACGCCTATCTTAGAGCGGTGGGGGAGGACCCGTTGGAGGGAACCATTCGGGAGATTCTGACAGGCAAACGATCAGAGAAGAGAAGCCCACTATCGAAGGAGGAATTAAGGAAGTTTGCAAGAATGCATAGAGAATCCCAGAAAAGGTGACAACTCAATTTGCTAGGCACCCCCCTACCAGTTAACAATGAGCGGAGTTTTGCTCAACCCCCTACGCAAGTTAACAGAACCGATTACCACCGACCCCCCCACGAACCAACTGAATAGTACCTGTAGACTCATGCAAGACAGCCTTTAGCAGTGCTCGAAATCGTGAAATAGTATTTGCCCACTCTCTTTCCAAGGGGATAACGTTTGGCGAAGATTACTCTCAGTCAGTCTGAGTATCAGAATAGGATCCAGAAGATAAGG
>Ga0315282_10015793_pt1 | contig 11099 bp, 10 predicted proteins | sample YL17G07_20_MG_FD_203693 | JGI IMG/M metagenome (GOLD analysis project Ga0315282, IMG submission 203693) | Sediment microbial communities from Yellowstone Lake, YNP, Wyoming, USA - YL17G07_20 | ecosystem: Environmental > Aquatic > Freshwater > Lake > Sediment | place: USA: Wyoming | collected...
TTTAAAGAATTGACCAAAAAATTTGAAAAAATCTATCAAGGTGATTTTGAAACAGTTGAAAGATTATTAGAAAAAGATAAAATTAAAGGTGAGTACGTCCTTATTATCTTTAAAATAAAATAAAAAAATATATAAATATATTTAAAATATAAAAAATATATTTAAAATATAAAAAATATATTTAAAATATAACAAATATATTTAAAATATAAAAAAATGGTTAATTTAGAAATTATTACCAACAAAGAAAATCCAGACAAGGATAAATCCATAGCCGTCAGAGAATATTTGAAAGAAAATTATTTAAAAATGGAAGAGGAAGGATTGCCTATTGATTTAGATGGTCGAATTAATCCCGAGTTTTTTAAAGACATCTATTCTCGCCAGGTTTTAGAAGACGATAGAAGATTAGTTGAAGAATTATTGAAAAAAGAATACGAAGGATACGGCGATTTATCTTTGGCAGAAATAAAAAAAATTAAAGCCAAACAATTAGGCGAGCAATTTGAGTGCTTAGCCACTGCGATTTTCCAGAAATTTTTTTCTAATAGATTTTATATTTTAAGATCTTCAGAATATGATGACCAGATTAATAATGTGGATAATATTTTAATTGATAAGGAAAGCGGTAATATTATTTGCGCCTTTGATGAAGTAGGCGAGATTAAGCTTAAAGATAAACGTTTTGAAGATAAAAAAGAACAGGTTTTGAATATTAATTTAGAGAAAGAAGGAGCGCGCTTAAAATATGGAGTGATTTTTGGTCCCCAGACCAAAACATTTACTCCCAGCCGCGTTAATCATATTCCTATTTTTTATTTAGCTTTGTCTCCTTTTATGGTTCAAGAAGGAATTAAAAATTTTAAAGAAGACAAGGACAACGAATATGACCAAAATTTATATAAGTATTTCCGGGATAGTTTAAGCGCCCAAATTACAGAATTAAAATTAAGACTTTTGCACCCCGAGCTTTTACAAAAAATAGATAATTTTGAGCAAACAATTGTTCCTGATTTTAGTCCGCCAAATATAAAAAATAAAAGATAAAATCAAAAATTAATCTGCCAACTGGCGGATAAAATATATACATATATTTTAAGATAAAATAAAATATAAAAATAAAAATTTTCACTAAGATGAGCGAATTAAATATTAATCAAAGAACCTTAGTTTTGGTTAAACCTGATGGCGTGGAAAGGGGATTAGTAGGCGAAATTATCCACCGATTTGAAAAAGTAGGATTAAAAATTATCGGGTTAAAGATGGTAAAAGTTGATGCTGATTTAGCTTTTAAACATTATGGTCAAAATGAAGAATGGTTTGAAAAGATTGGTGAAAAAGTGAGAGAATTTTACAATCGGGTAGGTTATGATCCGGGCGAGGAATTTAATAAATTAAGCAATCGTCAAATTGGAGAATTGGTCCAAAAATGGAATGTAGAATACTTAGTGGCCGGACCAGTGGTCGCCATAGTTTTAGAAGGTCCCCACGCTATTGAAGTAGTGAGAAAAATTATTGGTCCGACCTATCCTGAAGAAGCGCCACCTGGCACTATTCGCGGCGATTATGCCTTGGATTCGCCTTTAACTTCTAATTTAGAAAAACGTTCAGTCAGGAATTTAATTCATGCTTCTTCTAAATTAGAGGAAGCAGATTTAGAAATTAAACTTTGGTTTAAAGAAGACGAATTGATAAATTTATGAAGCTGAACGATTTTAAAAATAAAAAAATAACCGTGATGGGCATTGGTTTAAACGAGGGCGGCAGAGGAACAATTATTTTTTTATCAAAATTAGGAGCCAAAATTTTAGCGACTGATTTAAAAACCGAAAAAGAATTAGCGCCGTCTTTAAAGAAATTACAACCTTTTAAAATCAAATATGTTTTAGGCAAACACCGCCGGAAAGATTTTTTAAACGTTGATTTGATTATCAAAAATCCAGCGGTTTCTTCTAATCATCCTTATTTGCAAATAGCTTTAAAACATCATATCCCTATTGAAAGCGAAATAGGGATTTTTTATCAATTGTTAAATCATCAGCAACCTCTGATCGCGGTCACTGGCGCTAAAGGCAAAAGTACCACCGCCGCTTTAATTGCTTTTATTTTAAAGAAATATTTTAAAAGCGTGATTTTAGGAGGTAATATCGGCATTTCTATTTTAAACCAGTATTTTAAGATTAAGCCGTCTTCATTTATTGTTTTAGAAGTTTCTGCTCAGCAATTAGAAGATTTAAAAAAACATAAATTTAGGCCTCAAGTGGCAATTCTCACCAATATTTTAGAGGATCATTTGGATCGTTATCATTCTTTTAAAAAATATATTCAAACAAAGAAAATTATTTTCCAATTTCAAACCTTCAAAGATTATTTGATATTAAATTACGATGACCAGATTTTAAAAAATATCAGTAAAAGCGCCAAATCTAAGGTTTACTGGTTTTCTTTTAAGCAATTACCAAAATCAAAGAAAGGAATTTTTGTGAAAAATAATAATTTAATGTTCAATGACGGGAAAAAATACAAAAATTTTATGAATCTAAAAGAATTTAAAATTAATCATCAATTTCAATTAGAAGCTATCATGGCCGCTGTTTTAGTGGCTTTTATTTATCAAATTCCGGTTTCAATTATTAAAAAAGCGATTAAGGAATTTAAATGGCTGCCTTATCGTTTAAGTTATCTTAAAACTTTTCGGGGGATAAAAATTTATAATGATTCAACTGCCACCATACCAGCCGCCACCTTAAAAGCCATTAAAACTTTTCATCAGCCCCTAGCTTTAATTATGGGCGGTCAAGATAAGAAATTAAATTTTAACCCCTTGGTTGAAGAGTTAGAAACCAACCCCTTAATAAAAAAAGTGATTATTTTAAATCATCCTCGTTACGATGCTTCTTTAAAAATCAAGGGGTTATTTAAACAAAAAAATGGTTTAAATAAAATAATAGAAGCCAATTCCTTAAAAGAGGCTTTGAAAAAGGGGATAAATTTTTTAAAGAAGGGTGAGATACTTTTATTTTCTCCGGCAGCGGCCAGCTTTGGAATGTTTCAAAATGAATTTGACCGAGGGAGAGAATTTACAAAAGTTGTCAAGATGCTAAAATATGTTTACAAAGGTTGACAGCTGATTCTTTTTATCCGAAGATATTAGTATCTAATTTTTAATTAAAATTTTTTGTTATGAGCAATAATTCTAACAATCATAATTTACCTACTATTGGCCCCAAAAAATTCTTATTTGTTTCTTTAGAGAGTTTAAGCGGCGAGTATTGCTGGCAATTAGTAAAAGAAGGGCATCAAGTAAAATCCTATATCAAAAATAAAAGCGACGTTGATGTTTATAATGGCTTTTTTGAAAAAGTAGATAAATGGGAAGAATGGATTGATTGGGCGGATGTGATTGTTTTTGATGATGATGAGTTTGGAGAAATAGCGGAAAAATTAAGAAAAAAAGGAAAATTGGTTATTGGTGGCAGTGTTTATACCGACCGTTTGGAAATGGATCGGGAGTTTGGTCAAATAGAAATGAAAAAACATGGTATTAATATTTTACCCCAATGGCAATTTACCAATTATGACGAAGCAATTGAATTTATCAAACAGAATCCGGATCGTTATGTTTTTAAACCTTCGGGCAATACCCCGTCGGCCGGCAAGGGTTTATTGTTCTTGGGTACGGAGGAAGATGGCCGGGATATGATTGAATTATTAAGTCAAAACAAAGAAGTTTGGCAAAAGAAAGCGCCAGTGTTCCAAATTCAAAAATATATTAATGGCGTAGAAATCGCGGTCGGCGCTTTCTTTAATGGTCATGATTTTATTTATCCGATTAATGTGAATTTTGAGCATAAAAGAGTTTTCCCTGGTGATATTGGACCGCTTTGCGGAGAGATGGGGACCTTAATGTTTTGGTCTAGACCTAACTATCTTTTTAAGATGACTTTAGAAAAGATGAAGCCATCTTTAGTTGAATCTGGCTATATTGGTTATATTGATATTAATTGCATTGTCAACGGCCGGGGCATTTATCCTTTGGAATTTACTTGCCGTTTTGGCTATCCGACCATTCATATTCAATCAGAAGGGATTCTTAATCCGACGGGCGAATGGCTTTATCGCTTAGCTAAAGGAGAAGATTTTGAATTGAAAACCAAAAAAGGTTTTCAAGTGGGCGCGAGAATTTTAGTGCCCAGTTATTTAACCCGAACCGATAGAGATATAATTGAACTTTATCGCGATCTGCCTATTCTTTTTAAAAAGCCAGAAAATTTAGAAGGGATTCATATTGAAGATGTTAAAATTGAAAATGGCATCTGGCGCATTGCCGGTGAATCAGGTTGTTTATTGGTGGTGACCGGTTGTGGAGCAACGGTGGCTGAAGCTCGGGAACAAATGTATAACCGGATTAAAAATATTATGGTTTTGAATATGTTTTACCGAACAGACATTGGGGCGAAGTGGGAATTAGACAGCGATAAATTACATACTTGGGGTTATTTAAATTTAGTCTAAAAGGTCGATTTCAGTTTTTAAACCTTTTTAATAAAATGAATCCAGGCGATCAAATTGCTCTTTTTCTCCTCACTTATCGTTGGGTGTTTTATCTTTTACTTATCTGGACAATGGTATGGAAAGGATGGGCGTTATGGCGAGCCAGCCGGAATAATCATTTAGTTTGGTTTATTGCCTTATTAGTAATTAATACCTTAGGCATTTTAGAAATTTTATATTTGTTTATTTGGGGCAGGAAAAAAGAAAAAGAACGAGAAAAGAAAGAAGAAATAGAAATAGAATCTAAAGAAAGTTAATTTTTTCTTTCAAATCTTTAGCTGTTTTTTAATAAACCTAATCGGTTTTTGTATTTGAAAATTAAAGAAAATTTGTTATACTAAAGCAAGGTTTTGCTATAACGAAGCGAAGCTTCAATATAATTTTAGACTTAATTCAAAACTATGGAAGAAAAAGTGCTTAAACGAATGCTTATAGCGACTATTTTGGTGTCGCTTTTAGGCTCTATTATTATCGGCTTTGGCGCCGGTTACTGGCTAGGAAGTGGTGGCAAACAAATATCTCAAATTAATCTTAGAGAGAATAATTTGTCTCAAAAACCAACGGCCGAATATCAAACCAGTTTTAATTATGAAGCCCAAGTGATAAAAGTAATAGCCCAAGCGGAAGATTCAGTAGCGAGTATTATTGCCACCAAAGATTTGCCAGTGATTGAACGCTATTATGTTAATCCGTTCGGCGATTTATTTAATGAGTTCGGTCCCTTTTTTGAATTCCAAATTCCCCAATATCGGCAGAAAGGTACTCAACCCCAAGAGGTAAGCGCCGGCACTGGTTTTGTGGTTTCTGAAGATGGTTATTTGGTGACTAATAAGCATGTTGTTTCTGATTCTGAGGCGCGTTATACAGTTTTATTAAATGATGGTAGTAAATACGCGGCCAAAGTGATTGCTCGCGATCCTTCTGAGGATTTCGCTGTGCTAAAGATTGAAAAAAATAATTTAAAACCATTAAAATTAGGCGATTCTTCCTCTATTGTTTTGGGTCAAACAGCGATTGCTATTGGTAATGCTTTGGGCGAGTTTAGAAATACGGTCAGTGTGGGTGCTATTTCCGGTTTAGCCAGAAATGTTAAAGTGACAGATGAACAAGGTCAGGTGGAAATTTTAAGTGGCTTAATTCAGACTGACGCGGCTATTAATCGCGGCAATTCTGGTGGACCGCTTTTGAATTTAAAAGGACAGGTAATTGGTATTAATACCGCCATCGCCTCTAATGCCGAGAACATTGGTTTTGCTATTCCTATTAATAAAGTTAAAAAATCGTTAGAAAGCGCCATTAAGACAGGTAAAATCAGCGTTCCTTATTTAGGTGTTTGGTATACGATGATTAATAGTGATATTAAAAAAGAAAAAAATTTACCGGTTGATTATGGCGCTTTAATCGCCAAAAGTAATAATAAAGAACCAGCGGTGATTAAAGGTTCGCCGGCTGAAGCAGCTGGCCTGAAAGAAGGTGATATTATTTTAGAGATTAATGGTCAGAGAATTGATAATAAACACCCGTTGTCTGATTTGATTAGAAATTATTCAGTTGGCGAGGTAATTAATTTAAAAATTTTAAGAGATGGGAAAGAATTAAATATCAAAGTTACCTTAGCCGAGCGTCAAGACTAAATAATTTAATTATTTTATTATTATGGCTTTTGCCCGATTTACTTTAAAAGCTCAAGAGGCATTAGAACAAGCCCAACAGTTGGCCCAAGAAAAGAAACATGGCGATTTTAAAGCGCTTCATCTTTTATTTGCTTTATTAGCTCAGGAGGATACTTTTGTGAAACCGGCTTTAGATAAATTGAACGTTGATTGGAACAAATTGCAAGAAGCGGTGATGACTGAAATTAATAAATTGCCTCGGATTTTTACGGTGGGTGAAGGACCAGTGGGGCAGTTTTATTTATCTCAAGAAATAATGATGGCTATTGAAATGGCAACCAAACAAGCTGTCATCTGGCATGATGAATTTATTTCTTGTGAACACTTGTTTATTGGTTTATTATCAGTGGCTAGCCGCGCCCGCGATATTTTGACTAATTTTAAAATTGATTTAGAGACCTTTCGCAAAGTTATCCTGGAATTACGGGCAGGCGGGCATATTACGGATGAGGCCGCTGATGAAGCCAAATATAAAGTTTTAGACAAATATACTCAAGATTTAACCGAATTAGCGCGGCAAAACAAACTTGATCCCTTGATTGGCCGAGAAACAGAATTGAGAAGGGTCATGCAAGTTTTGTCCCGGCGATTAAAAAATAATCCTGCTTTAATTGGTGAAGCAGGAGTAGGTAAAACAGCTATTGTAGAAGGTTTAGCTCAAAAAATTGTCTCTGGTGAAGTACCGGAAAGTTTAAAAGACAAAAGAATTGTTTCTTTGGATTTAGGGGCTTTAGTCGCCGGCACTAAGTTCCGGGGAGAATTTGAAGAAAGGTTAAAAGCCGTTCTTAAAGAAATTAAGCAATTAGAAGGCAAAATAATTGTTTTTATTGACGAATTGCATAATTTAGTGGGCACAGGTTCAGCCGAAGGGGCGATTGATGCTTCTAATTTATTAAAACCAGCTCTATCTCGGGGAGAATTAAAAGTTATCGGCGCCACTACTTTTAAAGATTACCGGGAATATATTGAAAAAGATGCGGCTTTGGAACGGCGTTTTCAACCGGTGATTGTGGAAGAACCCAGTATTGATGATGCCATCGCTATTTTACGGGGGCTAAAACAGAAATATGAAATTTATCATGGTATAAAAATTACTGATGAAGCGATTGTGGCGGCGGTGAATTTATCCGTTCGCTACATCACCGAGAGATTCTTGCCGGATAAAGCCATTGATTTGGTTGATGAAGCGGCCTCCGCTTTACGTTTAGAAATTGATAGCACGCCGTCGGAAATTGATGAAATTCAAAAAAAGATTAGACAACTTGAAGTTGAAATCACTATTTTAAAAAAAGAGAAAACTAAAAGTATTTCAGCTAAATCAAAGAAATTAGAAAAAGAATTAAAAGAATGGCAAGAAAAGGCGAGGAATTTACAAAAGAAATGGCAGCAAGAAAAAGAATCAATGAATAAGCTTCAGGAATTGAAAAAGAAGCTTGAAGAATTAAATGAAGCAGCCAAAGTAGCTGAAAGAAATGGCGAATTGGAAAAAATTGCTGAAATTAAATATGGCCAGATTCCCGAAGTAATAAAAGAATTAGAAAGTTGGGAGAAAAAATTAGAAAACTTGAAATCCAAGCACCAATTTATTAAAGAACAAATCGATGCCGAAGATATTGCTCGGGTGGTCTCAAAGTGGACGGGTATTCCGGTAACAAAATTATTAGAAAGCGAATCGGAAAAATTAATAAAGATGGAAGAAACGCTGGAGAAACGAGTGGTGGGTCAAAAAGAAGCAATTGAAGCTATTAGTCGGGCAATTAGGAGGGCACGAGCTGGTTTAGCAGAAGAAGATCGACCCTTTGGTTCCTTTATGTTTTTAGGACCAACCGGGGTGGGGAAAACAGAATTGGCTCGGGCTTTAGCTGAATTTATGTTCAACGACGAAAAGGCCTTGGTAAGAATTGATATGTCAGAATATATGGAAAAGCATAGCGTTGCTCGTTTGATTGGTTCTCCGCCCGGTTATATAGGATATGAAGAGGGGGGACAATTAACCGAAATTGTTCGCCATCGGTCTTATAGTGTTATTCTTTTTGATGAAATTGAGAAAGCCCATCCAGAGGTATTTAATATTTTATTACAGGTTTTAGATAACGGCCGCTTAACTGATGGTCGGGGACGAACCGTTAATTTTAAGAACACCATCATTATTATGACCTCCAATGTGGGCGGGGAATATATCAACGAGATGGCAAGTTTGGGTTTTACTTCTGAGAAAGAGGAAAATTTAAAGAATTTAAAACAGAGTTTGAAAGAGAGAATTATGGAGGCCCTAAAAGAAAGATTCCGGCCGGAATTTTTAAATCGCATTGACGAAATTATAATTTTTAATCCATTGACATCCAAAGATATTGAAAGGATTGTTGAGCTTCAAATTAATCAACTTAAGAAACGATTAATAAATAAATCAATTCGCATTGAGTTGGATAATTCAGCTAAAAAATTATTAACCAAAGAGGGCTATGATCCAAATTTTGGCGCCCGGCCGCTAAAAAGAGTGATTCAAAAAATGATTTTAGATCCGCTGTCCGAGAGAATTATTTTAAATCAAATAAAATCCAATTCTTTAGTTAAAATAACAAGCCGAGATCATCACCTTGAATTTATTACCTCTCCTAACGAAGTCAAGCTTCGATCTATCAAATGAAATTTGTTATAGGCGGGAAAATAAAGCAACTCTTAAATCAGGGCTTTAGTCAGCCATTTTTTATTATCTGCTACTGGTTGATTTTGCTGTGGGTAATTTTTGATCATTCATATTGGTCGGTTATTTTAGGTCTTTTAACCTTAATTATCTGGAAGTTTTTTAAAGGTTTAGCTTGGCATAATTTATTTTACCTTTTGGTTTTAGGCGGGCTCTTAATCAATTTTAGGCTTTGGGCAAATATTTTATTTCTTGTTTTCTATCTTTTTATTACCTTCCTTCTTTTTTATCTTCAATTGATTCGGTTAAAAAGCAATAATGTTTGGGTTAAAATTTTGGCTGAGGCCTTCAATTATGTTTTATTTTACTATTTCATTTTATTTGCCTTAGCTCAAATCTATCTTTTCCATAAATCTTGGGGTTTAGTTTTTTTGGTTTATCTCTTTCTCTTATTTATTTTGGTTTATTGGCGCTTGTTCCAACTGAAAATCAAGGACTTTTCTCCTTTAATTTTTCTCTTAATTATTCTATTTAATGCCGAACTATTTTATTTGGTCACTCTTGTTCCTCTAAATAATTATCTGCGGCAAACTCTCGTTCTTTTAATTGGTTATTATATTTCTTTAAGATTGATATTTATCGCGGATCAAAAGAAAAATCTTATTTGGTTTCTTCTGCTTTTAATTTTAATGATTCTATTATTGATTTAAAGGTATTTTCCAAAATTAATTTTTCTTTTACCGAAAAGTTTTTTAACACTAATCTCTCCGCTTTTTGGCGAATTTTTTCTTGTGGTCTAATACCTATTCTAATTCTTCTAATATTTTTTGTTTTTAGATAATGAAAAATAGAGTCAATTCCATGATGACCGGCCGAATTTTGGTTAATGCTAATTTTAAATTGAGAAAGAAGAATATCACTATCATCCTGCGCGATAATTATTTCTTCATTTTTAAGACGATAGAATTTTTTTAATAGAGCGGCGCTTTTACCCGATTCGTTCATATAACAAGTTGGTTTAGCTAAGATAATTTTATTTTGAAGATCATTTATTTCCGCTATTTCCGCTAATAATTTTTTATTTTCCTTAAACGAGGAAAAATTAACAGGCAAAAACGAATAAAGATAATCAACAAAAAGGCGGCCGGCATTATGCCGATTATTTTTATATTTTGTCCCGGGATTGCCCAAGCCAATAATTAAAATTTTCATATTTTATTTAGCTGTTCTCTTAAATATTTATGGATTTCGTCGTATTTTTCAAAACCCAAACGGGGCAGAAGGACATAACCCATCGTGGGTTGACCATCTAACCCGATCATTTCCAAAGTAGTAGAAATTAATAGATTATCCGGCGGCCGATTAGAAATGACCAAATATTCTGTGTTTCCTTCTTTAATGGTGGGAGCAAGTTTTGCCAGTTTAATGAGCGATTCAAAATTAAGATTAGTGATGATATGACCATCTAAACCGCGATAGATATTTAATAATTTAGCCAATCCCCAAACATTGAATAAACCGACTACTTTATTTTTGATAGCGATAAGCATTTGCTGTTGATGATGGATGCGGGAGAAATCACCCTCGGGTGCGTAGCGGGTGCGAATAAATTTAGCCGCTGTTTTTCCGTCTAAATAACGCCAGCCGGGTTCTAATTTAAAAATTTCCGATGGGTTATCCGGATTTTTTAATTGCGGGTCAACAATTTCTTTATCAATGTAAATATTAATACCGCCCAAACTATCAACAATATAGCGAAAACCATCCAAATCTAAAATAATAACATAATCAATATTTAATCCCGTTATTTGGCTGATTTTATCTTGGATTAAAGAATATTTTGGATTTTTTGGTTTTGAAGCATTCTCCCATTCAAACAAACCATTAATTTTCATGGCGCCATTACTATCACCAATTTTAACCCACAGGTCCCGCGGAATACCAATAAAAGCGGCTTTTTTCTTTTTCAGATTAAGATTTAAAACCGAAATAGCATCTGTTAAATTAGCGCCAGAAGAATCATTGCCAGTGAGACCTAAAAAGAGAATATTGATTTCATCTTGAGAAAAAACTTGATGTTCTTCTGACGCGGTATCTTGGTCTAAGTTTTTCTCAATAATAGCCACTTCCCGCCAGTTTTTTAACCCCCAAAAAATAAAGCCTGCCAGAACCGAGAGGATAATAAAAAGCCCTAAAATGGCGAGAACCTTTTTCATAAATATCTTCTA
>Ga0315282_10015794_pt1 | contig 11099 bp, 10 predicted proteins | sample YL17G07_20_MG_FD_203693 | JGI IMG/M metagenome (GOLD analysis project Ga0315282, IMG submission 203693) | Sediment microbial communities from Yellowstone Lake, YNP, Wyoming, USA - YL17G07_20 | ecosystem: Environmental > Aquatic > Freshwater > Lake > Sediment | place: USA: Wyoming | collected...
TCCGGATCACGCCATCCGGAAGCTTCCAGGCGCTTCTGTAACTCCGCTTCCTGGGCGGCGTTCAACGGATAGAAGGGGTTGCGCGAGTAACCGCCGCTCAACCCCCAAAAGTTGAGAATCGACCGATAAGTCGCCAGATCGCTCACCGGCCCAAGCTGCTGGAATGTGTACAGGTGCACGATGGGAAGGATGCGTTTCCAAATCTGGAGGCCCTTGCGGGCGTCGTTGTTGAGCACGGCCTGGTGCATCGCCTTGGCGGCGCGCGGGACAACGTTAAGGATGCCGCTGATCCACCCATGAGCCCCGGCGCAGAGTGCTTCGAAAGCGGCCAGGAAGCTCCCGTAGAAGATCCTCATCTTATCGCCCACCAGCAGGCTCAGGTCGTGCACGGGCACCACGGTCTCGAAAGTCGACTTCACCATGTGGAGCACATCTTCTTCCACCAGTTCGGCGATTTCGCGCGGTGTCAATTCCGGGCAGGCCGAATTGGCGGGATTGTTGTACAGCATGATGGGCAGATGGGTATTCCACCGGACATCCCGGTAGTGGCGCATGACCGCGGCCTTGGAGGGTCTCTGGTAGTAAGGAAGGATCACGATGAGGGCGTCAGCCCCGTTCTTCTCCGCTGCCTCGCAGAGCTCGAGCGTGAGCTTCGTGCTGTAGTGACCGGCGCCGAAGATCAGTGGCACCCGGCCCGCAGCGACTTCCCTGGCCAGTTCGAACAGCCGGATACGCTCGCTGTTCTCCAGGGCGATAAACTCGCCACTGGTTCCGGCGATCACCAGGCCGTCCGCTCCCTGCCGGATCAGCCAATCCCAATGCTTGCAAGTCAAACTCTCGTCCAGGTTGTTGTCCTGGTCGAACATGGTGAGCGCCGCCGGGAAAATTCCTCGAAATTTTTCAAGAGAATAGGGCATGACTCAACCCTCCTGAGAGTTCCAGTATCATACCTAATTACGTCCAATAGAAATACTCCCGGATCGTCGGAAGGAGATCGTCCGCCGGCAGAGGAGTATACCGCGGGGACCGTGCAACAACCATGTGTGTGAATCCGGAGAAGTCGAACTCTGCTTCCTCCGTAAGCTCGAACGGCACGATCGGTTCACCCTGAAGTTGAATGTTTCCCGATCGCGGGTCGTTATTTTGAAACACCCACGCGACGAGATCAGGAGCTGGAGGCCGATACTCATCCCGCATCGGCCAATCCACACCTACTTCTGCGCATTTCGACGTATTGAGTCGGCGCTTTGTTGGGTACACATATACGACCCGAGAGATCCAGCGATTTGCGATTGCGCCAAGTAAGTAGCTGCCTGAGTCAAGGCCATCCGGGCCAAACCGAGGGGCAGACCTATCCGCTATGGGAAAAGCCAGCAGTTCTGTCTCGACGTACCTAGAGGTTGGGCGGAACGCTGACCCGAGATCTGCGTGACCATCGACGTGGGTCACAGAGAATGGGGCGGACAGTTTTCCCTCACGCAGCCAACGACGCCATGTGTGGAATGCGTCCTGGTGCTCGTCGAACTCATAACCGGGAATGCGAGTTCGCTTGCTGAAGTGACAGCGCCGCTCTAAGAAGCTACATACGTCTTCCGTCGTCATCAAAGATTGGCAGTCGCTTTCAGGCAGGCGTTCTCGAGAAGGCTCTCCTCGAAAAGGGGGCCCCAAACGGAAAAATCCAGATCCAGGTCAAGGACCGTGTGCATTACCACGGAATCATGGTCCGCGATTGGATTGTCATCTGATCTTCCACGCAATCTTGAAGTCTTCTCTTGCTTGCTCGATTTCCTTTTCCATTCCATGAGCCGCCGCGTCATCGTAACCTGACAGGAGGCTCACCGCGCTACGGTGGCCGGCCGGTTGGCGCAGAGCCCTGTTCTTGGGGACCTGCGTTTCTCCCAGCCCGCCCAAGTCATCCCCTCCGCTTTCTTCTCGTCTTTCGAGAGTCCAGCCATTTCTTTAGAGACTGAGGGCTCTCTCCCGAGCGCTGTCCCGCCAACAGACCCGCCACGGTCAGATCTTCGTCCAGGTCAGGCCAGTGGATGTAGGCGCCATCTGCGAAGATTTCGAAATGATTGCGCTCCTGCGGCGTCCCATGCCAAAGGCGGGGGAACCAAGCTAGAGGCACCATAATGGTGCGGCCATCCACCAGATCGACCGTTAGCTCCTCGTCGCTCACCTTTACCGATTTACACCGCGGCTCTTGGACTTCAACGGCCAAAGAACTCATACCAACTCCTCATAAGTCGTTCGCGATGCTCTTCAACGAGCTTCAGAATTACATTCAGTTCCACCCGGTTAAAGCCCCCGGCACGTTCCAGCGCTACGGGTTCGAGCCAGAGTTTCGCCACCTTGTTCTCCCGTCGCACGTGGATATGCGGCGGTTCGCTCCTATCCATGGAAACAAAGAAGAACCGATAGGAACGCCATCTGAGAACCGTTGGCATCGCTCCTTAATTCTAACCCTATGAATCCGATTTGCACGAGGGAAAGCTGGTAGCGAGACGAGGGTCCTCGTCCGGATGATTGCCGGCCATCATCTCCAGCCCTGCCGCGGCGCGTAGGGGCGCCGCGCGATGCCTTCCTCGTTCAGCTCAATTCCATAGCCCGGCAAACAGGGCACAGGAAAATGGCCCTGCTGAAGCTGGGGCGGATTCTGAAGCAGCTCTTCCCAGATTTCCCGGTCGGCCTCAGAGCCGATCGTTTCCAGGATGGTAAAGTTGGGTATGGAGGCGGCAAAGTGCAGGTTCATGATGGTGGCCACCGGGCCATTGGGATTGTGTGGCGCCATGCCGATATAGTGCGCCTCGGCCAGAGCGGCGATCTTTTTCATTCCCGTGAATCCCCCGCAGTTCACCAGGTCGCACTGTAGGATATCCACCGCCTGTCGCTCGACAAATTCCCGAACGCCGTGCAAGGTGGCCCAACGCTCGCCGGCGGCAATGGGCAGCGAAGCTTCCGAATGTAGTTTCGCCAGCACGTCCACATTCTCCGGCGGCAGCGGCTCCTCGACGAACATCAGGTCAAGATCTTCGAGGGCCCGGCACAGCCGCACGCCGGCTTTCAGGTTGAGCCGCCCGTGGCAATCCACGGCGATGCCCAGTTGCGGGCCGCCAGCCTCGCGGGCGGCCAGGAAGAATTCGCGAATCCGCCGGAAGATGGAAGGGTCGAGGTACTCGGTTTCCTTCCAGTCGCGCGCCACGAATCCCCCGGTCCCCGAGTACGCGGCGGCGCTGCCGCCCTCGGCCCCGTAGAACAATGGCAAGGTGGTTTTGACGGCTCGATAGCCTCGCGCCGCACAGGCCTTCACATTGGCGGCAAGTTCTTCCGGACTTTTCCCCGCCGGGCAGTGGCAGTAAACGAGGACCTGCCGCCGCGTGGGCCCTCCATGGAGCTTGTAAACCGGGAGGCCGCAGCTCTTGCCGAGAATGTCCCACAGCGCGCAATCCACCGCACTGATGGCTGTGGCGTGCAGGGCCCCCCCCACCCAAAAGGAATCCCGGTACATCTTCTCCCAGTGGTCCTCGATGTCGGTCGGATCTTTCCCAATAAGATAAGACTTGAGCTGGAGGATGGACTGCTCGATGGTCAGGGTCTTTCGCTTCATCACGGTCTCAGAGACACCTGTGAACCCCTCGTCAGTCTCGATCCGCAGCAGGACGCAGTTGCGGAAGTCGAGATTCACAATGGTAGTTTTGAGATCGGTAATCTTCACGTTAACGCGCCAACTCCTTTTCCCAAAGGTTGTAGAGTCCTTGGTTCCCCTGTTCTCCCAGCCCCCTTTCGAGCGCGCGGGTGAACAGCGAGTAGGCAAGTTCCGTTCCCGGTGCCGGCATCCCCAGCTCTGCGGTCCACTCCTTCGCCAGCCGTAGGTCCTTGTGCTGAAGGCGGATGCGGAATCCGGGAGAGAAATCGCCCTGTAGCATCTTTGGCCCGAGGCGAGTGAGCATCCAGGACGAGGCGACCCCTCCCGAGACAACTCGCAAGGTAGTTTCCGGGTCGAGTTTCGCGGCCCCAGCCAAGCGCAGCCCTTCCGCCACCGCCACCAAAGTGAGTGCGCCCACCACCTGGTTCACCAGCTTGGTCTTCTGCCCGTTGCCATGAGTTCCCGTGTACTCGACTGTCGTGCCCAGCGCCTTGAAGATGGGCAGGCATTTCTCGAAGGTTCTCTTTTCGCCGCCCACCATGATCGAGAGTGTTCCCGCCACAGCTCCCGGCTGCCCGCCGCTGACCGGAGCGTCCAGCATTTCACAGCTCTGCTCACCAAGCCGCCGGGCGAGCTCCACCGTGGCCACCGGCGAGATGGTGCTCATGTCGATGAGGATTTTGCCCGGCCTCAGGCCCTGTGCCGCGCCCTGTCTGCCGAACAGTGCCTCCTCCACATCTGCCGTGTCGGGAACCATGGTAATCACCACGTCGCTGTCGCAGGCAGCCTCCTGGGGAGAAGCCGCCGCGCGCGCCCCCTCAGCCACCAGGGCCTGGCCTCGTCCCTCGACCTTGTCATAAACCGCCAGCGAATAACCCGCCCCCAGCAACCGCTTGACCATGGGCTGCCCCATGATTCCTAGCCCTATGAAACCTATATTCATCGGATCCACCTTTCCAGATCGAGCGAACGCGCATTACCTTAACAGCGTCTCACTCAGTCGTCAAATTGAATGATTTCACGAAAATGCAATTGCAACCATGATGACCGGCTGCGCGGATTCCCACCAGTACAAGTCTGCACAGGCTGCGGAATGACCCCTTCAAACTATCATTCCGAGCGGAGCGAGGAATCTCGCTCTGGGTGTTTTCAAGACAATGCGAGATTCCTCGTCGTCCGTCGGCTGACGGACTCCTCGGAATGACAGGCTAGACGGCTTTTTCCTGTAGCCTGTGCAGCCCTGGTCACCGGCTCACTTCATGAGTTCGGCCACAAAGCGATCGTCTGGCTCCCCGAGATAACGGTAGAGAAAACCGGCGCGGTGCGGGACGACCTTGTGCACCCAGTCGGTGGGGTCGCTCCAGATGACCGGCCGGGGCGCCATAGCTTTCACCAGGTCCTCCAGATCCCAATGCAGCGCGAAACCAGGGATCATGGCGTCGTGCAGATCGCGCGCGAGCGGGACTTCCAGGGCGGCTCGCAGGCTATAGGGCATGCCGTCGAGCCAGATCTTGCCGATTCGCGAGTCGATCGAAGCCGCCATGAGCAGCCAGACGCCGGAAACGTTGCGGGCGGCAGCGCGGATGGGGCCGGCGTCCACGTCTGGCCGCGCGACGAGCGCATCCACGCCGCGCTGAATGTCAAAGGCGCGCATGCCTGCCAGATTTTTTCCGATCACCCAGGCGCGAATGTTCTGTGTAGCGGCGGCGTAAATCTCTCTGTGGGAGGGCAGCTCGACGCCACGTGGGTGCAGGTTCAGGACCACCGCGCCCTGCGCGGCCAGGCGCTCGGCCAAGGACGTATCCATATGGACTAGCAAGACCGCCGGCTTGCGGCCGGGCGCTATCGGGGCATATAACGTGCCCGAGATTTCGAGGCCCGCCTCCACTTCCAAAGCCAGTTGTTGCGTGCGAAAAACCTCCCCCGGCGTGTCGTTGAGCACGTGCACGAGGGGCGCCTGCCCGGCTCGATCCCCAGCCCACTTGCGGATTTCCGCTGACAACTGCTCAGAGCTTCCCTGGGTTATCCTCTGTCGGAAGCGCTCCAGGATGACCTGATAAATTTCGCGGCCTTCCACTTGGCCGGTTTGGGTTGCCAACAAATCGAAATCCGGCAAAAGCTCCGCCGGCTCCTCGCGGAAGTTGCCATGCCCATCTTTCAACCAGCGGATCATCCACTCGTAGATCGCCTCGCGAATCTCCAGCGGCGTGCCGTGCGGCCCCGGGCCGACGGCCCAGTGGATATGGTCTTCAGCGTCGTAGATCCGATACCAGTCCAACGCTTCCTGGTAAGCGTGGCGCGCGCCCTCGATGGGGAAGAAATCGCCGATCGTGGAATTGATCAGCCAAGGCTTCGGCGCGAACAGCTCGATGTAATCCGCCACATCCAGGCCCGAGGATAGGAAAAAAGGAAAACTCTGCTCGGAATCACCGGTGGGGCCGGCGAACAGTTGGCGCCAGGAATTTATGTAACAGGCCGGCGCCGCCACCTTGATACGCGGGTCGAGCGCGGAGATGTAGGTGGTAAGTGTTCCACCGCCCGAGCAGCCGGTGCAGCCAATCTTTTCGCTGTCCACCTCGGGGCGGCTCACCAAGTAGTCGAGCGCGCGTTTAGCGTCCCAGATGCGGTAGCGCGCGAAATTTTCGCCCGCCAGAATGCTTTGCGCGCCCGCCTGGAAATGCTGCTCGACCGCGCCGCCGATCAGGGAAGCTTCGACCCTCTGCGGTCGTAGGCCTGCTGGCGCTCGCCTTGACCCACCGGGTCGTAAGCCAGCGCGACGAAGCCCTTCCTGGCCAGATTCGCAGCTATGCGCTGTTCCCCAGCCTTGCCCTGCTCCCAGTGGCCCAAAGGTATGAGCACCCCCGGGTGCTTGCCGCCTTCCTTGGGCAGGTAAAGGTCGGCAGTTACATAGAACTCGGGAAGACTTTCAAAGGCTACTTTCTCGATGGTGTAGCGCGAACGTTCGATGCGGCCCATGACACGAGCATTGAGCGGGCCGTTGTAATCAGGAAGGCCACCCAGCAACTCCAGGATTTTGGCGCGCACCCATGCTTGCCGCGCCTTCGCTTCGCTTGCCGAGTGAATCTTCGCGATAGCAGCCTCCCGGTCGGAAAGCTGTTGTTGCGCGATCCTGTCCATCCACTGAAGAAAACGGTCATCCGCCGCCCTACCCAGCGCGACGAGGTTCAATGTGCAGACACAAATGAAGAAAAGCTTTCGCGTCATGTGAGCACCCTCTTGAAATCTCCGGCCCGAGCGAAATCTTGCGCCCGGCGCACTGAGAGTCTACACCATCCTCAAGCGCTGTGAAACTGAGCTTGGAGGATGATCGTGAGTCGCTTCGGGGTCGTGGCGGCGAGTTTACCTCGCCACTTCACTCCTCTCGCAAGCAACCCCGCAGAGTCAGGCCGCTCGCATGCAGCCTAAAAACATTGACGAGAAAGGCAGCGTGCGTCTGCTTGAGCGGCTGAGCGCCGACTGGGGGGCCAAGCTCGGCGCGATTGCTCGCTGCGTCCCGTCGAAAATCACGTCTACCGGTCATTCCCGTCCGGCCACGGCGGGAGGAATCCAGCTCGCTCTGGACTGACCTGGACCCCCGCTTACGCGGGGGTGACTACGCGGGCGATTTCCATTGGGCAGGCGGTGGAAGCAACCCCTCACCCGTCTCGCGCCGGCTGGTGAAAACGCCGGCAGCGAGCCACCCTCTCCCCACGGGAGAGGGTTGGAACCAAGTCGCGCGACCGCGTATGAGATAGTCCCCTCTCCCCACGGAGAGGGTTGGAATCATGTCGCTAAGGGCTCGCCTTGGGTAATGACGGTCACGTTGGCGCGGGGACTGAGGCCTGCCGGAGCATCGCAGGTGAATGACACCTCGTTTTCGCCTTCTTCGAGGATGGGCAGTTCGCCCTGGGGCTTCACTTCTGAGAGGAGTTCCATGTCCGCGCCGTAGAGTTTGCAGTCGGAAAGGGAACGAAACTCGAGGCGACTCCCGCTTTCGATCTGCGCGGGGAAAACGAGTGTCTTATTATTGATCGTAATGGCCGGGTTGCTGAATCTCGCCTTCGCCAAGGGCAGAGCCTTGATGGGGCTCAGGTAGCAGGCTACCTCCTTGCCGGGCGGCAAGTTGTTGTACCACAGGTTAAGCGATTCGAGATGGCCATAGTCCACGGAAAAGAAATAGATGGCATATGTAGATCCATACGGCCACGAGTAATTGGCATAGCGCTCCCCTTCCGGCTCGATAAGTTCAAAGTATCGCCAGCCGGTAAAATCCACGGTTACATAGTGCTCGCCAATAGCGAGGCTGAGGTGTTCGGGACTCCGCAATTGAAAATTCAGAACTTCTCCCTGCCCGTCTCCGTACACCCAAATACCAAGCGCCTGATTCCGGCTAAGGTCTAAGGCGGGGCGAAATATTTTCCCCATCTTCGTCCAGGCCCCCTCGCGCTTGGAACGAGCGCTCAAGGCGCTGTAGCATCCGCTGCCTGGCTGAACTTTCACTTGCGCCGACGAGGGGCGAAGATCTGTGGTAATCCCGGATTCCGATGCGCGTTCGCCGAAATCCTTTGCATCGCTGAAATCCGCCATGACAACATTTCCGGGCGCATCATAGGGCCCGGCGGACATCAACGCCTCGATGCGTAATGCCAGCGGCTGCCGCCCGAATTTGTTCTTGCTTCGCCAGACGCTGCTCCAGTTTTTGACGCCCTGTACCTTGTGCTTGGTGTATTGGACGGGCCGAAACTGCCATTCTCCCTTGGTGTTCTGAGTCAGGGTGAACTCATCGCCGGGCACCCGCAGCTTCGCTTTAATCGTTTCCGGAAAGTAGTTGGAGTGACGCAAAGTTTCATAGCGCTTAAGAATAGCGCCAAGCCTTTGGGACACGGGCTTCGTGGAAAAGCTTTCCGGGTCGACCCCCATCATAGCCAAACCCGAGTCCGAGCCCAGGCACTTGCCGCACAGGTATTCGATGTCATCTTCGAGCATCGGCTCGGTCTGAAATCCGGTCCAACCTCGGAAGGCCCACCACCCCATTTGCCCGGGAAGAAACATGCGCGAATATTCCTCATTGGCGGCGTGGTGGAGGTCAACGAACTTCTTATAGCTGCGCGAGGGGACGTCCCAAGCTTCCATGCGGGAGCGGACATACCAGAGATGATGATGGAAGGTGCTCATTTCCATGGACGCCGGCTTCTTCAGCCGCTTCCAGAGCTCGAAGACAAATTTGGAGCCGTAGTGCCAGCCGTTCTCACTGCCCCCCAGAACGTCTTCGCCGTCGAGGGCGTCGAGGTACATCATATCGAAGCCGCAGACGTTGAACATTTCTGCCGTCTTCCCGGCCACCTCCGCGAGCAAGGTTGAATCACCGTCGGGGACGAACAATCCAAAGCACTCTTTGAGGTGGCGCACCTTCGCTCCGCTGGGGTGGGAAACCGCGCGCGTGCCGCAAGCTGCGCGCGTGCAACCGGTGAAGCCGTAAGGGGATTCCTTGGAAACGCCGCTGTAAGTGATGAGTTCGTTTTCGATTTGAAGCGTGACGCTGTTGCGCACAAAGAAACCGGTGATCGCGGACATATCTTTGGTAGGTTCGATCACTGGCAACAGAGCGGATTCCGCCGTCAGTGGCGCCGCCAAAGTGAAAGTGGAATCGCTCGCCAGGCGGGAATCCGGTACCGGAGTCACCCAGGGGCAGCTCTTGTCAATGAAAAATGAGTAGGTGTGCAAACCGGCAGCAATCCCCGCTTGATGAAGCTTGTCGATGACAGCTTTCAGGCTGGCCTGGCCACGCGGGTACATCTCCGGATTGGGCCGGCAATCGCCAAACCGGAAAGTTTTCCCGCCGTGAAAATCTATTTGGTTCAACCCCAGGCTCTGGACAAGCTGGATCCAGCCGTCCACGTTTTTCTCGGTTACGTTACCGAAATTGAAAAGGTAGGAACCCCGGTTGATTTTGGCTTCCATCGACCAGGGACCTCCGAGTGGTGAGTGAGGCACGTCCTCAGCAGCCTGCACCACCTCTTTCATCACCTGCCGAAGCTGGGCCTGTGGACACCCGATAATCGCCACTTCTGCTCCTGCGAAGCCGAAACGCGGATAGCACAGGGCGCGGAGGCGGCTGTTGGCGCCAGGTAATTCCGGTACATTGGTTTTGAGATTGAGCGCCAAAGCGCAGCCGGCCAAAGGGTCCTGGGCTGAACCCCGCAACGTCAGGGGTAGATCGAAGAACGCCATCTCTTCCACCTGCGCGTCACTGACGGAGAGGACCTCGAGGAGGAAGTAATGCCTCTCGATTGCTACTTTCAACCGCGCGCTGACCTCGGACTTGCCAAAGCGGACAGCAAGCTGCCCATCGGCATGCGAGACGGCTGAGGCGTTGAACTCCTGGCCGGCTTTCTTGATCCGGGCGAAGTAAGAGACAGGGCTTCGGGCGCAGTAATCGTCGCCGGTTCGTTCGTCGACGAAATGGAGATTCTGCCCGTCGTTGCCAATCACATACCTGACGAAAGCGTTTTTGATTTCAATCTGGCCGCCCTCGGGCCCCTGGGCATGAAGAAAATCTCCGGGCTCGAGTACCTTCAGCGTGGCGAGAGAGGCAACTCCCTTCTTAAGGAATTGTCGCCGCTTCATGAGAACCTCCTCTTCCTGACGAAGCATCAATGGTGTGCGTACCGAGGCCTGCTGGAATTCGGATCATTCCAGGCGGCGCACGGGGGACAGGAGGGAGAATTATACGCCCGATTCCGTACCCAAAAGCCGCAGATTCTCTGGAGAACGAGACTCTACGCTGCCCCCTGGCCATGCAGTTTTGACTTTTCATCCGGGACGGGTGTGGTATCATCTCCACCAAAAATCGGACCGCCGGTTTAGCCGGAATTTCGGAGTGGCTTTAGAGGAGAAGAGCAAGCACGCTTGAGGCGTTTAGTTGTTCTTGCTCGCTCAATTCACCAAGGAGGGGCTGATGCGGAACAGGGTCAAGGGTCACGGGAGAATTCCGCGCCGGGATTTTGTCACGGGAATCATGCTCGGCGCGCTGGGGAGTTCATTTGCCGGGGTTATTTCCCCTAGCCCGGCAGAGGCGCGAGTGGGGGATCAAGAAGCGGGGACGCATGCTGTGGAAGCCCCTGGCGGCAAATTGGTGCCCTGGATGTATATCCATAACCCGATAGAACATTGGATGGCCGACTATCAACGCACTTTCGATGCCTGGCACGATGGCGGAGTGCGCGGGATCGTCGTTGGACCGCTGCGATTTTTCCCGAACATCCCCGAGTATGAGATGTCCTATCAGTATCAATATGCCAATGCGAAGTTCCCGACGTTCGCCCCCGACCCGAAAGTCTATGCCGCTTTCGGTGTCGCTCCGCCCCGCGAGGAGCCGCGCCAACCCGAGAAAGAGAAGATGCTTCGGGCCATGTTGGACAATGCCGCCTCGCGCGGCTGGGAAATTCTCTTC
>Ga0315282_10015795_pt1 | contig 11098 bp, 10 predicted proteins | sample YL17G07_20_MG_FD_203693 | JGI IMG/M metagenome (GOLD analysis project Ga0315282, IMG submission 203693) | Sediment microbial communities from Yellowstone Lake, YNP, Wyoming, USA - YL17G07_20 | ecosystem: Environmental > Aquatic > Freshwater > Lake > Sediment | place: USA: Wyoming | collected...
AAAATATAACTTTTAAGCCTTTCAGAACAGGCGATAGCATCACTATAGACCATCTGAAAATTGAGCCAATTCACGTTGACCATTCTGTTCCAGGCGCCTACGGCTTCATTATCCACACCACTAATGGTGCTGTTGTCTATACTGGAGATTTTAGGGCTCACGGGGCAAAACCTGAAATGACATCTGATTTTGTTGAGAAAGCCAAAGAAGCCGAGCCTGTGGCTGTTGTTACTGAAGCTACGAACATGACTGGCGCAACTGTTTCTTCGGAAAGTGAAGTTGAAAATAAATTAAATAGTATTGTTGGGCAGGCAGATGGCATTGTGCTGGCTGATTTTGCTTATACAGATGTTGACAGGTTTAATTCATTCTATCGAATAGCCAAGAAGAATGGGCGGTGTCTTGCTGTTTCACTTAAACAAGCCTATTTGTTGAACGCACTGCGTAGAGATAAAGGCTTACGCCTTCCAGATTTAAACGATGAGAACATTTTGATTTTTCGAAAATCGAAGAAAAAATATGACAAGTGGGAAAGCCAAATCATGGAAAAATACCCCAAAAAGATTGTTAACGTATTCGAAGTTTCGAAGCAACAATGCAAAGCCGTTCTAGCCATGTCCTTCTACGATTTAGAGGAACTTGTGGAGATACAACCAGAAGCAGGAAGCTGCCACATTTTGTCTGCTTCTGAACCCTTCAACGAGGAGATGGAAATAGACTTTGAAAGGCTCATTAACTGGCTTAGGCATTATGGCTTACCGCAATACCATGCACATGTCTCTGGACACATAATGCCGCTGAAACTGAAAACCATCCTTAAAGAGATTAATGCAGCAAAAATCTTCCCGGTACACACGGAAAACGCAGAATTATTCGTCAGCTTCATGCGAGACCTGAAAGGCAAAGTGATTCTCACTGAGAAAGAAAAGCAATACTCAATTTAGTTTTTCGGGAAATCTGCCAAATGCAAGGGGTCATCCAGTTTTGCAGTTAATTATATTTAATTGGAACACCTTATTCTTAAGACACTATGATCTCCATAATCGGTGCGGGAAAAGTAGGAAGCGCTGCAGCATTCAACATTTTAAGGTATAGAATTAGCGATGTTGTTCTGATAGATGTTTTTGAAAATTTGGCCAAAGGCGAAACACTTGATATGATGCAGACTGCGCCTGCAATAGAGTTTGACGGAAAAATCAAAGGAACCAGCGATTTCAGCGAAATGGAAGGCTCAGAAATAGTGATTATAACTGCGGGCGAAGCGAGAAAACCAGGAATGACAAGAATTGACCTTGTGAACAAAAATGCAAAGATAGTTAAACCCATAGTGAAGGAAGTTGTGAGGTACGCTCCTGAATGCAAGCTTATGCTTGTGACAAATCCAGTTGATATCATGACATACATAGCCTATAAGGAATCAGGCTTCGAGAGAAACCGTGTTTTTGGAATGGGCAACATCCTAGATGCTCTACGTTTCAGATCTCACATTGCACTGGAACTGAATGTTTCGAGAGAAGATGTCCGTGCCTTAGTCATAGGCGAACACGGTGATTCCATGGTTCCTCTTGTTGAATATGCTTCTGTGTCGGGAATACCCATAACATGTTTGCTTAGAAAAAAACAAATTGAGAAAATAGTTAACTTAACAATAACTTCCGGTTCTGACGTCATTAAACTGAAGGGATCAACAACTTATGCGCCAGCAGCAGTCATCGGAATTATGGCAGATGCCATTCTCAGAGGCAGAAACAGAGTAATGGGTGTTTCGACTTATCTACAGGGTGAATACGGATTTTCTGACGTTTCAATTGGTGTGCCAGTAATCCTCGGAAGGAATGGTGTTGAAAAGATTTTGGAGCTTGAATTGATGCCTGAAACCAAAAAACGCCTTGAAAAGTCTGTCTTAACTATAAAAGAGGCTATAAAGAAACTAAGTGAATAGCGTGTGCACTGTTTTCGTTGAGTATTAACGTTTGATATTTAGGGTGAAGTTATGCATGAACCATGAGACAGCTGTGTAGCTGTACTATAGTAAGCGCTAAGTCCAGCGCAATAGTAAGTACTATTGAGCCATCTGAAGACATTTTAAGCATAGAAGAGGTTGTTAAGCTTTTCAGCAATGGACATCGCTTTTTCCAGCCGACTCCTCGATAGTCTGGACTATCGCCGGCTCAATAGTCTGGACTATACTCCCATGCTCGGAGACTATGTTAAGGCTTTTAGCATATTCCATGAATGCCATCCTTATCAACTCGCTTTCATCAAAAAATTTCGCAAGAGACTGACCTCTGCTGCAAAATCTAAATGTTTGTTTAAAATATATTCAAATTGAAAGTGACATCTACCGCAAACGCAAATAAACCCAAAATGTTAATCATAAGTCCTAAAGTTGAATCATAAGGTTTTGTCGTGCGTGGGGATTCATAACGTATAAGTTAAAGTATCAACTCTTGATATTTACGATATAAAATGAAAGCCGACACAAAGCTTGACCGCCGAATGCGAGTTCTCTTCCACACTTTAGGCTTAAGCTGTCTAGGCGGCGCTATATTCCTTCAAACCCTAGTTTTCACGGACATACTTCAACATGGATATTTCATGGCTGCTGAAAACAACCCAACCATCCTAATATTTGAAGTAGTTTTAACGTTTTTCGCCCTTATTTACTTCATATACATATATCAACGGTTCATCCGCTCAATCAAATAGCCCACCTTAAGCATAAAATTTAAAAAACCTTTTTGAAAAACCGCTAAGCAGCAAAGGAAGTAATAGAAAGTATTAAATAAACTTCCACAAAACTCATTCAAGTAGTTCTAGATGGTGAACGTTATGAGAAAACTGAGAGCCGTAACCTCGATTTTCGTTATGCTGATTCTAGCAGTAACACTTGTCAAAAGCACCACAGCACAAACACCAGAGGAGATGGAAACATTTTTTTCAAGCAAATATGTAGGAATTTCAATTCAAGTCAACGCCACACGAGAAACCGTCCCTGGTGCAGACATAACGATTAGACTATTGGTTAATTGCACATCCGATGACGTTTACGTAGATTATCTTAACCTTAGCGTTTACGGCTATAAACATATTGGATATGCTCTGGAGAAGGCTACGCTAACTTCAGAGTGCGTAATGAAGCAAAGTCCACTAGCCTACCATAATGCAAGTCGACACAATTACACCATACCTGTACCCAGCGAGGTTTGGGATTTAACCTATGCCGAACTGCATTTAAAATACACTATTGGTAGTGAACCTTATGAACGTGACGAAACTTTCTCAATAACTACCGTGAGAAATGTCCTTTGGGAAGAACTTGAAGAAAAGCTTGAATGGTTAAATCAAACCTATCAAAAGCTAAACAACACTTACTGGCAGCTAAACAGCACCGTTGAGGAACTTAATCAAACTTTTTGGGAGATGTTTCAAATGAACCTTACGGCAGAAAGCTTGGCTCGCTTGAACGAGACCTATTGGGGTCTTAAAGGAAGCTCAAATGAACTTGGTAACACAAGAATGGCAGTAGCTATTTTAGTTGTAACAACAGTTTTCTTTGTAGCTACGACAATTTATCTAGTCATGCGAAAACCAAAAGAGTATTGGTAGCCGCTGTTCTCCCTTTGTTTTTATTTTATTTTTTGTGAAGATTTTGAGCTGCAATAAACGTTAAACCTTTTTCTGTAAGGGCTTTGGCTGTTCTGTTTACGGCGTCATGTTTGTCAAGATAATTCATTAAGAGTTTTGGCATGAGTCCCTTTTCGATAATGTCTTTTTTGAGCATGAAGTAGTCTAAAATGTCGGATGGGTGTTCTCTGGTTTTGTCAATTTTAGGAATTCCGCCTTCGTGTTTGGCGCTTATGTTTTTGACGTGGTCGGCTATTTCTAGGAGTTCGTTGAGGCGGTCGTATGGCTGTCTAACGATGCTCTTTTGGGTTTCCACAATGTGGTGTTCTATGCGGACGATGTTCTCAAAGTTGAAGGCCTTCCTAATGTAGGCTGACAGCTCAATTGTTTGATTGTTGACAGAGTTTGAAAGGTTAAACCCGATAAGCGGAGTTGTGCCATCTTCTCGGCTGAAAAGTTTTGCGGTCATTAAAGTCCAAAAGATGAAGTAGGGATTATCATTGCCTGCGTAGACTGAGATCTTAAATTCCATATCGATTCCGAGTTTATGCAACCAATACCCCAGCATCACCGTTCCTGCATTTAGATTCAAAACTTGCTGAACGCCGTATTCAGTATAATAATAAAGAAATTCATCAGCCCACTTCAAAGCGTACTCGTTTGGCACGCCTACTCCTCCAAAATAGCCCGTGATGGTTTCCGGACCTCCCAAATGAACGTTGATGGGTTTGCCGTCTGGTCCAGGCATTGTTCCTTTAGTGTCCAGTGTTTGCACGTAAGAAGCGCCTATGATCTGCATTGCTGACGCAAACGCTAGAATGTCATCATCCTCAACCTGTTCTTTCATGTTGCGGACGCGAATATAGCGGGCTGGCATTAGGTCTTGTTGGGCAATCGCTCGTTTTGCCTCTTCTATGAGCCATGGGAAAAAGTTAAAGGCACTAATCTCAAGCGTTATGGAGAAGGGTTCATTAAATTTCATGGAATCAGCTTTTTTTCCTAAAATTTTCCTTAGATAGTTTGGTATGCTGATGAAGGCTTCCTTGTCGCGTTGTTTAATGAGCCACTCAAGGTCTTTCACGAAAGGTGATTTCTTTTTATCAAGACGTTTCATCAAGTTTTCAAGTTTACGGTTTTCCCTAGCCTTGCGGTTAATCTCTTCAACACCGCCATGTTTCTCAACAATTCTGAGCAAGCCATTTATGAGGGAATTATCCTTTTTCAACAGAAAATCATTAATCTCTTTCAAATTGTCTTCACTAATCTTCAATTTTTCTTTGATATCCTTCATGAACAATTCGTCCTAGTGTTTGTGTGTATTCGGGTTTTTGGCAATTTAAGCATTTCAAATTATTCCTTATACATTTGAAGCCAAATTTGTGAGTGATGTCTATATTGATTTCATGGAAGGAAGAAAGGCGAAAATAAAATTCACAACTCTATCGGATTGCGCAAGTTGTGAAGAGTTTCGAGAGAATAAACCCTCTGAGGCGTCTAAACCCCCTCTTAAATATAGATGTTCGCGGTTCTGGCGTGAAAATCCATACTTAATCAGGATTAGGATTCTGCGCTTCGATTATGATGAAACTTTATAACGCGCATGAAATTATACTGCTTCTAAAACTATCTTTTTGCTCCTCAACTTGTTTTACTGTCTTTTTGTGCTTCCTCTAGTTGTTTGGGTTTTCCAAATCGTGTGAACTTTTCTAGAACTGCCTTGACTGTGTCCATTACTCTAACTGCGTCTTGTGGGTATATTCTTGGATCTCTAGACGTGTTTACAAGCTTCATCAACTCAAAAACGCTGAAAGTTATGTCCTCAACTACTCTAGGTATGTCCCTAGCGCCTGAAGTTCTTCTGAATTCTTTCAGGAGATCAACTACCGATGGACTGAGATCACCTACTGTTATTATGTTTTCTTTTTGCTCAGTGTTCTGTGGTTCCTGCTCTTTTTCACTCATGTTTATCACTTTCCTTTTTTCTCTGGGGTTGTTGGTTTTTCTTTCTCCATTTGCTTTTGTGCTTCTTTGGCTGCTGTTACACCCAATTTTTCAGCTATCGCTAATTTGACCGCTGTTTCAAGAGGCAACTTGTCTAAAAGAGATTTGACATCTATTCCACGTTCAGCCATTTCGTAAAGCATTTGTCCTATGTCTGCGCCCACTTTCGCACTTACTGGGATTCCTAGTATACTGCTTTCTCCGCTTGTCACTAAGCTTATCTTAGCAACTTTCAGACCTTCTGCCAATGCGGCAAATTGAGCTTTCTTGATCTCCACATCAGCCTTAATGGTCTCTAAAGACAACCCTGCATCAGTGTATTCTTTCAATGCAAATGCCTTTTCCTTTGTTCCATCGGCTTCAGCAATAAGCTTTGCCTTGTTGACTTCAGCTTCAGCAAGCCCTGTCTTCTTAGTGGCGTCAGCATCTCCATCCGCTTTTGTCTTTACAGCTTCAGAATCTCCTTTAGCTTGTTCGACTTTAGCTTGTGCTGCTACCTGCGCTGTTCCTACTTCCAGAACTCTCTGGGCCTCAACTTTCTGTCTGTTAGCTTCCATCTCTGCTTCAGCGATTTTCTGAGCTGCTTCCTGCTGTGACTCTCCCACTTTTTGGTCTTTCTGAATTTGACGTATCCTGTACAATTCTTCATTTTCTGCCCTTGCCATCTCCGTTTCTTTGTTAGCTAGTGACTCCACTATATTAGCACCTTTTTGGTTATCAGCCACTTGCTTTCTTGTTTCCGCATTTATTAGTGTAGCTTGCCTCTGTTCAAGGTCTTTGATGGCAGTGTAGTTTTCGATGTCCTTGAAGTGTATAACCTCCAAATCAACTAGCTGGACTCCCCAGTCCTTCAGAGGTTCATTAACTCTTTTTTTGACTTCCTGAGAGAACGTATCTCTGTGCCTCATGATTTCATATACCTCCATACTCATGGAAGCGTTCCTCGTTATTGCTTCTATTAGCTTTCCAACTTCTGCTTCCATTCTTGGAAAACCTGTTTTTCCTTCTTCTGCCTCAATTCTACCAAGTTTTTCAGCGGCTAGAAGTGGATCTATGACACTCAAGAAACATACGACATCGCCTGAAAACTTTGCCATGAGTTGGTCACGCAGTGGTATGCTATTAATTTCGATTCTTATGTTCTCTAATGGTATGATAAGTCTTTGTTGCAAAATAGGAATATGCCAATAAGCACTTTGAAACTTTTGGCCTTCTAGTACTCTAGAGCAGAATACTTTTTTGCCTTTGCCTCTAGACACAACAACATGTGCTTCATGCGGTGGAACAACAGTGTAACTTAGCCTAACAAAGAGAACAGCAACGATAACAAGTAGAACAACAATGATTATTCCCCAAAACAATGTCGTACCTATGTCTTCAAACATTTTTTCTCACTCTCCGTTCTTGCTAGCTTATTCTGAATATAATTAAAACCAGTTATAAATAAGCTATTCTAGACTCACTCACTAAGAAACTGCCCATTGCATGGGTTGACAGAAAAGCCTTCGTGAACAAAACTGCGTAAATGCAAAGGCGACGCAATTCCGGGAATAGTCCATCATTTCTTCAAGAAGAGGAGCTAAGTTCCTTGAGAATTGGGTTTGTTTACAAAACTCTGTCATGTTATGCAAGAAGGTATATTGCGTTTACTGTCTTTTCGAGAATAGAGGAAAAAGTGAAAAGTCACTGGATTGTGATAGATTCTGTTAAGCGCGCGCTAAAAAAATAGGGGGTAGGTTGCAAGGATATGGGTCGCGGATCGCGTATTTTTGCGGTGGCATGTGCGCGTAGGTATTGCGACAGAATCAATACCAAAGATCTTAATTTTTGGTTTAAACATCAAGCTTAGTAATATAAAAAATTGTTAACGTTGTACCTAAAGCTGTTTGGAGCTTTGGCACTTCAATTTGTGATAGCGCGCGCTAATTTTCAAATATTTACAGGGGAGTTATGAAGAATGCTAAACATGAGGAATTTAAACGGGGATTTTGATGAATTTTCAGAAATAATTTTTATTTAGTGTTTTTCTTTTCAAGGAACCAAATGTTATCAAAATCAGCTTTTAGCTTTTCTTCTTGTTCTTTTAGCCAGTTTTCATAGCCAACTTGTTTTATCCTCTCATAGTTTTCGTTTATTTTGTACGTTTCTCGCTGGTAATCCAGCTTTTCGCATTTCAGAAAGTCGTTACAGAAGTAACAGTTATTGAAACCTTTTTCTTTGCAGCAGTTCCTAATTTCGCAGGTTGGCATTCCCCCACCTTGAATACATCCGTTGCAACTTGAATTTGCAAACCAGTTTAATCCCTTCATGAAGTTTTCGAATTCAAAGTCCTGCGTAACATATCCTATCCATTCCCCATACTTGTAAGCATGAATGAATCGTTTTAGCTCTTCTGCCATCGTTGAAATGCGAGTTTGCATGCCACAGTGGTTACAGCAAACACCGCAATAGCTTATTATTACGTCTTTACTCAACTTTTTTAACTCCTTGTGGAAAAGCCTTCAAACATTCTAATACTATGCCTGTGGATTCAAAGCTTAAATGATATAAAATCTATGCTTAAGATAAAAGGTGAAAGATGCATGTTTAAGCCTGAAGGGATTTTACCTGCTTTGGTTACGCCTTTCACGGATGACGGAAAAACTGTTGATGAGGAAAGACTGCGGGCTTTGGTTAACCGTTGCATCGAGTTAGGCGTTCATGGCGTTGTTCCGTGTGGTACAACTGGCGAGTTTGTTAATTTGACAACGGATGAGAAGAAGCGCGTCATCAAAGTTGTTGTTGACGAGGTTAATGGGCGGGTTCCTGTGGTTGCTGGAACTGGAGCCAGCGGGACAGACCAAGCCTTGGAGATGACAAAGTATGCAAAAGATGTTGGCGCCGACGCTGCATTAATTGTTACGCCATTTTATTTGAAGCCCACAGACCGCGGAATCTACGAACATTACGATACCATCGCAAGCCAAGTTGACCTGCCAATAATTCTCTACAACATTCCACAATGCACAGGTTTGCCACTGCCTTGGCAGATGGTTGAAGATTTAGCTCAAATTCCAAACATTGTCGGCGTCAAAGACAGCAGCGGACAACTAAGTTTCATTTTAGCCGTGCTGGAAAAAGTCAGAGATAAAATCAATGTTTTATGCGGACATGACGAAGTTGTCGTAGCAGCATTAGCCGCTGGATGTTCAGGCGCTATATTGGCAAGTGCCAATGTCATAGGAGACGTTTGGGTTCAAATCTACAACCATATTAAGAATGGTGAACTGCAAAAAGCCCGTGAGCTACAATATAAAGTGCAGAAAATAGCCAGAATAATAGCTGGAAGCGGAGCTGTAGGCACAAAAGAAGCCCTAAACATGATGAAGATCAAAGTTGGCCCCGTCAGAAAGCCACTGAGTGTTGGAGGAGAACTAACTTATGAAGCCAGAGAAGAACTGCGGCTCGATTTGGAAAAAATTGGTAAAATAACACCTAAACCAATAAAATTTGAAATTGCTGAAAAGCCTATAGAAGAGCGCTTCATGGCGATAAATGTAACACCAGAAATTATAAGAGACTTCAAACTTCGAGTAGGCGAGGCCTTGGCTGGACAGGGCGCAGAAGTAGCCCACATAGACCTCCTCATAGGCAAGAAAGATGGCCCGTTAGGTGAGGCATTTGCAAAGGCTAAAGCGACGCCAACGTCTGGACATGAGCCGTTACTGGCTATTTTGGAGCCAAATCTATCTGTTAAGCCTGTAACGCTCATCGTTCCTACTGTTACAATTACGAGTATGCGTCAGGCAAGCATGGTTTATGGGCCCGCTCAAACAGCAGTGGCGAAAGCAGTCATAGATAGTGTTGCAGATGGGACAATTCCTAAGGAGGCTGCTGAAGACCTAATTATCATTGCGAACGTGTTTGTTCATCCAACCGCTGTTGACAGGCAACGGGTTTACATAAACAATTATAAGGCGATGCGCCATGCAATACGCAAGACAATAGAAGGCAGACCCACCATAGACGAGTTAATAGAAAATAAGGATAGGTCTAAACATCCTTTCAAATACACGCCTTAGGGATGGCTGTTGTCAAACCAAAAGATAATTGAAGGCGACTACATACTTCTTTACTTAAGCCAGCGGAAAACCTATTTGGTTAAGGTTGAGGCTGGCAAAAGCTTTCATACGCATAAGGGTTTCATAAAGTTTGATGATTTAATTGGAAAAGATTACGGCTCTTGCATTCCAAGCAGCTTAGGCGTTGAATTCATAGCGTTAAAGCCTCTTTTACGCGATTATGTAATGAAGTCTGTGCGGAAAACTCAGATAACCTATCCTAAAGACATAGCCCTAATAGTGATGTTTAGCGGAATAGGCCCCGGAAGCCGTGTTGTAGAAGCTGGAACTGGCACGGGAGCGCTAACAACAGCTTTGGCTCATTATGTTAAGCCAGACGGCAGAGTTTACAGTTATGAAATTAGAGAGGAATTCCTCAAGACAGCAGAGAAAAACCTGAAACGTGCGGGCTTAATTGACTTTGTTGAACTGAAGACTAAGGATGTTACTGCTGGAATAGATGAAAGCGACGTTGACGCGGTTATACTTGATTTGGCAACGCCGTGGCTTGTTGTCTCCCACGCTTATAATGCCCTAAAGCCTTGCAGAACAATAGTCTCCTTCAGCCCGACAATTGATCAGGTTGTCAAAACGGTTGAAGCCTTGAATGAAAATGGCTTCGTTGATATGGAAACGGTTGAGTGTTTGATGCGTGGAATGCAAATTGAAAGGGGGAAAACACGACCCCAGACCCTGATGACTGCTCATACGGGTTATGTAACATTCGCCCGCAAGGCGATGGGACACACTATGTAATTTAGCCTTTTTCCGGACGACCAATAGCGTAAATATATCACTTATACATCTGATTTCAAGTTTCTTAAACAAGCGAAGAGAAGAGTATTCCATCTTGCAATCCCAAAGTTTTGTACTTACTATGAAAAGCATTTATGTGTTTTCTGCTATAGCATTTGATAATTATTTGGGGGAGTGCAATCGTGAAATTTTCAATAAGCGAGGCCGAATATCAAAGCCGCATAGAACGTGTTAGAAAATATTTAACGAGGCGAAAGCTTGACGCCATATATTTAACGAACCCTACAAGCATATTCTACCTGACAGGTTACTCGTTCATTGCCACTGAAAGGCCAGTAGCAGTAATCATGCCAGTTAATGGCAAAATCACCTTTATGGGTCCTCTTTTGGAAAAAGATCATGTTCCATTAAAAACAAGAGTGATCGAAGAGGTCAAGACTTACATAGATTATCCTGGAGAAAGGCATCCCATTGATTGTTTTGCTGATTTCTTAAAGGAAATGGGTTTCGCCAAAAAGCGCATAGGCATTGACAGCAAAGCTGGGGCTACTGGAATCTGGGGCTACAAGGGTCCACCGATCACAAAAAAGTTTTGGGAAGCAAAGTTTGTGGAT
>Ga0315282_10015796_pt1 | contig 11098 bp, 9 predicted proteins | sample YL17G07_20_MG_FD_203693 | JGI IMG/M metagenome (GOLD analysis project Ga0315282, IMG submission 203693) | Sediment microbial communities from Yellowstone Lake, YNP, Wyoming, USA - YL17G07_20 | ecosystem: Environmental > Aquatic > Freshwater > Lake > Sediment | place: USA: Wyoming | collected...
CACTGAGCCACCGTTGATGGGATGGAAGGAGCTTTAAGGACGAGAAAAGTGAACGCCAGCTTGACTGTCTTTAGAAAGCGATAGTAAAAACATGCGTGTTATTCAGAAGGGCTGGCGTGTTGGTTGATTCCAGCTTCCAGAGGTGGGATAGCTTCAATTCGGGCTCTAGTCGGCTTTGCTGCGAAGTTTCTTGTGGTTATTCGGATTTGGAATCTGTATTAGCGATATGAATGATTAGAATTTGTGGTTCATAAGAGATTTATTTTGTGTCGTTAGCCTCATTGAGTAGTGTCTTTGGCATGATGGTTGGATGGTAGTGTCTAACAAAAGGTTTAATGAGGCCTTTTTGAAAGCGGTGGATTCTACGTTTGATTCGCTTGGCAAATCATGTAAGCAGGCTTTGTATTTTCATCTGAAGAATTCTTTCAATGTTGGGCAGAATGATGTTTCGGAGAAGGTTGAGGATTTTGACGAAGCGTTAAGTTTGATTTTTAAGGATGGGGTTGTGTATTTGAAGAGGCTTGTTTTGGAGAAGTTGTGTGAAGATTTGGGTGTGAAGTTTGAGGAGAGTTATGTTAATGATTTTGTTGGGGCTGTTTCAAAATTGAAGGATATGGTTTCTGAGGATGAGTCCTTGATGACTGTGGTTTCAGGTTTCGATGAGGACAGTGCTTTGGTTAAGAAGAGAAGAGGAGGTGAGAGAGTTGGGTCGAAGGGCTAGCATACTTGTGGTTGACGATGACATGGCGATAAGGAAGACTCTTTCGAGGATTCTGGAGAAAGAAGGCTATTTGGTTGAGGCTGTGGATTGCGGCGGGAAAGCGATTGAAGTGTCTAATGAAAGGTTCTTCAATGTTGCTTTGATTGATATTCGACTGCCGGACATGGAGGGGATAGAGCTTCTTGATAGGTTGAAGAGGACTGAGCCTAAAATGGTGAAGATCATTGTCACTGGGTATCCATCTTTGAAGAATGCGGTTGAAGCAGTGAACAAAGGTGCGGATGGATATATTTTGAAACCTTTTGATGCTGGCGAGTTGTTGGCTATGATTGAGGAGCATTTGAAGAGGCAGAGGGAGAGCTTGAAGTACAGCGATAAGAAGGTTGCGGAGTACATTGAAACGCGGGTGAGGGAGGTTGAACTTGAAAAGTGGAAGCGTAGAGTCCGCTAGCGCTTTCCTTGTTTATTTGCCGTTTTGGCTTAGACTCCTGAGAATATGTAGGAGAGGAAAGATTGGATGTTGGTTTTTGCGGTGCAAATATTTGTGAGGAGTTTTTCGCCTTGGTTTGTGAGTTTATACACTCTTTTTCCGTTGTCCATTTTTCCTTCTATCACTTTTTGCCTTTCCAGAGCGTATAGTAGGGAGTAAACTGTGCCGGAGCTTGGTAACATGTGGAATTTTCTGTGGAGATATTTGATGACGTCGTATCCGCTCATGGGGTGGTTGTTTTTCAAGTATTTGAGAATTATTATGTCCATGAAGTTTTGGATTATTCGACGGTTGAGAGAGTATGCTGCGTTGGATTCCAAGGCTAAAACCGTTTCGAAATGTATATATGTTCTAGAATATAATTCTATGTCTCTGTATAGCTACAGTTACACATGATATGGAGGCATATCTTTGGCAAATATAAGAACTGTAATTTCAGGCGAAAAAGCTGCGATGTCCACTATCTCAACCGTTGCGTTAGGCGAAACAGATGTGCTGCGAAGATCTGGGCTTGAAACTGTCGGTGATGTTCCTTGGGGAACACATTTTTGCCAGTTCTATGAAACTGCGAATGATTTGATTGATGTTCTGGTGCCTTATTTCAAGGCTGGGTTAGAAGACAATGAGTTTTGTATGTGGGTTACTTCGGAACCTTTGAGTAGAGAAGATGCGGAAAACGCCATGAGAAAGGCTGTGCCTGATTTTGACAAGTTTTTGAAGAGAGGACAGATGGAAATCGTTCCGCATGGTGAATGGTATCTTAAAGATGGTGTTTTTGATCTGCAGCGTGTTCTTGATGGTTGGATTGGTAAACTCGATGAAGCGTTGGCTAAGGGGTATGATGGCATAAGGGTGACAGGTAATACTGCTTGGCTTGAGAAGAAAGATTGGAAAAATTTCGCTGATTATGAAGAGAAGGTGAATAGTGTCATCGGTAAATATCGGATGATTGCCGTCTGCACCTATTCCATTGGCAAATGCGGAGCGGCTGAAGTCATAGATGTAATACGCAATCATCAATTCGCACTTATCCGTAGGGAAGGGAAGTGGGAACTCATCGAAAGCTCCGAGATCAAACAAGCGAAAGAAGCGTTGCGAGCGTCAGAAGAGAAATTTAGGCACATCTATGAGGGCGCCAGTGACGCCATGGTGTATCTGGACAAATCAGGAAAGATTCTTGATGTTAACAAGAAAGCCGTAGAATTGTTTGGAGGGTCAAAAGAAGAACTCTTGGGAAAACATTTCGCGAAGGTAGGTGTGATTTCTGTAAGAGAGTTACAGACGCTTATGAGTGCTTTCGCAAAGGTTCTTGCTGGTAAACAAGTTACTGCTGACATGTGCATCAAGAACAGGAAAGGTCGAGAGATATGCTTAGAATGTTCGGCTTCTCTGATGAAAATACATGATAGACATGCCATACTGCTCCTTGCAAGAGATATCACAGAACGCAAGCGAACAGAAGAAGAATTGATTCGTCTTTCTAGCGCTGTAAAGATGTCTACGGATAGCATTGTAATCGGTGACATTGATGCAAAAATCATTGCTGTAAATGAAGCTACTCTGAAAATGTATGGCACTGACGACAAAATGGACCTAGTTGGGAAAGACTCCTTTGATCTTATCGCTCCTGAAGAGCGAGAAAAAGCGTTAGCAGGCATGAAAGAGGTGCTGGAAAAGGGATGCCACAAAGGTCTAGAATACCATATTATCGCCAAGGATGGCAGCAGAATCCCTGTGGAAATGAGCGTAGCCCTCATGAAAGACGCGGATGGCAAACCAATAGGATTTGTAAGCATAAGCAGAGACATTACCGAACGCAAAAAGACAGAACAAGCAATTCGAGAGAGTCAGCAGAAGTTTGAACGACTGTTTAGGAGCAACCCAGAAGCTGCAGTTTACTGCTATCCAGATTTTCGCATTTTAGACATTAACCCACGTTTTAGTGAACTTTTCGGCTATTCTTTACATGAAATCCAAGGCAAACAATTGGGCAAAACCATAGTGCCCGAAGATAAGATGGAAGAATCGGAGTTCTTGGGTCAGAGATCCAAGAAAGGATATGTTTATCATGATACCGTTAGAATGCGGAAAGACGGGTCTTTAGTTCCGGTATCTATATCTGTTTCTCCCATTATTGTTGAAAGTCAACTGATTGGCTATATAGGATTATACAAAGATATAAGAAAAAGAATACAGGCGGAAGAGGCGCTACGAGAATCTGAAGAGAAATATCGGAATCTTTTCGAGAATGCAGGAGACGTTATTATTACGTTTGACTTGAAAGGAAATGTGACTTCCATAAACAAGGCTGCAGAGGAATACGGTTTCAAAAGAGACAAATTCACCGGAAGGAATATGCTTAAATTTGTTTCCAAGAAGTACTGGCCGAGACTAATCAAAGAGCTTGCAAATATAGCTAGAGGAAAAACAGTTGAAGGCGAAATTGAGATAATCACTCCGAAAGGCAAGAAAATCGCGGAGTACAGAAGCAATCCGATAAGACTTAGAAAGAAAGTTGTCGGCTTACAAACGATTATGAGAGATGTCACAGAAAGAAAAAAGTTGGAGGAAAGGCTTTCTGCATTAAACTTTTATGGTCATAGGCTAAATGTAGCTAACAACCTTAACGAGATTTACGAGTTAGTTTTGGATGCAATGGTACAGACGTTAGGTTTTGAATATGCCGAGTTCAATACCATTGAGAATAATCGTTTTCACGTTGCGTGTCAACGTGGATATGATAAATCTGTCTGCGATTTACCGTTGGATGGAACAGAGAGGGGCATAATTGTAAGGGCGGCAAATATGCGAAAACCTGTACTTGTTCCAGATGTAAGTAAGGATGGAGATTATGTTGAAGGTTTTCCGGGTATAAAGTCGGAGCTTGCCGTTCCAGTAATTGTAGACGGCAAAGTCTTTGGGGTTCTAAATGTTGAAAGCAGAAGACTCAACGCTTTCGACGAAAGAGACATTATGTTTTTAGAAATTTTGGCTTCACATGCTGCAACCGCAATCATCAACGTGGAGAAAGCGCGTGCTTTAAGAGAGTATTCTGACCAACTGGAAGAGCTTGTTCAAAAAAGAACTGAAGAATTGTTAGAATCGGAGAGAAGATACTCTGCCCTAGTTGAGGAAGCAAGCGATGGCGTTGTAATAATTCAAGACGGAAAACTAGTCTTTACAAATAAGAAGGGGCCAGAAATCGTTGAGTATTCAAAAGACGAAGACGAAGTAATCGGAATTCCTTTTGAAAAATTAGTTGACGAGAAATATCGCCAATACGCGACAGAATTATATTTAGGAAGTCTGCGAGGAGAAAAGGTTCCAGCAACTGCCGAGTTGGAATTGATAGCCAAAAGTGGTAAACGTGTTCCAGTTGAGATCAGCGGCACACTTATAAATTATCAAGGTCGCCCTGCGGTTCTCGTCATTATACGCGATATAAGAGAGAGGAAACGATTGGAAGAGCAACGTTTAAAATTAGAAAAACTGGCAACAATAGGCGAACTGGCGACAATGGTTGCTCACGACCTACGAAATCCACTAACTTCGATAAGAAACGCCAGCTATTACATCAAAAACACATGCCCTCCTCATGCAAAACCAGAATGCAAAGCTGCCCTTGAAATGCTTGACATAATAGAACAAGAAACACTTTTCGCCAACAACATAATCAACGACTTACTAGACTTCGGAGCCAAAAGACCATTGCAAAAAGAGAGCCACGACATAAACAAAATAATAGAAGACTCGATAGTAGCAAGCAATGTACCAGAAAACATAAAAGTCGAAAGAAAACTCGCCGAAAAAGCAATTGCTACCGTAGACGAAAAACAGCTAAAAAGAGTGTTCTTAAACTTAACAAAGAATGCTGTGCAAGCCATGCCAAATGGAGGAAAACTCGCAATCAAAACAAGCGAAACAGAAGGACACATTAAGATAGAGTTCACGGACACAGGCGTAGGGATACCAGAAGAAAGCATAAACAGACTTTTCACGCCGCTTTTCACAACTAAAGCCAAAGGCATAGGTATAGGACTCGCCATATGCAAAAAAATCGTTGATGAGCATGGCGGCACAATTGAAGTGAAAAGCAAGGTTAACGAAGGCTCAACTTTCACCGTGAAATTGCCGAAAAAGGAGACCAGCAACCAATGATGACTCCTCAATCAACGCCACATATACTAATTGTGGATGATGACGAAGCGATCTGCAAAACTCTCTCATCCATACTCCAAGCAGAAGGATACCAAACAACAACTACAACCACAGCAAAAGAAGCAATGGAAAAAGCGAAAGCCCAATTCTTCAACATATCCTTGCTTGATATAAAATTACCAGACATGGAAGGCACACGACTGTTAGCACAGCTACAAGAAATCACTCCAGAAACGATAAAAATCATGATAACAGGCTATCCATCAATAAAAAACGCTGTAGAAGCCCTCAACTATGGTGCAGACTCGTACATAATGAAACCTGTCGACCCAGCAGAACTGCTAAAAACAATAAAAAGAAAACTCGAAGCACAAAGACAAGCAGAAGAATTAACCAAAGAAAAACTAGCAACATGGGTTCAATCGCAAACACACAAAGCCAAATCATCCAACTTCCAAGAATTCCTAGAAGAAACATCACACGAACTGACAGACTTCGGCTTAACAAAAACCCAAGCCAAAATATACATAACAACAACCGCCTTAGGCGTCGCCTCAGCCTCAGAAATAGCCCAACTATCAAAAATCAGAAGAGAAGAAGTCTACCGCATAATACCAGAACTCGAAAAACGAGGAGTAATAATAAGAAGACTAGAAGTGCCCAGAAAATTCTCAGCAGTCCCGCCAGAAACAGCAATTCAAATGCTAACCGAAACCAAATTGAACACAATGAAAGAAGAAATAGAAAAACTCAAACAAAAACAAACCGAACTGACATCCAAACTGAAAACAATAGCACTGCCGGCAAAACAAGAAGACTGCACAATAGAAGCCATCGCCCAAAAAGACACCGTCAACTCAAGAATCGCAAATATGATAGAAAACGCCGACAAACAAATCGAAATAATAGCACCACTCCAAGACTTGCTAACAACATTCGCAGACTATCCCCAAAAAACTAAAACCAAACCAAAACCAATCAAAATACGAATAATAACCGAAAAACACGAACAACAAACATTCACCCAGAACATCTTGCAACTTCTAAAAGCAAACCAAAACAATGTAGAAATCAAACAAATAGAAAAACTACCCTACAACCTCTTAATAACCGACGACAAAGAAGCCATCTGGAAAGGAAACCACACTGCAAACGAAAACACACAGACCTTCTATACAGACGCCCCAACACAAATAACCATTCTAAAAACCTCATTCGAAAACCTATGGCAAAATTCACCAATACAAAAATTCTGAAGCAACAGCCTATAACAACCATTTATGATTCTCCCATGTAATCTCAATTAAGTTAGGCTGTAGTTGTTTAGAATCCGATTCAAAATTTACATTAAATTTTAAGTTTACACCATTCATAACTAACTTCCGGAGCCTAGACCATGAGAAAAAGAAGCTATATTTCTCTGACTATCTGCCTTTTTTCTGCCATCTCACTGATTTCATGCTATTTGGTGCAAACATGCAATGCTCCATATGCCTATGGCGTTGCTGTCTCAGCCGAACCGTCATCACTTACAATACCCTTGGGAAACTCGGCACAATCACTCATAAACGTCAGCGCCATGAACAACCCAGCACCCTGGACCGTTAATCTATCCGCATCTTCACTAAGCGGAGTCTCCACAAACTTTAACCCTCAACAAGTGACAATTCCAACAAGCTTCCCTTCTGGAGATTGGAAATCCAACCAATCCATATTGACAATCACCGTAAGCCACGCTGCAAACCCAGGAGTCTACACGTTAACAGTGTACGCCGATTTTCCAACAATCACTCGAAACGCCACTATCACCTTAACAATTGAAAGCGGCGCCTCAGAGAGCGACGAACATGAGAATGTGACTGTTGGCGGATACGTAGTAGATTCCAACACGTCAGAAATAACCACTGGAATAACTACATTGATGATTGCTATAATTATCGCAGTTCCCATCATCAAATATAACAAAAAACCCTATCGCAGATAGACCCGTATTCTGTGAGTAATATGCTTCACTCTGCAGAAATTTCAACAACTAATAAAAAACCCAAAGGAATCAAAAAAGAAGTTTACACTTACAAAAAAAGAATGCGAATAATATCCACCATAATCACCATAGCAATCATTTTTTCCCTAATAATTTTAGTCGCATACTACCTAACAAGTTATCTCGGCGGCTCCAACCCTGCAACTAACGAAAACAATGGCAACATAAGCGATAACTCGCTCAGAGCAGCCCTAATTGACGCCTTATACAGCACGCACCCAAACGAAGAATTCACAAAATCACTTAACAAAACTTTACATGATGTCGGATTCAAAGTTGACATTTTTCAAGGAACACAAGTAACCGTGGACTTCCTAAAAAAACTACCCAGCGGATACAAATTAATCATTTTAAGAATGCACAGTGCCCTAGCAAAAACCAATCAACTATACCTCTTCACCGCAGAACCATATTCAGTTGGAAAATACACACAAGAACAGTATTTCCAACTAGTGAAAGAGGCTTACGCAACAGAAGATTCTCAATCTGTCTTTGCCGTGAATTGGGGTTTCATTAAACAATGTATGACGGAAAAATTCAACGGTACACTCGTCGTGGCAATGGGCTGCGACGGAACCCTCGATTCATTTATGATCGACGAGTTCATGAATCAAGGCGCTCTTGGATATATTAGTTGGACTGGACCAATTACATTGTCCCACTCTGACAAAGCAGTTCTATATCTTGTTCAAGTTCTGTATTTGGAAAAACTATCCATAGAGCAAGCTGTTGAAAAAACCAATAACCAGATAGGCGCTGATCCAAACTTTGGCACAATCCTTGAATGTCACTTCCCCTTAGGTAAATAGATCATACACCACTTGAGACATTGCAAAAGTGCATCTAAAAGCATAATTTAAACTCACTAATAGTATGAGCAGTATTGTTAAAATCTTGATTACTGAAGTCCTATTAGGTTCCAAAAATTTTTGAATTATATTACTTGCACCTATCAGGCCAAACGCCTCAAAAATTGGTAAAGGGATATTAAACAAAATACGACTTTTTATTCCCCATCCGGAAGTTAAAACAAAGAATAGGCTTGAGGCTACAAGCCATGAAGTAAGATAACGATTTATAGGTTTATCATCCAGAACTATCATGTAGCCTCCTAAAACCGCTAACAACAGTGCCACTGGATTCACAAAAAAGCCATACATCGTATGGAAAAACGTGTAAAAAGTATCATCCCAAAACGATCCTATGGCGCCAATCGAAAATTCGTTCTGAGCACTCTTAAAAGTTTCAATTTCTCCAATCGACCAGCCTAACACATAATTTCTCAACAAACCAGCTAAAACATTAACAAAAATCACGACAAGTAAAAATCGGATTTCTAAAGAATGGTTTGCAGCTTTTTGTTTTAAAAAAGTAAGAAACAGGTATACAAGTAGAATTCCCATGAACATCCCCCAAGCTCCAGCGTGCGTAAAAAGTATAGAAACTGAAAACAGAAGTGTACCTGTCATTTTTAAACGTGATTTCTTCCTCAAGTAACCGAAAAAGAAACCCATACAAAGGTATGACTCAATTATTGCCATCCAGTTTGAAAGAAATCCCGCGTACATTCCAACCGAAAAATGAAAAGAAGAAACAGACAAAACAGCAGCGAGAGAAGGAACACAAACTGAACCAATCGCTTCTCGAACAAAAAAGTACACTGCTAAAACCAAAAGTGGAGCTAAAATTAAAGGAAAAAACTCGGCAACTGACAACGCAGATAAACCGCCCATGTATTTCATAAGGTGCATTAAACTCAAACTTAACGGACGATCCGGGTGTTTTAAGAAAGCCTTCATAAAAGCACTGGGCAGACCTCCGTTCTCCATTTCTAATAACCAGTCTCTATAAAGAGGAATGTCCACCCCAATGGCGTGCATATCCGTATTCAATCTTGGCAAATAAGGGTAGATAGCAACAAGAAAAGAAAAGACGAGGGAACAAACGAACAGAAAAGAAATGTGGGAATTTTCTGAACCAATGTCATTCAGATCATTGCTGGCGTGTCTAAGAAAAGTAAAACATCGCCTTAGAAAATCACATCTTGAAAATAAATGAATAACCCATGAAAATAAAAATAAAACTGCGAGCAACGGCGCAGCAGAACCTGCGAAAAGGAACTTGAAAGAATCTATTCTGGCTTCAGCTGTCCGAAGCTGGTCACCAACATAAGCACAGCCGAATTAATCAAATATGTGAACAATGCTTTCTTAGCTATGAAGGTCAGCTTCATAAACATGATTGCGAATCTCTGCCAAAAAATACCAAACTGCGATGTGACGGCTGTAGCAGAAGGCATAGGTTTAGACAAAAGAATTGGAGAACACTTTCTAAGAGCTGGTGCAGGATGGGGTGGTTCATGCTGGCTTAAAGACCTCAATGCGTTGAACAACTTTGCCCGAAAAAATGGGTTAACTCTCCCACTTATAGATGCGACATTACAGGTTAATGACGTGCAGCCGTTTATCATGGTTGATCTTGCAAGGCAACTGATTGGCAAGTTAAGCAATCACAGAGTGGTTGTCCTCGGTTTAGCCTTTAAACCTGGCACTGACGACATGAGAGAGGCAATATCCATTAAAATAGTCAACATGCTGCTCAACGAAGGTGCCGAAGTAACAGTTTATGATCCAGCAGCTATAAGCAACGCCAAAGAAATATTTAGAGACAGCGTCAATTATGCGTCTTCAGCCATTGATTGTATATGCAATGCTGACTGTGCATTAATTGTCACCGAATGGGATGAATTTAAAAACCTAAAACCAGAAGATTTCGTAAGACACATGAGGATTCCAGCCGTTGTTGATGGCAGAAGAATATTCATTCCTCAAGCTTTCTCTTCCAAGCTGAGGTTTGCAGCCATAGGATTGGGCGTTAATGAGTACTTTAACCCGGCTCTAGCGGTAAATGCCATGATCGTATCTGACAGCGAGAAGATTCTGCTTGTTAGGAGAACCATTGAGCCCTTTAACGGCTTATGGTCTCTTCCGGGAGGCTTTGTCGAGTATGATGAAACAGTTGAAGAAGCCTTGACACGAGAGGTTGAAGAGGAAACAGGCTTAAAAATTAGACCGAAACAGATTTTCGACGTTTTCTCTCATCCTTTAAGAAGCCCAGTTAAACATGTCGTTACAATATGCTACTTAGCAGACGTACTAGGTGGGTCTTTGAAATCGTCAAACGAAAACCTTGAAGCCAGATTCTTCTCCGCAAACGAAATTCCATCTAGGCTTGCTTTTGATCATCATGAAATAGTTGAGAAGTATATGAAATTGCAGAGAGAATACTGGAAAACAGGCCAAGGACTTGTTTACGGTTAGTTGTGTGTTCCACATCCATTGAGAGAAGGGTTCACGGGCAGAATCGGTGACGTTCAGGAACACTTGATTTTGGTTTTCGTCAATCAGCTTCGTTACTACAAATAGTCTTCATGCTCAAAGTCTGCAATGTCTAGCTGAACATCGACTACCGCATTATCCGTAGCCGCGTTTAAACTTAAAATGCAATTGACCGTTCTCAAACGCGGTAACGCCTTCGGCAACCTATTCCAAGGGGGCGTGGCGTGTTGGTTGTAACCCGCCTTCTGTTCAAATGTGGCATTCGACTAATCGGGCTACCCGCGCCTTGGGTAGATTCTTCATCAGCGTCTGTTTGCCCTTTCCACTTGCAGGACGGCCGTTTCACC
>Ga0315282_10015797_pt1 | contig 11098 bp, 9 predicted proteins | sample YL17G07_20_MG_FD_203693 | JGI IMG/M metagenome (GOLD analysis project Ga0315282, IMG submission 203693) | Sediment microbial communities from Yellowstone Lake, YNP, Wyoming, USA - YL17G07_20 | ecosystem: Environmental > Aquatic > Freshwater > Lake > Sediment | place: USA: Wyoming | collected...
CTGACCAAGGATGACGCGACGAGCGCTGCGGAGTTGAGACGGACAAACGGATGGAAGCTGCCGGACGCGTTCCAGGCCGCCGTGGCGTCGAGGCACGGCCTGAGGCTGGTCACGCGGAACGCCCGGGGATTCGACGGGAAGAAACACGCGTTCGTGCTTATCCCCTACCGGCTCGGATAGGGCCGCGGGAGCAGGCAAGAGCTCAGGCCGTGCAGGGAAGGGGGTCAGGTATTAACTGGAACGGGGGATCGGGAATCAGGGAATTTTTTCGGCGGCTTGAGAGAGGCGGGCATCGTTAGTGAGCAGATCGGCCTTCTCGCGCCTTGCCAGCGCGATATAGGCGGCATCGTAGGCCGTCAAAGCCGCTTGAGCCGCAATCCTCAGAATCTCGGGCCCATCCGCCCCCATATCGGCGACCTCGAGCCCCAGGGCCTGGAATCCCCGATAAGCCCGCACGGCCGTCGCGATCTCCAAACGGCCTCTCCGGGAAGCGATCAACAAGCCGTTGAGGACCTCGAACCCCAGGAGCGAAGGGACGACCATCCGGATCTCTCCCCGGACATAAGACTCCAGCAAGGCCAGGGCCTTGTCGCCGCGCTCTTCGTCCGGAAGGAACCAGCGCAAGACGACGGAAGCGTCAACAACGACCGTTTTCACGGCCGTCTCCGCAGTTGGTCGCGGGCTTCCTCGATCACCGAGTCCGCGTCGACGGCGGCCTGGCCGTAGGCGGCCCGCGCCTCCATGATCTGCCGGAGCCCGTCGGCCTTCCTCGATCCCTGGTAAGCCGCAAAGGGCACGAGGACGGCGACCGGCTTTCCGCGCCGGGTCAGGATGACGTTGCGATTGGCCGATTCGGCCGCGCGCAAGATCCGGCTGAGGTTTTTCTTCCCTTCGGCGATACCGACGGAATGTTCGGAACCGGAGTCATTCATGATCACACCATAAGTCTTATTTACATGACCATTATAGATGGTCATGTAAATAAGTCAAGGGGAACATTCTTGACAAACCATGCTTTGGCTCCCCGACTATTATCAAACCTACATCGAGAGGGACGTTCGAAATGTCGTCAACGTCGGAGACATCGAAGCGTTCGGTCGGTTCATCCGGCTCTGTGCCGGCCGGAGCGGCCGGCTGCTCAACCTTTCGGGACTGGCCTCCGACTGCGGCATTTCCCACACGACCGCCCGGCGCCGGCTCTCCGTCCTCGAGGCAAGCTTCATCGTCGCCTTGTTGCGCCCTCACCATAAGAATTACAAAAGAAAAGATTGCATATTCTTAACACAGATGATTGGGGTCGGACCTCATCAAGCATATCCATAAGGCAATTCGAAGTCAGGCCTGTTTCTTGACAAAAAAGGTGTTATTAATTACACTTTTAGGTGTAATTAATTACACTACGGACGGACAAGGATATTAGCCATGTTATCGTTGCGATCCAAAGTTACAAGGAAAATCTTGACCTTTTTTTTCACTAACCCTCACGAGAGTCTCTATGTCAACGAGATGGCCACGAAACTCGGGGTCGATAAGAGAAATCTCGTTAAGAAACTCAAGGAGATGGAGTCTTTAGGTTTGATGAGAAAGAAAGAGCGCGGGAATCTCCGGCTCTACTCCGTGAATCCTTTTTATCCATTGTACCGGGAGTTTAGGCGCATATTCCAAAAAACCACGGGGGTTGAAGCGAGGCTTCGCGATGCGGTCGGCGGAACGCCGGGGGTGAAGCGCGCTTGGATTTTCGGCTCCTATCCCAGGGATACGATGCAGACCCACAGTGATATCGATGTCCTGGTGGTCGGGGATCACTCCGTTGTATCACTCCAGAAAGAGCTGAATAGGATCCAGAGTGAGATTGAGAGGGAGGTCAACTGCGTCCATATGAATGAGGACGAATTCCGGAGGAGGGAAGAAGCCGAGGATCCCTTTCTCCGGGACGTTTTCGCTCATCCGACGATCGAGCTGGCCCCATGCGATACGAGGAAAACTATTTCGTCAGGCACGCGTTCGCCGCGGAGCAAATCACGAAGTTCCTTGAAAACGCGCGCAAAGACCTAGCCATCGCCACTCGTATTTCGATCCCGGAAGTCCGCTTTTCCTATTCTTACAGCGCTCTCATCAAGGGCGGAATCGCCCTCCTGAGTTCCCGTGGGCTCAAAGTCAAGAGCGCGACCGGCCATCACGCCAAGGTTATCGAAAAAACCGCCCAGTTGTTGAAAGACAAGTCCATCTTGGATATCGGAAATGTCATGAGAACGAGGCGGAACTTGGATCTATATGGAGGGGGCGCTGAGGTCACAGAAAAAGAGACGGCCGAATACCTGGATTTCGTTAGGGCTATCATTGGACAAATGGAAAGCGCGATTTTAGGCCGGCCGCGCTGATTGCCGATTGCCCCGATTGCCCCGATTGGGGTCGGACCTCATTATCTTATTGTTATAATTAGAGTTAGGTTTTTTTAGAGCCCGTTTTAAGCCTAAAGTCCTCGTTTTGGGCCCCGGAAACGCGGACTTAAGGATTCTCTCTGGACGGCCATCTCCTTTGTCATACCTTTTTGTAAACGTCTCCGCGTGTGTCAATGATAAGAATCCGGATAACATCAGCTTCCACTCGATAGACTGCCCTGAATTTGCCGATTCGAAGCCGATGGAGATCCCGAATTTTTTCTCCTTTGAGCTTTTTGACGTCACCCTCTGCCGGGAGCTTTTCTATCTGTTGGACGATCTTGCGGGCAGCTTCCCGGTCGAGCTTCCGGAGGTATTTAAGGCATTTGCGGCTATAGAGGATATTCATAAGCCCAGGGACTTCTTCAGTTCTTCGGGGGTCAGGAATTCGTCGGAGGCGAGGATGTCGAGGATCTCTTTTTCGTCCTTGGCTGAGAGGATCAGCTCCTCACGTTTGCCGATCCTTTTTTGGATCCACTCGTCGAGAGAGTTTCGAATGATCTCCGAAAGGCTCTCGTTCCGCAGAAAGGCCACAGCTTTTGCTTTCCTGTATAAGTCCTCATTAATAATGACGTTGATTCTTCTCATGATATGAATACCTCATTGTGTATATACATCATTATGTATAATTTGTCAAGGGTCCTTGTGTTCATGTCAAGGGACGAGCCTTCGGCTCGCCACTCGCCCGTGGCTTATATCCACGGGCGAGTACGGCGGAAGCGGACCCCCGGCCCCGGCCGCCGTTGACTGGGATCGAGACCGGTGCTATCTTTGGGCCGGACGGCGACGAGAAGGAGAGGAGATGACTTCTTTCACGCTGGAACTGATCCTTCCCACCTGGAAAGGGAACAAATGGCAGAAGGGCCTGAGAATGCCCGAGCTGACCCTGCCCGTCCTGGCGGCTCTCACGCCCCCCGACGTCGAGGTCATCGTCACCGAGGAGGAAATCGAGGAGGTCGTCTATAAAAGCCGCGTCGGGCTGGTGGGGATCAGCTATATGACCCCCCTCGCGGCGAGGGCCTACGAGATCGCCGACGAATACAGAAGGCGCGGGGCCAAGGTGGTTTTGGGAGGCATTCACGCCACGGCGCTGCCGGAAGAAGCCATCCAACACGCCGACGCGGTCGTCGTCGGCGAAGCAGAAAACGTTTGGGCGTCCCTGATCGAGGATTTCCGGGCCCACCGTTTGAGGAAGTTCTACCGGTCCGAGCGCTACCCCGATTTACGCGGCCTGCCGGTCCCGAGACGGGACCTCCTGAAGCAGGGCATGACTTTTTCCCCGTATTCCATCCAGACGACACGGGGCTGCCCGTTCGGGTGTCAGTTCTGTTCGGTGACCAGGTTCTTCGGCGGGACTTTCCGCTGCCGGCCGGTCGAGGACGTCGTCCGCGAGATCGAAGGCGCGGACAAAAAGATTTGGCTCTTCATCGACGATAACATCATCGGCAACCAGCCGTACGCCAGGAAACTGTTTCAAGAACTCATCCCGCTGGGGATCAAGTGGGCGGGCCAGAGCACGGTGCTCATGGCGAAGAACGACGAGCTCCTGAAACTGGCGGCCAAAAGCGGCTGCCTGGGACTGTTCATCGGCTTTGAGTCGCTCAACGAGTCGAACTTGCGCGAGGCGGGCAAAGGGATCAATAAGGTCAAGGAGTACGAGGAATGCATCAAGAAACTCCACGACCATGGCATCATGGTCCTCGCTTCCTTCATCTTCGGCTTCGATCATGACGATAAAAGCGTTTTCGAAAGAACGGTGGACTTCCTGATCAGAAGCAAGGTTGTCGCGGCCGGCCTGTGTGTGCTTGTTCCCTACCCGGGGACCAAGGTCTATCAGCAGATGGAGGACGAGGGGAGGATCCTGACCAGGGACTGGTCCAAATACGACTATGGCAACGCGGTGTTCAGGCCGAAACTGATGGAGCCCGAGGAGCTGGAGGAGGGGGCCGGGTGGGCGGCCTGCCGATTCTATTCCCGCTCATCCATCATCTCCCGTGCGGCTTACAATTGGCGCCATCCGCTCGTCTTCTCGGTGATGAACGCGAGCTACCGGGCCAAGAACCGGGATGCCTTGAAGATGAGAAAGACAGGTGATGCGCCGCTGATTTAGCAGCGTGGTGCCGAATTTCTATTCGAGCTTGAGCTTCTTGAGGAGCGCGGCATAGCGCGGTTCCTGCCGGATGACGTCAAATCCGGGATAGACTTTGATGTATTCCAACCAGTGGTCTCCGTCCTCATAAGCCTTGTCGAGATAGGCAAACCCGCGCTCGGTCTCCCCCAGTTTGAAATGGAGGAGCCCCATGAACAAGGGAGACACGTAGACCCTTTTCTCCGCTTCGTTCAGGCCCGCGAGGACATTTCGGGCCATCTCCATTTGGCCGGAGGCGGCATACGCGTAGCCGACCGCTTGAAGGAAAAACGGCGCCTGGCCGGCGAGATCCGCGGCCTGACGCAGCTTGACGAGGCCTACCTCGTACTCTCCCTTTTCCACATGTGACAAGCCGAGGTAAAGGTAGGCGAGGACGTATGTGGGATCCAGGCTGATGACCTTTTCCAGCACCTCGGCCGCCCGGTCAAACGATCGGGCCAGATGGAACAGGATGCCGTAGATCATGTTCAGGGGGGCCGATGTGGGGTCGATCGCGAGGCCGCGCCTGATCTCGGCGAGCGACTCCTCGTGCCGCCCCCTCGTCCCGAGGTAGAGGGAATACCAATGGTGGGCCCACGTATAATCCGGGTCGATCTCAATGGAACGCTTGTACTCCTCCTCCGCCCCCTTCCAGTCGCGTTCCAATTTTTCTTTGATAAACGCAAGGGAGTTATGGACCTCGGCCCGGTCCGGGTCAATCTCCATGGCTTTGAGCGCGGCGTCGCGAGCCCTCGTGAAGGCCACCCGCGGAGACATGAAATAGGTGCCGATGATCATGTAACAATCCGATATTCCCGTATAAGCCAGGGCGTAATCCGGGTCGATCCCGATGGCTTGATGGAAGGACTCGAGCGCCTTTTGCATGCTCTCTGCCGTCCTCTTATTCCAGAGGTACCGGCCCTTCAGATAGAGGTTATAAGCCTCCGGGTTGTCCGTATGACGGCGCAAGAGGCGCGCTTTTTCGTCGCCGAAAAGCTTCACCCTCAGCCGCTCCACGATGGCCAACGTGATCTCGTCCTGGATCGTGAAGATATCTTCAAAATTCCGTTCGTACTTCTCAGACCAAAAATGATATCCGGTCGCCACGTTGATGAGCTGGGCCGTGACGCGGAGCTTGGTATCCCCTTTTCGGACGCTCCCCTCCAGCACGGTCGTCACGCCGAGCTGGCGGCCGATCTCGCGGACATCCAGATTCCTGATCTTGCTGGAGAAGGCGGAGCTTTTGGCCGCGACTTCCAGGTCTTTGATTTTTGTGAGCGCCGTGATGATCTCTTCAGCCAGGCCTTCGCAAAAATACTCCTGATCTTTCTGGGGGCTGAGGTCTGCGAACGGCAGGACGGCGATGGAGTTCATGATCCGCGTCCCGCCGGGGGTGAGACTGCCGGCTTTCCCGGGATGGAGGCCTTTCGCGGTCTCGGACAGCCCCTCGGCGATGCCGCGAAGGTCGGAGGCGAGCAGCTCGACCCTCTGATATCGCCCGGCCCGGTCCTTTTCCAGGCATTTCGCGATCACCGCGCTCAGGGCCTCGGGCGTCTGGGCGTTGAGGTCCCGGGGGTCCGGGGGACGGGCGGTCTTCTGCATCAGGGCCGTGCTCAGAGGCGTGTTCCCTTCGAACGGGACCCGACCGGTCATCATTTCAAAAAGAACGATACCCAAGGAGTAAATGTCGGCCCGGTGGTCGACGTTCTCTCCTTCGATCTGCTCGGGGGCCATGTATTCGGGGGTTCCGATCAGCGTCCCCAAGTCCGTGAGGCCCTTGGTCGCAACAGTCCTGGCGATGCCGAAGTCCGTGATGCGGGCGTTCCCCTCGCGGTCCATCATGATGTTGGACGTCTTGAGGTCCCGGTGGACGACCCCGAGGCGGTGGGCCTCCGCCATCCCGTCGCAGACCTGCCCGCCGATCGCCAGGGTGCGGGCCGGGGAAAGCGGGCCCATCATCTGGATGATGCTCTTGAGGTTGTCGCCCGGGATGTATTCCATGGAGATGAAATAGGTCCCCTCGCAGTTCCCGAGGTCGTAGATGCGACAGACGTTCTTGTGGGAGATGCGGCGGGCCAGCTTGAGCTCGTTCCGGAAGCGCTCGATCATCTTCTCGCCGAGACCGATCTCCGGGCTGAGCAACTTCAGGGCGACGGTCTCGCTGATCTCCTGGTCGATGGCTTTGTAGACGCGGCCCATGCCGCCGCGGCCGAGCTCGTCGTAGATGCGGTAGCGCCCGGCGAACACGGCCCCGGGGACGAGCTCGCCGCAGGGGACGCGGGCGGTCAGCGTCGCTGATAGCCGAGGAGTCGGGGGGGGTGGGGATAGGGGCGGGGGTGACGCGGCAGCGGCCTGGTCGGGGCGGAGGAGCGCGGCGCAGTTTCCGCAGTACCGGGTCTCCGAGACGTTCTCGAATTGGCAACGAGGGCATTTCATGAGAAAAATCCCCTCTTCATGAGCGAAACCTTGCCCAACGCCGAATCACTGATCGGGCGCTGACTTCACTGAACTTTATAACAGAGCAGTAGCCCTGTCAAGATGGGCAAAAACGGGCTCAACCGCGAAAAGAGGTCTGCACGGAGCATCTGACAGTCCTGATCTTGGTTCATTCGGATGGACGATATTTCCCGAAAAAATCATATTATAGGTCAAGGGACGAGCCTTCGGCTCGCCACTCGCCCGTGGCTTATATCCACGGGCGAGTACGGCGGAAGTGGACCCCCTGGCAAGGCCGGGGCCGGGCTTCCCAGTCCCGGTCCTGGCAAGGCCGGGGCCGGGCTTCCCAGTCCCGGTCCTGGCAAGGCCGGGGCCCCGGCCGCCGTGGACTATTTTTCAGGGGTTGGGGTAATTCTTCAGAACATTGTGGGCAATCTCTCGGCCTTGCTCAATTCCCTTCTGGATCGTTTCGGGCCGGAAATCGGTTGTATCACAGATCGGTTCTTCCGGAACGTAGCTGAAAAACGTTATATTTCGCTTGCGGGCGAGCCATTTATCTATCCCGGGGCTCACGTTCATCATTATCCCCGGGCTCACGTTCATCAACTGAAGCCTATAATTGACAAGCTCATTGAGTCGAAGGGCATAGTCGTAATCGTTCTGCAAGATTGTAGCGGTGAGCAAGTCCACCGCGCGTTCCCCCACCTGCAAGACATTTTTTAATGTTTCAGTTGTGGGCTTCGTGGGCAGGGGGAACAAAGAAATGACATGAACCTCCTTCACCCCGAGTTTATCTTGCATTAGGGGTTTGAGCGGCAAAACGTTCATGACCCCCCCATCGACACAATTGTCCGTACCGACTCGCTGCGATTGACAAAACGCGGGTATCGAACAGCTTGCCTGAACCGCATCGAGAAACTCCTTTCTGGTCGCCTTATCGGTGGATATGTATTCGATTTGCCCGCTTTGCAGTTTGACGTATCCGACTACGCCCTTTATTCCGGTTTTATTTTGATCAAGGGTTTCGAGCTTCCGTCTCATCGTGTTCATCTCGTACACGCCGTCGGCTTTCCCACGTCCCGTTATCAGCGTCCAGAGCATCTTGCACAACTGTGTTTTTAAGACGTCATTCCTTTTCCTGATATGTAAAAGGAAATCCTTCAGAAACGGCACGGTGCCGTAACAGAGAGCTGCGGTACAGAGGCTGCCGGCTGAGATTCCATACGCTAGGTCAACATTAATATTCTTACCTACCATCACTTCTAAGACTCCCGCAGCGAAACCGATCCTCGCCCCGCCACCCGAAATACATACTCCTATCTTTTTACCTGGAGTATCCGCTCTTGCTTCCATAATTTCTTCCATAATGCGCCTCCTTTTTTATCTATATATTTCCGGCCTGAAACTGGAAAAACAGAAGCGCGGATTTATAAAATAACACTATGATTTGCCGTTGAGCTTTCCTTCAGCTGACCATCGCCGCCCACGTCCAGCGGCTGCAAAATTTTCTATAGTTGAATATAAATCGGTTTGATTGACCTGTCAAGAAAACAGTTGGTTTTTATGCTCCTCCAACGCCTAGAGCCGCACCCAAAAACTGGTCCAGGCAAAAGTGTAGTTTTGGCCGGGCTCCGAGGTCGAGGCCGTGGTTAAACCATGGCCTCGATTTCCTTGATCTTGCGGGCCAGGCGGACGGCGGAGATCGGGAAGGCCGTCCTGATCTCAGGGGCGAAGAGCGAGATCTTGAACTCCTCGATCATCCGGCGGAGCTCATCGACGGCCCGGCGCTTTTCTAAATTTAAATTTGCCGAAATAGGGGGCTCCGCGCCGGCACTCAGCATCTCCGTTTCGAGCCGCTCGAGAGCGTATCCGTACGGTTCGACCTGGGCCGCTTTCGCCTTGTCCTTATCGGGGTCGATCCGGGCCCTCTCCAGGCGGACCTTCATCGCCTCCAGGTAGCGCGGCAGGAGGACGATCCGGTCGATCGGGTAAGCCTCGAGAAAATCCTTCGGCAGGAGCTTGCCCAGGTCGCGCGTGATCTCGTCGAAATAGGCGGGGGCGACCGGCTCTTTGAGGCGGCTGAGCTCGTTGAGGCTGAGAGTCCTTTTCGGCCCCGCCCCCGGACCGCGCTGCGCCGCGAGCCCTCCCCTCCCGAGCTCGGTCCGGAGCGTATGATGCAGGCCGAGGATTTTGACCGTCGTCTGGGTGAGGACGTGGCCTTTCTCGAACAGCGTCCGGCCGACCTCGGACTCGTAGGCGCGGAACTCGGCTTCGGTGCGCAGGTCGCGTTCGAAGATCTCCCGGGCCAGGGCGGCCTCGATGGCCCGCTCGACGGCGTCACGGCCCCCGAAGGCGAGGGCGGCGCGGTCGTCCTCGGCCGGGATCTTGTGATAGCGCCGGACAAAGGCCATCTCCTTGGCGAACTTCTGCATGAGGAGCCAGCGGACGCCCTGGCGATGCACGGCCTCGGCCTCGGCGCGCGTCGGGAAAAGCCGGATGCCGACCGAGGATGCGCCGACTTCAACCACCAGCGCCGGGTAGGCCGTGAGCGAGGTCCCGACCGCGATCTTCTCGGGCAGGTCGCCGAAGGTCCAGGCCGTAAGGCCGGACTTCTCCCATTTCTGCCGGGCCTCGATCCAGGCGGGCGACTCGACCTTCGACGGGACCGCGTCGGCCGCGCTGATCTTCTTCCGGAGGAGGTCGACGTCGCGCCCGGTATCGATGACGCGCCCGGTTTCCGGGTCGATGACGGCCACGCGCATCCGCAGGTACTTCGGAACCTCGGCCAGGGCCCACTCGCGGGCCGGGATGTCCGCTCCGAACCGGCGCCGGACGAACTCGGCCACGGCCCTCGCGAGCGGCACTTCCTCGGGCGCGCGCGGCATCTCGGCGGCGATCGTCTCGGCGTTCTCGGCGACGGGCACAAGGAGCTTCCGGTAGCGCTTGGGGAGCCCCTTGATCAGGGCGGCGATCTTGTCCTTGTAGTGGCCGGGGACGCCCCATTCGAGCCGGGCGGGCGGGATGGCGTTGAGGAGGGAGACGGGGACGCTCAGGGTCACGCCGTCGTCCTCCTCGCCCGGGGCGAATTTGTAAAGCGCTTTGAACGGGCGGCCGGCGACCTCGACGGTATCGGGGAAGGAGGAGACGGTCGCGTCATCGGGGTTGTAGTTGAGGAGGTCTTCCTCCTTGAGGCAGAGGAAATCTTCGCCTCGGTCCCTGATGAGCTTGCGGAGCGAGCGGATGTCGAATATTCCGGGGAGGCGCTCGGAGTAGAAGCCGGCGATCTTGGCCTCGGGAACGAGGATGTCGCGCCGGCGGAGCTTCTCCTCCATGGCTTCGACCTTGCGCTGGAGGGCGAGGTTGTGGCGGAGGAAGGGCGGCGGGTCTCCGACATCGCCCTCGACGAGCGCCGACATCATGAAAATATCATGCGCCTCGGACGGGTTGATCCGGCCGTAGGAGACGCGGCGGTCGCGGAGGATCTCGAGGCCGAAGAGGGAGACGCGTTCTTTGGCGACGACCTCGCCGCGCGCCCGGTCCCAGGCGGCGTCGGAGTAGGAGCGCTTGCAAAGGGAGCCGCCCAAGTCCTCGAGCCAGGCGGCGTCGATGCGGGCGGCCTGGCGGGCGAAGAGGCGCGAGGTCTTCACGACTTCGGTCGCGACGATCCAGGGGGCCGACTTGCCGGAAAGGACGGAGCCCGGCCAGAGGACAACCTCGCGGTTCTTGGCGGCGGCGTACTGGTTCTTCTCCTTGTGGGCGGCGATGTTGGTGAGGAATCCGGCGAGGATCGAGCGGTGGATCGCGGCATAAAGCGCCGGCGAAATATCGGTGTGCGGAGTGAATTTCGGTAATTCGTTGTGTGTCACCGTTTTTCTTCCGGGCCAAAGCCGCTGCTCGGCGAGGACCGAGCGGATTTCGTCGTGGAGATAGGCCCACTCGCGCATCCGGGGGAAGGAAAGAAAATGCTCGTGGCAGAATTTCCGCTTCTGGGCGACGCTCCCGAGCTTCTCGAAATCGCCGTGGTAGCGGCTCCAGATGTTGAGGAGGACGAGAAAGTCCGAGTCGGGGTGGCGGAAGGCGGCATGGACGGCAT
>Ga0315282_10015798_pt1 | contig 11097 bp, 9 predicted proteins | sample YL17G07_20_MG_FD_203693 | JGI IMG/M metagenome (GOLD analysis project Ga0315282, IMG submission 203693) | Sediment microbial communities from Yellowstone Lake, YNP, Wyoming, USA - YL17G07_20 | ecosystem: Environmental > Aquatic > Freshwater > Lake > Sediment | place: USA: Wyoming | collected...
CCTATTAATGCAGAGAAGATGACCAGGATTATGATTATTTTTCTGTACATTGACTTCTTTCTATCTTTTCCCTGCACAAGCCTGTCATCAATTCATTATAACCCATCTCGATTTTGAAAAAAGTAATACCGTCCAGGTTGTTAATAAATGCTCACAGATGGGAAAGGATAGGAAACTAAAATTCATGTCCGAGAAACACAAGAACAAATCAATTCCTGAAATTGAAAATATCTGGCCTGAAGTTTGAAGACCAGCCCCCAAATCTCCTGCTAACTATCAAGTTTTTTTAAATCTTCCCTTGTATCGCAAATCGCAAAAAGAATATCGCCATCTTCTATAGAATTTATATCAAAACTTGAGGGGTTAACATAAATTCTTCCCTTATGGGATATTGCAATTGGAATAATATTAATATGTTTATCTCTTAAATCTATAAGCCATTTATAATATTCCTTAACTGTTTTACCTATAAATTTTGATGGGAACTTACAACTATAGATCTCGCTGGTATTCTTGCCGAAGGTAAGTAAGTCTTCGTAAATTTTTGTCAGCCCTGGGGTTGCTGCAACCTGGGCTAAAAGATTCTGGGCAACATGTTGAGAAGAAACAATTTCCACACAACTATCCCCTAATACCCCAGCATATTCAGCTAACTCTACTTTTTGAGGTTCCAATATTTCTGCAATAATCGGCACCTGTTTCTTTTCTAACTCGCATATTTTCCTAATTGCCAATATGATAAGAATAGTCTTAGCATCAACAGCATCAGGGTTGTCCAATTTATCCGCTAAAATAATAACAGAATAAGCACGATGGACATTAGCTTTTTTTAGTAGAGCTTCATTGATAGTACTATCATTAATATGGAAAACATCTTCATACTCATACTTCAGAGGGACAGGAGATTCTTTTAATTCTGTTACAACTAATATTGGCTTTCTTTTCCCAAGGTCTGGATGGTGTAACTGATCTATAATCCCATAGCCTTTATCATTCCAATTGATAATTACATAATGATCTTTCAATTTCTCAATCATTCTTCTCCCTCCTATCAGTTTTTTGTGCACAAAAATAGAAGCTATTTGTGCTGTAAACCACCCTATTCCACCAACCCCTAAAATCGTCATGATTATCGCAGTAGTTCTACCAGTAAAAGTATAAGGTTCTTTTGCTCCAAAGTTTATCCAGTTTATCAATCCTGACCAGAATGACAAAAACAAATTGGAATAATTTTCATTTATACGATGCTCTGAGTAATAAAGAACAATAGATCCTGAAATCCATATTAAAATAAGGATGACGAATATTCGTGCAATTTCCTTTTTTTTAAAGAAGAATTTTATTTCCTTGAATTTGATTATGGCAATAACAAAGAGTAATATTAACAAGGTGGGCAAAATATAATTGTTTATTATTTTTCTATATAGCTCTTTTTTGTAAAGACCTTTTTCATTATAGACCTGTTGGGCACCATTATGAATTGGAATAGCTACACCTTTAAAGGCGGATTTCAAATTTATATCAAGGCCTTTTTTGTGATAATTTGCTATTACAGGAGCATTAGAAAATATTGATTTTGTCAGGGTATAAACTAATAGATTATCCAAATCATTTCTGCCCATCAATAAGGCTGCTACACCAACTGTAGTTATATCTTCGTTTTGATATGCATATGTACCAGAAGGGATAGTGGTAACAACAAAAAATGGATAAATATCAATAAGACGTTGAAATATTTCAGGATTAGGTTCAAAGAAATAAGCACTTTTATTTTGCATTATAATTTTTACAGCATCAGAAGGATAGCCAGAAGTAAAGAAAACAATATCCACTTTACTCTCATTTATAGCTCTTATTGAATCTTCAAAGCTCAAGTGTAATAATTGAATTTCATTGGTTGTAATGCCTGCTGCCTCAAGTATTGCAAGAGCATTGGATTCGGTTCCACTTCCCTCTGGCCCTATCGAAATACGCTTACCTTTGAAGTTCTCAATTTTTCTTATATAGAGAGGATTACGAATCAGTATATGAACTGCCTCAGTATATAACGATGCTATAGCTCGAATATTTGTAATCTTTTCAGTAAACTGACTTAATCCGTTATATGCGTTATAAACTGTATCACTTTGAGCTATGCATAACTGTACTTTACCATTTGATAACCAGTAAAGGTTTTCTACAGACCCTTGCGAACTTAACACATTGATTTTTATATTTGATTTTTCAGCAACCTCTGTAATGCCCTGCCCCAGAGCATAATAAACACCTTTTTCACTTCCTGTAGCCAAAATAAGAGTGTCCGTGTTTTCAGCATAGGAAGGAGATGGTTTTATTTGAAACAGACAGAAAATAAAGTAAAGCGCAAACAAGTAGAGTTTGTATTTGTTTAATTTATGGTTTGAGCATGATATATCTGCTTTAAAACTTTTATAACTCACCAATTTTTTTATGAGATGTATAATCTTCCCCCTGCTTGAATCTCATGTCTCTATTTGTATCACAATTGACAAAGGTTTCAAGCCTCGCTAATTTTTATCGTGCAATAGTGGAACATGAAATGAATAAGATGATTAGATTAGAAACACCACTAAAAGTTTTTGCAGAGTGACCATTTTTTAACATTCTAAATTATTTAATGCCTCTCACAGAACAGAATACCTATCACTTTCTTACCTTTATATTCCCTGCCAAATGAATTTTGAAGGTGCGAATGAGTTTATTGAATCTAATATCTCTTCAAACTTCTTATCTATTTAGCCTTTGAGTCCAGAACGAGAACTTCTTCAGCATCAATATACTTCCAGCATGTTTGCATTATTGCTGGATACATTTTCTTCATCATATTTGCCATTGCATCTGGCCTGCCATCATATAAAATCCTACCAGCATTATAGCCAATAGGAATAAAATCCCCCCTTCTTCTATATACCGGCACTTTCTCTGCGATTATTTCAGTGCTTTCAGACATTTCACCTACTTCAATCTTTTTAATCCAAAGTTTCTCAGAAGACAATGGTTCTCTCATCTCAAGTGCAACCCATCCATCTATCTTTACTTCTACAGTTTTTATTAGTCCACCATCTTCCCTATTGCTCCATCCTGAAATATCTCTAGTTTGGGTATTAATCAGAATAATTGGCGTTAAGGTTAAATTAGCATTTTTCTTATCCGGATATGTCATCATATCAAGGTTTTCAAAAGGGCCTGTAATTGTCATTCCTTTAGCAATAATAATCTTGTCTAAATCCATCGCCATAGATTTTGCTAACCCTTTCGCAGCCTTGGAATAAATAGGGTCAATTGTTGCCTTTTCTGAAAAATAAGGGCTTACAATAGCCATTGTGATTTTGACTGAGCCATGGGCATTTTTTTCATCAGGTTCATAGCTATAAAAATAATTGTCTCCCCATGTTGAGACAGGCAGCCTTACTATCTGCTGTGGAGCACATGCTGACATAATTCCAAGTACTATAAAAATTCCGATGACAATTATGGTTGTTACTATACCGCTTTTAATCTTTAATTCATTGATCATAAAGCCCCCTTTTTTTTCTTCAATTTTTAAGATTTAAAAATACCAATCATCGCCACACCCCCAACAGTTTACGTCTTTAACATCAGCACCATTTACAGTAACAGTTTTGCTTCCATAACCAACGACTGTAACTGTGTATGTTCCATTAGTTAATCCTGGAAAACTGTAATTTCCATTACTGTCTGTAGTTGTGGTTTTACTTAATGATCCGCTGCTTAAATTAATAGTTACCCCTTGAGATGGACTACCGCACCAAGAAACTGTTCCTGAAATTGTATATATATTATTGTTCCATAAAATGGGATCAGTTCCCCAACCATAGGGATCAATTATAGTTCTATCTCCTTTACGTACTTCGAAGTGAAGATGATAGCCTCCTGTGCCATAATTCCCGACACGTGCTATTGTTTGCCCTCTGGTAACTTCAGCATAGCCATTGTTTAAAATGTTATTCTGGATAGCGGGATCAAGGTAATCACTATGGAGATACCAAGTTGTATAATCTTCTATGTTATGAACGATATAAAAGGTATGCCACCCATCCCATGAAGTAGCTTTATGTTTTGTTCCGTTTATTGGGTCATTACCATAAGGACATTTATTAGTATTTCTCCAAAGAGTATTACCCTTTTGGGGTTTAGAAGTTATATTTGTGGAAATGCAGAGTATGCCATCAGCTGGAGCGATTATCTCGTAATTATTGTTTGATGGGAGGAAATCATAACCTGGATGTCCGTCATACCACAAATATTTTCCCTGCCCAGGAATGCTAATCTCAGACTGGTCCGCCTTCATATAACCCCATGTACCACTTCTATTAGAGTTATTACATATGCATTCTAATTCTTTTGTCCCTTCTGTATAATACCGATACCTTCCCCTGCCCAAATATTCTTCAGCTCCATATTCGCATCTGGCTTCTTCGCCTGTATAAGCGATAATTACGTTATTGATGTGACCAGCCTCGTTATAAAAAGGTCCAGAATGATCAAGAATAGAAGAGATGTTTACTGTATAGGGAGTATATCCAGGCAAAGGGAAATCAAGCTTTAAAGTGGATACACCACGTACAGGCCATACGTAGCTATTGTAGGTGCTACTGTAGTAGTCCTTAATTACCATGGGCACGTCGCCATTCCACATATAAGGTAACCATGCATGGTTCGTAACAAGTGCGTACGAAGTAGACGACCAGTAGCCGTCCGACTGCACATTTGTAAACGGATGCCCTGTGGGTAAAACAGGGTTATAATTTGAACAATCAATAAGGCTGTGAAACTCTTTTCTGTTTGGAAGACGCCAATCCGTATATCCACCACTACAATTTGAGTATGTGCCATTATTTATCCCTGATAGAAAATCAAGGGCATGCTGCCATGTTACAGAGCCATCACCAAAAACCCAATCATTATCAAAGGAACTATATTTTGTTTTAATACAATTGGCGTCTTTAAGCCACACAAGTCCAGTGAGATTATCTGTTACTGTTTCATCGCCATTATCATGAAATCTTGGATTAGGCCATGCAACTCCCAATTGTAAATCTCCATCATCACCAAATCTATAGCTTGTTTTTTGCCCTGTTTGTGGAAGAGAAACAACCCCACCCGACCGGCATGAACGTACCGGCCAGATGTAATTGTTATTGCCCTGCCAAGCGCCGGAGGCGATGTAGCCAACTTCCATTAGGATTGCCCATTTGTAGGCCGTCTGCCATGCGGCGGTAGTAGACGACCAGTATAAGTTTGATTGCACATTATTAAATCCTTGGGTATTAAGCCAAGATGCTAAATTAGATACATCAGCATTCACAAGACTTTCAAGCTCATTGATATTGGGAAGACACCAGTCTGAGTAACCGCATAGTCCACCGCTACTATTTAAGCTTGCAACAAAATCCAGTGCCTCTTGCCATGTCCTTGTGCCATTGGAAAGATTTCCATTCTTAGCCCACATCAAACCCGTTAAGTTGTCTGTCACGCAGTCGCCATTTACTGTAAATCTTGGGTTCGGCCATGCAACTCCTGCCTGAATATCTCCATCCTGCCCAGTACCTGCACACGTAATCTCTGTGCCTGCTGAATCATAGCACTTTGTCTGTCCTGTCTGTGGAAGTTGAATCGTTCCTGCCAATAGCAGAACAGGTAAAAGCAAAACAAATGCTGCAACCAGCAAAGTAATTAATCTTGTCTTATTAGACATTATGAATCTCCCTTCTCTCTTTTTTAAACGTGCTTGTCTAGTGTGCTTTCTTATGAATAGCTTTACTCATGCTGTCATTCCGAACGAAGTGAGGAATCTCGTCTTTAGATTGCTTCGGGACTCCGTCCCTCGCAATGACATTGTAAAGAAGTTTTAGAGACAGCACACTCTATAACAAAAAAGGCGGCATGCAAACTGCCCCCTATAATCTAAAATTTAAAGAATCCTTGTAATACAGATGCCAGAGGTTGTTTCCCCATTTTCTTCCTCACAAATCTCTTACTCCTCTGCAATAGAAGCAATTATCTTTTCTTTTCCAATCAATTAATTCTTGTTCATCGAAAAAGTTCCACGATCACCACAGAGTGACATCTGGTCAGCGAAGATGTAACTTCCACTCATTGAGATAGTAGTAAACTCGAAAATATCAAGGATAACTGCAAATCGTCCCTGTATGCCAGCCAATCTAATTTGAGTTCCTGCTAAACCACCTTCTACGCCCATACCTGGTAAGCCACATGGGGAACCACCAAAGGTTACTATTCCATGCATAGACAAATATGGCTCACCATATGCGTAATCATCTATTAAGCTTAATGAAAGACTCCCACTACAGACATCACAGACCCAGGGAGCATTACTACTCCAGTTCCCACTCCAGCTTCCTGTCAAGCCTCCTCCACTTTGACCTGTTGTGGCACATGATTGATTGCTTTGTCCTGACTCATTTCCTGCCGCATCATAGGCAGAAATAGTGTAGCAGTACTGGGTGTTTGCATTTAGTCCGGTGTCAGAGGTTGAGGTTGTAGTAACTGATTTAAGATAAGTTCCATTCCTGTACACTTTATATCCCACCACTCCAATATTATCTGTAGATGCATTCCAGGATAGATCTATCTGGCTGGAAGAAATAGCTGTGGCTGTTAGTCCAGTTGGAACAGAGGGAGGAGTTGTGTCAGGGTTAGATATTGCAAAATAAGTCATCCATAAATAATAGGCGCTTGTGCTTCCAGATGGTGCCACTTCTATGTATAGAAAAGGATAATAGTCTCCTTCTGGTAAACTGCTTACAGGAATATCGCCATAGAGAGGGTCATCAATCGGGCCCGTGGTATTTACTTTCCATGGCACAAGCCCTTCTGAGAGAGGCTGAAGATTCAGGTCTGGTTTTATAAGCCAGATATTAGGATCAATTGATGGGGCATAAATGCCGAGGTATATGTCCACAGGCCCTGAAAACTCTGCTAAGGAAACCCTTAAAGATACGGTGTCACCGCCTGTTGCCACAGAGCCGACACCTACAGGTTTAGCCTGAGCAGGGTCTATGTTGGTTACCGGTTGTAATATCGGCTCATATGTAAAATATTGTTGGCTGGTTGGAAGAGGAATCGAATTACCTGAATTACTATTATTGTAAATCTCATTCAAATCGCTTGCCACTGAATCAAGCAAGGTTAAGCCATTATTGCATGTCGTTGATTTACCGTCCAGCATATCAAGATGGTCGTGATTCGGACATTCGACCTGCTTGGCAACGGTATGTCCGTCAAAAGTAGCGCTTTCTTTAGGAACCATACCATCATTATATAGGTATGAAACTACTACGTTATCATTGTACGGCTAAAAGATTCTTTCTAAAAGAACGCCCGAGAATCTTAGTGCCGTAGCATGGTTTTGTCTTAAAAAATCGATATTGGCGTATAAATACCAGTGGAATGTGCTTGCATCCATATTTCCATATAAGTCAACCTCTGGATCATTGCCGATATATCCATAATATGCAATAATTTTATTGTCATAAAACACTATATTATTCAAATCGCGTAACCAATCATTTCTCTCAATCGAATCGTTTATATATTCGTTAGGAATACCATCCCAAAGCCCATCAAAATTGTCGTATCTTAGATCAGCTCTATTAAAATTATCTGGATCTAACACGCACGTCCAACATTTAGATAAAATCCCCCAATAAGACGCATCATCTATTTTTGACCACTCGTCCCAAGCAGGGTCTACTAAGCCATTAAATCTGGGTTCATTATTTACTGCAGGTGACCCATGATGCGGAGTAGCAAGGGTTATAAGATTTATTATTCTTTCACCGCCCCTTTTACCATCTGCATGATTTATACCTCCATAAAAGCCTGTTCTGTGAGAATGCTCCTGCATATATGAACGCGCAACTAAACCTCCCATAGAATGCGCAACTATTACAAATGGAACATCTTTAATTTTCTCTCCATAGGTACAACTATCACCTTTCTCGCAGTCTATCGCATCATCAAGTTTATTTCTTAAACTGCGGGCTATTTCCCGGACAGAATATTTATCGCTTTCGTAAAAGAAAAGATATAATTTAAATTTCTGGTGAAGGTCGTTTGCATAAAAATAATCCAAAAAATTCTGCCAATAAAGATAATTAGGATTATTTATATCATCTATAGTGAAAAGCAAACTTGAACCTGTCTGATTCCCATGAATTCCATGAATCAAAATAAGAGGGATTTTATTTTCAGAGGTATCACCTAAATAGGCTACAAGTTTTGTATATCCATCCGCAGGACTTGGATCATAAATTGCAGCTTTTACAACTGAAGGCATTACAATGATTAATAACAATGATGTAAAGATTAAAAAATTGAGAAGAACCAAAAATTTATGCCAATATTGCAGAAACCTATTTGCCTTTAACATAATCTCCCTCCCTTATTTTTTCTCACCGGCCTGCGCCACATGAAGTCCTTTAAGTTTCTCTAATGATACTTCAAGTACTTTAATCAATCAAGGGTGTTTATACAGTTAAACATCCATTTAAAAATCAAAACATTCCTGCTATTTGGATAGCCAATCTGTCTGTAATTGATTTACACGCTTCCTCTCTGTTTATGTTTGTCCTCGTTGCTTTTACCACTATACGAGTCCTATATTCCTGGTGTTGTGATTTAATTTCTCTTTGCGTTGTTAGAGTCGTTGAAGATCCTTGTTTTGCATCTGTCTGCATCGTTCCTGTAACTCCACCCTCAGTAATTTCTTTAATCTGAATGTCGACAGCACCAAAATAAGTGTCAACGTGGACTAGAGATCCCACAACTCCACCAACTACACTTCCAATAATAGCCCCACCTAATCCAGCAGCTGCAGGCCCCCTCCAACCACTTCCAATAGTACTACCAGCCAAAGCCCCTCCAAAACCGCCAGCCAACATCCCATCAGCTGTGAGGTCTTTCTTTTCCTGACCCATGTATAGAAGATTTGCCTGGATGATATACCCTGCTTTGGAAGGGTTATTGGTAACAGAGTATCCCTTAGCTGCGATTTTACCTTTTAATAATTCACCGAAGTCTATCTCTTGAAAATCTGAGGTATTTGTTACTCGAACATAAATGTCCCTGTTTTTTAATAGTGTCTCAGGGTCAAGAAATATCGTATCTGACATCTTTGCAGATAATGACATTTCCCTGTTTTGTATCGCCTGCATTGTACCTGCACAACCAGCGAATATAACTAACCCAACCATCACTAAAACCAACAAATAAACCAACCTCTTCATGGCCTTTCCCTCCTATAATCTCAATCGAACAACAACTTAAAATTCATAGCCTTTATAAAACAAAAAGGGCGATATACAAACCGCCCCTATAATCTAAAACTTAGAGTAATGTCTTGAATCAATGTAGAAATGATGCCAGAGGTTATTTACCCCATTTTCCCCTCTGCCTTTTGCACTACCTTTTCCAGATCGATAAATGCCAAAAGACTTGTAATGGTATTTGAACTAAAGAATTCCCTTCTTTTTTACCGTTAACCATATACACCTTGTGCATAGTATTTGTCAAGCCTTTTTTACAATCTATAGCATTGTAGTAAGTCCAATATGAGGGTTGTTATGATGAATCATCATGCAAAAAAGGAAGATAAAAACGAGCAGAGAGATTGGTGAAAAGATTAAAAAGCGGAGAATGGAAATTGGAATTTCGCAGGAAGCATTGGCTGAGATATTAGGTGTTACATATCAGCAGGTTCAGAGATATGAAAACGGAACAAACAGGCTCAATGTGGAAAATATTCAATTAATTGCAGATGCACTATCTGAATCTGTATTGTATTTCTTCGAGAATGGTAAAACATCAATTGTTGGAGAAAAGCCTTTGCACTATTTAACTACTGAGGAAAGCAAGCTTCTTAAATACTTCAGAAAAATCAAAGAAAGCAGTTCTAAAAATATTGTTCTTCAGGTTGCAAGGCTTGCAGCGAGGGGGGAACCTTAGATAATTATACTTACCCAATCTTCTCAATAAAAGCCTTTGCAGCCTTTAGTGCATTTTTTACAACATTCACATGTCCTAAAAGGCCTCTGTAATAACCCGCTATATGTAACTCTTCATAAAGTCTCTCAAACTCTCTCGTAAGTTTTCCATCATGAACCGCTAAATATTTCTGTAGTGCTTTTCTGTAACCATCAACAGATTTAGGTAGCTCTTTCTTAGTTACCCCTTTATTAAGTAAATGTTCATCTATCACCTTAAGCACTGCAAGATAAGCAGTCCCACAGGCCTCCCGGACATACTTTTCATCCGTATATGCATTATCCTCTATAGGTGCTGACCTTAATATTTCTTTTGCATTATTTAAATATCTCAGTGCCTCTTTCATTTAAACTCCCTTAATGTAAGTTAATCACATTCAATCCCTTGTTGTCAACGACCGGCATATCAAAAAAAGACCCTTCGGCTATTGCTATATGGACACTTTCATCTAAATAAAATCTTAGTTTAGACACTGGCCTTTTTCAAAATCGAAGGTGTTTCTTTTGCAATTTTCTTTATGAATTCTCTTTCCCTCCTTATTTTTTCATCAAAAGCCTCTCTGTTTTCGTAATAATATGAAAGGGCATCATGAACTGCTTCAAGGGTTAAGTGCGGATGCGCATCTATAATCTGGTCTGGAGTTAGACCAAGCCTATCGTATTCTATAGCTATATCTATTACCCTTACTCTTGTGCCAGATATAACAGGGCTACCTTGTGATATTTTTGGATTGATGGAGATATACGGATGTTTTGATTGCTTGGGTATTACTGCTTTCAGCATTTACTGCCTCCTTTTTGAGAAATTATACCACAAAAATAAAATATGGATTTTTGTCATGGTATATTGCATGAAAGCTAAGAACTGCCCTTAATTAATGCATCACGCATTACCTCAACAGGTGGCTTTTTGCCTGTCCAGAGTTCAAATGCAAAAACGCCCTGCCATAAAAGCATACCCAGACCATTGAGGGTAACACATCCTTTTTTTGATGCTTCTTCAAGAAGCCTTGTCTGCTTATAGATGAGATCACAAACAGTTTGTTCTTTT
>Ga0315282_10015799_pt1 | contig 11097 bp, 11 predicted proteins | sample YL17G07_20_MG_FD_203693 | JGI IMG/M metagenome (GOLD analysis project Ga0315282, IMG submission 203693) | Sediment microbial communities from Yellowstone Lake, YNP, Wyoming, USA - YL17G07_20 | ecosystem: Environmental > Aquatic > Freshwater > Lake > Sediment | place: USA: Wyoming | collected...
AAGAGATTCTGGTTGTGCGCGGCGTCCGTAGGTTGGCTGAACACAAATGGGAGGTACCAGAACTTGCCACATCATAGGGACATTGCGCAGGCGTTCCTCAAAGAGGCGGAGGCAGACTTGCGCTCAGCCAAGTTACTGCTGGCGGGAAAGGAATACAGCCAGACCATTGTTCATTGTCAGCACGCCGCAGAAAAGACGCTGAAGGCAGCGCTGGCTTCCCTGGCACTTGCGTTCCCGCCAGGGCAAGTGTGCGCAATATCATCATCACCAGACAGCATACGGTCTCGCCGGACTTTGCGGCAACCTTCCCCGATTTTGGAGAGGCCAATCAAATTGCTCTTGCGGCGTCCGCGTTGGAGAAAGAGGGAACGAGAACAGAGTATCCCTTCTTCGGGCGCTCAGATTTGCCGATCTGGATTCCGTCCGAACAGTATAATGAAGCAGACGCCAGAGAGGCGCTGGAAAAGGCAGAGTATGTATACCAAACGGTCGGCGCCTTTCTGCAGCAGGAATACGGACTAACCCTTTGAGTAAATTGGTTGCATGGTCGAATGGCTTGTCCCGAGTGAAGCGAAGGGTCGAATGAAAATCTGTTGGACACTGATTCACACAGATTAGCACAGATAAAAAATCAGTGTTCATCAGCGTTTATCTGTGTCCTATTTTCGGGAGAGATGATCCGATGGCTTTTTGGCAGAATCGTTGCGTGCTCGTCACCGGCGGCGCGGGGGACGTTTGAGGGGAGCTACGGAAGGTAATTGTTGCGTGAAGGGGATGAGATTATGACACAGGTATTAGAGGTCAAGCAAGGTATTTGGATTGACGAACAGCTGCTCCGCCATGCCGGGATCGGCAGGCAATGGCAGGTGCTGGTGCAGCCAGGGGAAATCCGGATTATTCCCGTAGCGGTCAGTGATGCTCAACCATCGCCGGAAGGTCGGCTAATGCTCAATTGGACAGCACAGGATGCCGGGGAGCAAGCCCAGCTGTTACGGCAAATTCACGAAGAACTAACTCCCTACACGGTGGAAGCATTGCAAGCGGGATTGAGGGAGGAGGAGGAAGACTGGGAGGCACTCCTTGGCTGAGCCCCAACTTCGGCGGGGTGCTGTGTACCTGTTGCGTGGCTACACGTTTCCCCACGAGAAGAGTCCGGATGGCGCCGCCAAGTCGCGGCCAGTACTGATCCTGCAGGATGACCAAGGTCACCTCGGTGATGTCGAAAACAGGAACCCACACTACCCGTTTGTGATCGTTGCCCCTTTGACCAGTCGCAAGGTAGATGCCATCTACCTAAGTAGTTGGATGGCCGGGTGTCCTTCGACTGCGCTCAGGATGTAGTCGCATGGTCGCATAGCCGCGCGGGGGGCTCAATGAGTTGGCTGGTTGGGTGGTCGCGCGCATGTAACGGATGAAGGATTGACGGTGGTGAACTGGCTGTGGGGAAGTGCTCCACAGTCATCCACAGCCAGGATGAAAACTTTTATATGAGGGAGGGTTGAAAGATGGCGCCTCCAGTAACTGAACGACAAGTGAAAGCGATCATCCTGCGTGAACTCCCGGCGATTGTGGGGCGGGATCCGCAGGTGCGTGATCTGATCCTGCGTCTGTCGCAGGAGCAGTTTGCCGACAAGCGGGAAACGGAGAGTCGTTTCGACCGCGTGTTGGAAGAATTGCGCCGTGATCGCGAAGAGCAGGCGCGCAAGTGGGATGAACAGTCTCGCAAGTGGTGGGAGAACCAGCAAGCGATCAATCGGATGCTCGAGTCCATTGAGGCACTGTCGCGCAAGCACGATAGCACAATTGGCGCGCTCGGCACACGCTGGGGTTTGTACTCTGAGCAATCGTTCCGCAACGCACTGAAGGGGATCCTCAGTACATCACGAAATTGGGAAAGCACCCTGAGCGGAGTTCCGCGTTTTTTGCGGAACGGAGTCGAAGGGCGTGTTTTCGATGGGAAAATGCCTTGAACGAGCCGCATCCTTCGACTCCGCAACACAAACCGTTGCTCCGCTCAGGATGCTTTCGTGATCTACTGATCCTGGAAGAGTCCTTCAGCGTTCAGGTGGTGAACGTGACGGACTATGACGATCAAGGCGAGGTCTTTGACCGCCCAGATCAGGTCGAGTTGGACGTGATTATCAAAGACGGCTTGCTGATCGTCTGCGAGATCAAATCTTCGATGAGCAAGTCGGATATGTATACCTTGGAGCGGAAGGTGCGTTTTTACGAAAAGCGGCACGGTCGGCAAGTCACGCGGCGGCTGGTGATTTCGCCGATGGTAGACCCCAAGGCGCAAGTGGTGGCAGAGCAGTTGGGCATCGCCGTTTACACTCACGCGACAGATGTTGATCCGACGACGTTTGCGCCTGAACAGTGATCCTTCGACTGCGCTCAGGAGTGATCCTTCGACTGCGCTCAGGAGTGATCCTTCGACTGCGCTCAGGAGTGATCCTTCGACTGCGCTCAGGAGTGATCCTTCGACTGCGCTCAGGAGTGATCCTTCGACTGCGCTCAGTGGGCGATTGCAGGTTTGAGCGAAGGTGCAGCGAAGGTGTAGCGAAGGTGCAGCGAAGTTGCTGCTGACGCGCGCTAGACCATCCCAGGAGGCTGCTGCGGAATGTCAGCGCAGCCATCATATCACACAAGGAGGATTCCGAATGGCAAAAGTGGACAAGAACATCGTGATCACCGGGTTGAGCGGCTCGCTGGGCGACCAACTGGTGATCCAGGAAGCGCGCGGCGGTCGGACGATTGTCCGCACCAAGCCGCGCCCGTCCGACAAGCCGCCGAGCGAAGCGCAAACCGCGCAGCGGGACCAGTTCCGGGAGGCGGTGACGTATGCCAAGCAAGCCGCGAAGAGTGAGCCGGCGTATGCGGCAAAAGCCGAGGGGACCGCACAGACCGCCTTTAACGTCGCCCTCGCCGATTTTCTCCATCCGCCGGAGATCGTCGAACTGGACGTGAGCGGCTACACGGGCAAGGTGGGTGAGACGATCCGGGTGCGGGCGCGGGACGATGTCGCAGTGAAAACGGTGAACGTCGCCATCGCGGCGGCGGATGGGACGTTGATCGAGTCTGGCGCGGCAGCCGCCGCGGCGGGTGTGCCCGGTTGGTGGGCTTACCTGACCAAGGCAGCGGCGACGGGGAACGGTGTCAAGGTGCTCGCCGTCGCGCAAGACCTGCCGGGGCATGAGGCGCGGAAGGAAGTCAGTGGGCAGTAGGCAGTAAGCAGTAAGCAGTAGGTGGTCGAGTAGTCGCGTGGTCAGGTGTCCTTCGACTGCGCTCAGGATGTAGTCGCGTAGTCGGGTGTCCTTCGACTGCGCTCAGGATGTAGTCGCGTGGTCAGGTGTCCTTCGACTGCGCTCAGGATGTAGTCGCGTGGTCAGGTGTCCTTCGACTGCGCTCAGGATGTAGTCGCGTAGTCGGGTGTCCTTCGACTGCGCTCAGGATGTAGTCGCGTGGTCAGGTGTCCTTCGACTGCGCTCAGGATGTAGTCGCGTAGTCGGGTGTCCTTCGACTGCGCTCAGGATGTAGTCGCGTGGTCGGATAGTCAGCAGTCGGATAGTGCGACCCTAGCATCCATGCGCTTCGCTCAGAGCCTGCCCTGAGCCTGCCGAAGGGTCACTCGTCGCCCACCATCCGTCACCCGCTGCGTGGTCGCGATGCTTGGGTAGGGGGAGCAAGGGAGTGTCGTAATCTGTCTCCCGCGCTCCTCTGTCCCCGTGTCAATCATTTGTGGTCGCGTAGTCGAATGGTCGGATAGCCAAACGGGCAATGCACGTACCAGAGGAGATACAGTCTAGCATGGATAAGAATGATAGAATCGTCGTATGCGGCGCCGGTGGTTTTATCGGCGGACATTTGATCGCCGATTTGCGTCGCCAGGGCTACACCGATTTGCGCGCGGTGGACTTGAAGCCGCTGTCACAATGGTATCAGTGTTTTCCCGATGTCGAAAACTTTGTGCTGGATTTGCAGGACAAAGCGAGCTGCGTCCAAGCAGTGCAGGGCGCGGCGTATGTCTACAATCTCGCGGCTGATATGGGCGGTATGGGCTTTATCGAGAACAACAAAGGGCTGTGCATGTTGAGCGTACTAATCAACACGCATCTGTTGATGGCGTCCCGCGACGCGGGAGCAGAGCGATTCTTTTTCTCATCATCTGCTTGCGTTTACAACGCTGACAAACAGAAATCGCCAGAGATTATTCCACTCAAGGAAGAGGATGCGTACCCTGCGATGCCGGAAGACGGCTATGGCTGGGAAAAACTGTTTAGCGAGCGCATGTGCCGCCATTTTCGCGAAGACTTTGGTTTGCAAACGCGTGTGGCGCGTTTCCACAACGTTTATGGTCCGCACGGCACGTACGATGGCGGACGTGAAAAAGCGCCTGCCGCGATTTGCCGCAAGATCATTCAGGCGAAACTCTCTGGCAAGCACGAGATCGAAGTGTGGGGCGACGGCACGCGGACACGCAGTTTCATGTACATTGACGATTGTCTCAAAGGCGTGCAAATGATAATGGCGAGCGACATCATCGAGCCAATTAACCTGGGCAGTAGCGAATTAGTGACGATTAACCAGTTGGTGGACATTGTCGAGAACATCGCAGGCGTCAAAGTCAAGCGCAACTACAATCTCTCCGCGCCACAAGGGGTGAACGGGCGCAACAGCGATAACACGAAGATCAAGCAGTATCTTGGTTGGGAGCCAAGTATTTCCTTGCGCGTTGGGCTGGAGAAGACGTATGCGTGGATTCATGACCAGATGACACGTAGCCCATCTTTAGACAGGTAAGAGGAAGACCCAAGTGAATGTCGTCATCCTTGCTGGTGGACTTGGTACCCGTCTAGCCGAAGAAACCGAAGTCAAGCCCAAGCCGATGGTGGAAATCGGCGGACGTCCTATCCTGTGGCATATCATGAAGCACTATGCCCACTATGGATTCAAAGAGTTCTGGGTTGCCCTGGGTTACAAGGGCGATTTGATCAAGCAATATTTCTTGGACTATTACAACCTGAACGGCAGTATGACTATTGATTTTTCGAGCGGTCAGATACAGTCGCGCGACAAGACGTGCGAGGATTGGATTGTGCATCTGATTGAAACCGGACAGGAAACGATGACTGGTGGGCGCGTCAAACGTCTAGAACCGTGGCTCAAGGGTAACACGTTTATGCTCACCTACGGGGATGGTGTGAGTGACGTAAACCTGTCTGACTTGTTGCGTTTCCACAGGGCGCAGGGTCGCATTGCCACGGTGACTGCCGTTCGCCCGCCCGCCCGATTTGGCGGCTTGATTTTTGATGGTGACTTGGTTGCAGAGTTCACCGAAAAGCCTCAGGTTGGCGAAGGATGGATCAACGGCGGGTTTATGGTCTTTGAACCACACGTATTTAATTACCTGGAAGGGGATCAAAGCATTCTGGAAGCGCATGCCTTGGAGCGGCTCGCGGCTGACCGGCAACTGGCGGCTTATCGGCATGAAGGATTCTGGCAGTGTATGGACACATTGCGTGACAAACGCTTACTGGAGAGTCTATGGCAAGAGAGGCGAGCACCTTGGAAAGTGTGGGAGTAAGCAGGTTCTGGCTTGATCGTCCCACCTTTGTCACGGGTGCGACTGGCTTGGTGGGAGGGTGGCTTGTAAAACGACTGATCGAGGCGGGCGCGGATGTGGTTTGTCTTGTGCGCGATTGGGTGCCACAATCTGAATTCGTTCGGGCGCGTTTGATTGAGCAAGTAAAAGTCGTACGTGGCGATGTGCGCGATCCGGCTCTGCTGGAGCGCGCCCTGGGTGAATATGAAATTGATACGGTCATTCATCTTGCCGCCCAGACTATCGTGGGGATTGCCAACTGCAACCCAGTTTCGACGTTTGAGACAAACATTCTGGGGACATGGACTCTGCTGGAAGCGTGCCGCAGGAGTCCATCCGTGAAACAAATCGTAGTGGCTTCATCCGACAAGGCATATGGAGACCAGCCGCAACTTCCCTATGATGAGAATACCCCCTTACAAGGTCAACATCCGTACGATGTAAGCAAATCCTGCGCCGACCTGATTGCTCATACCTACGCCAAGACTTTTGGAGTGCCCGTCGTGATCACGCGTTGTGGGAATTTCTATGGCGGTGGCGATTTGAACTGGAATCGCATTGTGCCAGGAACCATTCGCTCAATATATCGTGGTCAACGCCCGGTGATCCGGTCGGATGGTAGTTACATTCGAGATTACTTTTACGTGGAGGATGGCGCTGCGGCATATACACTCTTGGCAGAGCAGTTAGCAACGCGACCTAAACTAAAGGGAGAAGCATTCAATTTCTCGAATCAAATGCAGGTGACGGTGCTGGAATTGGTTCAGCGCATTTTGGCGTTGATGCGATCCAACCTAGTGCCAGACGTGCGCAACGAGGCGACGAATGAAATCCGTCATCAGTATCTCAGCGCCGCGAAAGCGCGCGAGCGGCTGAGCTGGCGTCCTCTGTTCACCTTAGATGAAGGCTTGCAGCGCACGATCGAATGGTACGGGAAATTCTTTGCTGAGACAGAGTGAAGAGCGTGTCTTTTTCTTGTCGTTCATGTGGTCAAACGCGCTTGCTCCCGATCCTCTCACTCGGTTGCACACCGCTTGCCAATGCCCTGCTCACGGCGGAGCAACTTGACACGCCAGAGCCGGCGTTTCCGCTTGACCAGGTCTTTTGCCCTGATTGCACACTCGTCCAGATTACCGAGACTGTGCCACCCGAGCAACTGTTCCGAGAGTATCTATATTTTTCCTCCTTCTCTGACACGGTGTTGCAAAATGCCCATGAGATCGCCGAACGCTTGGGCGTGACGCGTGCGCTGGGGGCGGAGAGTCTCGTTGTAGAGATTGCCAGCAATGACGGTTATCTGCTTCAGAACTACCGGCAAAATGGAATTCCGGTGCTTGGCATTGAGCCAGCGCGTAATATCGCGCAGGTTGCGGAGGAACGCGGCATTCCTACACTGAGCGAATTCTTTGGCGAGCCGCTCGCACGACAACTGTGTGAACGTGGTCAGGCGGCGGATGTCATTCACGCCAACAATGTCGTCGCGCATGTGGCTGATTTGCACGGGGTAGTTGCGGGAATCCGGACCCTGCTCAAACCAGATGGCGTGGCTGTCATCGAGAACCACTACGTGAAAGACCTGATTGACCACGTAGAGTTTGACTCGATTTACCATGAGCACCTGTGCTACTATTCAGTAACGTCCTTCGAGCGGCTGTTCCGGCAGCACATGCTGACGCTGGTAGATGTCGAGCGTATTCCCATACACGGTGGATCGTTGCGCGTGTTTTTCCAGCGTACCGACGGACCGCGTTCGCTGGAAAAGCAGGGCGGGGCGGAACGGGTGCAGCAGTTGTTACTAGAAGAGATGGCATGGGGCGTGGGCGATTTGGCATTCTATCAGCACTTCGGTGAAAAGGTTGAACAGTTGCGCTGCGATCTGTTGTCGCTACTGCGGCGATTGAAGGCGGAGGGACAGCGCATTGCCGTTTACGGCGCTTCTGCCAAGAGTACGACGCTGCTGAATTATTATGGTATCGGCGCGGAAACGCTGGACTATGTGGTGGACCGCAGCACGGTCAAGCAGGGACGCTTTACACCCGGCATGCATCTGCCCATCTACGCGCCGGAGCGACTGCTGGAGACCCAGCCGGATTATGTGTTGCTGCTCGCTTGGAATTTCGCGGACGAGGTTCTGCAACAGCAAGCGAAGTACCGGCGACGGGGCGGACGATTCATCATCCCCATCCCCGAACTGCGTGTGGTATAAATTGCATGATCTTTGCCGAGACCAGGTTGCTTGGCGCGTTCCTGATTGAGCCAGAACGACTTGAAGACGAGCGTGGCTTTTTTGCTCGCACGTGGTGCCAGCGCGAATTTGAATCGCATGGGCTGAATCAGCGTGTGGCACAGTGTAATATCTCTTTCAACCGGAAGCGCGGCACATTGCGCGGAATGCACTATCAAACCGCGCCGTATGCCGAAGCCAAACTAGTGCGCTGCACGATGGGTGCTATCTATGATGTCATCATTGACCTGCGTCCCGATTCGCCTACGTTCAAGCAATGGCTCGCGGTGGAGTTGACCGCAGAGAACCGCCTCATGTTGTACATCCCTGTGGGATTGGCGCACGGTTTCCAAACACTGGTTGACAACACCGAAGTGTTCTACCAAATGTTCGAGTTCTATCATCCTGAGTGCGCGCGGGGTGTCGGTTGGAATGACCCAGCATTTCGTGTTAACTGGCCTCTTCCTGTGAATGTGATAGCGGACAAGGATAACACATATCCACTTTGGGAGACGGAACAATGAGAGTGTTCCTCACTGGGGCTTCTGGCTTTATCGGAGCACACATTACACGCGCGCTGTTGACCAGGGGACATTCTGTAATGACCTTGGTGATGCCAGACGACCCAATGTCGCGGTTGGAGGACGTGCGAGAGCAAGTTGCTGTCGTCAACGGCCTGTTAGAAGATGTGGACACTGTGCGCGCGGCGCTGACTGGGTTCAAGCCCGATGCCGGCATTCATCTTGCTTGGTATGCCGAACCGGGCAAATACCTGCACTCCGTGGAAAACATTTCTTCTTTAACCGACAGTTTATTTTTGCTCCGCGAACTAATTCAGGTGGGATGCCAGCAAGTGGTAATGGCTGGGACATGCGCTGAATACGATACAGATGTGGGCTACTTGCGTGAAGATAGTCCTACACGCCCGGCAACACTTTATGCGGCGGCTAAACTCTCTTGCTGCTTGTTGGGTCAGCAGATCGCTTCAGCGGCGAAGACCAACTTTGCTTGGGGACGCATCTTTTATCCCTACGGTCCGCAGGAAGACGAGCGGCGCGTTGTGCCAGCGGCTATTCGCGCTCTCCAGAAGAGGGAGCCTTTCCCAGCTACTTCCGGCGAGCAGGTGCGTGATTATATTCACGTTGAAGATGTTGCCGATGCTTTTTGCACTCTAGCTGAAAAACCGGCGAATGGAGTTTTCAATATCTCGTCGGGCATTCCAGTGACCGTTCGGGATCTACTTGAGAACATCGGAAACCTGATGGGAGGCACTGACTTAATTCAGTTTGGCGCGTTACCCTACCGCGGATGGGAGCCGCAATTTGTTTGCGGCGATAATCGGCGCTTGCGCGATCTTGGTTGGCGCCCGAGGTACAGCCTGCAGGCGGGCCTCGAACAGACCGTAACATGGTGGAGAGACCGGCCGGCCCGACTCGCGGGCGGAAGGGTGTCATGAGCACGGTAAAACGCATTGCCAATAATATTTCGCTGATGCTGGGCGTCCAGTTGGCCTCCTACGGGATGAATTTCCTTTTCACCATGGTCGTGGCCCGGTATCTCGGCGCGGCGCAATTCGGCATGCTGTCCTTTGCTCTGGCCTACACCGGCATCTTGAGCACCTTTGCTGACGTTGGTATCCGGAAAATACAGATTCGTGACATGGCCCGCCAGCCTGGGGCAATCGGCGACTATTTCGGCCGCATCCTGTTTCTCAAGGCCCTGTTGCTGGCCGTGGTGTTCGTCATCACGGCGGCGGGGGTCAGTCTGACCGGCTACGCGGATACCACTAAGAGTCTGGTGTATGTGCTGGCGCTGGCCGTGGTCTTTGACGGCCTGAGCCAGAGCTTATACGCCGTTTTTCAATCGCAGGATACCTTCAAATACGAATCGGCCGGCCAGGTCTTCCGCGCTCTGTTTTTGTTAACGGGAGCGTGGATATGCTTGCGGGCACAACTGCCGATGATCGCCATTGCCCGATTGTATCTGATGAACGGCATTCTGATCTTTCTGTATTGCGCGACCGTCTATTACCGGAAATATTCCTGGCCCGTGATTCAACTGGATGGTCCCTTTTTATGGAGCAAGCTTCGCGATGCCATCCCCTTCGGTTTAGTCGGCGCGTTTGAAATGGTCTATCACGGGCTGGATACGGTGCTGTTGTCGGTGATGCAAGGCGATGCCGTGGTCGGCTGGTATAACGCCGGGTACCGGATTTACATGGCGCTTCTCTTTATTCCGTCCACCGTCAGCATAGTGGTTTTTCCGGTTATGTCCCGCTTTCACCAGTCCTCGGAGGAGTCACTGCGCACCCTCCGGATGAAATGTTTCAAGTATCTGACGATTATTGGCGTGCTCTTGGCCGGCCTGGTGGCCGTTTATGCCGATGTCGTTGTAGTTCTGGCCTTCGGCGCGGGCTATGCGGCCTCCGGCCGCGCGTTGCAAATCCTGATGCTGTCCTTCCTGTTGATCTCGATTAACGGCGCATTTATCCAGGTGCTGGCCTCCACGGACCGGCAAGTCGGGATCATGAAAATCTGCGGCCTGGCCGCGGCCATCAATGTGGTGCTGAATATGATCCTGATACCCCGGTTCAGTTATGTTGGCTCGGCGACGGCGGCGGTCATCTCCGAACTGTGGATTACGGTGGGCAGCATCGGCATGGTTTCGAAAACCATGTACCGGGTCCCCCTGCGGGTGATGGGATGGCACCTGCTCAAACTGCTGGGCGCCGCCGCAGCCGGCGGTCTGTGTCTGGCGGCATTCCGGTCGGTCATCCCCTGGCCGGTGAACATGGGACTGGCTTCGCTGATCTATCTGGGCGGCGTGTGGGTGACCCGGGCCTGGGATCGGGAGGATTTCCTGTTGTTCCGGGAAGCGATTCAGGGTAGATTTCTTGACAGCGCATTGCGGACAGGGTACACTCAAGCGCCGGCCATAATCCATCCATCGGATGAAAAAAAGTTTAGCCAAAGATATTTGAAATGTTCACGGGATTTTCCGCCACAGGCGGATCCGCCTGCGGCGACGAACAGGATAATCAGGATATAAGGATCTGAAAGCATAACAATTCTGAAAATCCTGTTATCCTGTTTAAAAAATGTTCGACACAAAATGAGCAGTTTCGATCAAGGAGGATCCATTACCATGAACCCGAATTACGCAAGGGTTGAGCCAAAAAGGGCATGAGATGACCCCGCTTGGCGAGCCTTTGGAGCCTTTGGGGGCCCCAGTGTCTGGTGTATCCTCGACTTTGTCGTTCGTAGAATGATTT
>Ga0315282_10015800_pt1 | contig 11097 bp, 5 predicted proteins | sample YL17G07_20_MG_FD_203693 | JGI IMG/M metagenome (GOLD analysis project Ga0315282, IMG submission 203693) | Sediment microbial communities from Yellowstone Lake, YNP, Wyoming, USA - YL17G07_20 | ecosystem: Environmental > Aquatic > Freshwater > Lake > Sediment | place: USA: Wyoming | collected...
TCAGGAGCGAAGGTGCAAGTGGAGTAAACCATCGTCCCACCGGACCTGAGCAGGTCGTAACATTTCGTTATCATCTGCTTCTGGAGATTCGCCAGCGAGAGTATCGTCTTCTCGCTCCATCTTGAAATAATCTCGCGGTTTTTCCTTAGCGTCCCCTCTGAAGAGCAGGGAGCGTCAAGAAGCATGCAGTCGAATTGCACGTCAGTCGTTAGAAAACGGATGTCCCTGTTTATTACGACGATATTCATGCAGCCTAGTTTCTCGAGATTATGTTTGATTATTTTTAATCTGCCGAAAGACGCGTCATTCGCGACAATCAGTCCGTGGTTCTCCATGAGCGCGGATAACTGGGTCGTCTTCGAGCCGGGCGCGGCGCACGCATCAAGAACTATCGCCTCTTTATTTTTCTTCATCTCCCCTTCCAGCAGGAGCGGCGGCAGCATGGAAACGAGCTCCTGTATGTAGATGTGACCCATGAAATGTTCAAGCGTAGCGCCTATCTTTCCGTTGCTGGTCGTGAAGGCGGAGTCGTACCATTCCACTCCATTGGCTTCGATTCCGTATCCTGCCAGCCTCTCGGTGACTTTTTGGATATCCGTCTTTAGCGTGTTAACACGAAAAGACTTAGGCAACGGTCGTGAAAGGCATTCGAGAAACTTTTCCGGATCATCAACTATTTTCCCATATCTTTCGATGAATCCTTTGGGTATGAAGGGTTTCATGTGATTAAAAATAAATCCAAATCTTAAAAAATACGGAAACAATCTTTCTACAGTGTTTGCCATGATCACGCGCGTAAAGCTTACGAACTGGAAGTCGCATCTCGATTCGGAGCTGTCGTTCTCGAAAGGCGTCAACGCGCTCATAGGAATAATGGGTTCCGGGAAAACGAGCGTGATGCAAGCGATAGCATTCGCTTTGTTCGGGACATTCTCAGGCCTGAGTTCGAGGAAGATGTCCATAGACGACCTGCTCATGGACAAGCCGCAGAAGAAAGATGAAGCTTCGGTAGAGGTTGAATTCGGCCTGTACGGAAAGAAATACATGGTCAGGAGGGAAATAGAGAGGGGGAAGGGGACGACATCGGCCGAGATACGCGAGGACGGCAAGCTTCTCGAAGTCAACCCGCAGGGAGTCACACGCGAAGTTGAACGCATACTCCAGATGGACTATGACCTCTTCCAGCGTGCAGTCTATTCAGAACAGAATTCGCTGGACTATTTTCTTCAGATTCCGAAAGGGATGCGAATGAAACAGATAGACGCCATGCTCAAGCTCGACCGTTATGAAAAGGCGAGGGAAGCAGGGGTCTCGATAAGGAACAGAATCCTCGAGCGAAGGAAGGAGATGCTCAGGCTCATAGAGGGCATGAAGGAGCGGAAGCTCGACGAAAAAATAACAGAGCTCGATAAAGAAATCAAAAAGATGGAAGTGGAGAAGTACGAACTCGAGGAAGGGATGATAGCGATTGAGAAGGAGAGGAAAAAGCTCTCGGAAAGCGTAATCAAATACGAGGCAAATCATGATTTGCTTAACGAAGCAGTGAAAAAAAGCGAGTCCCTCGCTTCTCGCATATCCGAAATGAAAAGGCGGATTGACAGCAAAAAGCTGAAGATGAAAGGCACGAAAATAAGCGCTGAAATCCTTAAGAGGATGGCCGGTGATATTGTAAAGCTGGAAGTGAAGCTCGATGAAAGGGAGAATGGAATCCGAATTCTCAGGGACAGCGTGTCATCAAAAAACAGCAGGATGCTTTTCCTTCGCGACCAGATAAAGGAAGCAAAACTCAAAATATCGGCCAGCAGGGAAAACGAACTGAAACTGAAGAAGCTCGAGAAACTGCTGGGCGATGAACCGGACAAGAAGATAGGCGTAATGCTCGACAACGTAGAGGCTTTGAAGAAAAAACTGTATTCAATGATGGCCGAGAAGAACGAGGTGGAAAAAAGCCTCGACGAGCTTAAGGAAGCGGGGGAGAAATGCCCGGTGTGCGAATCTAGAATAACGGAAGAGAAGAAAAAGGGACTCATTGATCACAGGCTCAGGCACATAGGAGACATCGACCTGAGGATACATGAGGTGAAGGAAAGACTGGCAAAGGAAAACTCCAAGGCCGAGGAATTCAGGAAAAGCGTTCTCGAATATGCGGAACTGAAAAGGGATTTGAAAGATTTGGATTCACTGAAAGAGAAGATAATAGACGACGATGAGAAGATAACCCTGCTGATGAAGGAAGTCAAAGGCATAGTTCATGAAATCCGCAAAAAAGAGAAGGATGAAAAAAATCTCAGGCTGCTGCTGGAGAAAATGAGGCTCAGGGCAAGCAAGGCCGGCGATATGCTGAAAGATAAAGAGGAATTGGATATACTAGCCAAGGAAAAGAGAGAGCTGAGAAAGGAGCTAACAGGTCTTGCAAAACAAATAAAAGTCTTTGAAAAAAAACTCCATGGAAAGGACATAAAATCAATGAGGCTCCAGCTGCAGGAGGCGAACAGGAAATCGGGCAGCATGGAGACGAAAATCAGGGACATGGCGGAAATGCTGAAAGACAAGAAATCAGTATACAGAGAAGTGGAAGAACAGGCGGCCACGCTTGCCAGATACAGGAAGGATTCGGAAAGATACGGGAAAATAACAGATTCGATGGACATTTTCATTTCCGTCCTTCGAAGCACGCAGGATCACCTCAGGGACGAATTTCTAAGGAATGTCAACTCCGTGATGAATGACGTGTGGGACGAGCTATATCCATACGGTGATTTCTCGGAAATACGCATGCTGGTGGACAAGGATTACGTGCTCCAGCTGAGGGGCTCGAAGGGATGGATGAACGCTGAAATAGTTTCCGGCGGCGAACGAAGCCTCGCCTGCCTCGCCCTGCGCATCGCTTTTTCCCTTTCCTTCACTCCGAATCTCAGATGGCTCATACTCGACGAGCCGACCCACAACCTCGATGCGAACGCGATCGAACATTTCGGCTCCGTCCTCAAGGACAGGATGGAGAACATAATAGAACAGGTCTTTCTGATAACCCATGAAGAGCGGCTGTCAGATTATATAACGGGATACACGTACAAATTAGAAAGGGACAAGGAGGCGGACGGCGTAACGAAGATAGTCGAGTATTCGTGAACCGGCAAAACCCCAAAAGCTCTATTATTATAATGCCTGCCAAATAAAATAATTTATTATGCGCAAAAAAATCTGCCTGTGCGTTTTTTACAGCATCATTCTTCTTTTCTTCCCGTTCTCAATTGTCGGTTCCGCAACCACCCAAAGGGTCATAGACGAAGCTACAAGAATCGGAAGCGTGTACAATTGCGTCGAGCACTATCCGAATGCATTTCTGATAGCCGGAAACGTCGGCTACAGTTTCGTGGACGACGAAATGGTTTACTCATATGCCAAGCTTCTGAACGAAAAGGGGTGCAACAAGCCGGGCGGCGATAAGTACGTGATTTTCTACGTCAGCACGGTGAACTTTCCCTCGAACGGCGTCGCGCAGGGGACGGGCAGCGACGTGGAGCAGGGATGGCTTGATTACTGGGATTACACCGCGAGAAGGTTCTCGGATCTCGGCTACAAGATTATAGTAACTCCCTCTCCTTTCATCATAAACGACAACATACAGAACCTCGACTACCCAACGGGCCTCCGCCCCCTTATAAAATCGGACCTCAACATGAACGCCGCCGACGTCCCTGTCGTCTACAGGTGCAGGGCAGGGGAAAGCTGCACAATGAATGGCGTCACAACGACAGACTGCGTCACCACGATAGCGAGCATATACGATACCAGGACGATGACGATGGGAATCAATTTCTATACGGGCATAAAGAACTTTTTTTCTAAGTATCCCGCGTTCACCAAGATAAGCGTGGTCCCGCCGTCTGATTTCGGGGAGTACGGCTTCCCCTTCGGCGTGGAAGGAAGGTGGTGGGAGGGAAGCGCCAGCGTGGGCGGCTGCTACAAGATGGGGGACCAGTACGCTTCACTCCTCACATACTCTTACAATAACTACAATCAGAAACTCATTGATTTTATGAGCGCTCTGGCACAAAATGTGAAATCACTGTTCCCGGGAAAAAGGTACATGGTTTACATGGGGTACGGGAACGATGACAATCCGAAAGACGGATTTTCGTATGCAAGCGTCGTAGATTGGGCCAAGACCAATGGCGTCGACCTTCATTCCTCGCATGCCGGCGGCGCAGATTTCAGCACGGTGCCTCTTGATAAGATAGTTGCGAACAAGCCTGCGGGATACGAATTCACGTTTGAGAATTACGATGACCTGAACGAATTCAGGAATACAAAGGTGCTCTATCACGCGTCGAAATATGGCACGACGGGCATTGAACTTTATCCGCAATATTTGTATGATGACTTTTACCTGACCCATCTCCTGTATAGCATGGGGCCGAGTGCAAGGCCTGACATCTTTCCCACCAAGGGCATTACCTTTGCCACCAAAAACGGCCTCGCCTCGCTCAGGAGCAGCCATCTGGTCAACGGATGGATGGACGCCCCCGCGGACGGCGCGACAATAAACGGCGATGAGTATAACATGATAGGGGGATGGGCATACTATAACCCGCCTTTGGGGGATCACCAGATATACGGGGTGAAGGTTTACGCGGGCCCTCTGATAGAGAACAGCCAATATTATGTCGACAACACCCCATCGAATCCGGGTTACAGCCAGGGCAAGCATCCGGAATTCATGCGGCTCGTCGCTTCAAGCGTAACGAATGCCGAAAGAGCATTAGGACTCGGCGATTTGTCCCGCTTCGGCGCGCTTTGGAAGCCAAACCTCGCTTCAGGCAAAGTGGTAATGAGAATATACATTGTTGATGGAAGCGACCAGATTATGGCGGAGCACCCGCAATCGCCCCTCATAATCAGCGTCAACAGCAGGGTAAGCGGAAGCGCATCTCTGACGAGGAACAATTATAATTACGGCGCCAACAACGTATGCGGCCGCTCGTACACGATGACGGGAACGGCCACGGATTCACAGCGGCCGGGCCAGAGCATACCCATGGTCATCATAGACGAGTACCGCGGCAGGGTGCTGGCCGAGGGCTCGACCTCTGCGTCGGGCAGCTTCAGCATCAGCTTCACGGTTTCGAATTCGGGCGGGGAAACGCAGGTCATAACCCCCCGCGCCTACGTTGACACGGGAACAGACCTCATCGCGCTTCCGACGAACCCGGGAACTAATGTCGGCGGCGGCGCCACGCTCGCCAACAAATTCATGAGCACGCTTGTAAATTGCAACTGGAATTCCTGCCTGCCGAATCCGTGCACAAGCCCCCCGCCGCCAGCCTGCAGCGGCGATAACATGGTTACGTACAGCCTGCCCAGCACATGCACGGTCAGCGGCAACTCATACACGTGCTCCTATCAGTCATCTTCCTATGCCTGCCCTTTCGGCTGCAACGGAGCTACGAACCAGTGCAATCCTGATCCCTGCCTAGGAATAACGTGCGGGGACACATGCGAGGGCGAGACGCGGAAAACTGTCGGCTCGTGCTCGGGCGGGACTTGCAATTACCAGACTTTATATGACTGCAATAACAATAACGCCTGCGTCAATTCCGATCAGCCTTACGCCGTTTGCGTTGACAATCAGACATGCACGGCACAGGACCGCGTTTACAATGACTACACCTGCTCTGGCGGCAATTGCGTTTTAAACTCTTCAGCGCCGTCAGCATCTTGCCCGGTTTCGTATTCCAGCTGCCGGACATGCCAGTACGGATGCCGTAACAACTCCTGTATTATAATAGACGTAAACAACGACGGCACAATCGACATCGCCGACCTCTCGGCTGTTGCGGCAGTTTTCGGAGAGACCAGTTCCCAGCCGGACTGGAATGCAAAAACAGACGTGATTCCGGACGGACAAATAGACATATTCGACATCGTATTCGTGGCGAGCAGGTTTAGTTAATTATATATGAATCCTAAATCAAATATTTTCATGTCTGATAAAAAATTGACCGATTACGTTAATTCTGAGCTCCAAAAAGGCAAAAACATTGGGGAAATAAAAGATGTGCTGGTATCCAGAGGATGGCCGGAAAATGAAATTGACGATGCTCTATCAGAAGCACAGAGTTCTAAACAGCCTAAAACGAAAGAAGGAAAAACAGAGAAGCCAAAGAGCGAAAAGGGAAATGGCGGGCATAAAAAAATATACATCGCCGGAGCAGTAATCGTATTATTGATATTATTCGTCACGGTATGCTACATAATCACCCTGGCTCCAATACCGGTTCCGCCGCCCAACAACCCTCCTGGACCACCAGCCGTTACGGTACTGAGCGTGAGCCCTGCTTTGCTGTCGTCAAACGCAGGCGGAACTTTCACCGTTGATGTACAGGTAAAGGACGCATCGGACCTTTACGGCTTCCAGTTCAACGTGGAATACGACCCGTCGGTCCTGGAATTCGCCTCGGCGCAGGAAGGGAACTTTCTGAACAATAACGGCGCGAACAAGACGTTCTGCGTTGAACATAAAGCTAACACTCCAGGGTTCGTTAAGAATATAGCCTGCTCGAGGCTGGGACAGGGTTCGGTGGAAGGCAACGGTGTTCTCGAGAAATTGGCTTTCAAGGCCAAAGCTGCTGGAAAAAGCAGAATAACGCTTTCAAACGTCCAGCTTGCGAACTCGAAGGCAGAGAAAATAGACTCGACTTCTTCGGGAAGCGAGGTTAGCGTTTCATGAACAGAAAAAATCATCACTGGAAAATTCCGGTAATTTTATTTCTATTTTCCCTTATCTTCATTATAAACCCTGCTTCTGCCCTTGTCAAAGTGGAGCCTTCTTCCAAAGACATCAGCATATTCTCAAGCCCGCAGCAATTCACATTAAACATAACTATAAACAGCGTAAACAATGTCTACGGCTTTCAGTTCGACCTGGGATACAATTCCAACATTCTCGATGTAGTCAGCGTTTCGGAAGGAAAATTCCTTAGCAGAAGCGGACAGGATGGGACGTTCTGCGTTAATTATAAAACTGATACTCCAGGACTCGTAAAAAACGTGGCATGTTCCCGCATGGGCTCAGGAAGCGTCAGCGGAAACGGCATACTGGCGAACGTGACCTTCAAGCTTAAATCCATAACTTCTTTCCCTGCAGTCAGCAATGTTGTGCTCTCCGAAGTAAAAATATCGGACATCAACAGCCAGTCCCTCGATAATTCAAAGCAAGACGGGCTGATAACGATTTATGAATGCCTCTCAGGCGAGACGAGAAGCTGCACCATTAACAGCTGTCAGGGAACGAAGACATGCGATGCGAGCAACCACTGGGGAGCTTGCGTTGCAGGCAGCCCACAGACTGAAATATGCAATGGGCTTGATGACGATTGTGACGGGTCGGTGGACGAAGGGCTGAGCAGGGCATGCTCAGATAATCATAAGGGCATCTGCTCTACCGGAACTGAGACCTGCTCCAACGGCGCGTGGTCCGGCTGTCCTTCACCTGCCGCGGAGATATGCGATAACGGTGTGGATGAGGACTGCAACGGTCAGGATTCGACATGTCTGGGAGATGCCGACGGTAACAGATGCGTGAATATCTTAGACATGGTCGTTATTGGTCTAAATTTCGGCAAGAATACGGGATTTGAAGCGCGGGCGGACAGGAACAACGACGGAAAGGTTGACATTTTCGACCTTGTTACGGTAGGAAAGGATTTCGGGTACGGAACAGCATGTTAAAGTAGGTTGTTTGCAGTTTTTAGAAAGTTAAAATTGTAAAATACATAATATATGCGGAAAAGACAAATAATTAAACAGATGAAAAGTAGAATTATCATCCTGGCTGTTTTTGCATTCGTCCTGATATTTTTTCCTTCACCTTCCCTTTCTGACGGCGAGATAAGCGATGTGCATCCAAACATAACGAATTTTACAGGATATGGGCAAACAATCATGTGCGCATCCAACACGCTTAACGGTTCCTGCTCTACGGAAAAACCGCTTTTCTGCGACTCCGGAATTCTAAGGCATAAATGTTCGCTATGCGGCTGCATGGAAGGATACGAATGTTCATCCAACGAGTACTGTGTGAAATCAGTAACCAAATGCACCGACGGGACTTTTAACAACGAGTGCTCTTCAGAAAAACCTTATTACTGCATGAACGGCAGCCTTGTCGAAAAATGTCTTGTTTGCGGCTGCGAAAAAGGCGAATGCATGGATGACGGGAGCTGCCGTGAGAATCATCCTCCCGTTCTGCACCCTGTATATGATAAAAACATTAATGAAGGCGAAAACCTTGAATTCACTCTTGATGCCAGCGATCTGGATGACGATGAAATTTATTTTTTCTCTTCCAACCTTCCCCCCGGCGCGACATTCGATGAAAAAATAGGAAGATTTTCCTGGACGCCGGGATATAACCAGACCGGCAATTACTGGACGACTTTTGCTGTTGTAGACAGCGGGAGGCCAACTCTCGCCGACGAAGAAACGATAAGGATAACGGTCGGAGAAACCAACAGGCCTCCTGTTTTAAAACCTATCGGTGACGTAGTGGGGTATGAAGATGCCTTGATCGAATTCGTGGTTTCGGCAGAAGACCCGGACGGAGACAATCTTTCCTACAGGGCTGAAGGCGTTCCTCGTGGAGCGAAGTTCGACAATGCGGCCAGGAAATTCTCATGGATCCCGGTTTTCGACCAGAAAGGCAATTATAAGGTAATATTCACGGTTTCGGATGGAAAGCTTAACGCTTCAGCTGAAGTTCTGGTGACAGTAGGCGACGTCAACAGACCTCCCAAAGCAAAGATATCATATCCGCTTGATGGCCATGAAATTTTTTCCGGAAGGGAGGCGCTGTTCAGCGCTACCGGAAGCAACGACCCGGACAACGACAGCCTCACTTACGTGTGGAAATTCGGGGACGGCGGAATGAACGGGACCGAATCCGAAACGATAACACACGTATATGAAAAACCGGGAAACTACAGCGTGAGCCTTCTGGTCACTGACAGAATTGCTTATGATAGTTACAACATAAATATTGTTGTTCAGGAGGAACTTGTGAAGGACAGCGACAACGACGGAATCCGCGACGAAGAAGACAAATGTCCCGGAACGCCGCCCTTCACCAAAGTTAGTGCCCAAGGATGCCCGCTGCCGAAATACACCGAATTCGAAAACAATCTCACCACGGATTTCTCAGGGCAGGACCTGCTGAATGCGACGTACATAACGATAGGCAAGCCGGGCAAAGGGAAGATAGACTTCAGGAAGAACGAACTCAACGTTGCAGGCAAGAACCTGGACAAATACGTGGAGATAGGTGACATGAACGTGACCATAAGGACGGAAAACGCGCCTGAGCTGAACAGGTCGGCTGTGGTGACTTTCTATAACGTGACCATCGACGATCCTCTCATCCTGAGAGACATGTTCTACTGCGCCGACTGCAAGATAATAAATCGAGAGAACGATACGCTGGTCTTTTCCGTCCCGCATTTCACTACGTATTCCCTCATGTCGAGGACTTCATATTCCGGTTATTGCGGCGACGGATTATGTTCAATATACGAGACCTGCGCCATCTGCAGGGAGGACTGCGGCGACTGCAAAGGCGAAACCACGCCTCCCAAACAGTGCGAAGAGATGTGGGTGTGCTCCGGCTGGTCGGAATGCAACGAACTCAACTTGCGCACCAGAGAATGCACGGACATTAACTTATGCAGCGCAGGGGGCAAAAAACCTTCCGAAGCGATTGAATGCGGCAGCGAAGGCGATTACTCATCCATGATTCTGTTCAGCGTCGTAGTCGTTGCGCTTCTTTTCTTATATGTCGTCGCCGAAACCTACAAGAAAAGGAAAGAAGACAGGAAAATGGACGAGTTCGAGCTGGAAAAATTCATAAAGGGTTACATTTATCGCGGTTATACTTCGGCTGAGATAACAAATATACTGGAGCAAAAAGGATACGCGGAGAATGATGTGACCAAGATTCTTAAAAAAATCCAGAAAGAGATCTTCTAAGCCTTTATCCAAAAGGCTTTCTTGGAAGTGAGTGAAGCGAAGCGCAACGAAGCTCCTTTTCGATTAAGCCTTTTCTTGAAAAAGGCTTACATGAAGCTCTTCGCGTCTTCCTTCTTCTTCCTTGCACGCTCAGAAAATTCTCTTGCCGCTTCCTCAAGCGGCATACCCTTCGACGATTCTTTCGATTTGCGTTTGCGGATTCTGACGAATATCGGATAGTTAACAGCCTCGCCAACAATGAGGCCTGTTCCCACGCGCAAGCCGGATATCTGGTTGAGGACGTCTTTCGTTATGCCTTCGGACGATTCTCCGATGTGGTCGAGGTCGTAAGGATTGGTAACTCTCAATATTATATGCGTGTTGCACTGGGAGAGGACGGTAGTTGACAGCTGGACAGGGCGCTGGGATATGAGGCACAGCGATGCATGGAATTTCCGTCCTTCGCGGGCTATAGTCTGGATTATGCCTCTCGAAACGGCCTTCTCTGCTTTCGCTGTTTCCGGAACGAACTGGTGAGCCTCCTCGAGCACGAGAAGGAATGGGGGGATTTCGTTTTCCTTTCTCATGTTGAAAAGTTTCCTTGCGATGTGCGAAACTATCATCTGCTTGTTCCTTGAGCTTACGAACGGGGAAAGATCGATTATCGTCACCTTTCCCTGCTGGACCAATTCTCTGGTCTGAGGATAGTCGGAAACCCCGAATATGCCTGTTTCCATGAGTTCGTAAAGCACGGAAGCCAGGACGTCTTTTGTCGCACCCTTCGCTTTCTCGTCCTCTTCTATCATCTTTATAAGATCTTCTATTCCGGCCTGTTTTTTAACCGATTTCATGTCCCTTACGAAACGCGCGAGTTCCCTTGCCTGAACCTGGGAAAGTGTCGGAAGGAATTCAGAAATCTGCTGCGGGCTGAGATTGTGCAGTCCTATCTTCACGTCCTTCCCGGAGATTACGTTGATTTTGTCCGAGTAATTGTTGTCATCAGCGAATGAAACGTATTCGCCGTGGGTATCGATTATGATTGTCGCGATTTGCCCTTCCTCCTTCTTTCTTGCGAGCAATTCCTCGATTATCACT
>Ga0315282_10015801_pt1 | contig 11096 bp, 15 predicted proteins | sample YL17G07_20_MG_FD_203693 | JGI IMG/M metagenome (GOLD analysis project Ga0315282, IMG submission 203693) | Sediment microbial communities from Yellowstone Lake, YNP, Wyoming, USA - YL17G07_20 | ecosystem: Environmental > Aquatic > Freshwater > Lake > Sediment | place: USA: Wyoming | collected...
TCGCACGGGAGAAGGCACGGTATGCCTACGCACACCTTGCGACACCGCTCATCGTTGACGACACCTCGTTTGTCATCGACGCGTTGAACGGTTTTCCCGGGCCCTACGCCGCATACGTGCTCAAGGCGATCGGGAACGAGGGCATCCTGAAACTGATGGATGGGTTTCCGGACCGTAACGCCCACTTCACCACCGCGATCGCATACGCTGAAGAAAACGGGATCCGGGTCTTCACCGGCACAATCCACGGGCAGATAATCCCGGTTCCCCGGGGCACCGGGGGGTTCGGGTACGACCCGATCTTTGAGGTGGCCGGGCGGACACTTGCCGAGCTCCCGCTTGAGGAGAAGAGCCGCATGTCCCACCGGGCGCTCGCGCTTGCCGCCTTCCGGGAATGGTTTGTGCCACAGTATACGATGGGCAGCCTGTGACGCAAACGGTTAAGAGGGCATACAGCTTTGTTATAAGGGCAGACAGGAGTGTTCAATTATGGTAAAGTTCCCAGAAGCCGAAGCCCGATTACTCAACGTGAAAGTATGCATGCATTGCAATGCCCGCAATGCCATCCGCGCAACCACCTGCCGCAAGTGTGGCTATACGAACCTGCGCCCCAAGAACAAGGAACGAAAGGCGTAATCGTTATTTTTCAATACCCATACCTTTTTTGCATGAGTTTAACAAGATCACGATAGTTACCGGTCCTGCACACCAGAATTGTCTGGAGTTTTCACACCCGGCTAAGCCGAGTAGTATGTGACACGTTTGCCCTTTTTCGCGTATTCTCCGGCAAACGTCTCGATGTTCCGTTTGTACCCGATCCGGTCGACAAACCCGAGTTCACGCAGTTTTTCCCTGACACGCATCACGTCAGGCTCATCCGCCCAGTCCATTGTATAGACATATATAACTTTCCGGGCATCACGCGAGTCGGGGTTGGGTTTTGCCGTGGATATCTTCGCCGATATGCCGAGTTCGAGTGCCACCGTCGCATCGCGCACCTTGTTCCATACTGCGTCCACCTGGTCAGGTTCCTGGAAGATCAGCCACTTGCCGGCATTTTCGTCTTCGATCGCCTCTGGTGCGCTGCCCGGCGCGTCCTGCACAATCCAGTACGTCTGTGTGGTCTTCGAGGGGATCACACCCTCCCCTGCGCAGAGCATGCCGTACATCGTCTCAAGACTTGAGAAATGTGCAAGCATCGCCTCCGCGAGCTGGGGGTATTCTCCGGAAAATTTCCCGAAGACAGCAGTAAGATCTGCCCTGAAGTCAATACCGCCTTCCACGAGCGCAAAAAGGTACCTGCCCTGCGCCAGCAGCTCCCGGTTTAGGAAATGCTCGAAGATGCCGTATGCCACATCAGCCAGCGCTTCGGAATCGACTTCGGTCATATGTACCCGTCCGGTGTTGGCTGAAAAATAGTTTCTGTTTGGCGTTTTTGATAATACGAGGGTGAAAATGGGCGCCCGCATCGAGGGACACCGGGATCCATTCAAAAATCGGCGCGATTAATCTGCTTTTTTGGTATTTTCGAATGATTTAAGAGTCCCTGCATCGAAATTATACTAACTATGGAATGGAAACGTGACTGGGGTCTGACCAGCAGAGTATGGCTGACGATGTTCCTGCTGTTCGTCGTGTATATCGTGTTCATCGCGATACTCTCGATACTCGGCGTACCGACATTGTTCCTCTTTATCATCGCATTCGGAATGGCTTTCATCCAGTACTTCTTCTCCGACAAGCTCGTGCTCTGGACGACGGGTTCGCGGATCATTGCGGATGATGAATATCCCGAACTGCACCGGATGGTGGAGAGGCTTGCTGCCGAAGCAGGCATCCCGAAACCACGGGTTGCGATCATGCAGAGCCCGGTGCCGAACGCATTTGCAACGGGACGGAGCCCGAAGCATGCGGTGGTTGCCTGCACGGACTCGATCATGCGTCTTCTGAACAGGGATGAGCTCGAGGCAGTGCTCGCGCATGAGCTTGCGCATGTCAAGAACCGCGACATCCTGACGATGACTATTGCAAGTTTCATCGCGATGATCGCATCGATCATCATGCAGAGCTTCTTATGGGGAGCTCTCTTTAACAGGCGCGGCGGGGATGGCGCCAGTGCGTGGATTATTGCGGGTATTGTCGCGGCAATCGTCTGGTTCATTGCGAACCTGCTGATGATGGCACTCTCCCGGTACCGGGAGTTTGCTGCAGATCGTGGCAGCGCATATATCACGAAAAACCCGCGGGCACTCATCTCGGCGCTGAACAAGATCAGCGGCAGGATGGATGTGGTGCCGGTTGAGGCAAAGGCAAAGGTGGCGGGTGCGAATGCATTCTTCATCATCCCGGCGCTCACGGGCAATACGTTTATGGAACTCTTCTCCACCCACCCGGCGCTTGAGAAGCGGATCGCGAACCTCGAAAAAGTCGAGGCTGAACTCCGCGGGTACTGATGCGAACCCCGTACTGACAATAATCCCGTCATTTTTTTCCTTTCCTCCGTTGTGGCGATTTGTCTCTGTACCAGTTCACATCCGGTTCCTGCATGTGCTGCCAGGGTTGTGCCGGAGAGCACAAAACAAGGGCATAAAAAAGGTGCAGGAATTTTTTTATTTCTTCCTGCGGTTTTTCAGAATATCGAATACCGATAGTATTACACCAATGCCAAGAAACGAATACCCGATGAGACGGTCAGAACCAAAAACGATTCCAAGAATAACAAAAACCATTCCCAGCATGGCAAGGGGAGAGAGTCGTTGTTCTTTTTTCTTTTTCCACGCAACGATGAGCAGTATTCCGATGATAAGGAGGATGATTACCGATAGCACCAAGAACAACACTGATGCGTCTGCCATGCAGTTCCGGTTGATGACAGAACGGATAAATGACCCTTATTGGCTTTTAAAAAGATCGCGACATCCCAATCATGTGTCCTAGAGGACTATCGATCCACTGCGAATTCTGGCCAGCACACACTTATGGCAATCATTAATACAAACGCTCGCCAAAATTGTAAAGCATCACTGCATCGATGGTCTAGAGGCATGACTTAGGCCTTCCAAGCCTATAGCCCGGGTTCGATTCCCGGTCGATGCATGCGGGCTCGTGGTCTAGTTGGCTATGACGTCGCCTTCACACGGCGAAGATCTCGTGTTCGAATCACGACGGGCCCATGCGATTTTAGAGCCTTTCTGACCTTCTTTTTCGTCGATATATCTTATTACGTTCTCAATATTGATCTCGAGGTCATTTATCCTCTTTTCAAGACTCATATCCGTTTTACATTGGGTAACATTTGAGGGAGAAGTTGTATCATCACCCACAATAAGCATGAATGCGCGTCTACCCTCATGCTCCGTTTCAAAGATCCCAACCGTCTGCCCAATCACATCACCGCAATCCTGAGGCAATCGGATAAAGGGGTAAATCTCATTTTTTTATGGAAGTGATACATATTCACTTCATTGCAGAAAATGGCCCTTCACATATAGGACACCGATCCGAATTTACTAACCCAAAAAAGGCCTTACAGTTAGGACAATACACATTTGCAGCACTCGTTTTCCCATTTGGATCTGTGATCATGACAGTTCCACAGTGAGGGCAGAGCAATTCATCCGAGGACCCCACTACACCGCCAATATCGATTGTTGAGCCACATTTGGGGCATTTATATCCAAAATACGAAGCAGCCCACATTACTTTACTTCCTTTTTATATGCAACACGCGTCGCAATAACCGTACCTTCACCTTCAGCAGTTGATTTTGTTCCTGGTTTGATAAAAATTGGTGCTTGAGCATCTATCCCGATTACATTACCTTTTCCTTGGGCATGATGTTCACCATCAATTACAGAAATCAAAGAATGCGCTGATCTGTTTAAATTAGCTTTGACCCAACTTTCGTGTTCACTTTTCCATTTTTTCAGTGACTCTACGGAGAAATCCAAACCGCCATTTTTATCGATCATATCTGCACAGTTTGAACACAAAAATATCCCATTCTCAACGGAAGATCGTTGTTCGTGTATCAGAGACGAATCATATCTTGGGCCATATCGTGACGCCGCAGTGATGTGGGCTCCTTTGCCTATGTAAATATATTTTTCAGGATCTTTTTCTGATGGACTTAATGTGAGAGAGCGACAATCGGGATTAGAGCAAATATATGATGCACGTTTTGCTAACGTCTCAATAGTTTTTTGACTGAAATCATCACGTTCATTTTCTTTATTCATCTTTAACCATCTCATTAAGTCATATCAGAACCCCAACCCATTTTTTCTGAGGGTGGAGTTAATGCTTGTTGTTTGATCTATACGTATTTTTTTTTGTATATGCATATGAATAATTGATTTATTGCATTGTTTTTAAAAAATAGCACTTTTTAAGGCTTATTGAGAAAAATATTTTTTATTCCTTTTTCCCTCATGAGTGAAACAATTCTTGAATCTACAAGGCGAGCATACTCTTCCGCATTATCAATAGACGGCGTTGCTTGACAATCAAGAGGATACACATGTTCTATTCTGACAATAAGGTTATGTCGGCGAAAAACCACCACTCCGTCTACCCAGCGAACTCCATTTTCAAATCCTCGGTTAGTGTACCCATAGCTTTCTTCACTAACATCCGTGACAAGTAAACGTTGACCCCAAGATTCAACTTTTTGTGCATCCTCGTTTTTTGCATCAGGGTATCGCCTCTTCGCTGGCGATATGGATTTGTAAGTATAGAAAACAACCTTCAGAGTCGGTGGAGATAAGATGTTATTTTGGGCATTGAATTTTAGTGTGTATTCCCAATAATTTCCCCTTTCCTCAGCTCGTTCATAAATCATCTCCAAGGGGTTATTTGTTTTAAACGATTTATCGATAGATTTGATATCAGATTTGTTGAGATAAACACCATCATCAATAACTCGAATGAGCTTATCAACAACAACGGGAATTCCATCAGTTGATCGTAGAGCGTGTCTATTAGCAAGTGTTGAGGAATATTGCTTAACCTCTGCTTGTGTCACATTATGCCATATAGGAAGGATGACTTTTTTTCCATGTACTTCTTTCGTAGCGAGCCAATCCAATTCTCTCTGAGGCCAATTTTTTACAAAAAAATGGTCACTAATTATGACAATTCCATATCTTGATTTTTTTAAACCGTCACTGATCGTTTTCTCTAAATCATCTCCAGCTGTCAGTATGAAATCGTCATACCAAATCTCTAATCGATATTGCCGTAGCTCATTCGCAAGAGGGGTGGCAATTTCTTCTTTATCTTCAGATGCATGACAGATAAACACATCAAATCTTGACATAATATTGACCCTTCAATAGAATTGATATCAACTTGCAATTATTAACCTTCATGGAAATAAAAAATGGGTTCTTCATTTTAAGAAGAACATTAATGGAATGAACATGACAACGAACCCGAATAAATATATTATAGCACCGTAGGTTCGATTTTTTGCAAGCAGAATTGTTCCAATTGACGCGATAAACGCGATGATTGGAAGTATCATACATATTGCATTAATAGGCATTCCACTATTAACGGAAGGGCTGATTTGTTTCATTGCAGTATCCGTGGTTTTCAATACCGTTACCATAATGTCAACAGGATCAATCGAAATCCCGGTTTTAAGGTATACCGCAGTAAATAATCCTGTCATGATACCTTCAGAAAAGATGATTTCTTCTACCGATACTTTTCTTCGTCTTCGCGATTCGTGCGAATATCTGTATGTATTTCTCATTTACTTTCCTCTGCAATTCTTGCAGAACAAGCAGTGGAGCTTTGGGCCCCATCGCCAAATCTGCGAAGGTCAGAGGAGATATCTTTATACTATGGTACCGTCCATCTTTATTCGCCATCCGTGGCATCGGGGTCTTCAAAGGTTCGAAGCGTTGAAGATCCCTTATCTCGTTCTGTTGTACAATAGTAAGATTATAGTGATATTTATAACTTTTGTTGTTCCTGCTATATGCATATATACATTTCTGCATTTATGCATTTGTGCATTTATGTGTTTACTTATTTCCCTCGTCGAGATTAACGCCATTCTGTATCAGTTTTAACTTCATTGCCTGGAGCAATTGCTCCGCTATTTTGAATGAGAGCGCATCTTTAATCACGATGGGGGCTTTGCTATATTCGGGATATTCAATAGACCCGACAGGCTCTACTGACGGTTTTCCTGCCCGATTATTTTCTCTGGAAGAGGGATTGGCATAATACAGTCGATTTTCGGGAATAGCGCGGACAGTTTCGGTTATTGTATTGTAAGGAATGAAACAAGAAAGATCCTCAACATATGAATACAGCAAGTCATTTTCTTTATCCCTGAATTGTTCAACGGGTGTTGAGGTGAACTCGGATATTTCAGAGAGGAAGTTATCGAGGATTATTTGATAACCCATTTTCTCCCATAGCGCCTTCCAAAGATCTACATGCTTGAATGCTTCTTCGATTGCAGTCTTTTGTTGCACATCACTCTCGCTACCAACGCATCTCTTTGCTAAATCAGTAAGGAAAAATAGCCCATCTTTCTGTTCGAGCAGCCCGAAGTTTTTTAGATCGGAGATCTTCTGAGTGAGTCCACCACTTGACACTTTGACCTTCATCACATCAGCTAATTGCTGACGAGTGATTCCCCCATCAGGATACTCCTTAAAGAAAACAACAACGGATCGAAGTAAAACTCGAAGCCGATAAATCGGAACCATGAAACTGCCGATTTTCATTCCAACCAATACATGTTCTATTGATATCAGTATTTAATCTTTGTGCATATGTAAAAAAAATAACAATAGGAACAATCATACTTATGAATATGCATATGAACATTTGCAAATGAAGATTGGATTCCAACACTCCGTATATCATCTATAGACATTCTCTGGCAGGAATTGCTTATAACTCGTCCAATTGACCGGACTCACACCATGACACATTATAACGTTCTTATTAACATCATTGAAGCCGGTTTCATCGCTCTTCTGCGTGAAGAATTTTCGAAGATCCTTTAATTCTCATTTTCCATCGATGCTGCTGAGGCTTACAGGATTATGTAATAATAATACACCAAAGGGGGGTGGGTACCCTTCATGTGCTGAGAGTGGGGGGTAGGGGGTGGTCGGTCTTATTTTGGAGAGGGGGTATCGGACGGCCTCTCTCTTTTTGGAGCGGGGGAGGGGGTGGGACCCCCTCCGGGCACATGACAGGCTCCCACCCCCCTCTTGTTTTCCGGCCCCGGAAACTACCGCTCCGTCGTGAACTCCACACGAAGACGCACCCGTGTTCATGCAACCGGCGGGGGGTGGGTGCCTGTCCGGCAGATAAGCGGGGGGTGGGGGGACGGTCGGTCTTTTTTTAGAGAGGGGGTATCGGACGGCCTCTCTTTTTTTGCGGTGGGGGAGGGGGTACCCCCCTGGAGCTGAAGGTGGGAGGACTGGCTGTTCTGCAACACATGGCAACATCGCAGTTATTCCGAAACCGGACGCAGAGCAGGTGTTCGTTTAATTCAGTGTTTTGTTTTAAATAAAAATTTCAAAGATTCTCCGATAAGATTATTTTTGATGATGCCAATGAACAATAATATTAGGGTTTGATTAAATGCGAAAACATTTTGGCATTATTTTGATGATTGATGCTCTTGGGGTGTCGCAATATAATATTAAAGAATGCAGAGATTTTTTGATTAAACAAAAAAATCTTGAAGAACATTTTCAATCACTTAAAGCGGTGTTTGGATCTTGGGCTCCTCATTATAAATTTTCACAAGCGTCGATATTTGGAGATACAATTATTCATTGTTGGCCGATTGATAGTAAAAAAATAACAGATCATTATTCGGTTATCTATGATGTTGTTGCTGATGCGAGTCTCGTTCTACAAGACGGAGTAAAAAACGGAGTTTTATATCGGGGATGTATTGCAATTGGCGACTATATTTTTGAAAAAAATACAGTTCTTGGTCCGGCTGTATTTGATGCTCATGACTGGTATGAATCTGCAAATTGGTTTGGAGTTATCCTCACTCCTAAAACTCAATTGTTGTTGGAATCTTTATTCGAAAAGGAAAATCGAAAAACAAAAGATAAATCGGATGAGGAGTTGGAGCAGCAATTATCCCGGCTTTTAGTCCGTTATGAGGTTCCCCTATCGCATTGTGCTAGTATGCAAAACACAAAAGAATTCTGGTCTGTTGCGTGGCCCTTTTGGTATTTCAATCCTCTGAAAGAAGAGATTACAGAAGAATCGCCCCGCGAAGTTGTATTAAAAGATTTATTTAAAATTTCTCAATCAAAAGATGGAGAACCAAAATTTAAGAATAGCATAGATTTTTTTGATTGGTATCATGAAAAATTTTACCCGGATTAAAGGTCAATTTTTTGATTTACTTCAGTTGATCACTCCCTCATATCAACTGTTGATCCACGTGGATCAACGGATTGATCCCATTGATCAAGCCGTGTCATCACATTTTTATTCAAGAGTGCCTGATCGATCCCCATCGGAGTTCTTCTTCATGTAATGCAATGTGCCTTTAGAGAAAACGCGTTTTCTGCCACTCTACGGCTAAGCTTAGAGCGCCCGGTACCGCCTAATCCCCGCGAGCACCCTTTCAATATTTGGAGCCCAGTCATTCCCAAGATCCTCCACCAATATACCTTTCCTCATCCAATATTCCTGTACAAAACAGGAAGATCCACCCCATGCAGATCACCCCCGCCATCCACGCGCTCAGGCTCCCGTTCAGGGTGCCGATAGCGCCCGGCAATGCCGGCGGGGCATTGACCGATACGGAAGTATCGTGGATTTAATGTAAGAATCGCCCGGGGGCGGCGGCAGCCATCGCAATTCAGAAATTATTGTGTGTGCGTTAAAAATTTAAAAAAAAGGTATTAATTGAGGGGAGACTCGTTTGTCCCGAGGAAGAACAGTGCATTCTCCCCGTACTGGACCGGGGCATACCTGGATCCGAAATGCGGAATGCCTTGGAACCGCACCACCCAGGAACCGTTGATCTGCCCGGCCATCCGGACCGAGATCGGATCGGGAGTCAGGATATCTGCTGTACCCTCAACGAGCATGACATCCTTGTGGATGCCGGACAATTTGTCCCAGGAGCCGTTCCATGCAAGGTTTGCCTGTGCCTCCCGGCGTGTACCTGCAGGTTGGGAGGGGCTGGCATTGACCTGTTCATTGAGCGCAAGCAGGAGTTTTGTCTCGGGAATCCTGATGCTGTAGGTCACCGAATCCAGGACCAGTTTCCGTACCCGCTCAGGATGATCGATTACCAGCTGCTGGGCGGTCGAGGATCCCATTGAAACCCCGTATACATGCATGCTGTCATACCCAAGAGCGGTTATCAGTCCTGCGGCATCGTCGGAGTACTGGGAAAGAACAGGTGTCGAATTATTGTCACTGCTGTATCCCATCCCCCGGGGGTCGTAGGTATAGACATGGTATTTCGTTGCAAGGATGCCGATGAACGTCTGGTTCCACCCATCCATGGTATTGCCAAATCCCGTGATCATCAGGAGCGGTTCACCGGACCCGAATTCACGGTATCCGAGCTTCACCCCGTTGACCTCTTTATACTGGACGGGTGTTGCGTTAATGTTTACAGCCGGGTAGTTCTGCAGGGATGCCTGCGGAGATGGGGGCAGGCTGGTGGTGGAAGAACCGGTAGTACCGGTGCACCCTGCTGCGAGAATGAGACAGAGGGTGATGGCAATTGCCGGGATTAAAATCAGGTTCTTGTTCATGGACAGTCCTAATAATCAGTTTCTGGACATCTGAAACTGGGTTTATACCTGTATATACGGAACGTACATTAATTTTCGTATATTTTCCCGGCAGGGCCCGGGTACTTACAACAAGTCGTGACAGGTTTGTTTCATTCCTGTCGATAAAAAGGGATATCGGGAAGATTGTTATGTCAGCGATCCGATTCCTTTCGTGGAGAGGGAATGCGGGTGCCGTTTAAGCGTTGCAGAGGGAGTGAGTACCGTGGAACGCTGCCGGCACCGGTGCAGTTTGCATCCCGCCGCTCCATGAAATGATCCCGTGGTGAGCGGCTAAACGATGATATTTTCGGCCGCACACGAGGGGCAGGTTAACCGGATGATGTAGCCGGCCCGGGTTCCATTGATCTCTGGTTTTTTACTTTATTCTTTCATGTGAATTGTCCATACTATGTTCGGGATCCGGAGCATCCGGACAAACGTGCCGACGTAATGACGACCCCTGTGCCGGTCCAGTACCGGATCTGAAACCCACGATCAGGAAAGAGACAATCCAATCCGGGCATTTGAGTTGAATGGCCGGGGAAGCCGGATACTTTTATTTGCGATAGCGTTGAACGGCAGCAGCCGCAATTTTTATATTGTAAACATCCATATGTTTACTCATGTTCCTGCCAATGAACGAAAAGCAGTTCGGGTTCTGGAAGATGCGGCGTAGCGGGATGTCCAATGTCTCCATTGCGAACCAGCAGGGGATCACCCGGCAGGGTGTGTCGCAGGCTATCCGGTTCATGGACGAGAAGATCGAGTCATCACTGCGCGAGATGGCCAAGGCAAACAGAATCCAGATCGAAAAGATCGATGTAGAGCGGGGTGTCCTGTTCGGGAAGTCCATCCCGTTCCAGACAAATGCATACATCTTCGTCTCGGAGAAGCATGGCATGCAGGTCTGGTACGAGCATGACGGCGATTGCATTTCCTGCGACGAATTCACGAAATGCATCGAATTTATCTGGGATTTCGCAGCCGAGCTGGGGATAAAACTCGAAAAGACCCAGGACCCGACAAAGATGGCAGAGGAACTGCTTGCAAAGATCCGGGAGGATCAGGAATGACCCGGGTATCCGAAATTGCTGAACACTGGTGGCTTGGCCTGTGCCCGAAAGCACCGGGGGTCCGTGCCTCGCAGACAGGTATCAGTATCCCGCCGGAATTCACCTATGAGAGCGGCCCGGATGGCGGAACCAGCGGATTGGGATCGATCCGACGAGGGATCGGAGCAGCCATCTCAGGGATGAGGACACTGAACCGGAACCGGCAACTCCTCTGGTTTACACTCCT
>Ga0315282_10015803_pt1 | contig 11095 bp, 10 predicted proteins | sample YL17G07_20_MG_FD_203693 | JGI IMG/M metagenome (GOLD analysis project Ga0315282, IMG submission 203693) | Sediment microbial communities from Yellowstone Lake, YNP, Wyoming, USA - YL17G07_20 | ecosystem: Environmental > Aquatic > Freshwater > Lake > Sediment | place: USA: Wyoming | collected...
GAGGTGGATATATGGAAATATCAAGCTGGACAAAGCTGGCGGTGGTGGTGATCGTCTGCGCGGCGGCCATCATTTTAGGATATGCCGGGAAGCTGGACTCCCAGGCCGTGGTGGCCCTGCTTTCCGCAAGCCTGGGCTATGTCTTCGGGAACGCCCACGGGGTGATCTCCGCCATTTCTTCCCAGAACGCCCAGAGCTTGAATAAGGGGGACAGCGCTTCAGGAAACGCTTCACCGCCCCAGAACTCACCAAATGCACCACAGGAGTGAGGAAATGAAGATCGCCATTGATGCCGGACACGGAAAGGACGGGGATCCCGGAGCCGTTGGACCCTACGGGACCAAAGAAGTTGATATTACCCAAGCCCTGGTGGTGCAGTTAGGGAACTACATCCTGGCTCTGGGGCAGGAGGCTTTCCTCTGCGACCGCTCCCTCTATTCTTCGGAAAGAGCGGTGCAGGCCAAGGATCAGGGATGCGATATTCTGATCTCCCTGCACTGCAATGCCGGAAGCACCCAAGCCCAAGGGATTGAGGCCTGGTTCGCTCACGGGAACGAGGAGGGACAGAGGCTGGCTTCAGGGATTCTCGGAGTTTTGATCTCGGAAACTGGGGCTGTCTCCAGAGGGGTAAAGGATGATGCGGATTGGCGCCCTTCCTCTGATCCTAACTGGACAGGGGGAATGGGAGTCCTTCGTAATTTCCCAGGCCCTGCGGTCCTGTTAGAGCTTCTTTTTATCTCTAACCCTGTTGAGGAGAAGCTCCTCTCCTCCCCCGACTTTCAGCAAAAGTGCGCTCACGCCATCGCCTGCGGCGTGCTGGATTTCCTGAGCGCGGGGAAGGCGAGCATGCCCAACTGCGGTTCCAAGGATAGCAGCGTTCCCCAGGATTGCGACTCGGCGGAGGCTGGCTCTGCGCGGTCCTCAGATCCCGGAAATCCAGTTTCCATGCAGGCCCTCGATCCCTTCCCCGACCTCTCCCCCACCCTCTGGGAAGGAAAGGCCAGAAAGATCGCCCTGGCTCTGCGCGACATGGGGATTATTACCGGCTACGAGGACGGCACCTTCCGCCCGGATCAGTCTATCAATAGGATGGAAGCTGCTTCGCTCATCTACCACACGCTCGCCTGTTTAGGCAAGCTCCCGCCCCTTGAATAAAAAGCTACAAAAGGAGACTCCCCTGGACTGAAGAAGAAGCAAAGAGGACAGCGCAATGACCCTTTAGCTGAAAAGGGCAGGGGTTCCAGGAGAATCTTAATCAGGGTAAGAAATTCATGGAGAGAATCGATCAGCGCACAAAACTGTTGCGTACGATGGGTAAGAATACACATCGATACAAGTCATTCATATGAACTTGGTGTCTCTCAATCAGCTCGCTCAGCGAAATCTGGTTCTCCAGGTGCTCCCCGGATAATCTTCACTTTCTGCTCCGGAGTGTAATGCTTTCTGACCCTTTCATTCTGCTCTATTATCTGTCTCCTTTTCTTTTAATTTAATCTATGAAAATTCTATTTTCACCTGAAGCAGAATAGAGCTACCCAACTGGTTTGTGAGCAGGCCTTATTTGGAAGAAATCAGGGCTCAAAGATAGGGAACAAGGGTTCAATCAGAGGAGGCACTGGTTGCATTTTAGGGGAATGATACAATACTTTTTGCACTATGCAGGCGTATGTAGGTTTTGATTTACTTTTTAATTGCCAATAAATAATTTATACTTTTATTGGCGAAAGAAAATGAAAAAAAATTAATCGTTTCTTATTGAATCGTGCTGCATGACTTAGTATTCTGAGTGACAAGCGGAGGTTCTGGTATTACTTGCGTATAACATTAACTGGACTGAAGTCCGAGCTGGTTTTGATTGATACCATAGTAGAGAGCCTCGAGTTGTGTTTCGCAGGCGGTTCAGTTTAATTGCCGAAAGAGGAGGGATAAGTTATGTCAATCAGAGTTTGTGTAGCCGGAGCTACGGGATGTGTTGGTAGCTTGATAACACACCGCATACTGGAATCAAGCGATTTTCAGTTGGTTGGGGCGATTGCCCGCCGCGACGCGGGCCGTGACGTAGGAGAAACCATCGGCTTATCAAGAGTAGGTATCAAAATCACAAGTTCACTGGAAGAAGCCTTTCGGGTTCCGGCAGATGTATTAATTGATTATACCCACCCCGAATCAGTTAAGGCACGTACGCTCAAGGCTTTAGATCGAGGCACCAGGGTAGTGATTGGGACCTCCGGGTTAACTGCAAAGGATTTCGAAGAAATTGCACAGCGGGCCATAGCGTGCAGGTTGGGAGTAATCGCGGCTGGCAACTTTTCGATCACTGCAGCACTCGCCAAGCATTTTTCACAAATCGCAGCCCAGTATCTGTCATCATGGGAAATAATTGATTACGCCAATGTCAGTAAAATTGATGCGCCAAGCGGGACGGCCCAAGAACTAGCTGAAGCATTGAGCCAAATTGCCCAGAACGAGCTAGCATTGCCCATAGAGCACACACACGGTTTAAGGGAGGCACGGGGGGCTAACATCGGAGGAGCCCAAGTGCATTCCGTGCGGTTACCTGGTTATGTGTTCGGGTTCGAGATCATCTTTGGCAAAGCTGATGAGCGCTTAACCATTCGGCAAGATACCGGCTCAAGTGCGGAACCCTACGTTGCAGGTACGCTACTGGCAGCTAAGCGCGTAATGGAAATTACAGGTTTGGTACGCGGGTTGGACACCTTGCTTTTCCAACGGTAAATTAAAACAACCTTTTCTTTAGGAAGTTGCTGCCTACATAATGAACCGAGAGCCAATGGAGCAAAAAATGTCTTCTTCGCCCACCAGGTAACAAACTGAAGAGGTTTGCCATAGAACTCAAAGTCCTAAATTAATTTTTACACCCCCCTATCGAATCCATTTTTCCAATAGTTTGGTTTTTGCCCAAAAAATCCAGAAGCTTATCGGGTACCTGTTCTGAGAAAGGGCCTTACCAAAACCGATTTAAATAAAAAGCCAAATCAAATCTGATTAAGCCTTAGATGTGAAAATTTGTATCCCAAACACAAATTGATGGCAAAGGATTGTCCACTCAAGCTAATTAACTATAGGGAGGCTAAGTAAAATTTTTTTTAGTCGCGGTCAACCCCCAGCTCTAACCTCCAAGATAAGCCTCCCTTACTTTGGAATTGTTTTTGAGCTCCTGTGGAGTTCCGGAGAGAACAATAGTTCCTGTCTCCAGAACATAACATCTAGAGGAAATCTTCAGAGCCATATGGGCATTTTGCTCGACAAGCAACACGGTCGCACCAGACCTGTTTAGTTCTTGTAAGATTCTGAAGATCTCTCGCACTAGGACTGGAGCAAGCCCCATGGAAGGCTCGTCAAGAAGAAGCAGTTTCCCGCGGCTCATCAATGCCCGAGCTACTGCCAGCATCTGCTGTTCGCCTCCAGATAATGTCCCCCCAAGTTGTTTCAGACGCTCCTTGAGCCTAGGAAAGATTGTGAAAACCCTATCAAAATCTTTGTTAATCTCGGTTCTGTCCTTCCGTTGCCACGTAGCTATTTTTAGATTTTCATAAACTGTAAGGTTGCCAAAAATGGCTCTTCCTTCTGGAACGTGAGCTATCCCAAGAGCAACAATCTTGTGGGGAGGAATCCCGCGGAGATCTAATTTATTATTATACTTCACACTGCCTTGGAAATGAACAAGACCCGAGATTGCTCGCAAAGTGGAGGTTTTTCCCGCTCCATTGGCTCCAATCAGGGTAACTATCTCTCCTTCCTGAACATCAAAAGAGATCCCCTTTACAGCCCGGATTCCGCCATAGGAAACAACAAGGTCACGAACAGACAGGACATAATTGTCGTTAATCACCATGTTCCTCCTCCCCAAGGTATGCCTCTATAACACGGGGATTTTGCTGAATTTCAATAGGACTACCTTCTGCTATGGTTTCTCCGAAATCGAGTACCTTAATTCGCTGGCATATCCCCATTACTAAACGCATTTGGTGCTCTATCAGGATGATAGTTAAATTAAACTTTTCCTTTACCCATTGGATTAGCTCCATAAGACCCGAAATTTCACTGGGATTCATTCCGGCTGCCGGCTCATCCAATAGAAGTAGTTTAGGATGGTTAGCAAGGGCCCTAACTATTTCCAGACGCCTCTGCAGGCCGTATGGAAGGTTTTTAGATTTTTCATCTGCTAAACGTTCCAGATTAAAAAGAGAGAGGAGCTCCATAGCTTCATTAAGGATTCGCTCTTCCTCTTGGTGAAAGCGCGCGGAGTGTAAAAGGGCATCTACTACAGAACATTTTATCTGAGAGTAACAAGCAGTGCGAACATTGTCTAGAACGGAGAGTTCCTTAAAAAGGCGAATGTTCTGGAATGTGCGGACAACCCCATGAGCAATAATCCAATTGGATTCTTTGCCCACTAAATTAACACCGTCAAAAATGATGTTCCCTTTAGTTGGGCGATAAACACCAGTGATAAGATTGAAAATTGTCGTTTTACCAGCTCCATTGGGCCCAATAATACCAATTAGCTCCCCAAGCTCTAAATCTAAATTAAAGTCGAAAACTGCCCGAAGTCCCCCAAAGAAATGGGTTAACCCTTTAATTTGAAGAATTGGCATTGGTTAGCTCTCTCCTTTTTAGCCAAAAGCGTGCACCAAAACGATCACGAAACGGCACTAAAAAACCGAACTCTCTGAGACCCATAATTCCCTGGTTCCTGTAAATCATTAAAAGAATCAAAAGCAAGGGAGCTAATACCCAGCGCCAAACCTCCAAGGAGGGGATGCTGGCAAAAATAGGGAAAGTACCAAGTATAGTTAATGCCTCACGCAACAGCTCCAAGATAACAGTATAGGTTACCGCTCCAAGGATAGATCCGCCAATGCTACCCATTCCACCAAGGTACACCATCACCAGAAAGTCAACGTTCTTCTGAAGTTGAAAAGTATTTGGAGTAATAAATTGAAGAATATGTGCAAAAAGTGCCCCGCCGATTCCTGCAAAAAAAGAGGAGATGACAAAAGTTAATACTTTTACATGCCTTGTATTTACGCCTACAAGCTCGGCCGCGGTTTCGTCTTCACGAATGGAAACCGTGCCCCGTCCGAAATTAGAATAAACAAAGCTCCGGATCACCCAAATAGCTATAAGTGCCCAAATAAAAACCCAGGGCATAGTGGTTAGCTTTTTCATTCCCATAAATCCGCGGCCAGCTCCGATGGCTTCTATGTTTTGCACCACTGAGACGCATATCATATTAAAAGCTAAAGTGACAAGGGCTAGGTAGTCACCACGAGTCTTAAAAGAAGGGAAAGCAACAATAAGGCTTGCTAGGGCAGCAGCCAATCCACCGGCAGTAACCGCAATAGGGAAAAGGATAGCGCTTGTTAAAATAGGATTCCAATTACGGGGAAAAACCCATACAGTCAAAATGGAAGAAACATAAGCCCCAATCAACATGAAACCAGCATGGCCGAGTGAGAAATCACCCATGTAGCCATTGACCATATTCAGGCTGACGGCCATAATTATATTAATTCCAATATAAATGATAATTAATTGGACATATTCGTTTAGCAAGCCATAACGGGGAATTAAAAAAGTCAACGCAAAGAGAAAAACAAGAGCAAGAGCTAATGCCCATTGTCTCTTTTTAAACTTATCCCTGAGTCCTGATAACTGGGTTATACCTTTGGTGGTCATATTCCTATACCTTCTTAATCTGAGGTTTTCCTAAAATGCCTGTGGGCTTAAAAATTAGGAACAGCAAAAGGATAGCGAAAGCGATAAAGTCTCGGTAAGAAGAAGCTGCATAAGCAGTTACAAAAACCTCTATCCCCCCAAGAAACAGGCCTCCAATCATAGCGCCTCGTATATTGCCGATTCCGCCCAATACAGCTGCGATAAAAGCCCACCATCCAATACGGATGCCCATATAAGGGTCAAGGGAGTATACCGAACCAAAAATTACTCCACCAACTGCAGCCACGGCTGCTCCCAAAGCAAATGTAACGGTAATGATTCTATCAATTGGAACTCCCATAAGGGGTACTACTGTCTTATCAAAAGAAATAGCACGCATGGCCATGCCTACCTTGGTCCGGTAGACAATGAAATCAAGAATAAGCATACAAAGAAAGGATACCCCAAGAATCAGGATCTGAAAAAAAGAAAAAGAGGCCCCTTGAAAATTATACCCGACCTTGAGTATTAAAGGTGGAATCTGACGGGGTTCTGGACCAATTAATGCGAGGGTCAATGTTTCCAGCAATATCCCCACGCTTAAGGCAGTAATTACAGCCGAGACCCTGGGGGCGCTCCGTAATGGTTTGTAAGCTAACCGCTCAATGATAATTGCTAAAAAACTCGTCAGAATTATGGTTGCAAAAACAGTTATTGGGAAAGCCAGAAAAGAAGCAAATTGCGAGGCAATTTTTAGAAGGAATGTAGAGAAAAAAAAGGCAATATAGGAGCTAACCATAAAAACGTCCCCGTGGGCAAAATTGATCATGGTAAGAACACCATATACCATTGTGTATCCAATCGAAACAAGAGCATAAATACTTCCTACTTGAAGCGCATTCAGAAGCTGCTGAAAGAAAAAGCTCATGGTTCCTCGCAATTTAGAGGGAGTGGCAGCAATTGCTGCCACTCCCTCAGCCCTAACTGCTCTTAAGGTTTATAGTTTTTGGGAAGGTATAACCGGAATTGCCCATCCTTGACCTGGACCCAATATATATTTTTTATAGGGTCTCCGGTACCTTTGAAGATTGTTTCACCAGTCACACCTGAATAAGTATGAGGAGTTGCTAGGGCATCACGTACGGCTTGACGATCAATTTTTCCAGCACTTTGAATTGCCTGGAAAAGCAAGCCGAAAGAGTCGTAAGTTAAGGACGCGACATCATCAGGATCTTCTCCATAGGCGGCTCTATAGGAATCGATAAATTTTTTCGCAACCGGATTGGCAGAGGCGGCATCAGTTATAAAAGTAGAATATAAATAGAGCCCCTCAACATCTTTTCCACCTAAAGTTAAGAGTTCGCTTGAAAAAGAAGCGTCAGTCGTCATAAAAACAGCGTTAATTCCCAATTGATGGGCCTGTTGTAACTGCAAAGCTACTTCATTGTAATAGTTGGGAAGAAAGACCACATCGGGATTAGCAGTCTTAATCTTTGTAAGCTGAGAAGTGAAATTCTTATCTGCTGTAGAGTAGCTCTCATAGGCCACCACTTTACCGCCCAATTCCTCAAAAGCCTTCGAGAAAAATTCAGCCATCCCTTTGTTGTAGTCAGAGTCAATGGCATAAAGAATAGCAACCTTCGAAGCGTTGAACTCCTCTTTGACGAATTTGGCATTTGCTGGTCCTTGGTCCGAATCCAAATAAAACAACCTGAATACCCATTTCTTCGGCTGGCCAGTTGTTGAATCTATAGTAAACTTTGGATTGCTTGGCCAAGGTCCAATCAGGGGAACTTGAGCGCTTTCGGCTATTTCTGAGGCTGGAATAGCGTTACGGCTAGCGTTCGGTCCAATGACGCCTACGACACCGTACTGAGTAATTAACTTTTGGGTCACAGAGGCTGCTACATCACCTTTATCTTCATTGTCCTCGACGTATACCTGGATTTTGTATTTTTGCCCCGCAACCTCTAAGCCACCGGCATCGTTAACTTCTTTAACGGCAAGCTCTGCTCCTTGTTTGCAAGACTTGCCAACTTTGGGAATACTACCCGTAAGTTCAGCATTAAGCCCTACCTTAATTACCCCCGCCTGAGCTGTAGGTGTAGGAGAAGCCGTCCCGGTAGTAGCCGTTGGTGTGCCCCCAGAAGGAGCAGCACAAGCTGAAACAACCAGGCACGCACTTAAAAAGACCCCCAACAGCAAATATTTATACTTCACTTGTTCCTCCTTTCCATGACCCTTAAATTAAAATGCTAAGCAGCAGCTTAGTTGTACGAAAGAGACGCCAAATCCAATTCCTTTAGCTTTAACCCATTCCCCTTCCATTCCCCCTTCCCTTTTAATATGTAAAAAAACCACTCTCTAATATAAGTCAAAACCCTTTGGAAAAGGATCCTGCTTTTCAAGTACTAAAAATTGAAATGCCGTGAGGAAAGCTTCACCTTGGATTTCCGGAATTATTGCTTTAAAGGGACCGACCATTTCTTCCTCAATTGTTCTAGCTTGAAATTCCGTTTTGAGAATACTTTGGTAACTGTATGGTTGATTCAGTCCAATTTCTCCCTTTGCATAAAGAGTAGCTAGCTTAGCGCTGGTTCCTGTTCCGCAGGGAGAACGATCAACTTGGCCTCTTCCAAAAATCACCACATTTTTTGGAGGGTCACAATTTTCATCATAAATTTCTACTAAATTCACCGGAAAATGGGTGTTCAAGATCGGATGTTTAAAAGTAACGAGCTTGTTAACTTCTTGTTTAATATACATACCAACTTCGATTAGGGTGGAAATATTTGGAAGCTCTATTGTCAGCTTTAAGTCTCCCGCTCTAACTAAGGCAAAAAGGTTGCCGCCAAAAGCAATGTCCGCTTCAATCTTCCGGCCATTAAAATTGATTAACACTGTCTCTACAAAGAACGAAGGAACATTGCGAACGGATATTTTTGTTCCCTGCTCTTCCGACACTAAGGAAGCAAAAACGAGGCCGGATGGAGTATCAAGCGCAATTTTTTTTCCAGGAAAACCCATTTTAAAAAGCGCAGCCGCAACCCCTATGGAACCATGGACACACATTGATAATGGTGCCTCATTCTCCAGGAAAAATACCCCAAAGTCCGCGTCCTTAGAAACAGGATCAAGAAGAACGGCGCCAAACATGTCATGATGCCCGCGAGGTTCTGAAATTACCATTGAGGTGAAGTTCGGGCAATTTTCCTCAAACCAACTTCTTTTTGCTTCCATTGTTTCTCCAGGAATTTTCCAAGGGCATCTAAGAATAACCCGAGTTGGTTCGCCAGCAGTGTGGGTATCAATGATAGGAATTATTTGAGAAATTTGGCTCATAACCTCACACTCCTTTTAGTGGTAAAAACCACAAAATTTAGTAAAACAAAAAATATAAATAAAATCATCCGGTTAAATTTAAAATTTTTAATTTTGATTAATTTAATTTTTTTTTGTGGCCTTGTCAAGAGTTCGAATTGCCTCAAAAATAGCCATCTCCCCCTGAACAAAAATTTTACCTACTAAACTTAAACATGCCCTAATTTAACCTACGCAACTAAAAAACACTCCAAAGAAAGGGTTTGGTTTTAATCTCCCGAAGAGTATTAAAAGAAGGAGAAAGGCCAGATCCTTGATTATCTGGTGGGTGGTTAAAAGATACAACCACTCCTATGCTGCTTAGGCTTTGAGAAAAGAGGCTAAAGATTTGATCCTTAGGAAACGAGGATTAAAAGAAACAGAGTTCACCCTGAGAAAACGAAGGGAAAAGGGTAAGCGGAGGCGGCACGCAGGCGGTGGGGAGGTTGAGTCTGGCCACCGCCTGAGAGGGAGCGGGCGTTCCCCGCGACCGGTGCCGGCGGAGCGCTGGGCGGGAGGGCTCCAGTTCGATGAGCAGGGGTCGGCCCGTGAGGGAAGCCGACCCCTGCTTACTTTTTCCCCTGGCCAGCCAATCCCCTGTCCAGTTTCCAAGTTCAGAAAAGGACGGGGGCTTTCGCCCCCGTCCTTCAAATTTCTCCTTCCTCCAGGAGAGGATCCCAAACCCTAACCACCCACCCGGCTTTGCGGTAAAAGCCCGGCTTGTCTATTTCTGTCCAGCGCTTCCACTCAGGCCCCAGGCTCCTGATCCAGGCCCGGGCGTCCTTCAGGTTGGAGAACCAGCGCACCTCTTTAAGGCGCTTGCTCTTTTCCTGTATAATTTCCTGAGACATTTTCCCTCCTCATTTTCAGTTTCCTTCCTGGGGGGAGGGGCGAAAGCCCCTCCCCATTTTTGTTTAGGCGGCCTCTTGAGGCTCCATCCGCCATCCGGGCGGCTCCAGGGAGCGGGCCCATTCCTCGTCTTTCAGCATGTCTATTGCTTTAGAAAGCTGGGCCTGGGAGCAGTCCTGAGAGGACGGGGGAAAACCGTTCTTTTCCATCCAGGCGTGGGTGTCCTTGATCCCGGCTTTCTGTGCCAGAAAATGAAAGTAGCGGATTTGCTTCTCCGTGGCCCGGCGTGCTTCCTTTGCTTTAGCTGCTTTCTCGATTTCCTCCCAGGTGTGGGGATCGTTCTGCATGTCTCGAGCTATGACCTCAATGTCCTTTACGACCACATCCTCGGCCTTTTCAGGCTTGGGCTCTACAGGCTGGGGAGAGGACTTCTCCGCCAGTCTGACCTCTGGGACGCCACCCTCTTCAGGAAGGATGGTGATGACCACGCGGCCATCTCTTTCAGGTGCTACTTCAATTTTCATTTTAAACCTCCTCTGATGCCGGCTTTTCCCGGCATATTTTTTTTGACCCACTCGCTGCGGGCCACAGGCGACGCTTTTCCTCGAGGCGCAGGCTGTCAAGGGTCTGCCCGTTAGGGCTGCGGGGAGGGCGCCCTGTGGGAGGGCCCCCGCACCCTTGACAGCTAATCTGCGCCGAGAGGTTTAATGTCGCCGGCCGCAGCGGGGTCAAAAAAATGAGGTTTTACTGGGCGATAGCCTACTAACTTCCTTTGCCTTTCCTACAAAAGGGCCTCAAATTGCCCCGTAGAGCGCGGGTCAAAGAGGATCAGGGTAAAAAAGTATGGGCGCTCTTTTTGCTTTTCCCTAAATGAAAAAGGCGGGGTGGCTGGCTGGTGAGGCTGGGCCACCCCGCCCTGGAAAGGAAAGCCCGACCGGGGAAGGTGGGGCAGGCAGGGAGGGCTTTCCTTTCCTTCTGTTATTTGCGGCCCTCGAGCGCGAAGCGCTCGTCCCGAGGGGGAAGGCGCCGGAGGCTTGGCTTGCGAGAAATGCACTATAGGTAGAAGAACTACTTAGAAAGCAGTCAGGCTCTGAGGGTCCAGTTAAGCAGGCGCCTTCCCTGAGGGAGCGCTCTCGACCTTCGGCTGGCTGGTGTGGCTGGAGCCGAAGGTCGAGAGCGCGGGGGCCGCTACTTGCTTCTAAAA
>Ga0315282_10015805_pt1 | contig 11094 bp, 10 predicted proteins | sample YL17G07_20_MG_FD_203693 | JGI IMG/M metagenome (GOLD analysis project Ga0315282, IMG submission 203693) | Sediment microbial communities from Yellowstone Lake, YNP, Wyoming, USA - YL17G07_20 | ecosystem: Environmental > Aquatic > Freshwater > Lake > Sediment | place: USA: Wyoming | collected...
AAACAATTACAGACTTCAATATGGAGGCAAGATATCCAGACGAGAAGTTTTCTTTTAAGAAAAGATGCACGAGAAATTTTTCTAAAGAATATTTGAGGAAGATAGAGGAGCTCAAGAAGTGGCTAATAAAAAGGATTTAACGATAGAAATAGTTACAAAATATATTGAAGAGTTAGAAAAAAACAAGATTCATATAATCGAAGCCTTTATTTTTGGTTCCCATGCTAAAGGGAAAACAAAGCCAGAAAGTGACATAGATGTTGCTTTAATTTCTAACGCCTTTACAGGAAATAGATTTGAGGATCGGAGAAAGATTGTCCCTTTCAGGAGAAAAATTGACAGCAGAATAGAACCTATTCCATTCAAACCAGAAGATTTCAATAATGGTGGAACACTGGCCGAAGAGATAAAGAGAACTGGAGTGTCCATATTAAGAAAGACAAAATGAAATTTCCATTTTCACCAAGCATTCCTAATGCTTAACAGTTCCGGATATGAGAGAATAATCCTAATTTTCTTGGAATAGGGGTGGGCGGTGATTACCGGCCCAAGTACCGGGTAAGATGTCATTGTCCCGGGGCGTCAGGACATTAATCCTGGTTTCAGGAGCGCCAACATCATTTGTGGCACCGTTCCACCCTTGACATTTGACAAGTCGAGGAATCATTTGGGGTGACAGCGAGGCAGAGACCAGGTCGAAAGTGACGATTCATTCCGGAAGACACGGAAAGGAGATCCCATGATTCGATTCGAGCAAACTTTCATGAATTTCCTCCTTCAACACCAGGAGAAACATAACCGCACATACCACTTCCTGATCCTCATGGACGCAATGATCAGTGCAGCAAAGCATATTCAGCACTACTATCTTACAGGTGCTTTAAAGGGAAACCTCGGCTTAGCAGGTGACGTAAACGTGCAGGGTGAGGATGTCATGCGTATGGATCAGATCGCCCAGGAGATTACGATCCATTATTTGAAGGCCTCGGGCAGGGTCATTCATGCGGTCAGTGAGGAATCGGAGGAGATCATACCGATCAATCCTGAGGGAGGACGTTATTTTGTCTATTTTGACCCCCTGGATGGTTCATCCAATATCCCCCATGGGCTGCCGGTAGGTTTTCTATTCGGGATTGCTAAGCGTAACCTGGAGGGGCCTGAAGACGGCCACCTGAGGGCCGGGAAAGATTATATCGCTGCCGGCATGTTTGTGATTCCAACTGGCACGTTTACCCTCGGACTCAAAGATGCAGGTATCTGGAGGTTCCACATTGACGAGACGATGACTTTTGTCAGGCCGACCCGGATGGTCCTTCCTGAAGACACCAAAAGCTGGGAATTATCATTCAACGCGTCCAACCGCTACACCTATGCTGAGCGCGTTCAGAAATGGATCATCGAGAATGAAAGTAAGTATGCCTTCAGATACCTCGGCGCGTTAGCCGGAGATTTTCACAGGATCCTATCTAACGGCGGCATGTTCATGTACCCCGCTATCGTCAATCATCCAAATCCAAAAAAGAACCGGGCTGAGGGCAAACTGCGTCTCATGTATGAAGCTGCGGTCGTGGCCTTCATGTGCCGCGAAGCGGGTGGGACGGCTGTCAATGAGGCGGGAATCCCGATTCTTGAGATCCAGCCGAAGAAACATCATCAGCGAACCGCGCTCTACGTGGGTTCAAAGAAATTGGTGGAAGATATCGCTCAGGTCTTAAAAACAAAAGATTAAGGCTAAGGTTGAGAATGCTGATTTAAGAGTTAAGGAATCGATTCATGAATCACGGACACGAGAAACGTTGTCTTTAAGGCGGGCTGAGGTTAGGGTTAAGAACGTCGGAAGAAAAATTTACAGATGAATAAGGAGAGTTGGTTATGGCAAAGAGAAAAGTTTCCAAAGCCGATTTTAAGAAAGCCCTTGAGGTGGGACGACCGCCCAATATCAAGAGGCTTTTTCCCAATTCAAGGGCCTTAATTGTAAGTGGAAAAGTGATAGATCGAGCCATGATTGCTAAGGGGAGAGCGATTGCAATGGCTGGAAACGGCAGAAATCAATTTGTCATCCGAGGAGTCCTTGAGGCTGCCCAGCGAGCCAACGCCCCAGTCATGATCGAGATCGCAAAATCGGAAGGAGGCACAAAAGCCTATTGCGCAGTGAACTACTGGAATATGGCCATGCTCGTCGATACCCTCTGCAACGAACTTGGAATTACCATTCCGGTGGCGATCCATTCCGACCATTATGGAATTAGAAGTGAGAAGGATCTTGAGGCTGCTAAGGTTGAGATCCCTACGTTTTTTGAAGCAGGAATGACCTCGATTGCCATTGATGCCTCTCATCTTCCGGATGACAAGAACCTTTTAGCAAATATTGCCATCCATCCCTTTATTCCTAAGTGGGCAGGACTTGAAACAGAAGTGGGTGAGATCAAAGGAGAGGAAGGGCTTTCCACAGTGGAAGAGGCCCTGTTTCTCATTCAGGGGCTGAATGCCAATGACATCTTCCCGGATTGGATTGCTTTGAATAATGGAACGACCCACGGCATCGAAGAGAAGGATTCCGGGATCCAGGTGCAATTGACCGCGGATATTCACACCGCCTTAGAAAAATATAAGGTCTCTGGCGCTCAGCATGGAACCTCCGGTAATAGCTCCGAAAGGCTTCGCCAAATCGTTGCCAAAACGCATACGACAAAAGCCAATGTCGCCACAGCCCTGCAAATGATCTCATGGGGTGTTCAGGTGAACGATTATGGAAATGCTATTCTGGATGCGGATGGAAATTTCAGCAAAGTGAAAGAAGAGGGGGTTTCTGAGGAGATGTGGGCAGAGATGGCGGCTTATGCCCAATCGAAAAGCTGGAAGAAAGGAGACTATAAAAATCTTAACCTCCCGTTTGAAAATAAATTGCTTGCCCAGGCAAGAGAGATCAGGGACCGGATGGCAAAGGAAGTAGAGGACTTCGCTTACAAGATGATGACAGAGGTCTTCAATTGCCAGGAGACAGCTCCCTTCGCCATCGAGGCCATTTTGAAGGCAGGCTCCTATGATCTTGGTCCTAAAGTTACCCGAATAGAAAACCCTTCGGAATGGACAGAAAGCAAGATCACAGAACGAGCCTCCCGCCTTGGAAGCGACAGGGGCCCTGCAGGCAAATTCGATGACTAAGGAATGCGGTAAATCAGGAAAATGTCACCATTTGATTAATTCATTTTCTTTCCCGTTGGCATGAAAAAGACAAGAGGGATCGTAAACAAAAGCCCCAGACCAAAAGAGATGAAGGTCGTTCTAAAGCCATTAGCAGGGGTAGAACTCGAATGGAGGATAATTGTAATTAATGAAATTCCCAATGCTCCTCCAACATTCCCGAACATCCCTCGAAGCCCTGTGATGGTGGCGACTTTCTCAGGCATTAACTCAATGCAAGCGTTATTGGAAGCTGGAAAGACGATCCCGATTCCTACTCCAGTAAGCATGACAATGAAGGCGATGCTTTCTGCAACCCCGAGATGAATCCCCGTCATTCTCCATACCTGGGGTTCTTGTCCAAGGAGAATAGTCGTAAGGGAGATGATGCTCAAACCCAAGACCATCGGCCATCGATAACCCCATCGCCTGAGTAGAAAGCTGGTTATAGCGGCGGCAGGGATGACCGCGAGAGAGCGTGGGGTTAGTATTACACCGCTAACCAAGGTGGATAACTTATGCACGGAGGTGGCGTAGAGCGGTATAAAGACAAAGATTCCAAGGACTCCGGCGCCCACCATCATGTTATATAGGTTTGCTGCCAGAAAAGGTTTTGACCTTAACAAAGCCATATCCAGGATGGGGTTGGAATCCTTCTTCTCTTGACGAAAAAATAGACAAAGAAAAGAAAAGCTGACGGCTAAGAAGATAGTGGTTAGAAGAAGGGACGAGATGGAGAAGTTGTCAGCAATGAGATTTAAGCCCAGCATGAGGAAGAGGACCGCACCAAAGAAAAGAGAAGCTCCCACAAAGTCTATATGTGGCCGGGAGAGAACCTCCGAGTCTTCAAGTAAAATCAGAATCAGAGCTATCAGGATAATGCCGATAGGTAAATTGATATAGAAAATATATCGCCAGGAATATCGACTTACAATCCAGCCCCCTAAGTTTGGGCCGACAATACCCCCTATGGGAAAGATACTTGTAAAGAGTCCAATGGCCCTCTCCCGATGCTCTGGAAATTGATCACTCACAATGCCTGCTGCCGTTGGGAGAAAGCTCGCTCCTCCAATCCCCTGAAGAAACCTAAATGCCACCAAGCTGTAGATATTGGGTGCAAGGCCACAGGCAAGGGAACTGGCTGTAAAAAGGATGAGAGAAATCAGAAAAACCTTTTTGCGACCAAGGCTATCGCTCAGATTGCCCATCACCGGCATCACGCTCGTCACCGCAACCAGGTAGATTGAAATAGTCCATGCTGCCCAGAGGACGTTGGTGCCTAAGTCTTTTATAAAGTTGGGGAAGGCCACTGCCACAACTGTACCATCAATGGAGTACATAAGGAGGCCCAGCCCGGCAGAAACAAAAATAAGGTAGCGACGCATCTTAGGAGGATTACTTCTATCTTATCTTTCGGAGATCTCGTTTACCATTGTAAAAAGCCTTACCATGAAATTCCAAAACGCCCGCCCTATGCGAACCTTTTAGAATCCAATGGTTTCAATAGGATCCGGGAGTCCACATCATTATATTCCTGATAGCAGAGACTTTCAAGGTCAAACAAAACTATGATGGGTGAAGGTAATGATCGGTTGAAGGAGGCTACCTGACGGATACCCATAGGAGCCATTCTCCAATTTGAACTGACCCAAATCCCGATTTAGAAACCGAAATCCTTTTCCCATCCGGTCATTGCGAGTCGCGCTAAAAGCGGGACAAGGTGCGTGCCTGCACGCCGAAGTGCAATCCTTCGCCGGAGCGAGGCAGGCGTTTCGGCACGCGGGCGTAGCAATCTCATTGAAAAAGGCGAGATTGCTTCGGTTCCGTCGCAATGACAATTTCTAAATCGGAATTTGGGACTGATAAAGGTATTGACTCGGAATAGGTTCAGGTTTTAACCTTTATAAATCACGCTTTAAAAATCTAAGAAAAGGAGAGTTTTTGGGGAAGGATCTAATTTGGGAAATAGAGCTACAAAATGAAATCTGATCGATCTCATCATGCTGATGCAAATGGTTTGAAATTGATCTTTCGCGCATTGAACCATAGAAATTATCGCCTTTTTTTTGGGGGTCAAGGTATTTCTTTAATTGGCACCTGGATGCAACAAATTGCCATGAATTGGCTCGTGTACCGATTGACTCATTCGGCCCTATTATTAGGCATTGTTGGCTTTACAAGTAGAATTCCAACCTTTCTTTTAGCTTCGTTGGCCGGGGTGTTGGCGGACAGGTGGAACCGCCATCGCATTTTAGTTTCCACCCAAACGTTATCTATGATCCAAGCGATGATTTTAGCGATTCTCGTCCTTACCGGAACAATTGCTGTCTGGCATATTATCCTTTTAAGCCTATTCCTTGGCTTAATAAATGCTTTGGACATCCCAACACGGCAATCCTTTGTGGTGGAGATGATCGAGAAAAAGGAGGATTTAGGAAATGCTATTGCCTTGAACTCTTCGATGGTCAATGGCGCCCGTTTATTGGGACCCTCCCTGGCAGGGATACTGATTGCTGCTTTGGGTGAAGGAATGTGTTTTCTTCTTAATGGGATAAGTTTTATTGCAGTTATTCTTGCCTTATTGGCTATGGAAATTAAACCTAAACAGAGGGAAATCCAAAGTTCAGAAGTTTTTGAACGTTTGAAAGAAGGGTTTTCTTACGCCTTTGGCTTTGCGCCCATCCGGTCAGTGTTATTACTTCTTGCGTTGGTCAGTTTAATGGGGATGCCGTTTACAGTACTGATGCCTATTTTTGCTGAAAAGATTCTGAATGGTGGAGCCCAGGCACTCGGTTTTCTTATGGGGGCTACGGGTGTGGGCGCAATCATTGGTAGCATTTATCTTGCTTCTCGAAGAAGTGTTTTGGGGTTAGGTAGAATCATTGTCATCTCTTCGAGTCTCTTTGGCATCGGGCTCATTGCTTTTTCTCTCTCTCGTCTCTTTTGGCTTTCTTTATTAATGATGTTGTTGACCGGTTTTGGAATGATGGTAGAGATGGCATCGAGTAACACGGTTTTACAGACCATTGTCGAGGAGGACAAACGGGGAAGAGTGATGAGTTTTTATACGATGGCCTTTATGGGAATGGTACCTTTTGGGAGTCTATTAGCAGGCAGTTTAGCAAATAACATAGGAGCTCCCAAAACCGTAATGATAGGCGGGATCGCCTGTATTTTTGGTTCGGCCATGTTTGCGAAAAAACTCCCTTCGTTGAGAAGAATGGCCCGTCCTATCTATGTGGAAAAGGGTATCATTTCGGAAGAGTTGCCATAAACTCCAAAAAAAGATTGACGGCTACCCTTATAAACTATAAAAAGGAGGGAATCAATGACGAAAGATCATTATACGAAAATTACTCATAAAATAACCATCACGGTCGCCGAGATCCAGGGAGTTTGTACAGCAGGGTTTAAAGCGGGAGACAAGATAGTCATCCGTGGGCCACGGATAGACGTGCGAAAGACAGACAATCTATGCATGAATGCTCTTTCTGCTCTGATGCCATATCTTCGGCAATGGTCGGCAGAACCTTTTCCTCCTAATGCTCGTTCTATAGTATGTTGCCCAGATCCTGGGCCCGAGAAAGGAGGAAGGGGACACGTCTTCTTCCATATTCAGAGTGAAAGGATTAAATAAGGGTGGCTCAGGAATCGAAAATAGAAGTTTCGATCGGTAAATTGAAATTCAAAAATCCCATATTACTTGCCTCTGGTCCTTTAAGTAACAGTGAGAAGAAAATCATGGGGGCAGCGAAAAGGGGTTTTGGAGGAATTGTCACCAAGACGGTGACTCTGGAAGCTTGCGAAGGGAATCCATTGCCCCGCTGGGCTTTCCAGGATTTTTGTCTTGTTGCTTCAGATGGCTTGCCCAATCCAGGATGCAACAAGATGGCAGAAATCATTCGCAGTGTGAAGGGAAAGGGTTCGGATATACCATTGATAGGAAGCGTTGCCGGCACATCTCCGGAAGAGTATGCTGAAATGGCAGCTAAACTCGAGAAGGCGGGAGCGGATGCTATAGAGCTTAACATGGCCTGTCCTCATAGAGGCCGGCTGGTGGGTGGACCCGTGGATGAGCCCTTGGGTGAATACTGGTCGAGAAAACCAGAAAGGGCTGCTTCTGTCATCAGCATGGTTAAAAGCGAGATAAGAGTACCTCTCTGGGCCAAATTTCCTTCTGACCGACCATTCGAGGTTATCGTGGCAATGGAAAAGGCTGGAGCGGATGCTTTCGTTCCATTCCCAGGTGTACCAGGAATGGTGATTGATATCGAAACCGGCAGGCCGGTCCTGGGAAACATCGAGGGATCAGGAACGATCATTGGTAAGGCAATAAAGCCTATAGGGATAAAGATTGTTTCTGAACTTTGTAGAAGAGTTTCGGCACCCGTGTTAGGGACAGGAGGTGTTGCTACGAGTGACGATATCATCGAATATCTTATGGTTGGAGCATCTGCCATCGAGATGCTCACACAAGCGATGATGCAGAAATTTACTGTTGAAGAGCTGATATCAGGGGTTGAAGCGTTTGTTACAAGGAAAAATCTCAAGAATATACAGGAAGTTTGTGGTCTGGCCTTGAGGCGTTTGCCTAAAAGAGAGTAGACTGGGAAGGTCATGGATGATCGAGGGAGATAGATATTATGTTGATCATTCCGGAACGAATCAATACCAGCCGGAAGCAAGTCAAGGGGCATGTAGAGGGGAGAGATTAGAGGGTTAAGCCCTTTTGTGACTTATCTAAGAAATTCATAACAACTTTGGCGAACTCTTCCGGCATTTGATCCGGCATTGGAACCATCCCTCCTTTTATGATGGCTGTTTTGCTGTTTCGAATGTGGTCGGAAAGGACCTTCATCATTGGAAAAGAAAATGGGTCTTCGGCCCCTGCGATGATAAGTGTTGGAGCCTTAATCAATGAAACCTTCCTTTCCATTTTGTACCGGTTTACCGCTCGATGTCCAGCCTCAACCCTTTCACTAACTCTAAGGGCATCCATGACAAAACGCGTTAAGAGGTCAGGGCGGTTCTTTGGGTAAAATCCCATCCTCCTCTGCCAGAGTTCGGTGAGGTGGGATCCATCCCCCTTCGCCTGAACTGCATCGATTGGAGATCTCTCTTTCCTCCGTTCCCTTTCTGCAACGTCAATATATGGGGTAGAGGAGAGCACAAGTTTATCTACGCGCTCAGGGAAAGAGGCTGCAACTTCCACTGCAATAACACCTCCCGTATGATGACCGATCATCGATGCGGATTCAATTTTCATAGCATCCAAGAAATTTATAACGCCTTGAGCATATACCTCGATAGAATCTTTCACCCCTATTTTATAAGAATCCCCAAAACCGATTGTATCCATGGCAATGGCCCAATATTTTCCACCCAGGATGGGCAATACATCGCGATATTCGTCCCATGATCTGGGGGTTTGGTGTAGGAGTAAAACGGGTTTTCCATTCCCTGCCATAGCATAATGAATTTGACCTCTCGATGTATCAATAAATCCTCTTTTTATGCCAATTTTTTTCATATTCACCTCTCAAGAGTCTCTTGGAGTGGCCGATAGGAGTTTATCTCGGTAATGGTATTTTTTCAAGAGTGTTGCCATGAAGATAAAACCTTGCGTATAAGCCTCTCTAAAAGCACCTCCTCGGGTTTAGACTGGATTTTTTCCCAAGCATACCATGGAGACTTCTCCTCTCGGTATGGATAGGTGGTGCCTTTTATATGATTATCAAACCTAAATCATACACTTTATAGGTGCGGTGAGCGGTGGTATGGTAGATAGATGGAGTTAAGGATTGAGTATGAGGGAGTGGTTTATCACATCGAGGAGAAACCAGAGCCCTACCAGCCCTTATTTTCTAAAACCTAATTTGGACAAGACTGAATTCATCACCTCCTTAACTTTTTGAGATTTAAAATACCTTAATATGGAACCTCCATCTCAGTAATCCCCATATCAATCTACAGGACAACATAATAGACCTGGCCCTCAATCTTTTCCTTTCAGGACGTTGTCCCAAACACCACATCCTTTTTGTCTGGACTTATCTCTGCTTGTGCTGCCGACCTCCTTGTTTGGGCGGTGCGTCGGTTTTTAACCGGCGAACATCGGCGTTTCAGCGAGCCTCCGTCTTGCCGTGAGCATCGGTCTTGCCGCGAACATCAGTCTTCCCGTGGACAGCGCTCTTTCCGTGAACATCGGTCTTCCCGCGAAGATCAGTCTTACCATGAAGGTCGGTCTTTCCATGAAGGTCAGTCTTTCCGTGAAGATCAGTCTTACCATGAAGGTCCGTCTTCCCGTGAACATCTCCGCCACGATGACCTGGTGGCGGCCTATGAAACTCTCTACCTCCCCAATGATGCTGGGAATGATCTCTATACCAAGCCTGCTTGCCCCAGTAGTGATTACGGCCCCAATCCCTCCAGCTTCTATTGAAGTCACCGTAATGTATCCGATGATATCCTGGCGGCATACCGAGAACATAATCAGGTGGTATTCCAAGAACAACCCGTGGAACAAGAGGTTCCCGAATGGTTATCCAAGGTCCGCTGTAGAGGGAAGCCCTGAACCAGTGATCTCCGTGGAAGCGATACCAGTAGCCTCCGTGGAAATAAAGGCCTACAGTGTTCGGCACCAAATAAACATCGCTTGTTTCACTCGGAACTACCACTACATCAGGAGGTCCTGCAAATTCCAGAGGAGGGGGAGGGGGGACGCTAATGTTGATGTTCACCTCGGCCGCACCAACAAGCGGCATGCCTACAACAAAAAATAGAGAAACTACAAGGAATACAATCTGCCTCATAAAATAATACCTCCTTTCGGTTAATAGCGAGTAAGAGTGATAAGAACTCGCCTTAGGGTGACGTCAATATACGAAGAACGGAGTTAAATGTCAAGCGAAAAAGAGCACAAGACGCGGATGAAGGCTTTAAACCCGCCTTGCAGATGAACGATTACCAGTTAATGGCGGAAGGAAGATATCGAGGAAGATCAGCGGGGTGAAAAAATCAAAAAAAAGGCAGAGCCATTTCTGACCCTGCCTTTGCTGTTTGATAATGACATATGATTTTCTTTTGGACTTACTATTTCTTAACCTTTGCTTTTACCTCCATCATCTTTTTGCCGCAAGTGCAGTTACCTGCATTCTGGCTGATTGTGTCGCATTTACAGTCGGGTCCGCAATCGCAGGCGTATTTCCCAATACTGACGAAAGGCTTTTTCCTGGACTCAACCGTAATTTTCCCCTTCTCAACCTTCGTCACCTTCGTCTTTACCATGTCCTTGCCACATGTACACTGACCAGGGTTCCTTGACATTGTGTCACATGGACAACCTTCCCCACATGCACAGATGTAGATCTCATCTCCAACCTTTGCGGTCATTTTGGTCTTATCGGCGAATACAAAGGTTGCAAAAGCCAGCATGAACACGATCGCAAGAATAAGCAGCTTCTTCATTCAGTTTTACCTCCTTTCAATTTCTATAATGGAGAGAGATTATACTCCTTGGGTTAATAGAAATAAAGAATTATTTTTCCTGGGCTCAAATTATTTTGATCTGTTCGGCTCAATGAAATCTCGAGTGTCGGTATATCTGGATCGTTCGAGCCAATCTTCAATTTGGCTGTCTTTGAGGCTGACTACCAATGCCTGGCACCGAATACTATTTTTTTCATCCCTTTCGTTTTCTTACGCTATCGACAGATCAGAGGCTCCAACGGTCAACTCTGGCGGAGCATCCACTGAATGATATCCTCTGGGAATCCCCACTGTCTGAAGTAGCGCGCTCGACTGTGGATTCTTCTTTGTGAAATTTCAGCGACATCTTCGATATTCACGAGAGGAAGTTTGGAATGAGCAGACAGACGCAAGAAGGAGATAAGAGTATCTGGGGTAAATCTT
>Ga0315282_10015806_pt1 | contig 11093 bp, 11 predicted proteins | sample YL17G07_20_MG_FD_203693 | JGI IMG/M metagenome (GOLD analysis project Ga0315282, IMG submission 203693) | Sediment microbial communities from Yellowstone Lake, YNP, Wyoming, USA - YL17G07_20 | ecosystem: Environmental > Aquatic > Freshwater > Lake > Sediment | place: USA: Wyoming | collected...
CATCTGCGCCGGAAGGTAAGTGAGAAGAAAGAGCGCCGCCGTGATGATGAGGAGATATCGGACCATAAACGTCAGCGGCGGGCCAAACGACACTTGGACTTGGCGATAACGGGGCATCGGCGAAAGCCTAGCACGGGATGGTAGGTGATAGGTAGTAGGTGGGGACAGGCAACCCGGACAGACATGCCGACCCCTCGCCTCGCGGCCATGAAGGGTAAGTCAGCGAACCCTACCTACTACCTACGACCTGCCACCTACTGCTATTCAAGTTTCTTGCGCCCGACGACGAACAGGATGGAGGCCATGGCCAGGAAGACCAGCAGGCCAATGAGGCTGGAGTTGGCGACGGCCGGCCAATACTTGGTTCCGACGGAAAGTCCATTCAGTAGGTCGAATCCCAGACGCGTGTCCAGCTTGGAGCCAATGATGGCGGCGAGGACCAAGCCGCCGATGGAGCCGCCGGCGATGAGCCCGGCGGCAAACAGGGCGCCGCTCGAGACCTCACCTTCCTGGCGCTGGGTGACCTTCGTCAGCAGCCAGCTCACCACCCCGCCGCAGAAGATCGGCGCCGTAGTAGCGATGGGCAGGTAGGAGCCGACGGCGAAAGCGAGCGAGCGCACGCCGCACAATTCCATCACTACCACAATGAAAGCCCCCAGCAGGACCAGACCCCAGGGCAGACTCTGTCGCAAGATGCCGTTAATGACGGTACTCATCAGGACCGCTTGCGGGGCCGGGAGTTCCTGCGAGCCGATGCCCACGCGCTCCTGGAACTCGATGCGCTTGGCCGCCGGGTCAAACAGGTAGCGGCCATCCGGGATCGTCCGCGAGCCGATGACGTTGACGAGCTGATAGGTCTTGCCTTCCTGGACGCGGTCGCCCAGGACTGCCATCTCTGCCGTCAGTTGGACATTCTCGACCACCAACCGCTCGGTGCGCGTGTAGGTGCGGTTCAGAAGCACCAGCGTGAAGCCGACCACGAGCACCGAGGTGAGCGCGCCGACGATCATGGCTACTTCCGCGTGGCGCGGCGTGGTGCCCACCAGGAAGCCGGTCTTAAGCGATTGCGAGGTGGCGCCGCCCACCGCCGCCGCGATGCAGACGATGCCGCCGATGGAAAGCGCCACGGCCGGGTAAGCCCCGGAGGTCCATCCCGCCGCTACAAAGAGCAGGGCCGTCAGCATGAGCGTGGCAATGGTCATGCCCGAAATGGGGTTAGCGCTCGCGCCGATCAATCCCACGATGCGCGCCGAGACGGTTACGAACAAGAAGCCGAAAATCACCACCAGAATCGAAGCGATGAGGTTCCCGCTCACGCCGGGATTGATGCGCAGGCCCAGCAACGCCCACACGATCAGAATCATCACCAGCGAGCCACCGAAAATGATGGTGCCGGGGAGTTCGCGCTCCGTGCGCAGGGCCGCCACGGGCTCGGTGGTCTTGCCCCTGCGCAACTGGGCGAGCGTCGTGCGCAGGGCGCGCACGATCGTGGGCAGTGTGCGCGACAAGGTGAACAGTCCCGCCATGGAGACCGCGCCGGCGCCGATCGGCCGGATGTAGGCTCCCCAGATGGCGAACGCGTCCATCTGGCGAATGGGCACGGTGCCCGGGAAGATGGGTTCGGCCAGCCCCTGGCCGAAGAACTTGATCATGGGAATTGTGACCAGCCAGGAAAGCACGCCCCCGGCGAAAATCATTCCCGCCGTGCGGGGACCGATGATATAGCCAACGCCCAGGTACTCCGGCGTGACGGCGGCCTGGAGCGTGGCGCCGGGATGCCAGCTCGGCTGATAAGTCGGTCGTGGCCGCCAGAAGAACAGGGCTTCATTCAGCAACTTGTAAACCAGTCCGAGACCGAACCCCGCGAACACCTTGCCGGCGAAACTGCCGCCTTTTTCGCCGGCAATCAGCACGTCGGCGCAGGCCGTGCCCTCGGGGTAGGCGAGCGTGCCGTGCTCGACGACGTTCAACTGGTGCCGCAGCGGAATCATGAAGAGCACGCCCAGGATGCTTCCCACCAGCGCCAGCAGCAACACGCGCGGAATCTCGGGGTAGTCAAGCGAGAAGCCCAGGAAAATCAGTGCCGGCAGGGTGAAGACCACCCCCGCGGCGATGGATTCGCCCGCGGAACCCGTCGTCTGCACGATGTTGTTTTCCAGGATGGTGGACTTCCCCAGCCACTTGAAGATGCTGATGGCGAGCACGGCCACCGGAATCGAGGCGCTCACCGTCAGCCCCGCGCGCAGCGCCAGGTAAACCGTGACCGCGCCGAAGATGATTCCCAGCAGGGCGCCCAACACCACGGCGCGCACGGTGAGTTCAGAAACTACGGCATCTGCCGGGACGTACGGCTGGAAGGTGCTCGCTTGCGACTTCTCGGGCGATTCGGCAGCCATGCTTCTGCCTCCAAGCAAGGAGGATGCAGAGGCGGCTTGAGGCTGCCAGCCTCTGGATGGCGGGATAAACCCGCTGCTACCTCAGGCGCCAAGCTTGGCGCGTACCTTTTCGTTGACGCGTTTGCCGTCTGCGTTCTTGCCCGCCAATTTAGCCATCGCCGCTTTCATCACTTTGCCCAAGCCCTTGGGTGCGGCGGCGCCGGTCTCAGCGATGGCGGCGGCGACGGCGGCCTCGATTTCCTCGTCGGTTGCCGCGGCGGGCATGTAGCTCTCGATGATCTTGATTTCGGCCGCTTCCTTGTCTGCCAGATCCTGCCGCCCGCCCTGGCGGAATAGCTCCACCGATTCGTGCCGCTGTTTCACCAGCAGGCGTAGAACTGCCACGGCTTGGGCGTCGTCCGGCGGTCGGCCGAGTTCAACCTGCTTGTTCTTGAGCGCCGCCTTCATCATGCGCAACACACTCAACTTCAATGCCTCCTGCGCCTTCAGCGCGACGGGGAGATCTTTCTCAACTTGTTCCACTATCGTCATCGCGGGTTGTCCTTACTCGATGCTGGCGAATTCCGGGGGACTATACCACAAAGGCGGCGGAGGCAGGGGAGGGCTTTGCCCTCCCGAGGTTGCGCAGCGCTCCTTGTTGCGGGGAACCGACCGCCAGGATCTCGCCGCGAGGGACGACGGGAGCTCGGAGGGCTCCCCTAGCCCCTCGTAGGCTTCCTGGAACGCCACGCCTCCGGCGCGCCGCCGCAAAAGACGGCGTGTCCGCAAGGGCCGGGTCTGGGCCGGGCACCATATCCTCTTGACCATGGCACTAAAGATGACCTATAGTCATTTATGAATTTTGGTCATAGATGAATCAGGGTCATCCATGAATCCCGCGCCGAGCAGCAGTCCCACCCCGGCCCGCCCCGGCCGCCGCGCCCGCCGCCAGGCCGAAACCCGCGCGCGCATCCTCCGTGCCGCGCTGGACCTGTTCGCCCGCCAGGGCTTTTTCGCGACCACCATCGAGCAGATCACCGAGGCCGCCGACGTAGGCAAGGGGACGTTCTTCAACTACTTCCCTTCCAAGGAGCACGCCCTGGCCGGCTTTGGCGAGATCCAAGTAGCCAAAGTGCAGGGCGCCCTCGGCGAGATCCGCCAAGGAAGAGGGCCGGTACGCCAGGTGTTACGCCGCCTGGCGCGCGCCCTGGCGGAGGAGCCAGGCCGCAGCCCCAGACTCGTTCGCAGCATGCTGGTCGCCAACTTCTCGAGTGAATCATTCCTCAAGCTGATGCGGCGCAACTTGGCGCGCGGCGGCCGGCGCTTGGCCCAGATCGCGGCGGAGGGCCAACGGCGCGGCGAGATTCGCGGCGACATCCAGCCCGCGGAATTCGTGCGCCTCTTCCAGCAGACCTTCTTTGGCGCCCTATTGCTGTGGGCGCTCCACCCCTCTTCCCAGCTACAGGGGTGGCTCGACACCACCCTTGACCTTTTCTGGTCCGGCACTGCGCCCCGGCCAGGGCAAGAAATCGAAAGCGCGGAGAAGCGCCGATGAAAAACAAGAAGAGGCTCATGATCCTGGTTCCAGCGATCCTGCTGGTGGCCGTGTTGGCCTATTTCGTTCTGGGCAAGTCGAACGCCGGGAGCGTCATCCGCGTCTCAGGCAACATCGAGGTCACGGACGCCGAGGTGAGTTTCAAGATCCCGGGGCGGGTTGACGCGCGCCTGGTGGACGAAGGCGAAACCGTCAAGGCCGGGCAGACCGTAGCCCGGTTGGACAGCGCGGAGCTTACCCAGGAAGTTGCCCTGCGCAGAGCGGAAGTTCAGGCTGTCCAGGCCGCCCTCGCCGAGCTGGAAGCGGGCTCGCGCCCGGAGGAAATTGCGCAAGCCGAGGCTTCCGCCGCGCAGGCGAAAGCCCGGCTGGAGGAGATGCTCGCCGGCTCTAGGCCGGAAGAGCTGTCGGCGGCGGAAGCGGTGCTCCGGCGGGCGAAGGCCGAAACCGAGCGCGCGCGGCTGGACGCCGAACGCTACGCAGGGCTCCACAAGAAGGAGGTAGTCTCCGCCCAGCAATATGACTTGGCACGCACGGCCTACGAGACGGCGCTGGCCCGCCAGGGCGAAGCCGAGGAGCAGTACAAGCTCGTCCAGCAAGGCCCGAGGAAGGAGCAGATTGAGCAGGTCCGGGCGGCGTGGCTGCAGGCGCAAGAGCGTTTCGTGCTGGTCAAGAAAGGGCCGCGCCAGGAAACCATCGAGCAGGCGCGTGCCCGTCTTCAGCAAGCCAAACAGACTCTGGCCGTGGCAGAGACCCGCTTGGGCTACGCGACGCTGGCCTCGCCCCTGGCGGGCGTGGTTCTTTCCAAGAGCGTGGAGCCGGGTGAGTTCGTCGCCGCCGGCACGCCGATCGTAACGGTAGGCGACCTCGAGAATGTGTGGCTTCGCGCCTACATCAACGAAACCGACCTGGGGCGCGTGAAGGTCGGGCAACGGGTGCGCGTGACCGCCGACACCTATCCCGGCAAGCGTTACGAAGGGCATGTCTCCTTCATCGCCGCGCAAGCCGAGTTCACTCCCAAAAGCGTCCAAACGGAAAAGGAACGCGTCAAACTCGTCTACCGCGTCAAGGTGGACATCCGGAATCCGAACATGGAACTGAAGCCCGGGATGCCCGCCGATGCGGAAATCCTGGTGGAGGAGAAAGGCAAGTGAAGGACGCCATCCGGATCGAGGCACTGACCAAATCCTTTGACGCCAGGAAAGCGGTTGACGGCCTGACGCTGAACGTCGCCGAAGGGGAAATCTTCAGCCTGGTGGGCCCCGACGGCGCGGGCAAAACCACCATCATGCGCCTGCTGACCGCCATCCTGGAACCGACTTCCGGGGACGCCTGGGTGGCGGGCCATCACATCGTGAAAGAGGCAGAGGCGATCAAAGAAGACATCGGCTACATGAGCCAGCGGTTCGGGCTCTACCCGGACCTCACGGTGATGGAGAACATCGACTTCTACGCCGACATCTACGGCGTGCCGCGCCGTGGGCGAGCCGAGAGGATCGCCCGCTTGCTGGCTTTCAGCAACCTGACGCCCTTCAAGAAGCGCCTGGCGGGAAACCTCTCGGGCGGGATGAAACAGAAGCTGGGCCTGGCCTGCGCGCTCATTCACACGCCCCAGGTGCTGTTTCTCGATGAGCCCACCAACGGCGTGGACCCGTCCTCGCGGCGCGACTTCTGGCGGATCCTGTATCAACTTCTCCGCCAGAGGGTCACCATCTTCATCTCCACGGCGTACCTGGACGAGGCCGAACGCGCCAATCGGGTCGGGCTTCTGCATCGCGGCAAACTGCTCGCCGTGGGAACACCGGAAGAAGTGAAGAGACTTATGCGCGGGACGATCCTGGAGATTCGCTCCACCGAGCCGCGCAAGGCCACTGCCCTGCTGCGCGAAAGGCTCCCCGGCACTCCGGTAGGGCTCTTCGGCGACCGGGTCCATCTCGTCACCGGCGATCCGGGGGCGGTGGCAAAGCAGGCCGAGGACCTGCTCGTCGGGGCCGGCCTCAAGGTGGAGGACATTCGGCCCATTGAGCCGGGGCTCGAAGATGTTTTCATCTCGGTGCTGGGGAGGGAGCAGAGGTAGGAAGGTTATGCAGGGTGCGGAAAGCGGCAAGGCCGTCGTCGTGAAAGACCTGGAGCGGCGCTTCGGCAGCTTCGTGGCCGTGAATCGCATAAGCTTCGAAGTCTCCCAGGGCGAGATCTTCGGGTTCCTGGGGCCGAACGGAGCGGGCAAGTCCACTACCATCCGGATGCTCTGCGGCATTCTCGCCCCCAGCGGCGGCGCGGGGACGGTGGTGGGATTCGACATTCGCAGCGCCGCGGAGAGGATCAAAGCTCACATCGGCTACATGAGCCAGAAGTTCTCGTTGTATGAGGATTTGACCGTCGAGGAGAACATCGACTTCTACAGCGGCATCTACCGCCTTCCGCCGGGGAAAAAGCAGGAGCGCAAGGAATGGGTGATCGAGATGGCCGGCCTCGAGGAACACCGGCACTCGCGCACCGCCATTCTCGCGGGCGGCTGGAAGCAGCGGCTGGCGCTGGGATGCGCTATCCTGCACGAACCGCCGATCATTTTTCTGGACGAGCCCACCTCGGGCGTGGACCCCATCAGCCGGCGCCGGTTCTGGGACTTGATCTACGAACTCGCCGGCCGCGGCGTCACGGTATTCGTCACCACGCACTACATGGATGAGGCCGAGTACTGCGACCGCATCGCCTTGATCTATCGCGGCGAGCTGATTGCCATCGGGAGTCCGGAGGTACTCAAAACGGAGCTCATGCCGGAGGATGTCCTGGAGGTTCTCTGCGAACGGCCACCAGACGCGATGGGGGAGATTGAAAAGGTTCCCGGAGTCAAGGAAGTCGCGCTGTTTGGCAAAGGTTTGCACGTGGTCGCGGAGGACGGGGAAGCGACGGCCGAGGCGGTGCGGGGTCTTCTGAAGGAGAGAGGCTACGAAATCGAGCGGGTGGAGAAAATCGTTCCCTCACTCGAGGACGTCTTTGTCTCCCTCATCGAGGCGCGGGATCGTGCCGAGCAGCCCCAGCAGGCGGTGCAACGGTGAATCCACTTCGCGTCCGCGCCGTGGCCCGCAAGGAGTTCATTCACGTCTTCCGTGATCCTCGCAGTCTCGGGATGGCCATCGCCATTCCCATGCTGCTGCTGATGCTTTACGGCTATGCCTTGACCCTCGACGTGGACAACGTCCCGCTGGTGGTCTGGGACCAGAGTGAGTCGCCCGCCAGCCGGGAATTCATCAGCCGCTTCGACGGCTCCCGTTACTTCTCGTTGCGCGGCTACGCGCGAAACTACCGGGAGGTGGAGCAGGCTATCGACTCTGCCCAGGCGCTCGTGGCCCTCGTCATTCCGAGGGATTTCGGGGGCCAGATTGAATCCGGGCGACCGGCCGCGGTCCAGCTCATCGCGGATGGCAGCGACTCCAACACGGCCACGCTCGCCGTGAGTTACGCCGACGCGGTGGCGCTGGCCTATTCGCAGCAGGTCGCCCTGCGGCAAATCCAGCGCCAGGGCGGCCGCACGTCCCGACTGCCCTTGGAATTCCGGCCACGGGTTTGGTTCAACGCGGAGATGGAGTCGAGAAACTACATCATCCCCGGCCTGATTGCCGTCATCATGATGGTGATTGCCGCGATGTTGACGTCTCTGGCCGTGGCCCGCGAGTGGGAAAGGGGCACGATGGAACAACTCATCTCGACCCCCGTGAAGGGTCGGGAACTGATTCTCGGCAAGCTCCTGCCGTACTTCTCCCTCGGGCTGTTCGACGTCCTGCTGGCCGTGCTGATGGGCGAGTTCCTGTTTCGCGTCCCCTTGCGCGGTAGTGTCGCCCTGCTCTTCATTTTGGCGGCGATTTTCCTGGTGGGGGCCATGTCGCTGGGCCTGCTCATCAGCATTGTGACCAAGAGCCAGCTCCTGGCCAACCAATTGGCCGTGGTGCTGACGTTTATGCCGTCGCTGCTGCTCTCCGGTTTCGTATTTCCCATCGCCAACATGCCGAAACCGCTCCAACTGATCACGTACCTGATCCCGGCGAGGTATTTCGTGGCCTTGCTGAAAGGGATTTATTTGAAGGGCGTCGGGCTGGAGATTCTGGCCGGCGAAGCAGCGCTGCTGACCGTCTTCGGAGCTGCCCTGGTGCTCCTGGCCAACGTAACGTTCAAAAAGAGGCTGGTGTAGCCGTGCGCGAACGCCTCAAGCACATGCTGATCAAGGAGTTCATCCAGGTCTTTCGCGATCCGCGGATGCGGGCGGTCATTCTCATTGCGCCTCTGCTGCAGTTGGTGGTTTTCGGGTATGCGGTGACGACCGATGTGAAGCACGTCGCCACGGCAGTTTACGACCTCGATAACAGCGTGACCAGCCGGGAACTGGTGAGCCGCTTTGTGAAGTCAGGTTATTTTGACGTCGTGGAGCAGGTCACAAGCGAGGCCCGGACGCGCGCGTTGCTCGACCGCGGCGAAGTCCGGGTGGTGCTCCATATGGACAGGGGCTTCGAGGGGGATCTGCGAGCGGGGCGAACGGCCCAGCTCCAGATTCTGGTGGACGGCACCGACTCGAACACCGCCGGCATCGTGCTCGGCTACAGCGCCAAGATCAGGGGCCAGTTCTCGCAGGAAGTCTTGAACGCGCAGCTCCGCCGGGTGCTGGGTAGCACCCGGCAGCCCGGACAGGTGGAACTCCAGACGCGGGCCTGGTTCAATGAGAACCTGGAAAGCCGCAACTTCTACGTGCCCGGCGTGGTCGCCATGATCGTGACGTTGGTCACGCTTCTCCTGACCAGCATGGCCGTGGTGCGCGAGAAAGAAATCGGCACGATGGAACAAATCATGGTCACTCCCATCACGCCGGCGGAATTCATCCTGGGCAAGACCCTGCCGTTCGCCCTGTTCAGTTTTGTTGACGTCATCATCATCACGCTCGTGGCGGTACTCTGGTTTGGAGTGCCGATTCGGGGCAGTCTCGCGTTGCTTCTCTTCGCCACGGCCCTCTACTTGCTTACCACGCTGGGGATCGGGCTCTTGATCTCGACGGTCAGCCAAACCCAGCAGCAGGCCATGATGACCACCTTTTTCTTCTTCATGCCGGCCGTCCTGCTTTCGGGTTTCATGTTCCCCATCGCCAATATGCCGAGGGTCGTCCAGTGGCTGACGTATCTCAATCCCTTCCGCTACTTCCTGGTCATCATCCGCGGCATCTTTCTCAAAGGCGTGGGCCCCAGCATCCTCTGGCCACAGATGCTCGCGCTCCTGGTGATCGGTTCAGTCACCCTGTGGCTGACGTCAAGAAGATTCCGGAAAACGCTTGCTTGAGAAAAGAGATAGGAATGAGCAAGCGGGACAGCACTTACGTTTCAGCGAGTGCCGGGTTGTTTCTGTCCGTGGCGGCTCCCTGGTTCCCCGTCCCAGCTTTCGGGCACGGCGATGGCATGGACGGCCCGGTAGTCAAAGCCGCCCAAAAGCGCGGGAGGCAGGAGATGTAAACCTCGTTCTGATTTGGGTCCGAGAGAAGGACTAGGGCGAGGTGGGGGGCGCTTTTGAGAAGACATTGGCCGTGCGAAAACCAGGCCCGGAGGCCAAGGTCCTGACGGATATATACTTCTTCGGGACCGTAGTCCGCCTTCACCGTGCCGGCGCGCGCGCACCCTGGAGGGGTCTGAAACCTGCCGGCGCCATGCACGCCGAAGAGTGGAAGCTCGCACCCGCAACACGGACTACAAGGCGGAAGACTCGGAAGGTGCCGACTCTGCCGCACGTTCTCGCGTGGGCGGAGGAACCCTGGCAATCTGCCCCGCGACCACGCTGACGAGCTTAAAGGGCAGGGAGACGTGAACGCTCTCATCGGCCTCGTCCACATCGATGACCAGCGACTCGCCGCGCTTAACGATGCGGACCTTCTCATGCGGGCTCGTTACTTGGACCAGGGGCCCGTCGGGACAGCGCGCCAACTCCTCGGTCGCCGCCTCTATGGCCGGCAGCCAGGGCCGCACCTTTTCCGCGGCCTCCTGCATCTCCTCGTCGCGCACGAACGGCAAGGCCAGCGGCACCACCGCCGCTGGGACCACCAGCCGGATGTTCTCTCCGCCGGGTTTCTTCCCCTGGACCGATACCTTGACTGTGCCCAGATCGTATACGAAAGCGCCGGCCACAAGTAGCGTTCCGAGCACCATGGCGCCAGCACCGCCAGCAACTGTTCCTGCCGCAGTAGGCATAGCGCACCTCCTTACTCCATCGTGTTCCGCGAGTCCACCCAGATGCGGATTTTGCTGTGTTGATCCTCCACCGCCACCAGCACAGTGTCGCCCACCGCACCGAGCGCCCGCACCGCGGCCAGGACGTCGAGTTCGTCTTTGCCCGCGGAAAACAGGGCATCGACGACCGGAAAAGGAATCGTGACCTCCACGGTTTCAGCCGTCGTCTTGGCTTCGGCCTTCCCTTTCGGCTCCCGAACCTTGATGAGCAGATTACCGCCCGCCTTCGCCACGCGGACGTTCTCGTGCGTGCTCTCCACGGTGATGAATTCGTTGTCCGGCGTGGTGCGAAGCGCTTCCACAATGGCACGCAGGTCAAGGTCATGGATATCGGTGCTGTCCACCTTCACCTTGCCCGCAAGCAGCTTGTCAGTGTGGATGACGGGCAGAACCTTCTCTGCCAAGGAAAGCGGCACGTTGATCCGCACCGTCTCACCATTGGCACCGCCCTCTTCGACCTTTACGTGCACCCAGCGGTCCGCAGCCAGCGCACACGTCCTTGCCAGGAAGATTATTGCCAGCCCAAACAGGAGCCTTTTCATGGCAGGTATACTCCTCTCTTTCAGCTGCTTAGGGAAACGCAAAATCCACCTGGGAAGTTCCGTCAATTTTCGCCAACGGCAAGGCTAAAGCAGGTTGGGAATGCCTGGCCAAGGTCCAAGCCTCCTCCAATTCGATTGGCGGATTATTCTGGCGAAGAGAAGTCACTGCCGGGGGTGGGTCCAGCTTCGAGACCCTGCTGGAGAGCTTCCTGGATCTGGTTCTGCTTCGGCGGGGTGAGTTTTTCGCCCCGGAAGGTCAGATAGAAGACATCGATGACCTTCTGTCCCTCTGTATCGATGAGGGCGACTTCGATGTTGCAGCCAAGCCGCGCCAGCGTCGCACTGACTTGGTGAAGTAATCCCG
>Ga0315282_10015808_pt1 | contig 11092 bp, 11 predicted proteins | sample YL17G07_20_MG_FD_203693 | JGI IMG/M metagenome (GOLD analysis project Ga0315282, IMG submission 203693) | Sediment microbial communities from Yellowstone Lake, YNP, Wyoming, USA - YL17G07_20 | ecosystem: Environmental > Aquatic > Freshwater > Lake > Sediment | place: USA: Wyoming | collected...
GGACATCACCAAGATTGAGACGGCCATCACAGACCACGGGCTCGACCATTGCGACCGCCTCGTGCCGCTCCAGAAGGCCGACGGCACGCCGGCGGACTTCCGCATGACCTATTGCATGTCTCCGGATCGCGGCGACGCTACCTACGGCATGCCGTTCACCGTACAGCACTTCGTGGACACCAAGCCGACCACCAAGGACGTCAAGATCACCATTTCTCAGGTCTCGGTCTACGCCGGCACGCACAACGTGTACGCACGCGCCGAGTCGCCGATCGAGTGGGTATGGGGCACGAGCAGCGGCGGCTACCAGCTCCCGCCACTGAACGACCTCTTGGCCGATTATAAATTGATGGCCTCGAGCTCCACCCAGGCGATCAACGAGGTCCATCTCAACAAGTACACCATGAAGGACAAGTTCGTGTCCGGCCAGCGGATCTACATCTCCCTCGGCGGGGTATCGGCCGTGCAGGGGCAGCTTTTCTACATGATCAAGGCCGAGCTCTCGGACCAGAATCCCGATGCAGGCGTGGACTCGGGCGCGGGCGACGGCGGTGACGGCGATACCGACAGCGACACCGACGGGGACGGCGACTCCGACGGCTCGGTGGACTCGGGGATCGGCGACGGATCCACGGACGGAGGCGTGAAGGAGGAGGGAGGATCGGGCTGCGGCTGCGCCGTGATCGGGACCGGATCCCGGGCTTCGTTCTTCGAGACCCTGTGGGATGGGTTGTCCGCCCTGCTTTAACCCAGCGCGAGGAAGACCAAGGATGACGAAGATCACGGAAACCGCATTGCGGGACGCTCATCAATCGCTGTTCGCCACGCGGATGCGCACGAAGGACATCCTCGATGCGGCGCCGCTCCTGGACCAGGTGGGCTATGCGTCGCTCGAGGCCTGGGGCGGAGCCACCTTCGACGCCTGCCTCCGGTTCCTCGCCGAGGACCCGTGGGATCGGCTGCGTCGCGTGAAGGCCGCTGCGCCGAAGACGCCCATCCAGATGCTTCTCCGCGGCCAGAACCTCGTGGGCTACCGCAACTACGCCGACGACGTGGTGGAGGAGTTCGTGCGGCTCGCGGCCGCGAACGGCGTCGATGTCTTCCGCATCTTCGACGCGCTCAACGACACGCGCAACATGGAATGCGCCGTCCGCGCGGTGAAGAAGGCCGGCAAGCACGCCCAGGGAACCATCTCCTACACCACCAGTCCGGTGCACACCACCGAAAGCTTCATCTCCGCGGCGCGCACGCTCAAGGATCTCGACTGCGACTCGATCTGCATCAAGGACATGTCGGGGATCATCATGCCCCGCGTGGCGTTCGATCTCGTGCGCGCGTTGAAGCAGGCCGTGGGCCTGCCGATCTCCCTGCACTCGCATTGCACGGCCGGAATCGCCCCCCTCGCCTACCAGGCCGCGATCGACGCCGGCGTGGATCTGCTCGACTGCGCGATCTCGCCCATCGGAGGCGGAACGGCGCAACCCCACACCGAAAGCATTGCCTACGCGATCCGGGGCACGCCGGCGGACGCGGGGGTCGATTTCGAGGCGCTTGCCCGGTCGACCGCGTTTTTCCGCAAGATCCGCGAGAAGTACGACACGCTCATCGATCCGATCTCCGAACGGGTCGATACGCGTGTGCTCGAGTACCAGCTCCCCGGCGGCATGCTGTCGAACCTGGTGAGCCAGCTCAAGGACCAGAACAAGCTCGATCGCCTGGAAGACGTGCTCGCCGAGGTGCCGCGAGTCCGGGCCGATTGCGGCTACCCGCCGCTCGTCACCCCCACGAGCCAGATCGTGGGGGTCCAGGCCGTGTTCAACGTCCTGCTCGGCCGGTACAAGGTGATCGGCAACGAGACCAAGAACCTGATCAAGGGGGGCTACGGCCGCACGCCGGCCCCCATCGATCCCGAGTTCCGGAAGAAGATCCTGGGCGACGAGCAGCCGATTGAAGGCAGGGCCGCCGACTTCCTGAAGCCGGAGCTCGACAAGCTGCGCGCCGAGTTCGAGCCTACGGGCCTCGTCAAGCGGCCCGAGGACCTGCTCACCCTGGCCATGAACCCGCAGGTGGGAAAAGCGTATCTCTCGGGTCAGGTCAAGGCTGAGAAGGAGCCCTGGCTCAAATGATCATCCCTTCCCCGGGCGCCATGCTCGCGAACATGCGGGCCGCATGCCCGCTGGTCCACAACATCACGAACTACGTGGTGATGAACTCCACCGCCAACGCGCTGCTCGCGGCCGGCGCCTCTCCGGTCATGGCCCACGCTCCGGAGGAGGTCGAGGACATGGCGAGGCTCGCCTCCGCGCTCGTGATCAACATCGGGACGCTCTCGGCCCCGTGGATCGACGCGATGATCCTCGCGGGCAAGGCCGCAGCGCGCAAGAAGATCCCCATCGTGCTCGATCCGGTCGGCGCAGGCGCCACGTCGTTCCGCACCCGGACCGTCGTCCGCCTGCTCGACGAGTTCCCGGTCACCGTGCTCCGCGGCAACGCATCCGAGGTGCTTTCCTGCGCCGGCGAGAGCAAAACCACGCGCGGCGTGGACTCCACGGCCGGCTCCATGGAGGCCCGCGAGGCCGCGGAGCGCGTGGCGCGCGGCCTGGGCTGCGTCACGGTGATCACCGGAAAGGTGGACGTCGTCACGGACGGGAAGCGGACGCTGCTCGTGCACAACGGCCATGAGATGATGCGCCGCGTGACCGGCACCGGATGCGCGGCCACGGCCCTCGTGGGCGCTTTCTGCGGCGCAGGCTCCGACCCGCTCAACGACTCGGCCGCGGCCATGGCCTACTACGGTCTGGCGGGCGAGCGGGCGGCCGTGCGGTCCGCTGGGCCCGGCACGTTCTGGATCGCGCTCCTCGACGAGCTCGCCTTGATTTCACCGAGTGATCTGGACGCCGGCAGCCGCATCGAATGACCGGCCGCGGTCCCATCGACTGGTCGGTCTACCTGGTCACGGACCGGTCGAGCCTCGGGTCTCGAAACCTGGCCGATGTCGTCGAGGCCGCGATCCGGGGGGGCGCAACCGTGGTGCAGCTCAGGGAGAAGGGGGCCGACGACCGTTTCATCCTCGCCGAGGGAGAGAAGATCCGGGATGTCTGCCTGAGCCTGGGCGCGACCTTCATCGTCAACGATCGTCCGGATATGGCCCTGGCCCTGGGGGCCGACGGAGTGCATGTGGGGCAGTCGGACATGTCGCTCGCCGAGGCCCGGCGCATCCTGGGACCGGACCGGATCGTGGGGGTCTCGGTGAACAACACGTCCGAGGCCCTGGCAGCCGAGCAGGGGGGAGCCGACTACCTGGGCGCAAGCCCGATCTTCGACACGCCGACCAAGACCGACACCCGGGCGGCGCTGGGGCTCGCCGGGCTCGCGGCCATCCGCGCGGCCGTGCGACTGCCGCTCGTGGCCATCGGCGGGATCGACGAGACCAACGCCGCGGAGGTGGTCCGGGCCGGCGCAGACGGCGTGGCCGTGGTGCGGGCGATCCTGGCAGCCGCGGATCCCGGCGTTGCCGCCGCAAGGCTCAAGGACGCGGTGGATCGCAGCCGCCGTACCCCTATGCGCCTGCCTCGATGATCCCCTTCACGATCTGGACGATGGTCTCTGGCTTGATCAGGGCCGTATTGATGATCAGGTGGTACTGCGTGGGGTCGTGGATATCGGCCTTGAAATATTTCCTGACGAGCGTCTGCTGCTCGGTCTCCACGTTGGCGATATGCCCCCGCGCTTGCTTCTCGGAAATCCCGAGCTCCTTCATGATGTTCTTTATCTTCACATCCAACGGGGCTACAAGGGCAAGACCGATCCGCTTTCCCGCGGGCAGGAAGAAATTGCTGCCTCTGCCCACAATGACGGCATTCCCATGCGCCGCAATGGCGAAGATGACCTTCTTCAGCGTCTCCATGTAGGCGTGAGAGGAAAAACTGCGGTCTCCCTTGAAGTCGGCCAGCCATTCCTCGAGCTCGGAACTGGCCTTCTCGTCCAGGGAGGAAACGACCTCCGTGCTCACGTGCGCGTCCTGGGCGATCTGCTCGACGATCTCCCAGCTGTAGGAGTGCAGGTTGAGCTCGGCGGAGAGTGTCTCGGCGATGGACTCCGCTCCTGAGCCCGGTTCCCGGGTGATCGCGACGACCGGTCCGGGTCGGGCCTGCCGCTCGCTCTCGCCAAGCCGCCATTCCTGGATCCGCATTGCGATAAGCCGCCTGAGGGCTTCTAGTGAATCGTGTGATGTCATGGTCTTCCGCTCCTTTCGGTATGTCACCTTGATCCATGTCGGAAGTCAAGACGGGTCCGGCATGCGACGAAACACTCGTTTGCCCATTCTCACGATAGGCATGTATAATAGGAAATCGGCACTCTGTGGATTCCATAACCAAGCGAGGTGCGGACATGAAAAAGATGCTGTTTTTCGGGATGCTCCTTTTTATCGGCGTTTTCATTTTCGTCACCTGCAACGCTCAGCAAGGCGCACGGGGTTCCTCCAAAAGTGGCGATGGAGGCACGCCCGATTCCGCTCTCAAGGACAGCGGCGCCGCAGATACCGGGAGCGAGCAGGACTCCGGATTCGACGCCGGCAATGTGCCGAAGGACAACGGCTGCCCGGGCGAGGTGCAGTCCTTCATCTGGATCTCCAACACGGCCGAGGGGACCCTGTCCAAGGTCTGCACCATCAACGGGAAAGAGGTCGCGCGCTACTACACGAGCAAGCAGGAGAGCCAGGGGGACCCCTCCCGCACATCCGTGAACCTGCACGGCGACATGGTGGTCACCAATCGGGACCCGAGCTTCGGTCCTTCCTCGGTGACCAAGTTCGCCGGCGACATCAAGGATTGCCTGGACAGGAACTCGAACGGCCGGATCGACACCTCCTTCGGGCCCACCGAGGTGCTGCCCTGGGGCGAGGACGAATGCATGCTGTGGAACACCGAGCTGCCGGGTCTGGCGTCCATCGGAGCCCGGGCCACCGCATGGGACGGGGAAGAGGATCCCAAGACCGGCGAGGGGGGCCACGTGTGGATCGGCGCCCTGACGACCTTCACGGTGTTCAAGATGGACGGCGACACGGGCGAAATCCTGGATCAGGCGTACACCCCCGCCACCGTAGCCCCCTATGGAGGAGCCGTGGACGGCGCCGGGAGCTTCTGGATCGTGGGTGGCGGCTGCACCGTGTCGAGCATGGTCGGGCAATGCGCCATCGCCCGGGTGGACATGGCGACCATGACCTCGGTGCCTTACATCGTCCCGTACGGCTACGGCATCTCCGTGGACTCCAAGGGCCGCATCTGGACCAACGGCTTGAGCGGCGTGTCCAGGCTGGACCCCGCTTCGGGCGAGATCAAAAAGCTGCCCCTGCTCGGGTTCGGCCGTGGCGTGGCCGTGGACGGGAACGGATCGGTCTGGGCGGTCATGACGTCCGGAGAGCTGGTGCGTGTGGACGAGGAGACCGTGCAGATGATCAAGCGCTTTCCGGTGGGCCCGTCCGAGATGGTCGGCGTGGCCGTGGACTATGAAGGCTTCATCTGGGCGGTGTCCCAGGGCGGGAACGCGGCGTTCAAGGTCGATCCCCAGTCCTACGACATCCTCGAGGTCCCGATCGGCATGGGGCCGTACACTTACAGCGACATGACCGGAATGCAGCTCCGGCAGGTGGTCCCGGTGCAATGAGGTGCCCATGAAGAAGCCCATCATCCTGGCCTGTTTGCTGGCGCTCGCGACCCTGTCCGGTTTCGCCCGGGCCCAGATCGTGCTGGAGCCCACGGTATCGGGCACCTTGAAGCACACCTTTTCATTCAACAATGTCACCGCACAAACGGGCGTGTTATCCGTCGGCTCCACGACCAGCGCGCGATTCAAGGCTCTGATCGAGTTCAACATCACCTCGAGCCTGTCCACCGGCGGACATCTGTCCACACTCCTCTCCAGCGACAACTTCACCGCCAGGCTGGACAACCTTTCGATCACCCAGGTCTCGGGCTCGGGCACCATGAGCGTGGCCCTCTACGACCAGTGCGATGCGTACGAGGACGACACCCTCGATACCACCGATTACAACTGCGACGACGGAGGGCTCATCGAATCCGCCGGCTTCTCCCTGAGCGACGCCGGCGCCGTGTTCGGGAACGTCGACGTCACCGAAGCGCTGCGACGGGATCTTTTCGGCAGCGGTGCCGGAGACAAGAGCATGGGCTTCCTGTTGACGACGTCGACCCCTTCAGGACTCCGCAAGGTCCGTTTCGATGCGACCGCCCCTCGACTCACGATCCACATCAACGCCGTGGACGCGGGTGACGACGCCTCGCTGGATGCGGCAACCGATGCGGCCCTGACCGATGCCGGGCAGGATGCTTCCAGAGATGCGGACGCGGATGCGGACGCCGGCTCCGATGCCGATGCCGACTCGGACACGGATACCGACTCGGACACGGATACCGACTCGGACACGGATACCGACTCGGACACGGATACCGATTCGGACACGGATACCGATTCGGACGGCGATTCGGACGGATCCGTGGACGCGGGGCTCGGCGACGGAGCCGCGGACGGCGGCGCCAAGGAAGAAGGGGGCTCGGGCTGCGGCTGCACCATGGTCGGCTCTACGGCGCCAGTGTCGCTCTTCCGGACCCTGCTCTTTACCCTGGTGACAGACTCCCTTTGACCATCATCGATGATTGCTGGGATTCTGTGATCAAGGAGGAATGACTCGTGAAGAACGCATTTCTGGCCCTCGGGTTCGTCCTGGCCGCGTGCAACGGTGGAGATCAGAGCCGCATCAACGACAACGCGGGCCAGGATGCGTCTCCTGCCGAGGACGCGGCAGCCGACGCCGGCGCGGACGGCGATGCGGACGCGGACGGCGATACGGATACCGATACGGACGGCGACACGGACGCGGATACGGATACGGACGGTGACACGGACGCGGGCACGGACAGCGGGACAGGCGACCTGCTGCAGCAGATCCAGGATATCACCGCGAGCTGCACCGTCGCCTCGAACGGGAAGTACGCGACCGACGATGGGGAGGCCGCGACGATCGACATCTGCCGTCTCAACGGCGCCTTCTTCTGGAAGGCGGACATGGACATCGACTGCGACGGGCAGACCACGGCCGAGTGCAACGCGAGCGCCGATCCGTGGTACCAGGACCAGACCAGCTTCACCCAGTCCGACGGCCAGCCGCTCATCGCCTCGGAGCTTCCCTACGTGGTCATCCCGCTGCCGAGCGCCCGGTTCAGCTACACGGCCTCGGACATCCTGCCGGGTGCGGTTTGCATCGTCATCTGCAACGGAATGATTCGCTACGGCGTTTTCGGCGACGAGGGCCCGAACGCCATCATCGGCGAGTCGTCGTATGCCATGGCCGCGAGCCTCGGAATCGATCCCGATCCGGCCACAGGCGGCGCGGAGAGCGGCGTGACCTACATCGTGCTCGCGGGAGCCGACGCGGTGGTGAGCCCGATCGAGGACCACCAAGCGGCCGTGACTCTGGGCCAGGAGCTCGCGACCAAGCTCATCCAGGACAACTGAGCTGCCCCCTTCGGCACGAAGTGTATCTCTTGGTTGACATGCCGAACCTGAAAAATCCCGTGATGCCCAGGTGCCAGCGAGACCGGATCGAAGATATTCCTTTTATTTCCGATAGATTGAGGATACACACACCCTCGTAAATTCTATGGCACGAGGGTTGCTTCAGTTCAGTGCAGGAAGGAGGCTCATCATGAAACCCAACCATATCATCATCGTGTTTCTGGCCTCGATCGTGCTCGCGACAGGCGGGTGCAGCACCGACAGCTACGATCTTCCGGACTCCTGGCAATCGGCTTCTCACGCGGACCTGTTGTACCAGGGACCGTGCGACTCATCGGCCTCGAACGCCGGAGCGGACCCGTTCGTCGCGGCCAGCCTGGTGAACGGTCAGATCCGGCTCGTCTACAGCCACGGCCAATACCGTTGCGATCAGGCCCTGGACGCCTTCGTTCAGGAGACCAGCTCGGGCTACAAGGTCCTGATCCAGCCCAAGGACATGGACCCTGCCACGGTCGCCAAATGCATGTGCTCCGATACCGTGAGGCTCTATGTGGGCTCGGGCAAGGCGGGAACCACGGTGGCGGTCTACCAGCGTCCGGACCGGTACGGAGAGGACAATCCCGAGCCCCGCCTGATTGCCAAGACCACGGCGGTGGACGGCCATCCGGATTGCGGAGGTCTCGTGAGTTGCGATGCGATGACCCCCTGCCCCAACGAAGGGGCCCGGGACGAGTCCGGCGATGCCGTGAGCTGCATCGCTCTCGAGTCCTGCGGCAGACCTGTCTGCGTCCACGGGAATGAGGCTTGCATGATGGAGTGCGGCACCGCCTCGTGCAGCATGATGATGTCCTATCCGGGCCAGATCGGCTGCGATTGATCCGACAAGGAGGATGACATGAAGGGGATCGAATTCTCGATGGTGCTGGCGCTCGCGCTCACCGCGTGCAACGGCGGGGGCCAGAACAATGAGAACGCCGACGCGGGCCACGACGCCCAGGCGGCGGAGGACGCGGCCGGAGACACGGGCGCGGACGCGGACGGCGACGGCGACGCGGACGGCGACGGTGACGCGGACGGCGACGCATCCACGGACGGAGGGGGCGATGCGAGCTTCACCTCGGTGGGCTGGATCTCGGTCACCAAGGTGGGCGAGGACGCGGGCGCGCCGTACGTCGCCGGGGCCGGCTTCGTCGACGGCACCACGCTGGGCGACGATGCCTGCAACGGCGGGGAAAAGCCGGACGAGGTTCAGGGAGCCTGCTGCTGGTTCGCCCACTCGACCGTGCATCCCACGCCCGCTCGGCCGTACAAGAGCGCCGGCATCGTGACCATCGCGAACCGGACCCAGAAAATCACGTACGCCCAGATGTCGCCGGATCCGACCACCCACATGTACATGACCTACCAGTGGACGGACGACTGGACCCCCGGGGATGCGATCGAGGCCTCGGCGACCGGGGACATGATCCCGGCGTTCGACCTGTCGGCGCCGGCGCCCGCGGCCGTGTCCGGGATCTCGCCGGCCTGGAACGGCACGACCCCGCTGGTGGTCCCCACGTCCGGGAGCGATCTGGAGATCACCTGGACGCCGGATCCGAACGCCACGACCATGTCGATCGAGCTCATGGCCGAGCAGAACACGTCCGGGTATCCGTTCCGCGGCGCGATCTTCTGCACGGTGCCGGACTCGGACGGCCGGATGACCCTGCCCGGCGCGTGGCTCAGCCGTTTCCACACCGGGGACGTGTGCTCGGTGTGCGGCCTCACGCGCACGACCCGGACCCTCACCGCGGTCGGCACCGCCGGCGTCGAGATCAGGCTCCAGCGCCTCGCCGGAGGGGCGGTCACGATCCAATGAAGGAGGATAGCCATATGAATCGCCTTGTCATGATCATGAGCGTTTCCATTCTTCTTGCCGCGTGCAACGGCGGAGGCCGAGGCGACGGGAACGGCGATGCGGGCATGGATGCGTCCCCTGGGGAGGACGCGGGAACCGACGCGGGCGGCGGTGCGGACGCAGGAGACGCGGGAGCGGACAGCGGCACGCCGGGCTACACCCGGATTCCGCTCCAGCTGCCGGACGACTTCCCGGACGTGGACGGCTTCGGGCTTTTCGACGTGGCGATCGCTGCGGATCGGGCCTGGGTCTCGGCCTACACCAGCATCGTGGTCCAGCCGGGCTGGACGGACAACGGTCCGGTCGCGATTTTCGAGCGGCAGGGAAACGGCGCGTTCGCAGTGGCGTCTGCACCCGATAGCCGCATGGTTTTCTTCCCGTACCTCTGCGCCGTGGACGACAACGAGGTCTATGTGACCCTCGTGGACACCAAGACGGACGAGACCGGTTTCGGCCGCATCTTCGCCCGTGAGATCGGACCGGAGCCGGTGTTCGCGGAAGAGCCCGCACCCGAGGCGCCCCAGGGCCGGAACATCATGTCGATGCGGTCGGCCTGCTTCAGCGGCGGTAACCTGTGGTTGTACGGCTCGACCCAGATCGGGGACGACATCTATTCCAACGTGCCGTTCGTGTTTCACCGGGCAGCGACCGGCGAGCCGTGGGAGACGATCGCCCTGCCCGACGCCGTGACCGCGCCTTCGTACGGCACGGGCGTGACCTCGGCATGGATCCAGCCGAACGGTTCGGGCTTCTACGCCTTCAGCTCGGGTGAATCCGTATCGATCTTCTTCCGCACTCCGGAAGGAGCTTGGTCGAATGCGTTCGAGGCCACGACCCAGGAGGTGGCGCAGATCCTGGACCTCACTGGCGACAGCGGGTACTTCGAGGGGGTGGCCGGCACCCAGAGCGGCCTGGACGCAGGCATGGGCGGGTTCCTCAGATTCGGCCGCCCGGGCTTTTCCCTGGAGCCGGTGCCCGACACGTCCGAGCTCTGGGCAGCGGCATGCGATTCGTCCGGCCGTCTCTATGTCGGCGGCTGCAAATATGACGAGAGCGACGCGGGCCTCTCCTCCGTCACGGTCCTTTTCCGTACCGATTATACTGATCAGACCGAGATCCTTCCCCGGCGCGACGGCCGGATCCAGCGCTTCACCTTCCCGAAAAAGGGGCAAGGCCCCGGCCTCGCGATCCTCGACTTCACCCTGGACCCGGCCGAGTCCGGGCTCTACGAGGTGGCTGTCCCCTGATGACCGTTATGACTACTCTTCCGTCGTTTCTTTCTGCAGCAGGCGATGGCCTTCGAAGATTGTGAGGACGTGGATCTCCCGCTTTTCGATCCGATACACGATCCGGTAGTTGCCGAAAAGGACCTCCCGCACATCGTCGCGATCCGTTTCAGGCACTCGGCGTCCGGCCAAGGGCGTCTTCGCGGCGCGACGGGCCCGATCCTGGAGCCGCACTAGGAACGCCCGGGCAGCCGAGGGATTATCCTCAGCAATGTATCGTCCGATCTCGAGAAGATCCCTTCTCGATCGCTGGGTCCACTTGAGCTTCATCGCTTCTTGTTGCGGCCGAATGCGGCGTCCAGATCGCGGTCGAGGTCTTCGTCCTCGACAAGACGGCCGGCCTCTGAATCCCGCAAGCCCTCCTCCACCGCCTCTG